>Ga0163144_10013609_pt1 | contig 16962 bp, 20 predicted proteins | sample OliLak19BULKMAT1_FD_123175 | JGI IMG/M metagenome (GOLD analysis project Ga0163144, IMG submission 123175) | Freshwater microbial mat bacterial communities from Lake Vanda, McMurdo Dry Valleys, Antarctica - Oligotrophic Lake LV.19.BULKMAT1 | ecosystem: Environmental > Aquatic > Freshwater >... | reverse complement strand
TTGAACCGCGCCGGGTTTGCCGGAGGCCATTTTCTTTGAGAGAGTGGACCTATGACAGACAAGAAGCAGAGACCTCCTTACTCGCCAGAGGTGCGTGAGCGAGCCGTTCGGATGGTGATGGAACATGGCGGCGAGTACCCGTCGCAGTGGGCGGCGATCGTCTCGATTGCCGGCAAGATCGGGTGCGTACCGCAGACGCTGCATGGCTGGGTCGCGCAGGCCGAGCGAGATGCCGGCAAGCGGTCCGGGCCAAGCACTGAGGAGCGCGAGCGGATCAAGGCGCTGGAGCGCGAGAACCGGGAGCTTCGCCAGGCGAACGAGATTCTTCGGAAGGCATCGGCATATTTCGCACAGGCGGAGCTCGACCGCCGACCGAAGACATGATCGCGTTCATTGACGATCATCGCGATGTTTATGGGGTCGAGCCGATCTGCAGGGTATTGCCGATCGCCCCATCTACCTATCATGAAGCAGATGCGCGGCGGCGTCGCCCAGAGACCAAGCCGCCGCGCGTCCGCCGGGACGAGACGCTGAAGCCGGAGATCCTTCGCGTCTTCAACGAGAACTTCACCGTCTATGGCGCCAACAAGGTCTGGCACCAGATGAAGCGGGAAGGTTTTGACGTGGCACGTTGCACCGTCAGGCGCTTGATGAAGGCCATGGGATTGCAGGGCATTATTCGCGGCAAGCCGCATCGCACGACCTACAGCGACAAGGCAGCGCCGTGCCCGCTCGACCATGTGAACCGCAACTTCAAGGCCCCGGCCCCGAACAGGCTCTGGGTCAGCGATTTCACTTATGTCTCGACCTGGGCCGGGTTCGTCTACGTTGCCTTCGTCATCGATGTATTCGCCCGCCGCATTGTCGGCTGGCGGGTCAGCCGGACGGCGCATGCGGGCTTCGTGCTCGATGCTCTCGAACAGGCCCTGCACGACCGAAGACCGGGCCTCGGAAGCGGCCTTGTTCATCACTCTGATCGCGGCAGCCAGTATGTCAGCATACGGTATACGGAGCGTCTGGCAGAAGCAGGCCTTGAACCATCCGTCGGCAGTGTCGGTGACAGTTATGACAACGCTCTCGCCGAAACCATCAATGGACTCTACAAGGCCGAAGTCATCTGGCGCAAAGGCCCGTGGAAATCCATGGACGCAGTCGAATACGCCACGCTGGAATGGGTCGACTGGTTCAATCACCGCCGCCTGCTCGAGCCGATCGGAAACATCCCTCCGGCAGAAGCCGAGGCCAACTACTTTGCAGCCCTGAAGGAAAACGCTATCGCTGCATGACTCTAACCAAACAGCCTCCGGGGTTACCGGCGCGGTTCAGCCCGCAAGCGTAGGATGTATTAAGGCGGAGGCGCTTCGCACCTCGTAGGGTGGGTTGAGCGAAGCGATACCCACCATCCGTGCTCGCCTCCGCAAGGTTGCCGGTGGGTATCGCTTCGCTCAACCCACCCTACGGTGCGGCTTCACCGTCAAAGCCGTTGCACTCGCGCGCCCCTGTGCAACACTTCCCCCATCGCGCGCCCGCGCAAGGCTCTGAAAACAAACGCCCCGAAACATAATCCGCCCCCGCCAGTCCGGCAGGGTCCGCGCCCGCGTTAGGCTTGCGGCCATGAGCCCCGCGCGTCCCCTTCCCGGGTTCCGGTATCAGCTGGCCCGGATGCTCCTTGTACGGAAGGCCCTGCTGGCGGCCACGGAGCCGGCGCCTGGTCGGCCACAGATGCCCGCCGAATCGGCCAGCGCGGCCCGCCCGCAGATAGATTCATCAACCAAATCAGAGTCTTAGACGATCCGAAGCCGCCAAACCGCGAGAACAAGCGATAAAAAGTGATAAAAACTGAGACTCAATCAACCAGGACCGAGAGAGAAACGACGCAAAACAGATAGAATGCGAGACAGAATGAGACGGCTCTGGCGGCCACTCGCCCTGCGGCAAATCCCGGGATGACGGCAAACGCCGGCAGGCGTAACATCCATCAAACTGCGAAAGCCGCCGCCCATGACCCTCACCCACGCCAAAGCCATCACCTTCGTCCTGACACCGGACCACAAACGCGCCGCCGCCTGGTACCGCGACGTGCTGGGCCTGACCCATGTTTCGACCGACGATTTCGCCGCCGTATTCGATCTCGCCGGAACCACATTGCGCCTCACCACCGTCGGCGGCTGGACCGCCGGCGCCCACACCGTCCTCGGCTGGGCCGTGCCGGACATCCGCGCCGCCATCGCCGGACTGAAAGCCAAGGGCGTCGAGTTCCTCGTCTATCCCGGCTTCGGCCAGGACGCAGACGGCGTCTGGTCCGCCCCCGGCGGCTCGGTGAAAATCTGCTGGTTCAACGATCCGGACGGCAACAATCTCAGCCTGACGGAAATGCCCTAACGCCCTGATGACCTATCGCATCGCCGCCTTCTACAAGTTCTTCCGCTTCCCGGATTACGCGGAGCGGCGCCAGGCACTGGCGCAGCACTTCTGCGCCCTCGGCATAAAAGGCACGCTCCTGTTGGCCGAAGAAGGCGTCAACGGCACGATTGCCGGCCCCCCCCAGGGGATCGACGCCGCCCTCGCCGAACTGCGGAAGTTGCCCGGCGCGGAAGGCATCGAAGCCAAGTTTTCCGAAGCGGCCGAAATGCCCTTCGCCCGCCTGAAAGTCCGCCTGAAGCGCGAAATCGTCACCATGGGTGTGCCCGGCACCGACCCGAACAGCCTCGTCGGCACCTATGTGAAGCCGGAAGACTGGAACGCATTGCTGGCCGATCCGGACACCATCCTGATCGACACCCGCAACGATTACGAAACCGCCCTCGGCACCTTCGAAGGTGCCATCGATCCGCAGACGGAAAGCTTCCGCGACTTCCCGGAATGGTTCCGGAACTTCCGCGAAAAGCTCGAAGCCGAGGGCCGCAAACCGAAGATCGCCATGTTCTGCACGGGTGGCATCCGCTGTGAAAAAGCCACCAGCTTCGTCAAGACGGAGGGAATTGACGACGTGTTCCACCTCCACGGGGGCATCCTGAAATACCTCGAAACCGTGCCCGAGCCCGAAACGAAATGGCGCGGCGAATGCTATGTCTTCGACGAACGCGTCAGCGTCCGCCACGATCTGACCCCCGGAGACCACATCCTCTGCCACGCCTGCGGCCGCCCGGTCTCTCCCGAAGACCGTCAGCATAAGGACTATGTCGAAGGCATCTCCTGCGCCGCCTGCATCAACGAGATGACCGACGACCAGCGCGCCCGCTTCGCCGAACGCCAACGCCAGATCGACCTCGCACGCGCGCGCGGCGAGAAACACATGGCGCCCGCAAGGGAGCCATGACGCTCCTCTATTCCTTCCGCCGCTGCCCCTATGCCATGCGCGCCCGCCTCGCCCTCGCCGCCTCCGGCCTGCCGGTCCGCGTCCGCGAAATCATCCTGCGAGACAAGCCCCCCGAAATGCTCGCCGCCAGCCCCAAGGGCACTGTTCCCGTCCTTGTACGGACGGATGGCACCGTGATCGAGGAAAGCCTCGACATCATGCACTGGGCCCTCACGCAGAATGATCCGGAAGGCTGGCTCAACGCGGACCCTGCCGAAACCTCGCGCCTGATCGCGCAGAATGACGACCCCTTCAAACACGCGCTCGACCGCTACAAGTATCCGGATCGCCACTCAGAGAACCAAGGCGCCGCATGCGCCGAAGGCATGGAAATTCTCACCACCCTCTCCTCGCGCCTCGAAGCAAACGGCGGCCAACTGTTCGGCCCTGCGCCAACACTCGCCGACATCGCGGTCTTCCCCTTCGTCCGCCAGTTCGCGGCCGTCGACCGAACTTTCTGGCAGGCTCAAGCCCCGCCCGGCCTGCAGACCTGGCTCGCCGGCCACGTTGCGGCCCCGCGCTTCACCGCGATCATGCAGCGCTTCCCGCGCTGGCAACCCGGCCACGCCGAACCCTGGCTCACCGTAGGCTGATCACCGCGCGTACTTCCTCCAGCGGAAACAGCGGTCCCGGATCGAGACTGCGCCTGAGCGGAACGCCGCCGCAATCGGGCTGCATCCGGTCATCCAGCGCCGCATGCGTGACCAGCGCCTCCGGCGGCAGAGTGTATCGTTCGGCGATCTGCGCCACGAGCGCTTTCAACGCCGAAAGCTGCGCCTCCGGAAACGGCTCGATCCCGTCTCCCCGGTTGACCAGTTCTATGCCGATCGAGCGCCGGTTCACAAACTGCACGATCCCGCCAAAGCTGACATGCCCCGCCGTTCGCAACTCCGGCCGTTGCTGCGCAATGTCGCCCTCGCGGCCGATGACATAATGGATGCTCTTGCCGCCCTCGCCGAGGAACCAGTCGCGCCAGAACACGGCGCTGCCGTTCGCGGGCGTAAAGAATATGGCGCCGTCCCTGCAGGTCGGCCCGCCGATGGCGTGCACAACGATCAGGTCAATTTCCTCGGCCGAACGCGCCTCACCGCCATGCAGGAAATCCGCCGGCAGCCGGTCTACGGCCAGCGTCGGGGCGTGCTCAGTCGGATCAGCAACTTCCAACACGCCGGCTGGCAGATCGGAAACCGAAGCCGGGGCGACAGCACATGCCGAAACCGCGCACGCCACCAGCGTGAATCCAGACCTGAACAAATCCATGAGCACCTCCCGGTAGATGATCTGCCTCTTTGGGCGACGAATCTGTCAAATTTGCTGCAATCCGGCGACCGTGCCGGCTCGCCTTTTACCCTTGCAAAATCCGGCATCGCGCGTAAAAGCGCGGCTTCCCGGCCCGGACGCCTCGCGGCGGCCTGCGGCAAGAGATGGCATCGGAGTGTGGCTCAGCCTGGTAGAGCACTAGCTTCGGGAGCTAGGGGTCGGAGGTTCGAATCCTCTCACTCCGACCATCTTTTCAAGCTTTCGCCGTCGCTGCGCCTCAGGGTGAAAACCGGTATCCATGGATGGTCATATCGATCGTCTCCCCCGGAGGCAGCGGCCGCCAGGTTCCGCACCATCCGGGTGAGCGGCAGCGCCACAACTCTGTGAGCGGAAACATCGGAATCGAATCCGGCGGAAACCGCAAACCCGGCGGCGCGCCTTCCTGCTTGGCCCATTGCGCAACGGTCTTGCGCCGGATGACCAGCCGGTCGCTCCACCCATCAGTCAGGCTGCGCACCGACATGATCACCCGGCCGGGCCGGCGCTCGATCGTCCAGCGGACCCGGTGCCCTCCAAGATCCTTGTCGACCGACCGCATCCGGTAGCCGCCCTGGCCGTTGTGCAGATTGAATTCGAGGCGGCCGTTCATGTATTCGAAGTCGAACTCGTGCCCGCCTTCGGCGCTGCTCTCGGAATAGAGCCACAGCGGCGCATAGACGACCCCTGGCCAGACTTCGGAAATCGTGGCTTCGACCACATACTTTCCCTGCGTCTTGTCCAGCTGCCGCTCGCCCTCCCATTTCACTGCGGAGCCCCAGGATTCGGTCAGCCGCTGCACAAGCGAACCATCCTGTTGCGGCTCAACGGCGGCAAACCGGAATTCGAAACCGTCAGGAAACTTCGACGGCTGGTGCCCTTCGATGGGATGATAGACCTGATCGTAGTTTCTGTATTCCACAGGCGACGGCGGAAAGCGCGTGAGCTCAATCGACCCTGCGCAACCGGCAAGGAAAGCGAAAAGGAACAGGCTCGCAAGCCACCGATTGCGCGTCTTGAAGTGCATTCTCATCCTGCCCATCGGTGCGGCCAAAACATTGTCTGTGTCTGCGCCCTCACCGCAATTCCTTGCGGATCACCAGCTTGAGCCCGGACCAGACGGCGTCCACCGCGCAGACCTTCACATCAACAAACCCCATCGGCAAGGCAATCCGGCGGATCTCGTCTTCGGTAAGGTCAGTCGGAACCTTGGCCGCCTTCTTGGGCCAGCAAACCCAGACCATGCCCGCAGGCGTGAGGAGCGGCCTCACGCGCTCAAGATCCTTCCCGAGGCCGGCCGCGCGCGCGCGGAAAACCATCGCTGCCGCGAGCGCCTTGCCCGGACTGGCAAGATAGCGCGGGCACGCCCCGGTCTCGATCTCGTCGCGCACGCTATCGGGCAAATGGCGCGCCCAGACTTCCAGCCCATCGGTCAGCCCGAGTTTCTTCGCGAGCGGCGTTCCGGAATAGCCAGCTGGCAAGACTGTCCTCCTTCCGCCGGCTGACTCAGCCCTTCAGCGCGGCGCGGACCGCTTCGAGAGCGTCTTCTGCCTTGTCGATATCGGTGCCGCCGGCCTGCGCCATGTCCGGACGTCCGCCGCCGCCCGAGCCGCCCATCACCGCAGCCGCGATCTTCACGAGATCGACCGCCGAATGTGCGCCGACCAGATCCTTCGTGACGCCGACGGCGATACCCGCCTTGCCGCCTTCAATGCCGACGAACACGACAATGCCGGAGCCGACGCTGGCTTTCGCCTCCTCGACGAGCGGACGCAGGTCCTTGCTGCCGACGCCTTCGGCGATGCGGGCGATCAGGCTCACGCCGTTGATGACTTCCGGACCCGAAGCCCCGCCGCCGCCCATCGCGAGCTTGCGCTTGGCATCGTTGAGTTCCCGTTCGAGTGTCTTGCGCTCATCCGTCAGCGCGGCCACGCGGCGCGGCAGGTCCTTCAACGGCACTTTCAGGCTCTTGGCGACATCCGCCGCAATCTGCGCCCGGCCCTTGAGATAGCTCAGCGCCTCGGCGCCGGTCGCCGCCTCGATGCGGCGCACGCCGGCCGCGACGCCGCCTTCCGACAGGATCGCGAACACGGCGATGTCGCCCGTGCGCGTCACGTGCGTGCCGCCGCACAGTTCCACCGAGTAAGACCGTCCCGCATCGCCGGGCTCGCCCATCGACAGTACACGGACTTCATCGCCGTACTTCTCGCCGAACAGCGCCAGCGCGCCCGCCTCAATGGCCTTCTCGGGGCTGGTCACCTTGATGCCGGTCTCGATGTTCGCGCGGATCTGCGCATTGACTTCGTCTTCCACCGCTTCGATTTCGGCCGGCGTCATCGGCGCGCCATGCGAGAAGTCGAACCGGAACCGGTCGGCTTCCACGAGCGAGCCTTTCTGGGTGACATGCGCGCCAAGCACCTTGCGCAGCGCCGCGTGCATCAGGTGGGTCGCCGAGTGGTTGGCCATGACCTGTTTGCGGCGCAGGGCGTCGACTTTCAACTGCGCCTTCGCGCCCAGCTTCACATGGCCGGACACGAGCTCGCCGATATGCACGTGCACATCCCCGGCGCGCTTCTGCACGTCGCGCACGATGAACCGCGCGCCGCCCTCGAAGAGGATCTCGCCATGGTCGCCTGCCTGGCCGCCGGACTCGGCGTAAAACGGCGTGTTGTCAAACACGAGTTCGGCCTCACCGGCCGGCATGTCCTGCACCAGCAATCCGCCCGCGGCGATCGCCACCAGCTTTCCGTCTCCGGAAGTTGCTCCGTACCCGGCAAATTTTGTCGCGCCTGTCTTGGCGCGCGCCTCGAACCAGATTTCCTCGGTGGCGCGGTCGCCCGACGAGAAGCCTGCGGCGCGGCTTGCGCCGCGCTGGACATCCAGCGCAGCTTCGAAGCCGGCCACGTCCACTTCAAGACCGCGTCCGCGCAGGATGTCCTGCGTCAAGTCGAGCGGAAAGCCGTAGGTGTCCGACAGCTTGAATGCCACATCTCCCGGCAGCGCCGCGCCGGGCTTCAGCTCGGCGAGCGCCTTGTCGAGCAGCGACAGGCCGTTGCCGAGCGTGCGCTGGAACCGCGCTTCCTCCTGCTCGATGGCCGCCTCGATGGCCACCTGGGCACGGCCGAGTTCCGGATAGGCCTTGCCCATTTCGCCAACCAGCGCGGGCACCAGCTTGTGCATCAGCGGCTCACGCGCGCCGAGCATGTGGCCATGGCGCATGGCGCGCCGCATGATCCGGCGCAGCACATAACCGCGCCCCTCGTTCGACGGCAGGACGCCGTCCGCCACGAGGAAAGCCGATGTGCGCAGATGGTCTGCGATCACGCGGAACGACGCGGCCTTGTCGCCGGAAGATGTCTGGCCATAGACTTCCTCTTCCGCATTGATCAGGGTACGGAACAGGTCGATATCGTAATTGTTGTGCTGGCCCTGCAGCACAGCCGCAATCCGCTCGAGACCCATGCCGGTATCGATCGAGGGCTTGGGCAGGCTGGTGCGCTTGCCGCTTTCGTGCTGCTCGAACTGCATGAATACGAGGTTCCAGACCTCGATGTAACGGTCGCCGTCCTGATCGGCGCTGCCCGGCGGGCCGCCGGCAACCTTGTCGCCATGATCGAAAAAGATTTCCGAACAGGGGCCGCAAGGGCCGGTGTCGCCCATCGACCAGAAATTGTCGCTCGTCGCGATCCGGATGATCCGCGAATCGTCAAATCCGGCGATCTTCTTCCAGATCGTCGCGGCCTCCTCGTCCTCGGCATAGACCGTGACCAGGAGGCGCTTCGGGTCGAGCCCGTAATCCTTGGTGATCAGCTCCCAGGCGAGCCGGATCGCATCAGCCTTGAAATAATCGCCGAAGGAAAAATTCCCCAGCATTTCGAAGAAGGTATGGTGGCGCGCGGTGTAGCCGACATTGTCGAGGTCATTGTGCTTGCCGCCGGCACGCACGCATTTTTGCGATGTGGTGGCGCGCGGCGCGAACGGCGTCTCGACGCCGGTGAAAATATTCTTGAACGGCACCATGCCTGCGTTGACAAACAGCAGGGTCGGGTCGTTCTGCGGCACCAGCGGCGCCGATGGCCGGCGGGTATGACCGTTCTTCTCAAAAAAGCTGAGGAACGTTTCCCGGATCTCGTTAACGCCTTGCATCTATCGTGTCGTTCCTTGCCAATCACCAAATGTCCAACGCACGCCTTAGCCGAGGCGCGCGCCGGATTACAGAGGCGATATAAAGGCCCCTTTGCAGCGCGCCAAGACAAGGCGCGCCGCAAAGGGGACTCTTCCGGCCAGGAGATCGATGGGCCGGAAGCTCGCCGGGCCGTTCGCGCCGGGGATCACCCCACACGCTGGTCCGGCTCGCAGTCTTCCACTTTACCCGTGGAATACCGCGAATTCATGTCAGTCCCGCCTCAACCTTCAGCCGCGTCGGGCTTTCCATCTTCGTCTTCGGCATTCATGCCGGCGGCGAGCAGTTCATCCGCGAGAAGGCCCGCATTGCGGCGGATCGCATCCTCGATCTCGTTGGCAATCGGAATATTGTCCTTCAGGAACTGCCGGGCTTTTTCACGGCCCTGCCCGATCCGCTCGCCATTGTAAGAATACCACGATCCCGACTTCTCGACCACGTTGGCCTTGACGCCCAGATCGACAAGTTCACCGGTCTTCGAGATGCCTTCGCCATAGAGAATGTCGAACTCGACCTGACGGAACGGCGGGGCGACCTTGTTCTTCACGACCTTGACGCGCGTCTGGTTGCCGATCACTTCCTCACGTTCCTTGATCTGGCCGATACGGCGGATATCGAGGCGCACAGACGCGTAGAATTTCAAGGCGTTACCGCCGGTTGTCGTTTCGGGGTTGCCGAACATCACGCCGATCTTCATGCGGATCTGGTTGATGAAGATCACCATGCATTTCGACTTGGAGATCGAGCCTGTCAGCTTGCGCAGCGCCTGGCTCATCAGACGCGCCTGGGCGCCGGGCAGCTGGTCGCCCATCTCACCTTCCAGTTCGGCCCGCGGCGTCAATGCCGCGACCGAGTCGATCACCAGCAGGTCAACCGCGCCGGAACGCACCAGCGTATCGGCGATCTCGAGCGCCTGTTCGCCCGAATCGGGCTGCGAGATGAGGAGATCGTCGAGATCGACACCCAGCTTGCCGGCATAGACCGGATCGAGCGCGTGCTCGGCATCGATGAAGGCGCAAACCCCGCCATTCTTCTGGGCTTCAGCCACGCAATGCAGCGCCAGCGTCGTCTTGCCCGAGCTTTCCGGCCCGAAAATCTCGATGATCCGGCCTTTCGGAAGCCCGCCGATACCCAGCGCGATATCGAGGCCCAGCGAGCCGGTCGAAACCGCCTCGATATCCATCGATTTCTTGTCGCCAAGGCGCATCACGGAGCCCTTGCCGAAGGAGCGCTCGATGTTGCCGAGCGCTGTTTCGAGGGCTTTTTGCTTGTCCACGCCGGTTTCCTTCTGCACGAGGGCGAGTGCGGGTTTGCTCATAAGTCGTCTCCTTAGGTCTACCATGGGGGCCGGTTTGGCAAGGTCCCCGATTGCCGTGCTGAAACAGTGTGTACACTATTTGTTCCGGAGAACAAAGCAGAAACTTTTTCCCGGAACGGCTTTCCTTCCCGCTCCGTCTCTGGCATAGTCCAGCCATGCTCACACGGTCCGGAAATTCCGGCGGGGAAGCCCGCCTTCGCTACGGCGACAATGATTATGACATCCTGACACCGGGCAGCTTTGTCACCTGCGCCGTGACCGGTAAACCGATTCCCCTCGGCGCGGTGCGCTATTGGAGCGTTGACCTGCAAGAAGCCTATTGGGACGCCGAAGCGGCCGCCCAGCGCCTCGCCTATTCGAAGTGATGCCCGTCAGGCGCGCACGCGCGCTGCAGGATTGAGCTGCCAGACGCGCAGGTTGAGCGCTGACGCGATGGTGACCTACACGAGATAAGGCACGAGCATCCAGGCCGCGGCCGCGCTGATCGGCGCGAACGCCGCCATCACCGCCGCGATCGACAGCCAGAGCATCACCACGATCACAAATCCGAGCCCCATCCGGCGGGCTCCGAAGAACACGCCAGACCAGCTCGCATTGATGACGAGGCTCACGCCGTAGAGCGTCAGGGCGCCCGCCGCTTCGGCCCCGCCGGACAGCCAGACCAGCCAGCCCGCCACGGCATTTAGGACGAACAGGATGGACCAGGTCACCGGAAACGCCCAGTTCGGCGGCGTCCAGGGCGGCTTCGACAACGCGGCATACCAGGCGCCCGGCCGGAAGATCGCGCCGCTTGAGGCGGCCGCGAGATTGGCGAGCAGAAACAGCGCCAGCACGAGCAGGTTTCCGGATGTGATCATGAACTCGTGCCCCGCAATCTGATGCGTCTGATCTATATGGGGCCGCGTGGGCCCATTACGAAGCGCTCCGGTAGCGGACGTTCCAATTCGGCGCTCACCGCCGCAATTGCGGGCGCCAGACGACCTCGTCCGCGCCGACCAGCCGTGCCAGGCGGCCCAGCTCCGCGTCCAGCTTCGCCTGCCGCGCGTCCGTCCACTTCACGCCCGGCTCCGGCCACAGCTGGTGCATGCTGATCTGCCCTGCCTCGCGGTTCGCCTTCACCTCGATACGCCCCACGAACCGGTCGCCCTCCAGCAGCGGATAGACATAATAGCCCCATTGCCGCTTGGCCTCCGGCACGAAAATCTCGATCCGGTAGTCGAAGCCGAACAGGCGTGTCAGTCGGTTCCTGTCGCGGATCACCGGGTCGAACGGGTTGAGGATACGCAGCCTCGGCGCTGGCGCGGAAACCGCTGCCAGCCGGGCCTCGATGTCCGGCAGGGCGAGCGCCGCCGTCCAGTCGCCGCGCGCCGATTCGATCTCCACCGCCACCAGCTTGCGCGCCGGCGCCGCTGCCCAGGCTTTCACTTCGCCCAGATCGGCCGCCGCCCAGAAACGCTGGATATCGCCTTCCGTGCCGAAGGCCAACCGCGCCAGCGCTTCGCGGCAGAGCCAGTCCACCTGCGCCGCGTCGCCGTGCTCGGCCGCCCGGTGATGATCGGGAATCACGCGTTCCGTCAGATCATAGAACTTGGTGAAGCCTTCGCGGTGGGAGGTCGACAGCTCACCGGCATACCACATGTAATCGAGTGCCAGCTTGTGCGGGGGCCGGCGCCACATTTCCCGCTTGCCCACAATCTTCGTATCGAACGCCTTGGTGCTGAGCGGACCCTCCGCTTCGATCCGTGCGCGGATGGCAGCGCGCCCGCCCTCGTCCAGCATGCCCCGGTGCCATTCCCAGCCGCGCACTTTCTCCTCCATCCGGCGGAACTGGCGCCGCCACATCGGATAGAAGTCCATCGGGATCAGCGAGGCATCATGCGTGAAGTGTTCGAACACGTGCCGGTCGCGCGCGAGGCACGCCTCCAGCATCGGCTCGCGGTAATTCTGGTTGCGGCTCCACAGGATATGGTCATGCGCCCGCGCCACTACGCGGATCGTATCCAGTTGCACGAAGCCGAGTTTCCTTATCGTGCCGGGAAGATCCACCGGCCCCGTCGGCGGCGCCGACAAGCCTTGCGCGTCCAGCCAAAGCCGCCGCGCGTCCCGGTTGCCGATCCTCAGCGCCATTCCCGCCCCTACCCCTCCAGCTTTCATGCGCCGGCCAACCCGGCCTCTGCTTCAGTTTGCAGTGTCAGGCAATGCGGGCGGCGGCGCCAGCTGGTCATCGATGGCGGATTTGATAGGCTCGGGAAAATCGTCCGCAAGGCCGACGCAGTCACGCCGGAAGCCGGCATCTGCGAAGTCCACACTGTCCGGCTTCTCCGGATCACTCGTCAGCGAAACTTCCCAGTCCATCTGGCAGGCGCGCGTGGCAAAGCTGCGTGTACAGACGGCCATCGGCTCGGGATAATCCGCATGCGCCTCGCCGTACTGGCATTCATAGCCCGCCTCGCCCAGCTGCGCGATCAGGGAGGCCCGGCCGGCCTTGCGCGCAATCCGGCTGACATCATCCGCCAGTTCCGCATTGAGCTTTTCGCCGCTTTCATGCGCCCAGTCATAGAGGTCGTGAATCTCGTTCATCGTCTTTGGCTTGAGCGCATCATGCGCGCACCCGCCGAGGCCCAAGGCCAGAATCAACAACAATACAGCCTTCATGCCGGCCTCCCCGTTTATGCCTGAAATGTCTTCCCCGATTGCGGCAGCACTAGGGACCCCTGAGCAAAATCTGGAGGGCCATCCCCGCGGCCGCGCCGGCCAGTCCGCCCGCCGCCACATCCCACGGCGTGTGCCGCGACAGGTGCCACCGCGACCAGCCAATCAGCCCCGCCAGTCCAAGCCCGGCTGCCACCACGCTCAGGTCCGGCCAGAACAGGCTGGACGCAAATACGGCGAACGCGGTGTGCAGCGAAAGCTTCAGCCAGCGCGATGTCACGAGAGCCAGAGCCACCAGCGCCGCCGCGAGCGCAAGGCCCGCCACCAGCCCGGCCGCCTTCCCGCTCCATCCGGCCCAGACCGCAGCCCCGGCCAGCAGCGGCGCGAGAAACAGGTTCAGCTGGCTGCGCTCTTCCGGCGCCGAGGCATCGCTGTCCGCCCACTTGCCGCGCCGCACCTGCACGGCGCTGTAGAGGAGAACGGCGATCACCAGCCCGCCGGCCACCATCAGGATCGTCCGCGTCAGCTCCGGAGAGGCGCCGCCGCGCACCGCCGCAAAGCCGGCGGCCAGGGGCATCACGATGGCCGGGTGTCCGGCGATGGAAAGGGCGTGAGCGAACGCCGTGCGCATCAGGGCACCAGCAACGTCGCCCCGGTCGTCGTTCCGCTTTCCAGCGCCCGGTGCGCCTCGGCGGCGTCCTTCAGCGCAAAGCGCTGGCCGATATCGGCGCTCAGCACGCCCTTCTCGATCAGGCTGAACAGCCGTTTCGAGGCCCGCGCCAGGGACTCCGGCGTATCGGTGAAATTGAACAGCGTCGGCCGCGTCATCACCAGCGAGCCGCCCGCCGCCAGCCGCCCCGGCGGGATCGGATCGGCCGCGCCGGACGCATTGCCATAGGTGATGAACCAGCCGCGCGGGCGCAAGCTGGACAGCGAGGCCTCGGCCGAAAGCTTGCCGACGCTGTCATAGACCACATCCACGCCCTTGCCATTCGTCAGGACACGGACCTGTTTCGCCACATCCTCATAGCCGACCACCACTTCGTCTGCGCCGAGCGCCTTGGCGCGCTCCGCCTTCGCCGCGCTGGACGTGACCGCGATCACCCGCGCGCCGAGATGCTTCGCCCAGGGCGTCAGCAGCGAACCGACCCCGCCGACCGGCGCCCAGACAAGCGCCGTCTCGGCCTTCTGCAGCGGCCGGATTTCCTCCAGCAGCATCCAGGCCGTCATCCCCTTCAACAGGATGGCGGCAGCCTCCTCATCGCTGATCCCGGCCGGCAGCGGCACGACGCCGGCCGCCGGCCCGGTATAATGCGTCGCATAGGTGCCGCGCCCGGTATAGGCGACCCGGTCGCCAGGCTCGACATGCATGACGCCCTCGCCGACCTCCTCGATCACGCCCGCACCTTCCGACCCCGGAACAAAAGGTAGCGGCATCTTGTAGAGGCCCGTGCGGTGATAGGTGTCGATGAAGTTCACGCCCACGGCCGTCTGGCGCACCAGCACCTCGCCCGGCCCCGGCGCGCGCGGCGGCATTGCCTCAAGGGTCAGCACTTCCGGCCCGCCAGTCTGGTGAATGCGGATGGCATAGGCGTTGGGAAGGGTCATTCCTCGGTCCTCGATGGCTTTTCTCTCTTCAAGACCCGGCGCGGGCCTGCGTCAAACCCTGTCATAAAAATCTGACTCGACAAGTCCAACTTGTTCTTGTTGTGTTCTTCAACTGCAAGGAGGACAAATACAGTGATTGGTTACGCAACAATTGGCACCCGTGATCTCGAGAAGGCCGGCAAATTCTATGATCCCATCGCCGCCGAGCTCGGCGCGGCGCGCATGTTCACCACCGATACGTTCATCGCCTGGGGCACGCCGGGTGGCCCCGCCGGTATCGGCGTCTGCTATCCGCATGACGGCAAAACCATGAGCGCCGGCAACGGCAACATGATCGCGCTTGAGGCGAAGGACAGGGCGCATGTCGACAAGATCTACAATCTCGCGATCAGCCTCGGCGCCACCGATGAAGGCCCTCCCGGCCCGCGCGGCGACACGTTCTATGCGGGCTATTTCCGCGATCCGGATGGCAACAAACTGAACGCTTTCGTCATGGGGTGAACGGCCGGGCCGCGCGAGATCAGTTATGCCCCTCGCGCGGCCGGGGCAGGATCATGCCTTCATAGAGATAGAGGTCCGGCCGCTTCATGTTGCCGGGCCGGATCCGGGCGAGTGCATATCGCGACAGCGAAATCCGGCGCGGCGGTGCAAATACCGTTCCCGGAATGGGATACATCGCTTCGGCAAAGGGTTCGCCGTCTACCGAGATCAGGCGGGCCATCGCAAAGGTCACCCCGCCCGTTTCGAGCGGCAGCGGGATGACGACCAGATCTTCGCTCATCGCTCGGTCCTCAGCTGCCCACAAACTTCGCCGGCCGTTTCTCGAGGAAGGACGCAACACCTTCCTTGTGATCTGCCGATTTGAAACAGGCACTCAGCGCGGTCACGTGCGCCTTCATATGCTCCGGCAGTTCACGCGCGAGGCCTTCATAGACCAGCGCTTTCATGTGGCGGATCGAGAAGGGCGAGGAGGCGAGATACCGCCGCGCCTCGGCCAGCGCCGCGTCCATCAGCGCTTCCGGCGCGACGATCTCGTTGGCATAGCCGATCTCCTTCGCCTCCGCCGCATCGAGGAAGCCGCCGGAATAAAGGAGACGCAGGGCCCGGCTGTGCCCGATCAGGCGCGGCAGAATCCAGCTGCCCGCGCCAGTATCCGGCACAAGGCCCCGGTGCGCAAAGTTCCAGGCAAAGCGCGCGCGGTTTGAGACGATGCGCACATCGCACTGGCTGGAAAACTCCGCGCCCATGCCGACGGCGTAGCCATCAATCGCGCCGATCACCGGCTTCGGGCAGGCGACCAGCGGCCACCAGACATCGCCCTCGTGCGCCTCGCCGCGCACGCCGCGCGTTTCGCCGGGAATGGTGGAGAGGTCCGCCAGATCGGTCCCCGCGCAGAACGCCCCGCCCGATCCCGTCACGATCAGCACACGGACACTGTCGTCGACCGACACGTCGCGCACCTTCTCGATAAAGGCAAACAGCATCGCATAGGTCATCGCGTTGCGCTTCTCGGCGCGGTCGATGGTCAGGATGGCAATGCCGTCCTGGGTCTTTTCCAGCTTGATATGATGCGCCGTCATTTTTGTTCCTCCCGACTTCTGAGCCCCCTCTCCCTCCAGGGAGAAGGGTTCCAGTTCCTCAATGCCCCTTCGCCACCGCCTTTGTCCGCGTCCGGATGTTCAGCAGTTCCACGCCGAGCGAGAACGCAATCGCGAAGTAGAGATAGCCGCGCGGAATGTGGAAGCCGAGACCGTCCGCCACCAGCGCGACACCGACCAGCAGGATGAACGCCAGCGCCAGCATCTTCGTCGTCGGATGCTCCGCAATGAACTTCGACAGCGGGTCCGCCGCCACCGCCATGACGATGGTCGACAGCACGACAGCCGCGACCATGACGGCCAGAATGTCCGTCATCCCGATCGCCGTGATCACCGAGTCCAGCGAGAATACGATGTTGATCACGAACAGCTGGACCACCACACTCGTGAACGTCGATTTCGCATTCGACGCCTCATGGTGCGTGCCCTCCACCGAGGCATGGATTTCCTGAGTTCCTTTCCAGAGCAGGAACAGGCCGCCGCCCAGCAGGATCAGGTCCTTGATCGTGATCTCTTCGAAATGGTGTGCGGCTTCCGCGTCGCCGCCCGCCACAAACATCGCCAGATTGTGCGGCAGCGTGAACAGCGCCTCCTTGTCGAGCCCGATGATGACGAAGATCAGCGACAGCATGATGATGCGCAGGCCCATCGCGCCCCAGATGCCGATGCGGCTGGCGCGCTTCTGCTCCTCGCCTTGCAGCTTGCCGGTGGCGATGGAAATGAACAGCAGATTGTCGATGCCGAGCACGACTTCGAGGAAGGTCAGGGTGGCGAGTGAGCCCCAGAAGGCGGGAGATGCGAGGAGTTCGGCCATGGGAGCTGCCTTTATGGTTGGATCGGTTGGCGCAGAGTGAACCCTGCGCCGCGCCCTTCCGCAAGGGCTGACGCGGCGGAGCGGCTTGCGCGCCGCCGCGCCGTGCCCCAGCATCCGGCCATCCACGGGAGAGCC
>Ga0163144_10013607_pt1 | contig 16963 bp, 4 predicted proteins | sample OliLak19BULKMAT1_FD_123175 | JGI IMG/M metagenome (GOLD analysis project Ga0163144, IMG submission 123175) | Freshwater microbial mat bacterial communities from Lake Vanda, McMurdo Dry Valleys, Antarctica - Oligotrophic Lake LV.19.BULKMAT1 | ecosystem: Environmental > Aquatic > Freshwater > Lake... | reverse complement strand
GTTTCAGCCACGACTCTCGCATCGAGAATGCGTTCCCAGGCCGATCCCGGAGGTGGGTAAGATAGTTAAGCACCTTATCGGTGGGCTGCTCAAAGTAGAGGCGATGTCCGGTCTCATTGAAGGGGATCTCACCCGCACTCGGTGGAGGGAGCAGCTGCTCCGCAATCGATACCGTGCTCAGATACTCGGGCCTGATTTCCCCTCGCTCCCCGGCAAAATAGAGGTGTCTCTTCAGTGCGATTCCGAGGCCATCGGCAATCGCTTTGCAGATGGTGATATCTCGCGCTGACATGCCTCCTTCTGCGTCCCGGCGCGAGGTTTCTGCCATTAGTTCGCGGAACTCGGTACCGGCACCACCACCAGAATGAGTATTTGAGTGTCTGCCTGATGATTGACGTCATCGGAAATGATGATGGTCAACACTTGGTTGGCACCGTTAGCCACCAGAAGGCTCGGAATGGTCACGGTAAACGTGTTACCGGTGTTTTTCGCTATCGCGGCCCCGGCAATCCCAGAAACCGATCCCGATAAGACACCCGAGCTGGCAACCGACGTTGGTTTGACGGTCAGCGAGTACGTCCACGACGACCCCGAATCGATCACCTCGGTGCCTGGGATCGATGTGATTTGCGGTCGAGCGTCAGCGTTCGCGGACACCCAAATGCTAATCGTGCTCGTGATGGTCGCCGTCCCGTCAGTGACGCTGTAGGACACTACCTCCGATCCTGACGTGGTTGGACTGAACGAGATCGCTCCCGTCAGCGTATCGATGACTAGGTCGCCCAGGCGACTGATGCCAGTCAGCGCATAAGTAAAGCCACCACCAACGGTAACTGTTCCGTCTGGGTCGCTAATGGTGATCTGTCCCGACCAAGCTCCGCCCACCACGGTGTTGACGATAATAGGCGACGCTTCTGGCGGGTCATTGATGGGGGTGATCGTTATGGTGAACGGTGTCCCGGTGTATTGATTCGCACCACCGTTCGCCGTCCCACCATCATCCGTAGCTGAGATCGACACAGTCGTAGTGCCGTTGGCATTCAGCGCCGGCGTAAACGTCAGGTAACCAGCGGACGTCAGCGTCGGCTGCACGGAGAATAACGCCGGGACATCTGCAACGGGCACAAAGGCGAGCGTTTGAGTCTGCTCATTCGTTGGACCCGCCACAATCGCAGTGGCCCAACCAGTTCCGCTGTAGGCCCCCGAGTCCTCATTCACAATGACATTGCTTCCTGGTGTAAATGACGGGGCGTCGTTCACTGCGGCGACATTCACGGTTAGGATTGCAGCATCACTGCTGGATGATTCGTCATGGACCCGGAATGAGAAGGTTGCCGTTCCATTGAAGTTGGCGGTGGGCGTAAAGACATACTCGCCGGTTACCGGATTCAGAGACGTAATCGTCCCATTGGTGGCAGCGCCAACGGCCTCGTAGGTAATTGCGGTCGACGGGGAATCGCTGTCTATCCAAAGCGTGCTGAGGCTCCCCGTAACAGCTGCATCCTCAAGGCCATTGATCAAGCCATTGAGTGCCTGAGGGCTACGGTTGGGCGAGATCACCGAAACCTGCATGGTGCCGATAGTCGGATTGGTCGATGGGGTTCCATCGGTAAACGTAATCGTCAGTGTTTTGTTGATCGTATTATGATCTCCAATGGTGTTGTTCGCGCTCAAGGCCAAGGCACGCAATGCCGAATTCACGCGGGCAGGGGTGGCTTCACGATTGAAAGTCACGGTAAAGGGGTTGCCGTTATTGCCGCCAGCCCATGTTCCCATGATGACTTCGGGGCCGTAGTTTCCTGGGCTGATAACCTGACGCGTGCGCAGTGTTCCTCCGACCAAATAGACTCTCCAGCCATTGTAGTCATCGGTTACCAGCGTCAGTTGATCATTGGCATCACCATTGGTCGTGATAGCCAAGGCAATCGTACCGGTATCGAACGAGGATGGATTGTCTGGGTCTGAGACGGCCAGTGCCGGGTCGAGAATGATCGCGGGATCACCACGTTGGTAGGTGATCGTACCCCCCTGCAGATATAAAACAGGATCGGAAGGAAGGTCGTAGGAGACGGTCGCCGAGCGGGCGGAATTCAGATTTCCTTGTGCATCCGCCAACACATTGGCGGGGAGATTCAACGTGACTTGGCCTTCTACCGTCGGTGTTGCGTTGACCGTAAATGCTGTCCCGGAGCCGCTAAATCCGGAGAGCGTCGCATTGGTCGAATTCAGATCGCTCAACGTGAATCCCGTCACGCTCTCATTGAAGGTGATGGTAAATGTGATCGGCGACGTGGGGAAGGTGCCACTGCTTGGAGTGATCGTCCCGGCGGGGCCCGTCCGATCGGATACCACGGACCCAGCCGCTGCCGCATTCGTGTTGCCAGCGATATCCGAGACAGAGAAAGCAGGAATGGAGACGGTGACATTTCCATCCAGCAAGGGAGCCACGGCCAAGGTGTAGGCGGCACCAGATCCACTGAATGCACCGGCGGTGCCGTTGCTGACCGTAACGTCGGTCGACGTGAATCCCGTGACGGACTCCGAGAACGTGAAGGTGAAAGTGATTGGACTGGCGTTGGTCGTCGCTGAGTTCGGGGTGATCGAAACGGTGGGCACGGTAACATCATAGGTGACCGTTGCGGTCGTGGCGAGGTTTGGATTGCCCACCTGATCGGCAACGGACGAAGCCTTGAGGGTGATCGTCACCGCCCCTTCACTACTTGGCGTCACCGGGACGGTATAGCTCAGTCCAGTACCAGAGAGGGTTCCCAGGACACCGTTGCTCAGGAGGAAGTCTGAAGCATCGAGACCGGTTACTGGCTCGGAGAACGTCAGGGCGAAATTGATTGGGTTGCTGTTGATGCCTCCGCTGGCGGGGGCCCACGTAGCTACCGGTGCCGAGCGGTCGGACGTAACAGACGCAGATGCCAATTGGTTCCCGTTGCCTGCCAGATCCGTACAGGCAGATACACCGACGGTCGCCGTCACCGTTCCATCAATATGTGGAGAAACGAGTAGTGTGTACACTGAACCAGATCCGCTGAATGCTCCCTTGGAGCCGTTCGTCACCGAGATGTCGCCAACGGTGAAGTCGGTTACGGATTCGGAAAAAACGAAGGTGAACGTGATCGGATTGGCAGTTGTCACGGTTCCATTTGGAGAAATGACCAGGGTGGGTGCGGTCGCATCGTACGTCACCGTCGAGGTGGCGGCCGCATTTTGGTTGCCGACTTGGTCGACAACCGCGCCTGAAGCCAGTTGGAGAATAACCGCTCCCTGAGCGGTAGGTGTCACCGCGACAGAATACGACAACCCGGACCCAGTTAATTGACCCAGGGCACCGTTTGTCGCCGTGAAATCATCGACCGTCAGCCCAGTAACGGTTTCTGGGAATGTGATGGCGTAGATAATGGGGGAGATATTGGTCTGCGTGCCATTCGGCGAAATGGTTGGGGTCGGAGCTGTGCGATCTGATATGATTGAAGCTGAGGTCTGGATGTTCGCGTTACCCGCGAGGTCGGTACAAGCGCCATTGGCAATAGACACCGTGACCAACCCGTCAGCCGCGGGGAATACTTCCAGCGTGTAGTTCCCATTAGACCCCGAGAAAGCCCCCTTCGATCCGTTCGTCACGGTTATATCTGATTGGCTAAAGCCCGTAACATCTTCGCTGAAATTGATCGCGAAGGATATTTGCGGCGCGTTACTTGACCCGCCATTGGGCGAGATCGCGACGGTTGGCGGATTGCGGTCGGAAACGAAGGTGTGGTCAGTCGCCAGCGAAACATTTCCTGCCGCGTCGATCGCCGCACCAGCTGCCAAGAAGATTTCAGCAGGCCCATCTGCAATTGGATTCACTTGCAGGGTATAGTTTGCCCCTGAGCCGGTAAGCGCACCAATGGTCGCGTTGACAGCTGTGAAGTCGTTCGACGCAAGACCGGTCACTGGCTCATTGAAGGTGACGGTGACTGCGACCTGGGTAGCATTGGATGGATTGGCACTGCTCAGAATTGGGAACGGCGCTGAACTGTCGTACGTCTGACTGGTCGAGGTGGTTGGTGCGGCATTGCCGGCGTCATCGTAGGCGGCGTTGCTCAGCAATTGAACGGCAACCAGCCCATCAGTGATTGGCGAAACGGTGAGGGTCCACACCGTGCCAGACCCACTTATATTAATTTTGATCGCATTGGTGGAATTGAAATTACTGAGATTCAACTCGTCAACTGGCTCGCTGAAGGTATAGACGAAACTCATCGGTGACGCATTGGTCGAGCCGCTATTGGGTGTCGCCGTGACGGTTGGAGGCGTGCGGTCAGACAGCACCGTCGCTGTACTGGCGGTGTTGAGATTGCCGGCCAGATCGACACAGGAATTTGCACCGAGGGTCAACACCACCGGGCCATCGGATCCCGGTGTTACCGCGATCGTGTACACAGAGCCCGAGCCTGACAGCGTCCCAACGCTGCCATTGCTGGAAATGAAATCCGTGTTTTGCAGCCCGGTCACGGTCTCCTGGAAGCTAATCGTGAAGATGATGGGGGAATTTCTCGTTGCGCCGGTGTTGGGGCTAATGATCGCAGCTGGCCTGGTAAGGTCTGATGTGACGATTGCTGAGGCCCCTGCGTTTGGAAGGCCGACCTGATCAAAGCAAGCCGAACTCCCCACGGAGACCACGACGGCTGCCTCTGCCGTTGGTGCGATGTTCGCCGTAAAGACAGTTCCATTGCCGCTTAACCCGGTGGGAGTTCCGTTGGTAACCGCGATGTCACCGAGGACGAAACCTGTAACAGGCTCGCTAAAAGTGAAGGTCGCCTGGAACGAGCCGGCATTGGTAGTCGTGCCATTCGGTGTGATGACCAGCGTGGGCGGAGCACGGTCAATGATTGCCGTCGAACTTGATCCAATCAGTGAATTGCCAGCGAGATCGTTACAGGCTCCATCGCCCACTGAGATCGTAATCGTTCCGTCACTGATCGGCGTGACCGTCAGCGAGTAGACACCACCGGCACCCGTAAAGGCATTCTTTGTCGCACCGGCAACGTTGACATCCGAATTGGTAAATCCGGACACCGGCTCAGAGAAGGTAAATGTGAAGACTACCGTGCTGGCATTGATAGCTGATCCAGAAGGAAAAATATTAATCGTTGGATTGGTAATATCGTAGCTCGCCTGTCCGGACCCCGCTTGATTGCCGTTCCCTGAAACATCAACCGCTAGCCCGGCACCCACCGAGCAGGTGACCGGCCCTTCACTACTCGGCGTGATTTGGATCGTGTACGTGGTGCCCGATCCGGAAAATGACCCTTTAGTGCCGTTTGTGGTAACATCGCTCGACGTGAACCCGGTCACTACTTCAGAGAAGATCATGGTGAAGGATATCGGCCCTGCATTCGTGCTGGCTGCGCTCGGCGTGATATCGATGACTGGCCCCGTGCGATCCGAAGTGACCGATGCCGTTGTCCCCAGGTTGCCATTCCCCACTGCGTCAGCTGCCGCATTTGCTGGCATCGTTAGGCTGACAATGCCGTCATTGCCAGGCGTGACCTCGAGGAAGTAGGTCGTACCTGATCCCGTGAATGATCCCTTGGTGCCATTCGACACCTGGATCGCCGACTGATTCAGGCCGGTGACCACCTCACTAAAAACCAGGGTGAAGGTAATTGGCGAGGCGGATGTGCTGGTCGCATTTGGAGTCACCGTGACGGCAGGGCGCGTACGATCTGACGTAACGAAGGCAGCGGCCGACGTATTGGTATTACCCGCGAGATCCATCACCGTATCCGCATTCACAGTGACCGTGACCGCACCATCGGATGAGGGAGAGACCAGCAGCGTGTACGTGGCGCCACTGCCTGTGAACAATCCCTTGGACCCATTTGTCACTACTACATCGCCAGAGGTAAATCCCGTCACGGGCTCGGTAAAGGTGAAGGTGAAAGCGATAGAGGAATCAGCCAGCGCGATCGCGTTCGGGGTAATCGTCAGATCTGGTTTGGCCGTGTCGTAGGTCAGAATAGAGGAAGCGGCGAGACTTGGATTTGTCGCCAAGTCGACGGCAGCCGCGTCGGGGACACTCACGGTCACTGCCCCCTGGGCAGTTGGCGTGATAACAAGAGTGTACGTGCTTCCTGAACCACTGAACGTGCCCTTGGTTGCGTTGGTCACCGTAATGTCGCCGGCCGTAAAACCCGTCACTGCTGCGCTAAAGATGAACGTTATGGTCGCACTCGCGGAATTGAAGGACGTGCTATTCGGTGTGATGATCAACGTCGGATTGCTGCTCGAATAATTCACTGACGCAGAGCCGGCGGTATTCTGATTGCCGACGGCGTCGGCACAGGCCGCGCCGGCGACACTCACCGCTACCGTCCCCTCAGCGATGGGGGTGACTGGCAACGTGTACACCGACCCCGAACCCGTGAGTACACCTTTGGAGCCGTTGGACAACGTGATGTCTGCATCGACAAACCCAGTGACAGGCTCGCTGAAGGTAAAGGTGAAAGCGATCGGTGAGGCATTGGTGGACCCACCATTTGGCGTAACGATGAGGGACGGCCCAGTCCGGTCGGATGTCCAGGTGACGTTCGTGGCGCCAATCGGATTCCCCGCCCGATCAGTGCACACATTGGCAGAGAGCGCCATGGTCACGGTTCCATCGCTGAATGGGGTAATCGGTGCTGAATACGAAGCTCCGCTTCCTGACATGACGCCAATCGAACCATTCGAGATCTGGACGTCAGAAGACGTGAAGCCGAGGACCGGCTCGGAGAAGGTAAACGTCGCCGTTACCGGTGTTCCGGCTTGCGTGGTACCTGACGGTAGCATCGCCACGGTAGGACTCGTGACATCGTAGGTCACGGTAGCCGATTGATTCGCAATCGGATTCCCAGCCCCGTCGGTGCAGGCCCCCGCTGGCACCGACAGGGAAATGACGCCTTCACTGGTTGGGATGATTTGCAGGGTGTATGCCGCCCCGCCCCCCGAGAAGGTGCCCTTGGTGCCATTGGCAAGAGTGATATCACTGGCTGTAAAGCCGAGGACGGGTTCGCTAAACGAGAATGTTGCCGTAATCGGATTGACGTTGGTGAAGGTGCCATTCGGCGTTATCGACAAGGTCGGAGTCGTGTTGTCGTAGGTGTAGGTGGCGGAACCGGCCTGCGAAAGATTGCCTGCCGCGTCAACACTAGCGCCGTTGGCAAGTGCGACCTCAATCGTCCCTTCATTGGCAGGAGTGATCTGCAGTGAATAGTTTGCACCGGAGCCTGAAAGCCCGGCTATTGAACCTCCGGTGACCGTGAAGTCGCTCGGCGCCATGCCGGATACGGCTTCCGGAAACACGACATCGATCGCAAACGGTGTCGTGGAGAATTTCGTGCCTGCTGCCGTCAGCACTGGCAAGGGCCTGGTCTTGTCGGAGGTGATCGTGGCTGTACTCGCCACGTTGCCATTGCCCGCCGCATCAAAACACGTATTTGACAAGAGCGCCACGTTGACTGGGCCGTCTGCCGTCGGCGTGATCGTGAATGAGTACGCGTTCCCAAAACGGGAGAAGAGCGACAGGGCGCCATTCTGGATGTTGAGGTTTCCAGACGTCAAGACCGTGGCGGTCTCTGACATCGTGAGGGTGAAGTTGATCGAGGCCGCATTGCTTGCCAGGCCGTTAGGCTCGATGGTGGCGGTGGGAGCGGTGCGGTCACTCACCACGGTGCTACTGGTTGCTGCGCTCACCACGCCGTACGCTGCCGATGAACATGCGCCAAATGGTATGCTGACAGTCACATCACCATCCCCATTCGGCGTTACTGCGATCGTGTAGGTAGTAGGCGAAACGGTCGTAAACGCTCCTTTGGTACCGTTTGTCACCTGGATATCGCCGCTATCAAATCCGCTGACATCCACGGAGAAGGTGATCGTGTAGGGAATCGTCGTCGCGTTGCTAAAGCCTCCATTTGGAGAGATGGTTGGTATCGGTCGGGGGGCAAAGGTGCAGACGACGGTGAGATCGGCGCGATAGAAGTTTGGCGATCCTTCCTGAGCCGGAAGCTGGAGCACCTCGGTTCCAGTCGCGTCCAGCTTAGGCGTAATGGTGTAAACGCCACTTGCCTGATTGACCGTCACCGTGCACTTACTCGGTACGCCGATAACATAATAGGTGATCGTATCGGTATCTCCAGGACCATTGATCAACTGGTTTGGAATCGAGGTGTTTTCGCCCACAGGACATAACAGCTCAATCGTCGAGGGAGAATAAACCAGTGGGTCGTTTACCGGGGTCACCGTCACGGTGATGGTTCCCGTGTTCGATGTCAGGACGCCATCGGAGACCGTGTACGTAAATGAATCCGATCCGAAATAATTCGGTGAAGGGATATAGCGCATATTGGCTCCGCCAGTAACGGTTCCATGTGTGGGCGGTGAGGTAATCGTATAGCTCAGCGCATCCCCATTAACGTCAGTCGCAGGCGTGAATGGAGCTGAGGCTGAGTCTTCTGCCAACGAAATCGATGTGCTGTTGGCCACCGGAGCTGCGTTATCGATTCGGACCCACGCTCCACAACGTAGCTCCTCACCTACCAAGTAATGCGGGGTTCGGCCGGCAAAGGCATTCAAATTCGGAAGCACCCCCTGCTTTTGCAGCGTCGTCCCATTCCAGAAGTAGGCCGAAAGCCCGGTTGTGTAATAGAAATTGGTCGGGTGACCTTTGAAATGCGGGAACACGCGAGCTGAGCTGGTACCTATCCCACCTGATTCCTGATATTCATACATCACTGTCCACGTCGTTCCTGATAGGCGGTGAATCCCCAGGTTATTCACGAACCCACCCTGCCTGGTTCCGACCACCCAAAGACCATCACTGCTCAGCGTCATGGAAACCGGCGAGCTTATATTCTCGTTGATGATCGTCGGCCAAACCGTTTTGGTTCCATTCCAAGTGAAGCCGATATTCGTAAACGGAACGGTCGACCAACGCGCAAGCATGTGGGCGGTGCCATCTGGTGACATGGTGCCACCCCTGACGATGTAATACGGATACGTGTTGGCGTCAGTTAAGACGGCACCCATAGTGCTCCAAGAAGCTCCGTTGTAGTAGAGCGCTCCAGCACAAACCGTAGAGCCATTGAGGCGATTGAAGGCTCCATAAACCAGAATTTTTCCCGTGGCCGATTCCTCGATCCCAGTTATGGCTGGTACTTTGACCGTGAATCCGGCATAAGGGTCGGCGAAGTTAACGAGCGGATTACCAGGTAAGGCAACCCACTTGGTTCCGTTCCACTTTGCCATATAGGACGCGGCCGTGACGCTTGAATCGGCATTGGTTATGGATGTGAACGACCCGGAAATATAGAAATTATTGGTTTGGGTCCGGTGAATCGTGGCACCAGGCAAATTGAGGGTGCCAATGGCTGAGGTGCCGGACGTCGTTTTCCGCCGAATCAGGTTACTGTTTTCCCCTAACAGGTTCTCCATGGAGAAGGTGCCCGTCATATCGGTCACATACCGCCCATCCACGGGAGTGACTGAGGGGTATAACACAGGGTCAGAAATAAAACTGTCGGTAGCAAGGGCTCTATCCCCACAAAGAAGCATCACGACCAATACGAGTGCGGTCTTCACTCTGGTGGTTACTGCGATTGGCATTGATAGTCTCACGTACTGGTATGGTGGCAGGCTTAACTGAACTAGGGCTACGTCTGTCCTGAATTACGGGCGAATGATGAGGCGGAACCCAGCGAGAGGATGGCGGATGTCTGGATCGACCGAAAGCATGGCCTTGCTGATCCCTGCGACTGAGGCGTTATCGAGCCACCCACCGCCAACCAAATAGTCATCGGCAGTCCATTCACGCACGTTGCCAATGATGTCGTAGAATCCATTCATTGCAGCGTGTGCGCCAGACGCGGTCGGTCCGGTCGTGCCGGATTCGCGTAATGTCGCTACTGCTGCGATCGACGGGGCGCTCGGCGACGGATAGTCATGTCCTGGTCCGCCGAAGGCATCCTGAAAGTCAGCCACGACAGGCAGCGTAGCGCCCAGAGTGCACTTCGTGGCTACTACAGCGGCAAATGCCATCGCATCGGCCTGTGAAAGATTGTTCGCCGGTAACTGCGAATCCGTCGTACTTCCCTGAATGGTAGCGGAGACACTGTGCCAGGGCGTGGTGCCCATCATTAGGCTCCACTGATACCGGGTTATCTCAGTCGTTGCTAAGTAAGAACCATTGGCAAGGCGACGAAAGATTATGACGTCAGCGGGCTCGCCGGTTAGCGAAGCCAAACCTGAGCCGTCAGAGATGCTGACGGATGCCGAGCGTAGCGATGACGGGCTATAGACGCCCGTGGTCAGCGAGACCTTAAGGTAAGTATCACTGAACGGCGATGGCGCATTGGTCGAGGTCGACGAGGAACCACCTCCACATCCGGTAATCGTCACGGCGATGCCGAGCAAGAAGAGAATAGTCCGTTTCCAATGCATCGGATTTTCGCCTTCGTAATCGTCTGTGGTCGTCATGTTGTCCTGCTTCTCTTACCAGGGCACTGCCATGAATTGAATGACGGCGGCATAGTTGGAATCGCCATCATCGCCTGGGACGTCATTGCGCACGCCAAGAGACCAGAAAACCTTCGCGGGTTGGGTCCAGGTAAGATGGGCACCGTACCCTGTCCTCCTGACTTTCTCGTCGATGGCGGCGGTACCACTTGGATAGGTGATTGAGTCCCAGCGGTCTTCACGGCTGGCAACACTGACCGACACGGCCCAATTGAGCGCGACTCTGGCTGTTACCCGTGCTCCCAGTGAGTATCCGCGGTAATCACAGTCCGCCTCTTCCTGGTTCGGCTCTTGTAAGAAAATGGTCTGTGTGGCTCCCGACGCCATGCGGTATTCACCAGATGCGGCAAACGTGAGCCAGGAAACCCCAGGCACCAAGCCAGACCATCTGGCGGAGAGAATGCCACCCCACGCGTCGTGTGCATGAAACCAATCTTCCGATTGCCCGACCGGCATCGACACGCCGCCGCCAATGAGCACGCCGGCGTAGCGTTCTTGCCACACCGGAAACAGGATCTGGACCCGTGGATCAGCGATCAGCAGTTCACTCTCAGATACCACGCCGTTGTCTGCTTCACGTGCAGCAGCGCTGGCCTCCAACTCGAAGAGAGCGTCCCATGGAAATGGCGTCCAGAGGGACTGTTGATACAGTGCGGTCAAGGTGGTCCGGAACTCTTCCAAGGGCTCGCGATTGGGATCCAATGGAGTGCCTGGTGGGGTCGTATTGATCGACTCCTTAGCCCAGGTGGAAGTCGACTGGTCGAGTTGGATTCCGATCAGGGCGTTCGGCCATTCGGGGGGTAGGCCTGAGCGAACGTCGCCGAAGGGAAGGCGCAGATCGTAGTAGACCGATGTGATCTCCCCCTCTCGCTCGCGGTTCACCGTGGCGTTCTCGGCTGTCTGACAAGCAACGAGGGAAACGCTCGCAACCAGTGCGATGCGGAAACTATCCGTATTAATCCACGTGCGTATCATGACTGGGAGGTGGCCGTCTTGGTTGAGCCGGTAGGCTTAGTGTAAGCGGGGCGGAAGTGAACCAGAAAAGGGGCCTCAGACAGGGCAGAATCCGAGCAATCACGTGACCACCAATACCCCTGCCCGGGCATCAATTTCTTGAGATCCCCGGTCTTCAATTCCCGCATGGCCTCGTTGTATTGACCAAGCCACGCCGTGTGGCGTGGGGATATTATCCGGTTGATGCCTATGATGGAGGCGAGCTCGATGATGGTCGGTTTGACCAGGCACGGATCCTGGCTGGCGAAGATGATCGACGTGCTGCTGTGACGCATCATGCGGACCGTACGATCGAGCTCGCTCACCAGGGAATCGTCCTGGGCATAGACGTGGAATTCATCAAGGGCGAGAATCTTCGGGCAGATGCCTCCATTGGGTAGCTTGGCTTGACCAAAGAGACGCATGAGCACCACGATCAGGCGGAATGCGCTCTCCTTGGTGATGTCGCGTAGGTCCACCACAATCAGGCGGCCTGGTTTGACCAAGCTCGTGAGGTTACCGTCATCACGAACGAATTGAGCCAGGAAGTCGAGCCGGAGGCTGGCTCGATCTTTGTCGGCCGCAGACAGTCGAGAGGCCTCCACCCCCGCACGTACGTCGCTCAGGGAGATGGCTCCCGCATCCACACAGCGCTCTAGGATAAGGTACATGGTTTGAAGGTAGTCGGATTCTTCTCCAACTGCGCCGAGCAAGACCAGCCAATCCTCAAAGGTGAGCTCCTTCATACCGGCAAGTATCGCCTGGACCTGGACGCCTTCCGGGCTCTGGGACTTCCTCAAGCCAACCTTTCGCTCCTGACACAGATGAACGACGTCGGTGACCTTCGCCGGCGAGGACATCCACAGCGACTGTAATTTCGCCACCTGTTCCGCGTCATCATTCGCGTTCACCATCTTCAAGGCTTCTGGCCCATACGCGCGATCTGGGCTGTAATGGAACACCACCACACACGGAGGGCTGGGCAGCGCATTGAGCGACGGGGACGGGACGAGAGCCGATTCGATGAGCAGCTGAAGGGTGTAGGACTTGCCCGACCCCTGCACGCCGAACAGAAGATAGGTGTTCGGGCGATCGAGGTCGATGCCAACCACTTTATGATCGTGCTCGGGGGCGGTGCCGATCTTGGCGTACTGTTTGACGTGACGAGACGCGGCCGTCGTCCCGGTCATGATATGCACCTGTCCCGACGCTATGGAGCGAGATTGCAGGCTGGCCGTCATAGACACAGAGGAGGTGCGATTCGGTGGCTGCATTAGTGCTTACCACCGAACAAAGGCGGGTTATTCGGCAGATCTCCAACGGAGACTGGTTCCTGAATTTCCTGATGATTGGCGGGAGCGACCGGAGGAGCGTAGATTGGCTGTTCCGCGAGTTCGGGCGGTGGCTGGTCGCCGTGCGCGCTGACCATTGGCTCAGCACGGTGATAGATTTGATTGAGCGTGTTCATGCGCTGCACCCCGCCAATCGCCGCACCAACGCGTGCCGACTGGACCGCCGTGCGCGCCAGACCTGTTGCTGCGCCCTGAAAGGCCGATGATTGAGCTCGTAACTGCACCTGACGTTGGAAGTGCACTTCCGCCTGGTGAGTAAGTTGCGATGCCTGCTGTGGGTCCTGGGTTTCTTGTGCGGCGTGAATGAGGTCTGTGCTGTAGGCGCCGTGAATCTCAGCCGCCTGTTCACAGCCCGTTGAAGCTTCCATGAGGCATTCAGCTGCCTCCATCTGAGTGGCCGGCGTGTCTGGGTGGCTGGCTGGAAGGCGGCTCGTCATGCTCGCCGTGCGATGAATCAGGGCACCCGATTCGGCGATGTGTGCCGGGTTGTTGTCGTTGCGCGCAGCTACGTGGGCTTGCCGAGCGACTCCCATCGTCGATCGCAGCAGTCCACCATCCGGTTGACGCGACGACGACAGGATACGGTCACCGCTCTGTGCCGAGTTCATCCATGACTGGTACTGCTCGGAACCCTGACCGCCGCTATCTGCCGGCATCGAAAAGTCGGACCCTGATGCTTCGGCTGGCGATGGGTCGGGGCTCGCAATGGCCATACCCACGGCCGCATCGTGGATGGCTTCGTTTTTGAAGGGGTCACTTTTCGGCATCTCACAGGCCTGGAATGCCGACGATGCCACCTGTGCTTGTGCCATCCGGATCATCGATTCATTCCCTGAGCGTTTCGCCGCAACGAGGGCTTGATTCGCAATTCGGCCAGCGCCTGGTCCGCTGTGGTCGTCGTAGGCGGCGATATGACCGGCAGCGGCCGCTTCGTAACGAGAGCGATCCTCTGGGGTGGCCGCCGCAGATATGGCTGGCGTTTGCGGAATATCGAGCCCGAGGCCTTTAGCTTGCCGATCTACTTCCTGTCGGTGGGCTCCCATGGCGTGTTGCGCCATGCCAGATTCCATAGCCCGGTTCGCGACGGGCACGCCATCGGTAGCTCCCTGGGTCTTTTCTTCATCGTACTTCTTGAGGAAATTTGCCGCACCCAATCCGGCGTGCGTTGGGCTTCCTCCCATGAGACCGGCCGCCATGGATTCATGGGCTCGGTTGGTAGCTGCTGACAGGTTGCCATCTCGCGATGCATCATTGGACTCTGCGCCACGCTTCCCGCAGGCATCAATGTAGGGCTTGCGGGCATCGTCTGTGAGGGTTGAACCGTGAGCCAGCTGCTCTTTGGCTGCTTGGGCTCCCTCCATCCGTTCCATGGCGGCGCTCACCGTGGGGAGGTTGCTGGCGGCAGACCGAACGGTTCCGGAACCGGGTTTATCCGCCGTGGTTGGGGTTTCACCCCTACCGCCACCCTTGCCGCCGCCGCGTCCGACGAAGTCGGAGTCAGACGTGTGCTCGCCGTGGCCTTTGGCAAATGATTCCGCGCCGAGGAGATCTCCGCGTACAACTGCCGCAGCAGCCTGTGAGAATCGCGCAGCGGCCGGTGTGATTCCCTCTGGACTCAACATCGACTTCAGTCCCTGCAGCTGGCGTTTCGCCTGTGACTCCAGGGCTCCGCCCATGGCCTGAGCACCCGCCATGACTCCCGTCGCTACCCGTGATGCTCCAGGTATGCTTTGGAGCGCGGATGATGCTTTACTGATTGCCTCGATACCCGGCGAAGAACCGCCGAGGGCCTTTGAGATGGATTGTAGACCGGAGCCCGCGGTCACGCCAGATCCCGCGGGTGAGGTGCGCTGAATGTCGCCGCCGGCCGCGGCGAGTTTTTTGGTTTGGTCTGCCTGGGTCAACTTCGCTGCACCAGCGGTCAGCGCCTTCGCGCCCGCGGCGGCGCCGGCACCAGCGGCCAAGAGGGGTACGGCGGCGGCACCGGCGACCTTGCCCGCTACTTGAGAGATCATCGACGTCGTCAAGGACGAGATGCCGGCGATACCAGGATTGAAAACCAAGTTCGCCACCATGGGCGAGGCGCAGATCAGAAAGATACCGACGATCGTAGAAATGAACGACGTCGTGACCAGCCCAGGCGACATATACTCAGATGGAAAGCCTGGGAACAGGGTGGTTATCGAAGCTCCGCCAGCCACGCCACTCGCAACCGCTGATTTATACCCTGCAAAACCAGGGATGGCGGCAAGTACGGCATTGATACAGGCGTGGATGTCCTCCGCACTGAACTCGCAGAGAGATATCCCAACCAACATGATGGGGATCCAGGTCATGCACCACATCACGCCCTTGGTCCAATCGAGCAGGATCGCCCAGCGCCCAGGGAACAGCGACATGAATGCGGCGATCGGGTAGGCGCAGCAGCAAACGAAAATTCCAACACTCACCATGAAGAGCCCTGCGTAGAGGGCGAGCGGGGCCAACAAAAGCACCACCAGTTTCATCAGGAGGAGGGCAAGGGCCATTCCGCCTTCCGCCAACGCGACAAAGAACATGGCAATGAGGTTCTTGATCGTCTGCCACAGGTTCATTATCGACATCGACGGTTCTTGTGTTGCGGCCGATTGCTCGTTGCGTGCCATCGCATTCAGAATGCTCTCGTTGCCCGCCCATTCGCGATAGTAGTCATCTGTTGTATAGATGGTTTTCCCCGCCTCAGGGCTCGGTGTTGGGGCACCTGATCCTGCAGGTGGCGTCGCCGGTGCTTCAGTGATTTTACCAAGCTCGGTGCGTCCGGCAGGTGTCAGCCACAGAATGGTCCACGCATCAGGATCGAGCGCTTCAAATTTCGGGAGCACGTCTTTCTTATAGCGGAGCGTCATGTCGGTATAGTTGTCGATGAAAGACCGCGCCTTCGTCAGGGCTGGGATAGTTGAGACTGGGAGGACCGTGGGCGGCTTATATTTCAGAGCCGCTTCCATGCGCTGAGTATTCGCCGCAATAATGTCTGGGTTACCATTGGTCTCGGCGAGTTGTCTGTTTGTATCATTAAGCTTTTCGATGAATTGCTGTCTCTGACGATCGTATTCCTCAGAAATGATGTCAGAGGGGTTTGCTGCGGCACCTATTTTTATATAGCCGACCTTAGACTTCGCTGCGTCAAATACGGTGTTGTCGGAATCCATGTAATGACGCCGTACAAAGTCGTCGGCCTCCAATTCTGTGAACAGGAGGTCGTATCGATTCTCGATCGGCGTAGCGAGATTGAGGAAATCCTTTGGGTCAGCCTCTGGGCTCTGGGACACATACCAGAGATTGGCTACAATCGCATCTGCCGCTCTTCCGAGGTAATTGGCCTGCTGAAGTTGGCTCAAGCTACTGGCGGTCAGCGAGCGCTCACAGGATCCAATGTACGGAGAGCTTAAACTTGTCAGTCCGGTTGGTGCCTTGGCATTATTGGAGGACAGACCGACCAACATTTGGGTCCACTGCTGTGGTTTCCCCTGCACGTCTTTGGTTTTTTCCGCCTTGGGATCAACAATGACGGTACAAACGCCAGCAATTACCGTCGAAGATATTTTGAATACTTCGGCGGGAAGGCCACGATTCACTGGGCCGGCCACAATTGCCAGAAGGAGTGTCAGAAAGAGTGCCTTCCCCCCGATTGCCAGCCAACCGGCACCCCGTGCGATTTCGAGCGCCCATGTGAGGAGGCACCAAGCAATTGGCAGGAATATCAGTTTTGTGCTGACGATTCCCGACCAGATCGCCTGCGATATATCCACTCCTTTTTGGACGAGACTCAGTCCGGGGTAGGTATTGGTGCCAACCATCCCGGGCACTTTTGTTAAGATCAAGCCGACAGAATTATCATAGAGGGCTTTTGCTGACGTCGAATCACCTCCAACTGACGGGGCCGTTCCCAACATCTGGGGTACAACCGCGTTGAAGATCGAAAAGAGAGCAATGGCGCTCACTGCACGCGTGAGGAATCCACCCACGTTGCGGTTGACCGTGATTTCCCAAACACCCCACCCGATGAGTCCGATGGTCAGGAGATCGACCAC
>Ga0163144_10013604_pt1 | contig 16964 bp, 11 predicted proteins | sample OliLak19BULKMAT1_FD_123175 | JGI IMG/M metagenome (GOLD analysis project Ga0163144, IMG submission 123175) | Freshwater microbial mat bacterial communities from Lake Vanda, McMurdo Dry Valleys, Antarctica - Oligotrophic Lake LV.19.BULKMAT1 | ecosystem: Environmental > Aquatic > Freshwater >... | reverse complement strand
TTGCCACTCGGTTGAACAAGTCAGATGGTGCCGTTCGCGTTCTACTCTCTCGCACGCTCTCGAAACTTGAGGCACTTTTGAACGACGTGCGTCCAGCGAACTAGTGCGCACCGTCGTAACTCTGCCTCTTACCATTCCGATTTGAAATACGTGAGTCCTATCTGTGGCGAGCTTTTTGTACCACGCACATTTTCCCGAAACAGACACGTCGGGTTGCTTAGCATGTATCTGCCTACGCCTATCTCGCAATTTTGCGTACCCCAGAGCAGCCGAGAGCGTACCGACGGATAGGTCGGTTCTAGTTTTTGTAACTGAGTTCCCTGGTGAACGATGTTTTCGAGTCCAGTAATCCAAGACTGGAAAAACTGAACGGCCTCCGAGTCCTGTCTTAAGGCTGATAAGCACAAGACATAGACAACTATTGAAAGGAACTTTCCATGCCTGTGCTTGAGGCAACTCCTGAACACAAATGGCTCTTCCAACTCACGGGGATGCTTCAGTTATTGGTATCCAGCAGCTAAGCACTGGATGATGGTTGCCAACGCGAGTTTGTTGGAGTCGACGAGGCGATAGCACGCCTTGAGTCTAAAACCTGTTTGCTCATCAGGCTAACGTGATCTCATCGAAGGCACTGCGGAATTCGGCACCGGTGAGAACTAATACTCCGTCGTTTACACCGGATGTCGGCCCGCCATTCGTCATATCCACACCCCAGGGGTTTACTAGCACGGCTTGGTATTGAGGCACTATTGCACCCCCGAACCAGATATATCCGCTAATTTGCACGGAGTGCAGCATATAGACATGGTTGGCCGCAATTCTCGCATCTCCGACATCAGCGGTCGAATTGCGAGTACCCAACGTGACTGCGGTTCCTTGCACGTTGAAAAGATAATTTAGGAGTGCATCCTGCACCACCGGACTGCATGGACACGGAGGTGGCCGTATAGACGCTGCCGGTTTTGCGGAATAACGCAACGTTGTAGTTGCCGTTACCCGAGTATGTGATCCGTGATCCGATATCGACGCCGCGACTGGCGACCGCCACCATCGAAGCTAGGATAAAACAGTTATTCGCCCCGCGTTGAGCGATATCCATGTTCGTGGCACCATTCACTACGGTCGTGTAGGCCATGAAATCATTGCCCGATCCGCCGTAGATGTTCGAGGGCAGATTTGTGTTGTTCGTAACCATGTCATCGCCGCCAGCGGTGCGAATTTCCATACTGCGGATGGCTGAGCCCATGTTCCATGTGGTCACTGCACCTGTGGGGTTGGTGCTCTTGACCAACACGTTAACACCTGATTGATATACGGTGATGTTGTCGGCGGCATCGTTGCAGGCTACGGACAACTTACCGAAACTGTCGGAGCTAACAGCCGAAACAGTCATCATCTTGCGTTGTTCGAGCATTTCCAATCGGAGATTGGCACGACGGGAATTGCTGGCGGTTGGCTTTACCTGTAGATATTTTCGAGCTGAACACGATTGTTTCCCTTGTATGCAGTTGTTAAAGCATGGTTAGTTATTCAACAAAGCGGAAAGCACTTGGATCTGTTACAACTGGTCAGCGGAAATTTTGTTTTTTTGCGAGTCGGCGTTACAGGCGGTTTACTTCACCTCACTAAGTGACGCCGCTCTACTCAGAAACACAACTATGAGGAAATTCAGTAGAGAAATAGCAAAATCTCTGCAAACTTTTCGCTCCAGCGGCTGTTACCAAGCGCGCAGCCGCCCTGTGCAAAAATTAGATCGTGGCTGATTCGAGGCTTTTGCAGATCGAATTGGGATCGAAAATCCAGAAGTTGACCATCGAAATGAGTCGAGGAATGGTTCATAGTGTGACGATTGCGATACCAATCGCGATTTTCTCGTGAAGTCGGCGTTGCCTCGCTCGCGGGCTAAACTGAGAAAGAATGCGTGTGAACGTTATGACGAGCAATGGTGTTATTCAATCGCGATCTGGCGTAATCACGTTTTTTGTGTTGGATGTCAGACTCGCCAATCGTTTCTGCCGAATCGACTCAATGCTCGGAACTTTCACGTCCCACACCAAGCCAAACCTATATAAAAATTGAATGACGGACCAAGTTGGATCATATTCCCACCAAGCATGACCGACACGAGCGCTAGCTGGAAAAGCGTGATGATTGTTGTGCCATCCATCACCCAAAAATAGGATGGCGATCAACCAATGATTGGTACTCTTGTCATTGCTTTGGAACGTTCGATAACCGAATCGATGACAAACGGTGACGATCCCCCACCATAGCGCATGTTGATCTAGGAACATGCGCACCAATCCGCCCCATAGAAAACCTGACCATGCGCCATGCCAACTATGCGAGAGCGTACCGCCGAGGGCAGTAGGAATGGCAAGGCCGAGTAGCACCCAGGTAACATAGTGACGATCCAAAAATAGCACACTGCGATCGTTGAGCAGATCCTTGGTGAAATGCGTCGCATAAGCCGCCGTGCATTGCGGTTCAAACATCCATCCCAAATGTGAGTGCCATCCGCCGCGCAGCATACCTATGAATCCACCGCCGTGGAGGTTAGGCGAGTGTGGATCGCCGCGATGATCGCTGTATTGATGATGGCGTCGGTGGATGGCGCACCACCAAATGGGTTGACCGTGGCCCGCCATGCATCCTGAGATGATAAAAAAGGCTTTCATCCAGGGATTGGTTTTAAGCGATCGGTGAGTTAAGTAGCGGTGAAATCCAAGCTCGATACCTAGAACGGTCCAGGTGTACATTACGAGCAGTAGACCAATATCGATCCATGACCAGCCGTAGATCCAGACATCAATCGCTGCAAGCACTAGCCCCAGGATCGGCAGTACTAGGGTCAGCAAGGCAATCAACTGATAAGCCCAACCATCAGAGGACCTTTGCAGCAGCGCAAGAGAATCGAACTCCCCTACCTCGGCGTCGATATCTTTGCATTCATCTCCCACTGCGTGTGGTTTCATCAGCCGACCTATTCAGAAAATCTTTTCATTGCACGCTCGGACTTCGAAAATTCTAGTTCAAAAATGCATTCGACGCTAATTGGAATCACCACCACGCCGGCTTTCAAGGGCTCGTCTAGACCCTAACGACGGCACCCAAGATTCCAGTTAGGGCAACGTAAACCTACTCGACGGTTCTTGGTGCACGCACTGGCCAGCAATGTCTAGCATTACAAATTTTTACGCGGAATCTTTACCAGCTTGCGATGGGTGCAGCTACAATTGTCAGTTCACTGCCGAAACGATTCACAGGTCTGCTGGACCATAACCGCGCGAGCATGCATGTCAGTTTCCGCAACCACTCTGGCTGAGTTACTGGTTGATTTGGCGGGGTCAGACCCAACGCTGCCGCTGTATCGTTTTTTGGTGGATGGCGAAGCGGAAACCCAATCCTTGACCAGTGGCGAACTACATCAGTCCGCGTTATCGATTGCCGAAACGTTGCTTGAGCGATGCCAGTCGGGAGATCGAGTTCTGCTACTGGCTGCTCCCGGGTTGGACTTTATTCGTGGCTTCTTTGGTATTCAATACGCCGGATTGATTGCTACAACATCTTATCCTCCGCATCCTAGACGCGTTGACCGAACCCTGAACCGCCTGCAAGCGATCGTCTCTTCTTGCGAGCCCAGCGTGGCGCTTGCTACAACGTCAATGATGGATTTCGCAAAGCAACTAGGCCTGAGCGCGATCGATTTGAACTCTATCCCGATCAGTACAAGATCGACGGACGTGCCGGTACCGGTCAAGTCAACGGCCACAGCGTTCTTGCAATACACTTCGGGCTCGACGCGAGAACCTCGCGGCGTCATGTTGACGCATCGCAACGTGCTAAACAACCTTGCTTTCATCAAGGAACGCTTTGGACATAGTCGCGAGAGCGTCGGTGTCATTTGGTTACCGCCTTACCACGACATGGGACTAATCGGCGGTATCCTCCAGCCTCTTTTTGCAGGCTTTCCTGTAGTATTGCTTAATCCACTGCATGTACTTCAGCGGCCCATGCGCTGGCTGAATGCAATTACTCATTACCACGCAACGACCAGTGGAGGACCTAATTTCGTGTTCGACCAATGCGCCGATTTTGTCACCGAAGAGCAAAAATCACAACTCGATTTGAGTTCTTGGCAAGTGGCTTTTTGCGGAGCAGAAGCGGTTCGTCCAGCAACCTGGCAGCGGTTCTCCGACGCATTTGCGAGCTGCGGCTTTCGCCAGCAGGCTTTCTTTCCCTGCTATGGATTGGCCGAAGCAACTTTAATGGTCACAGGGGGCCAACGACTGTCGCCGCCTGACATTCGAAGCCTTCAGTCGTTGGCGATCAGCGGCAAGACGATCACGAAGGACTACATTAGCTGTGGCTCGCCGGAGTCCAATCACCAACTGCGAATTGTTTGCCCAGATTCGATGGAGCCCGTTGCTGAGGGAGAAGTGGGTGAGATTTGGTTGTCGGGCGACAGTATTTCTCCTGGCTATTGGAATGATGCCGACTCGACCAGCGAGACTTTTATTTGCGTGCGAGATACTGATTCCACTGAACGTTTGCTAAGGACAGGCGATTTAGGTTTCGTGCGCGATGGATCGCTGTACGTTTCTGGTCGATGTAAGGATTTAATAATATTGGCAGGCCGAAATCTTTATCCTCAGGATCTCGAAGCGGCCGTTGAAGAGTGTCATCCACTTTTGCAACCGAACGGCGCATGTGCCTTTTCGGTCTCGGGCGATTCTCAAGAACGGCTGATCGTGATTGCGGAGCTGCGTCCGGGTGTTCGCAAGCTGGCCACTGAGGCCCAATCCGAGGTGACGACTGCGATCCGGGCGGCGCTAAGCAGAGAGTTTGAGGTTAGTTTCAAAGAACTGTGGTTAGTCAAAGCGGGCTCGCTGCCCCGAACATCAAGTGGCAAGAAACAACGCAGCCAGACTCGCAACTTGTTTCAGTCCAATCACTTTCAACAGGAAGATATCGCACTCGGCGTCGTAGGTATTCCCAAGCCAGCCCGAGGCATTCATCAAGCCAGTCAGGCTGCCAACCGATTGCAACAGCGTTTGGCTTTAGTCATGGTGGTCGTGCCTGTTTTGGGGCTGATCGCAGCCATCGCGCTTTCGTGGGGTCAGGGAATTCAAGCAGTGGAACTGGCTTGGCTCATTGGACTTTACATTGCCACTGTGATTGGTGTCGAAGTCGGATTCCATCGTCACTTTTCACATCGATCGTTCCAAGCATCGCCGATGATTCGGTCGGTGCTGTGCATTCTTGGTTCGATGGCGGCACAAGGGCCACTGGTGTTTTGGGTGGCAACGCATCGGCGGCACCATGCCTTTAGCGATCAAGCGGACGATCCCCATTCGCCAGTGCCGGCCGCCCGAGGCTGGTTGGCCAAGTTACGTGGCTTGGTGCATGCGCATTTGGGCTGGTTGTTTCGCAGTGAACTGACCAACCCGATGCATTACGGACCTGATATCTTGCGTGATCCGTTAACTTTCAAGCTCAATCAGTACTATCCTCTGTGGGTCGTCTGCGGTTTGTTATTGCCGGCCTTCGGTAGCTTGGCTGTCACTGGTACCTGGACTGGTTTCGCCAGAGGTTTCTTGTGGGGTGGACTGGTACGAATTTTCTTGGTTCACCATGCAACGTGGAGCGTAAATTCGATTTGCCATGCTTATGGTCACCGCCCTTTCGATACTCGCGACGAAAGTCGAAACAATGCTTGGCTTGTACTTTCATCCTTGGGTGGGTCATGGCATAACAATCATCACGCGTTCCCCAATTCGGCGTATACCGGGATTCGGGCCTGGGAGCTTGATCCCTCTGGCTGGCTCATTCGCTCTTTAGTCCAGCTCGGATTAGCTTGGGACGTGAAGACTCCGCCTCAATTGAGGTTCTCTCCCACAGAAAATTCAGTCCCGATCGAAAATGAACGCACGTAGTCGAGTTAAGCCAGTTAGTGGATCATGCAAGAAACCAGCAGCCAACCTAAACACATTGTCCGACTTGCAACGAGCGCCAAACGCCAACAGCAGTTCGTAGCTTTCATGGTGGTTGCACCTCCTTTGGTGGGAACGATCGCCGCGTTCGTCTTAGCTCTGCGAAATGGAATCGGCGCAGTTGAAGTCACAACGCTGCTATTGATGTACTTCCTCTGTATGCTGGGGATCACGGTAGGCTTTCATCGCTATTTTGCTCACAAGTCGTTTGAAACTTCGCGGCCATTTTCGATCTTGCTGGCGGCGCTGGGTTCGATGGCCGCGCAGGGACCGATTCTATTTTGGGTTTCCACGCATCGCAGTCATCACGCCTACAGCGATCGAGTTGGCGATCCTCATTCACCGAATTTGCATGGCAGCGGAATTGCCGGCTTAATGCAGGGCTGGTGGCACGCGCACATTGGTTGGATGTTTTGCGGAAGCGTGGCTGAATGGAGCCATTTTGCCCGTGATTTAATGCGCGATCGCGGGCTTTTCAGGATGAATCAACACTATTTTTATTGGGTGCTACTTGGGCTCGCCCTACCGACGATCTTGGGTGGCTTGATCGCCCAGAGCTGGTACGGCGCGATGTTAGGTTTTTTATGGGGCGGCTTGGTCCGCATTTGCCTCGTCAACCAAGCTAGCTGGTGTGTCGGTTCTGTGTGCCACATGTTTGGGACGCGACCCTTCGCCACGGACGACCACAGCGCGAACAATCATTTGGTCGCCGTACTTGCCTTCGGCGAAGGTCTACAAAACAACCATCACGCATTTCCGAGTTCCTACAGCCACCGAGTGCGCTGGTGGGAACCCGACCTCAGCGCGACGTTGCTACTAATCCTACGAGCCTTTGGATTAGTGTGGGATCTAAAGTTTCCTTCGGAACGTGTGATGCAGGAACTGCGCGTGCAACGAAACGATAGTACCGTATGAATTCGTTCACGCTCGCTGACCAGCGACAATCGACCGCTCTAGTTTTAGGTGCCACGGGCGGTTTGGGAAAAGCCTATTGTCACGCGCTTGCGAAGCAGAGGTTGCATCTAATCATTTGCGGAAGAAATGAAGAAGCGTTACGTACATTGAGCAACGAGTTGGTCGCGACTTACAACATCGAAGTGCAGACCCACATCGCTGACTTAGGTTTCGAAGCAAACGTCGAAAGGGTCATTGCCCTACTCAGCAGCGACGAACGGATCACTTGGTTCGTCAATGCAACCGGTCTAGCACAGTGGGGCCAATACAACGAATTTTCTGAGGCTAGCGAACAGGCGATGTTCCAGATTAATTTGTTGGTGCCCATCCGGCTTGTTCGATGCGCTGTCGAAGCGTTTGAACGTCGCGGTGGAGGCCAAGTGGTGCAAGTCGCCTCGGCAGCGGCTTTTTTCACTGTTCCATTTTTGTCAGGCTATTGCGCATCCAAAACCGCGATCGTCCAATGGTTGCGTGCGATACGACAAGAAAATTGCGCGCCCAGTATTCATATCCAGGCACTCTGTCCTGGGTTTGTCAAAACAGACATGTTTGCTAAGGCGGGTGCTAACGCTGAGCGTTTACCGCACTGGATTTGGATGAGCCCCGAACGAATCGTGCGCGAGTCGCTGCATGCCGTGGAGTTGAATCGAACGATCTGCATACCGGGGCGCCGTTATCGGATGATGATTTTTGGTTTGAAATGGGTTCCCTCAAGTATTAGTATGTTTGTTGCGGGCCGGATGTTTGGCAATTTCTCAAAATACCGCGTTTTGGCAAGTCGATTTTCATGAGTTCGCTGCAAGTTATTTCAATCGCATATCGATCCGTGTTTTACGGGGTCTTCTTTCTCGTGGCCCTGCACGGCATCGTTTGGTTGAACTTGCAGTGGGATGTTTTTGTCCCCTGGATGCACGTCGAACTGGGATGGCTTAGGTGGGTCGGTCGTACACTTGTGCTGATCGCATTGACGCTTTACACCTTGACCGCGATTCTGCTGTGCTCAAAAGGTAACGGACCGTTCGCGGAGTTTGATCCACCAACGCAATTGGTAACCACGGGACCATATCAGTATGTTCGCAACCCCATTTCTTCTTGTGTCCTGATTATGCTGCTTGGTGAAGCCATTGCGTTCTCAAGCACTGGTGTTTTCATGATGGTATTCGTTTCCATGGTGATCGCCCAGGCTCAGGCGGTCACCATAGAAGAGCCGCTATTGCTCAAACGCTTTGGCGAGCAATACTCCGAATACAAATCGCGCGTGCCGCGGTGGTTACCACGGTTCAACGCATGAGTGCAGCGATCCAGAATCACCCACGACGCATGCTGATTGCTTCCGTCGGTTCGTATGGAGATGTCTTTCCGTTTCTCGCACTCGGCGAGCGATTGAAGGCACGCGGCCACGACGTCACGCTCTTAACAAGTGGCTACTTCACGAAGCTCGTTGAAGATGCGGGCCTCAAGATGGCTCCAGTCGGAACTCCGGAGCAATATCAGGCGTACATCACTGATCCCAATCTGCTTCATCCGTTGCGTGGATTCATGTTGACCCGACGGATGCTGAGTTCGATCGTTAAGCCAATATACGAGTACCTCCGCGACGAATGGCAAAATGCCAATACCCTGATCGTGTCCAGTCCCTACTGCATGGCGTCGCGCATCGCCGAGGAAACTCTCAACATTCCGCTTGTCACCGTCTGTCCAGCTCCGATCGCGATGGGCAGTGTCGTTGACCCGCCCGTCGTATCCCCTCTGCTCTCTCCGTCGCATGTGCCCCGCATGTTTCGCAAGTTATTCGGTCAAAGTGTGAATTGGATGACCGACCGTACGTTGGGAAGCCCCATCAATAAGTTTCGCAAGCAGCTCGGCCAGAGCAAAATGCATTCGTTGATGCATTGGTGGCACGCCCGTCGCGGCACGATTTCATTGTTTCCAGAATGGTTTGCGCCCGCTAGCATCGACTGGCCATCGCCGCATACTTACGCTGGTTTTCCCCTATGCACGCCGCGGAATGTCGTGACGGATCGCAATCCGGTGACGGCTGCGAAGCTCGACGAAATCCTCTCAAGCCCCAAGCGGCCGTTGCTATTTTATCCGGGCTCCAACGCGAGTCATTTGCGTCAGTACTTCGAAATCTGCGAAAAAGTTTGTCAGCAAATGGGGAGATCGGGCATCTTAGTGGCGCCTGCGGCCATCGACCTCGGCGATCAACTAAGTTCCCACCTGTTGGTCGTACCATTCGTTTCGATGAACCAAACGTTGCCACAAGTTGCAGCCGCCATACATCATGGAGGCATCGGAACCATCGCAGCCTGCATCAGCGCCGGCGTCCCGCAGCTCATTCGGCCAATGGTCTCCGATCAGCCGGACAACGCAGCCCGCGTCGCGCGACTTGGAGTTGGTTCGTGGTTGTCCAATGCTCGCTTCCGAGTCGCGGACGTTACGCGCGCTCTGGAGCCACTTATCGGAGATCCGCTGGTCGCATCGCGGTGTCAGTTTTATCGTGAGCGTATGCAGGCCACTGATGGTTTAACGATTGCTGCTGATTTGATTGAATCCTTGGCTTGACCAACTAACCGCAACTAGAATTGTGTTCCTTCCATGAACGACTCAACCGCACTATATCGATTGAAAGACGTATCCAAAGTCTTTCACTTGGAAGGAGTCGATGTGCCGGCACTGCGCGGAATTGATCTGGAAATTGATCGCAGCGAAATGCTGGTTTTGCTGGGACCATCGGGCAGTGGAAAAACGACCTTACTTAATCTGCTTGGCGGTCTAGACCGTGCGAGCACTGGGACTGTGTTCTTTGGCGATGAAGATCTCTCGCAGGCCAATGATCGCGAGTTGACTCAGTTCCGGCGTCAACGCCTGGGATTCATTTTTCAGTCCTACAATTTGGCGGCAAGTTTGACTTCGATCGAAAACGTTCAACTAGCAACTGATCTTGTCGACAATGCGATTCCCGCCGCTGAAGCGCTGCAATTGGTAGGCATGGAAAACCGCATGCATCACTTCCCGGCTCAACTATCCGGTGGCGAACAGCAACGGGTGGCAATCGCGCGAGCTATTGCCAAACAGCCGCAGGTGCTTCTGTGCGACGAACCAACTGGAGCCTTGGATATCGGAACCGGAATTCGCGTGCTCAGCGTGATTCAGGAAATCCATCGCCAGTTCCGTCCGACCGTTGTCATCATCACGCATAATGCGAGTATCGGTCAAATCGCCGATCGAGTTTGCACCATCTCGGATGGACGCATTCAGAAGATGCAGAAGAATGCGCAGCGACTCTCCGCTAACGAATTGCAGTGGTGAATTCGATGGCACGTGTCCTGCGACTCAAACTGTTCCGTGACCTCTGGCGACAACGCATCCAGTGTTTGGCGATCATAATGATTGTGGCATGTGGCGTCGCCAGTCAGATCACTTCGTTTAGTCTGATTGCCACGCTGCAAACGGCGATGGAACGCTACTACGAATCTTCACGTTTTCCCGACTTGTTTGCCAAAGTCACACCGTTATCGCTGTCGCAAGTTGGACAACTTCGCTCCGTCTCAGGCGTATCAGCAATTCAGCCCCGATTGGTTTTCGATTCGCCATTGAATCTGCCTAAGGAACCCGAGGATGGTGCGACAGCAACTTTGATAGCTGTACCAAGAGATTATCTCGCCGGAATCAATCGGCTGGTCATCCGTCGCGGTTCCGCGATGGAGGATCTTAGCGCCAATCAAGTTCTTGTCAGCGAGGTCTTCGCCGAAGCCCGCGGACTTGCCGTTGGCGATTCGCTGTCCGTCAATCTGCAAGGTCATCGTACGGAGTTGTCAGTCGCGGGTATTGCTATTTCGCCCGAGTTCTTGTTTCAAATTCGTGATGGCGCCGGCGTACCTGATAATCGCAGGTACGCTGTGCTGTGGATGCGCTACGAAGATTTGTCGCGCGCCGCGGGCATTCCTGGACGATACAATGAGGTGCTAATTACCTTGCAAAAGGATGCCTCGCGAGCACTGGTCAAAGAACGCATCGAGCGAATCCTGGGCAAAGATCAGGTGGTTCAATTGCAAGACCGCGCTCAGCAGGTTTCGCATCGATATACTTCCAATGCGATCGCTCAACTTTACAGCGTCGCCATCGTTCCTCCCGCCATTTTTTTGGCCGTCGCAGCCTTCTTGATCTATATCGCCACTTCGCGTTTGATTCGCTTGGAACGCGAGAACATCGCGATGCAAAGGGCCTTTGGATACTCGGCCTGGGATGTCGGCTTGCACTACTTCTGTTATGTCATGATCGTTGTACTCTTAGGGTGCGTGGTTGGTATTGCCGGTGGCGTGGCGCTGGCGTCGGCGGCGATAGGCATTTATCAGGAGATTTATCGATTTCCCACATTGCCACTTTGCGTATCTCCCTTGGCGGTTGTCTACTCTTTGCTTGCGTCATGTATAGCGGGCTGGGTTGGAGGTGGCTATGCGGTCTGGAGAGTGGCCAGTATGCCACCGGCAGTTGGCCTGCGACCTGAACCACCTGCATCCTATCGACTAACTTGGTTCGACCAAATCGCCAACTTGTTGAGACTTAGTCCAATCGCGAGGATGATTCTCCGCGGAATTGGAAGATGGCCACTGCGAACTGCGCTGGGGGTGTTAGGTATCGCCTTGGGTATCGGCGTCATGATTCTGGGCAGCTATACGCAAGGAGCGATTGGCTACGTCATTGATTTTGAGTTCTTCTTGACACGGCGTTACGATTTGATGATCCAGTTTGCACCCGGCACGCAGCAGCAATCGCTCGGCGAAATTCGGAGACTACCCGGCGTGCTGACGGTAGAGGGCTTCGCCTCAGCCGGGTTCAAAATCAGCGCTGGGCATGTTGATCGCTCGGTAACAGTACTTGGTGTCGAGCGCGAGCGAACACTCATTTGCCCAGTTGGTGAAAATCTACGGCCGGTTCAGTTCTATGGCCACGGGGTTGCTCTTTCGCGCAAGCTGACCGAAGCGTTGCATGTTGGCCTGGGTTCTATCGTGGAACTATCGCCGCTCGGGGCTCGCGACAAGGCGGTCGAGGTTCGCGTGGAAGCGATCGTCGCTGACTACTCCGGACTGAATGCGTATTTGGACCTCAAAGACTTCAAGCGTTGGTTTCGTGAGAACGGCAGCGTCGGCGGCGCCATAGTGCAATGTGATGCCAATCAATTGACCGCGTTGATTCAGGAACTCAACCGAAGACCACATATACAGGCCGTCACCGTCAAGCAGGCCGCGCTCGAAAATTTTAAAACCAACGACTCCAAGAACCTGTTGTTGTTCCGTGTCTTCAATATGCTCTTTTCGTGTGTCATTGGAGTAGGCGCTGTCTACAGCATCGCGAGTATTTCACTGGTTGAACGTCAGCGAGACTTAGCCTTGCTGCGCGTGCTGGGGTATTCGGCCGCAGAGACCGGTCGCGTTCTGATTGGCGAATTAATGGTGATGAGCGCAATTGCGATTCCGGTAGGTTGCCTATCGGGATGGGGATTTGCCTACATCGCTACTTGGATGCTGAATTCGGAAACGCAACGTATTCCGCTTTGGATCCAACCTGCATCCTATGTTTCCGCAGTCCTGGTCAGCATTTTGTCGGCGTTGATTTCGGCGATCATAATACAGCGTAGCGTCAATCGCCTGGACTGCGTTACTCAGCTTAAAAGTAAAGACTAACTCCATGACGTTAATTCGTTGGCTGCTCGGCCTGGTGACCATATCATTGATTGCAGGCGGAATCGCTTGGTGGTGGAATTCGCAAACGATCTTAGTTGACATCGCTACGGTTACTCGAGGGAATCTGGTAGAGTCGATTGTCGTGGAAGGTTTTTCGCAAGTAACGCAGCGAATGATTCTTACCGCGCCAGTCAACGGAATACTGGAACGGGTTGAATTAAAGGCCGGTGATCCGCTTCAGAAGAAGGATGTAGTCGCGACCATTTCTGCGCCTCCCTCCCCGTTGCTGGACGAGCGAGCCTTGGAAATCGCTCGCACTAAACACCGAGCCCTTAGGGCCGAATGGCTACGGAACACTGCGGCGCGTGAAACCGCTGAGGCAAATTTGAAACAATCTCAAAAAAAACGCACTTCGTTCACAGTCCCAACCGGACAAGCCAAGCCGCTGACACCGGAACTGGACGCGGAAGAACAAGCCAGAAAACGTGAACTCGAAGCTGCCGAACGTGGCGAAGAGCGTGCGCTCAGCGAATTGAACGCCATGAATGCTCAAATAGGCTTGAACTATCAACAACCGAAGTTGGTGGAAGCAACTGCAGACGACATCAAGAAATCCCGCATCGAGGTTGAAATCCCACCGCAGAGCACCGTTAGACTAAGCCAAATTCGTTCGCCCATCCATGGGCACGTTTTGCAGATCATGAAGTCCGATGCGGGAGTCGTTGCGGCGGGAACTCCAATCATGGAAGTCGGCGATTTAAAGAACATCGAATTCGTATTTGATGTGCTGACGACCGAAGTCACTCGGATCGCTGTGGGCAACGTGGTTCAGTTGCAGCATTGGGGTGAAGAAAATCAGACCTTGAAAGGTCGCGTCACGCTGATTGATCCGACCGCCAAACGATTGCTCTCACCGCTAGGCGTCGAAGAATATCGAACGCGAGTGACTATTGTGACCCAGGACGGAGAATCGGTATCCAACCGATTGGGCCATGGTTTTCGAATCGAAGGTGTATTTCAGACTCGAGAGAGTATTGATGTTGTTAAAGTCCCGTTAGGTGCAATATTCCGCAAAGCCGGCGAGTGGTTTGTCTTTCGAGTTAAAGATGGCAATGCCATCGAAACGAAAGTTGAATTAGGTATCCGAAATGATCGCGAAGTAAGTGTCGTTTCCGGTCTATCGGACTACGATCTAGTAATTCTGTTCCCCGCGAACCGAGTTCACAGCGGGGCGCGAGTTACCTATCGATGATGATGCAGTCGTTTTGTTTAGCAAACTCAAGTATGTTCTTTGGTTCCTAGTTAGCAAGAAGTCCCAATGAGCCACAACGAAAAAACTCAGGTTCGCAAACCAAGTTCTCTGCTCGGGAGTCTACTTGCTTTCGTCACTCCTGCTAACCGAAATGCTGAGCGAGAGCCTGTGACGCAAGCGGCTCTAAACGAGTGGCTGGTGCGCAAGATTGCTGACGCGACAGGAATGGACGTCGCCCAGATCAATATTGACACCACGTTTGCTGACTTTGGATTGGATTCAAGAACCGCCGTATCGATGTCGACGGAATTGGAACGACTGATCGGCCGCGAGCTACCACCTACGTTGATTTGGGACTACCCCACGATCAAAGAAGTCTCCAAGCATCTTTTTGAACTTTCTTCAGCTGACAACGATTGACATGAAAATTAAATGAAACGCATTGCGATCGTTGGTATGAGTTGCCGGCTACCCGGTGCGGATTCTCCCCAAGCCCTCTGGGATTTGGTTCGCAATGGTGTGGATGCGGTCAGCGAAGTTCCGGCATCACGCTGGGACACTCCTCGCTTTTACAACCGAGATCCGCAGCAGGCTGGAACGATGTATACGCTGCGAGGCGGATTCATCGATGAATTTAGAGACTTTGACGCAGCCTGTTTCGGCATCTCGCCGCGCGAGATGGTTCACATGGACCCGCAACAGCGGCTGATGCTGGAGCTTGCTTGGGAGGTTTTTGAAGATGCAGGCATCGCTCAAAATTCGTTAGCAGGAACGGCAACCGGTGTGTTCTTTGGATTTGGCGCGATGGAGTATGCCTTGACGCAGTTGCGCTATCCAAAGCTGATCGATGCTTACACTAATACCGGTTACTTTCCCTGCATCATTTCGAATCGAGTATCTTACTTTTTCGATTTGCGTGGCCCCAGCTTGTCACTCGATACCGCCTGCAGCTCTTCGCTCGTGGCGGTTCATCTGGCTTGCGAGAGCCTGCGCAAAGGTGAGAGCAATCTTGCGCTGGCTGGTGGCGTTAGCCTGATGGTCGATCCTGTGACCACTGTGGCATTTTGCAAACTGTCCGCCCTGTCACCAAATGGGCGCTGCAAAACGTTTGATGCCGAAGCGGATGGTTATGTGCGTGGCGAGGGTGCAGGCATCGTATTGCTTAAGCGACTAGAGGACGCTCAAACGGACGGTGATCGAATCTATGCAGTAATCTTGGGTGAAGCAGTCAACCAAGATGGGAAGAGCAACGGATTGACCGCTCCCAATCGTTTGTCGCAAGAAGCGGTCCTTCAGCAAGCCTATCGCCACGCCGGTTGTGTTCCTGGCGAAGTGCAATACGTTGAGGCTCACGGCACAGGTACCTTCTTGGGCGATCCCATTGAGCTCACGGCACTGGGCAACGTTTTTCGGCAAGGTCGGCCAATAAATCGACCTTTGCTAGTGGGGTCGCTTAAAACCAACATTGGTCATCTTGAGGCCGCAGCAGGTATCGCTGGTCTGATCAAGCTGGCGAAGTGTATTGAGCAAGATCAGATTCCCCCCCATCTTCACTTCGATACCCGCAATCCGCACATTCCATTCGATTCATTGCAAGTACAAGTCGCCACCGAACTACAGGCTTGGCCGGAACACACAGGTCCGCTTTGTGCCGGCATCAGTTCCTTCGGTTTCGGCGGCACGAATGCCCACGTTGTTCTTGGCAAAGCCGAACCAACCGAGGCTGTTAACATGCAGCCAACTGCGTGTGAAAAACTGTCCTTGCTGGTGCTAAGTGCCCGCGATCCAAAAGCACTGGGTGAACTCAGAAATCGTTATGCGAAGTTTCTTTCTAGCGTCTCAAATCAATATAGCTTCGATGAAATCTGCAATGCCGCAGCCTATCGCAGGGCTCCTTTCGAGTATCGATCGACGATCATTGCTGGGGACTGCATATCAGCCAGCAGACGTCTCGCGGGTGACGTTGAAACGCCTGTGATTCGCGCTACCAATCAACCCAAAGTTGCGTTCTTGTTTACTGGCCAAGGTGCACAATTTTCAGGTATGGGCTTAGGTTTGTATCGCAGCGAAGCTGTTTTTCGAAACACCATTGACCGCTGCGATGAACTGTTGGCAGGGGTGCTTGCTAGCTCCCTGCGTGACGTGATGTTTGAGCACCCAAACTTGCTGAAACTCGTCCAAACTGCATACACGCAGCCAGCCATGTTTGCTTTGCAATGGGCACTCGTCGAACTGTGGAAATCGTGGGGAATCCAACCCAGCATTGTGCTGGGACATAGTATCGGTGAATTGGCTGCAGCATGCGCCGCCGGGTTGATGACTTGGGAGTCAGGCTTGCTCTTTGCAGCGCGTCGCGGAGCACTTATGCAGTCACTGAAAACGGCGGGCCAGATGTCGGCCATCCTGGAATCTCGCAGCGTAGTTAGCGAATTCTTGGAGCGACATAGCATTCAAGCGAGCATTGCCGCTTCCAATGGTCCGAACAACACGGTAATCTCCGGTCCAAGCGAAGAGATCGAGCGAGCTTACGCGCTCGCGCGAGACCATCGACTAGCGGCAATTCGACTAAATGTTTCTCATGCCTTCCATTCGCAACTGATGGATCCGATTCTGGACGATTTGTTGCTGGCAGCGACCAAGCTCGACATGCATACGTCGCAAATTCCGCTTATCGCCAACCTCACCGGCGAATTGGTAAATGGCGGGTCGCAGTTTTCGCCCGAGTATTTTCAAGCCCACGCGCGCTCCGAAATTTGCTTTGCAGCCGGGGTGGCAACGCTGCTAGAATACGAACCAGGTGTCTGCATTGAGATCGGTCCAGATTCAATATTGACCGACATATTGCGCAAGTGCTCAATCAACCAACCTGTACCCTGCCTTCCGAGTCTCAAACGCACCAAGGAAGCCCGCGACACCATGTTGCATGCGCTCGGAGCCACTTTCGAAGTAGGTGCCAGCATCAATCATGCGGCTATCTTCGGAGCGAAAGGTCGAGTCATTTCGCTTCCAACTTACCCTTTTCAACGTACTCGTTTTTGGGAATCGCTGCCAATCGAAGAGTCTATCGATGCGATACAT
>Ga0163144_10013601_pt1 | contig 16965 bp, 15 predicted proteins | sample OliLak19BULKMAT1_FD_123175 | JGI IMG/M metagenome (GOLD analysis project Ga0163144, IMG submission 123175) | Freshwater microbial mat bacterial communities from Lake Vanda, McMurdo Dry Valleys, Antarctica - Oligotrophic Lake LV.19.BULKMAT1 | ecosystem: Environmental > Aquatic > Freshwater >... | reverse complement strand
CATTCTAATCACTCTGGCAGCAATCTTTCTCATTGAGGCGAGCCAGGGACTGCCGCACGCCCTCGGAGTACTGAGAGCTTGCCATTGGGTGCCATGCCCACCGCTTTGGGTGGGCATGTGCGACATCGCGGTCACTTGCAATCAACCCCATGCCCACGCAAAGCCGTGGGCATGGCACGCAGTGCACGCAGTGAGAATGTTTACTGCCAGGGTAATATGGGAAATTTAACGACTTCGGTCAATCGAAGTTGGTTCCCCGCATACGGGTCGTAGCTTATCCTCCTTTTGGAAACCGTCCCACGATCGCATCGCCAATTTCGTCCAGCACGCGGTCCATGCCGGTATTGAGATTGGCGTTGGCGCCGCCGTTGGCGCCAAGCAGCGCTTGCACATCCGCGTAGCCTTGCGCGGTGGGCGGCATGATCAGATGTAATTGATGAATCCCCGCCCGCCGGAGCACGGTCGCGGTTTGCTCGGCGCTTTGCATGTCTTTATCGGGCACGCGCGGGGCGTCATCGGTGATGAGCACGAGGACGCGGGCCGCATCAGGTCGGAACGAACGCCGGGCGGCGAAGGCGAGGCCGTCGAACCCGCTCTCGGCCGGGTCGCCGCCGCCATCGGCCCTGACCTCTTTGAGCCGGCGTTCCAGTTCCGGTAGGTCGCGCGTAAACTCCTCCGCCCCGAACGTCAAGACGAATGGATCCTCTCCGGGCGCGTCGACACGGTCCCGAAAAATGGTGACGCCGAAACGCAGGTCGCGATTCTCGGCTTTCAACTTCTCGGTAAGCCGTTGCAAATTGGCGGCCAGTTTGCCGTAGTGATCCTGCATGCTGCCGGTCGCGTCCACGACCAGCATCACGTCGACCTTGTCGCCTTTGACGTTGGTCCGCCCGTCGCCGAACACGTTGTCCAGAAATCCAAGTTCGCCGCGACGCCAGGCGAAGTATCCCCATACGCCCACGCCGACCACTACCGCGACGAGAACAAGCTGGATCACGCAACCCCACGACATGCCGCGTGCCGCTTCGCGGGGTGGCCGAACGCGATACGGATTGGTTGCCGGATTGCTGGAGGAGGGCGCCGGCTTGGTCCGCAACGGCGGCGGCGCCTGGCGGACCGAATCGTCGATCGGCCTGACCTCCGGGATGGCTCTCCGCGCGGTCGGAACGGCTTCAAGTTCGGGAGGGGCCTCGATCAGCGTCAGCGAATCCTTGCCGCGAATGGCTTTTTCCAGCCGTCGATGCAGACGTTGGTAGCGATCCAAATCGTCCAGGTCGCGTTCGATGCGTTTGGCGCGTTCGTGATATTCCGCCTCGCGTTCCAGTTCGCGGAGCAGTTCCTCGCGCTTCTCCTTTACGAGTTCCCAAATCTTCTTGAGCAGTTCGACGAGGATCAGGAGCCAATCAAGGCCCTGGCCGGCGGCGACCGTGATCGAAAAGTCGTCGTGTACTTCCTGGGCGAGCCAGACGCCGACGCGGGCCGCGGATTTCTCGACCTCGACTTTCCAGGTGTCGCGGCGCGGGTCGAATCCCAGGCCGAGGCGGACGGCCAGGCTCCATTGCGAAGTGGGTCTTGGGTCGGGGAAAACGCTTTCCGGATCTTCCTCGGCGAGGCCGACCTCGACATCCGCGCAGAAGGGTGGACGCTCTTTTTTCTCGACCCACGCGATCAATTCGTTGACGCCGGCCTTGAGGTTGTCGCGCCCCACCTGCCAACTCGTGATGAGACAGCCTTCGCGGTTTTCGCGCCGGCCCGCCCCGAAGCCCTGGCCATTGACCGAGAGCATCGCCTTACCCGAAACGCCCCGGTCGCGCACGAGCAGTTCGACGATGCGCGATTTGGGCAGGCGCGGCTGCAGGTGCCATTCGATCATGGCGTCGAACCATTCGGCATGGACGCCGATCTTGACACGAACGCGTTTCAGAATCTCGATGTTGACGTCGACGGTTAGCATTGCGGGCCTCCTATCCGATAGATTGCCGTATCGAGGCCTATGCGGACAGAAAAATTTGGAATTACGAAAAAAGCCCAGGGACGCTGTCCTTGGCTTTCTTGAGTGGTGAAGGAGAGCCCGTTGCGTCGAGGGTCGAGGTTTGGTTATACTCTTGGAGTCGCCCCGCTCACGGAAATTATGGATTGCGCGTTGTCATGGAACCAATATCGGCGAACGAGAATGTTGAACGCTTTGGGTTGACCTTTGGAGGGGAATTCACCGACTTGGACCTTGAGGCGTCCTATCGGTCCAGTCAGGTGAATACGGAGATCGGTCTCGCGCGGGTCGGCATCCTCGCGCTCGGCATCAGCTTCGTGGTGTTCGTGCCTTCGGATAGGGTTTTTCTAGGCGACTCCGGTTTGTTTTGGGGTGTGCTGCTTCTGCGCGGGTTGCTGTTGCTTTCCTCCGCGGCGCTCTGGGTCGTGCTGACTCCGGACTTGCCGCGGCGGCGCTTCGACGGCATCCTGTTCGCCTGGTCTCTTCTGGTCATCGGCTTTTGCGCTTACATTCCGTGGACCAGGCCGATCGACTACACGGGGCACATCATCCCCAACGTGCTCACCGTTTTTTATTGTTTCACGATTTGTCCGCTGCCTTTTCGCATGCAATGCATACTGGCGATGCTGCTAACCGCGGCGGGGCTGGGGATGTGCTTTCGCACGGTGTTTGAGCATTCCGCGAGCATTCAGGCGACGCTCGTTGGCTTTCTGGGCGCCTTCATCCTTGGCGCCAAGACTTCCCTGCAACTGAACCGCCGTAAACGCGAGCTTTTCGCGGCGGCGCACCATCAGGAATCGCTGCGCGTGGGCCTGGAAGCCGCCCTGGCGCAGATACGCACCTTGCGCGGCCTGCATTGCGTTTGCTGCCAATGCAAGAAGATGCGCGACGAAAAGGGAAGCTGGCATCCCTTTGAAGTTTATGTCCGCGACCGCACCCACGCGGAGTTCAGCCACGGACTTTGTCCGGAGTGCTACGACGTGGCAATGCAGGCGATGTCCTGACGCGGTCGGGCTCGACGGAAGTGAGCGACTTTTAATCTGTTGCGCCATTATATTGATCGACGCTTGAAACTCTCGCCGCGTTTTTCCGGTATCAACATCGTCATCGCGATGGCCTTTGGGAACACAAGAGAAGGCAACCAATTCGAGAGGTCAATAATGCGTATTCGTTTTTCTTTATCGCTTGCCGCAGCCGCCTTGGCGGCACTGTGGCTTCCGACGGCGGCCTGCGCGTCGGAGAAGGCCTCGACGGCCATGCTGGGCCAGAAGATGCCCGATCTCCGCTTCACGGACGAAAAAGGCAAGACGCAGTCCCTTTCCGACTTCAAGGACGCGAAAGCCGTCGTGCTGGTTTTCTTGTCCTTCGAATGTCCCGTCTCGAACAGTTATGCTCCGATATTGACCGATCTGGCCAAGGAGTTTGGGCCGCGCGGCGTTCACTTCGTGGCTTTGACGTGCAATCAAGACGAGAGCGCGGCGCAGGTGGCCAAGCACGCCAAGGCGTTCGCGCTGCCCTTCGGCGTGTACCTCGACAAAGGATTGCGCGCTGCCGATGCGCTCAAGGCGGAGACCACGCCCGAAGCGTTCGTGCTCGACGGTGACTTCGTGCTGCGTTACCGCGGCCGCATCGACGACACCTATTACGCCCGCCTTAAGAAACACGGCGTCGTCAAAAGCCAAGACTTGAAACAATCGCTAGGTGATATCATCGCGAAACGCCCCGTGCGCGAACCGGCGACCATCGCGGTCGGTTGTCCAATCCCGCGTTACGAAAAGCTCGCCTCCGAAGGCAAGGTGACCTATCACCGCGACGTGGCCCCCATCCTGCAAAACAACTGCCAACAATGCCATCGCCCCGGCGAGGTCGGTCCCTTCGCGTTGATGAATTACAAGCAAGCCGTGAATTGGGCGGATCTCATCAAGGAATACACTCAAAAGAAGTTGATGCCGCCCTGGAAGCCGACCCAGAGCGTCCCCTTCCACAACGAACGCAGCATGCCGCAAAGTGAAATCGACACCCTCGCCGCCTGGGTCGACGGCGGCACGCCCGAAGGCAACCCCAGCGACGCGCCCAAGCCGCGCGTGTTCACCGATGGTTGGCAACTGGGCACGCCCGATCTGGTGCTCATGGCCGACGACGAGTTCACGCTCGGCCCGACCGGGCGCGATCTCTTTCGCTGTTTCGTCATGCCGACGCATCTGAAGGAAGACAAATACGTCGTCGCGGTCGAAGTCAGGCCGAGCAATCCCCGCGTCGTCCATCACACGCTGCTCTTCATCGACGGCACCGGCCAAGGCCGCAACCTCGAAGAAAAATCGCTCAAGGCACGCAAACCCGCGGAGGCGGGCGTCGTCCGGCTCGACGAAGGCCCCGGCTATACCGTCACGATGGGCGTCGGCTTCACCCCCCAAGGCGGCATCGGCGGTTGGGCGCCGGGACAGATCGGCCGTTTTCTCCCCGAGGGAACCGGCTACTATCTCCCCAAGGGCAGCGACATCATCATGCAGGTGCATTTCCACCGCAACGGCCGTACCGAAAAAGACCGCACCCAGATCGGCCTGTATTTCGCCAAGAAGCCGGTGCAGAACCCCCTGCAAAGCGCCGTCGTCTCCGGCGGATCGGGCACGGGACCGCTGCGGCTGTTCTTCTCTATCCCGGCCGGCGACGAAAAGTTCAAGCTCATCGGCGATATGTATGCCAGGGACGACTTTAACCTCCTGACCATCACGCCGCATATGCACATGGTCGGCAAGGCGATCAAGCTCACGATGACGCCGCCGGATGGCGCGGAGCAAACGCTGCTCTTCATCGACGATTGGGATTACAACTGGCAGGAAACCTACACCCTCAAAGACCCCCTGCGGATCAAAAAGGGCACGCGCTTCCGCGTCGAAGCCGTCTACGACAACAGTCCCAAAAACCCCAACAACCCGTTCAGTCCGCCTCGCCGGGTGACGTTCGGCGAGCAGACCTTCAACGAAATGTGCTTCGTCTTTTTGAGCGGCACCTCCGGCGAAGGCAAACTCATCCGCCCGCGGCGATTGCCGTTGTCGGCATCGAAGTAGCCCCCCCGTAGGACAGGCTTCCAGCCTGTCCGATTCGATTCGATTTGGGGCACGCTTCCAGCTTGCTCCGAATCTTAGCGGACAGACTGGAAGCCTGTCCTACGTTTCCGGAAAAGAATCGCGAAGCATGGGGTGCATGCTTCGCGATTTTGCTGTACCATAGAAAAAAGAAATACACCGCCTGACGAGGATCTTCGCATGCGTTTCCTGATCATTGGTCTGTTGGCGCTAGGACTCACGGGATCGGCGTGGTCCCAAGAGAAAAAGGCCGAAGCCGTCGCCGTGCCCTATCGCTTGACCGATACGCAGCATGTTCTCGTCCGCGTGAAACTCAACGGCAAAGGCCCGTTCAATTTCATCATTGACACCGGAGCGCCGGTCAGCTTTCTGTCCATTCCCGTCGGCAAGAAAGTCGGCTTGGAGAAGACCGAGAAAAAGGCGGCCGTGCTCGACAGCCTCACCTTCGAGGGCGGCCTCACGCTCAAGAACGTCAAGGTCATCGTCGACACGCCCTTCCAGTTGGAAGGCATGAACGGCTTGGGTTTGGCCGGCGCCGAGTTGCACGGCATCATCGGTTACACCGAACTCGCGCGCTTCAAGATGGAGTTCGACTTCACACGCGATCGCCTATTCTGGACGCCGCTGGAATTCAATCCGCCGCCGCCCGTCGGCATTGACGGCAAGGGAGGGCAGGGCGGCCTGGAAATGATCGGCACTTTGATGAAATTCATGGGCGCCCTTTCCGGTATGAAGTTGCCCGATCCGCCCACGCCGCGCGGCTTTCTCGGCCTCTGGTTCGACGGCAAGAAAGATGCCGCCACCATCCGCGCGGTCTTCAAGGATTCCCCCGCCGCCCAGGCGAAGCTGATGCCCGGCGACCGCATCCTCGAAATCAACGGCTCCAAGGTCAAGGACTTGGCCGCCGCCCATCGCCTGACCGCCCGCGTCTTGCCCGGCGATGAAGTGCAGTTGAAAATCCAGCGCGGCGAGAAAGAAATCGAAGCGACGCTCAAGGCGGGCATCGGTCTTTAATCGATTAGGTATCCTTAGTTTTCAAACTCTCGTCTCCCTCGCTTGAGACGACATTCTTTCGGGGCGGATTTCATGAAGATTCGAATCGCCTGTTGCCTGACATTGCTCTTGGCCTCGTCCGGCTTCGCAAGGGCAGGGGAGCCAAAAAAGCTCGAACCCAAGTCGGACGCCAAGCCCATCGCAGTCAAGTTCGACCTGCTGAAGACGCAGCACATGGTCGTCAACGTCAAGATCAACGGCAAGGGGCCGTATCGGCTCATCTTCGACACGGGGGCGCCGATCACGCTCATCAACAACAAAGTCGCCAACGAAGCCGGCGTTATCCCGAAGGATTTCAAGAAGCCGTTGTTCTCCTTCTTCGGCTCGATGGGCCAATTCAAGATCAAGAACATGCAGGTCGGCGACATGCAGGTCGAAAACCTGAGCACCATGGTGATGGATCATCCCACGGTCGAAGCGATCTCCAAGGCACTGGGGCCGATCGAAGGCATCGTCGGCATGTCCTTCTTCGGCAAGTATCGCATGACGCTTGATTACAAAGACAAGGTGATGACCTTCGTCCCCGTGAATTACGATCCGCCGGACATGATGCAATCGATGATGAAGATGCTGCTGTCCCGCAACAAGGAGCGGTCGATTATCGCGCCCGGCGGCCTCCTTGGCATCCAGGTCGAGAAAGCCGCCGATGACGAAGAAGCCGGCGTGGCCGTCAAGGCGGTGATGGAAGGCAGTCCGGCGGCGAAGGCGGGACTACGTGCCGGCGATCGGCTTCTCACGCTCGATAGCCGTTGGACCGATTCAATCGCCGATACGTTCCACGCCGCCTCGCGCATGGAACCCGGCCGAGTCGCCCACGCCGAGGTGCGCCGCGACGGCAAGGACGTGAAACTTAAAATAACGGTCGCATCCGGTCTTTGATTGCCGCTCGCGGCTTAGCGTTCAGGTGGAAAATCCGATGTTGCGTATCTCCCTTCTCGTCGTTAGCGTCATGGTCGCTTGCGCCCATGCCAGCGCCGCCCCGCCCCTCAAAGCCAAGCTCAAGTCGGTCGACGATTTCTCGCTCAAGGATCACGCGGGCAAGATCGTCGCGCTGCACCAATTCAAGGACAAGGAAGCCGTCGTCCTCATCTTCATGGGCACGCAATGTCCCATCAACAATTCGTACCTGCCCGGATTGGCGACCCTGTCCAAGGAGTACGCCAAGAAGGGCGTCCAAGTCCTGGGCGTCAACAGCAATAGCCAGGATTCCATCGAAGACGTTGCCGAGCACGTCAAGAAGTTCGCCATCCCGTTTCCGGTGCTAAAGGATGAACGCAACGTCGTCGCGGATCGCCTCGGCATCTGGCGAACCCCCGAAGCGATGATCCTCGACAAGGAACGCCGCATCCGCTATCAGGGGCGCATCGACGATCAGTTCGGCCATGAGGTCAATCGTCCCGAGCCAACCCGGCGCGACTTGATTGAAGCGCTGGACGAGGTCTTGGCGGGCAAAGACGTCTCGACGCCGCGCACCATGGTTTCGGGTTGCTACATCGGCAAGGTGACGCCTGCGAAGAAGGACGGCGACATCACCTTCACCAAGCACATCAGCCGACTTCTGCAAAAGCACTGTCAAGAATGCCATCGACCGGGACAGGTGGGGCCGATGCCGCTGTTGACCTACGACAATGCCGCGTCGTGGTCGCGCATGATTCACGAGGTCGTGCGCGATAAACGCATGCCGCCCTGGTATGCCGACACCACGGTCGGCAAGTTCAGCAACGATCGCTCGCTCCCCGACGAGGACCGCGACATACTGCTCGCCTGGGTCGAGAACGGCATGCCGCGCGGCGACGACAAAGATCTCCCGCCGCCGCGCAAATTCCCCGAGGGTTGGACCATCGGCAAGCCGGACGTGATTATTTCCCTGCCGACCGAATTCGCTGTGCCGGCCGAGACGCCCAAACGCGGCATCCCCTACAAGTATTACGTGGTTCCGACCAATTTCGACGAGGACAAATGGGTCCAACGCGCCGAGGCCCGCGCGGACGCCACGGAGGTTGTGCATCACATCCTCGTCTTTGTCATTCCCCCCGGCAAAGTCTTCGTCCCCGGTTCGCCGGATTCCCCGGTGCTGGTCGGCATGGCGCCGGGTGAACAAGCGATGATGCTCCCCGACGGCATGGCGAAGTTCGTGCCCAAGGGCGCCAAGCTCATTTTTCAGATGCACTACACGCCCAACGGCCGAGCCCAGAAAGACAAGTCCTACATCGGCCTGACATTCGCCAAAAAGCCGCCGGAGAAGAAAGTGGTGACGCTTCCCGTCCTCAATCCCTTCTTCCGCATTCCGCCCGGCGCCAAGAATCACGAGGTCAACGCGTCCTATCTCTTCCGCGAAGACGCCTACATCATCGGCTTCATGCCGCACATGCACCTGCGCGGCAAGGACTTCACTTACCACGCGGTCTATCCCGACATGAAAGAAGAAACGCTCCTGTCCGTGCCGCGCTTCAATTTCTATTGGCAGGGGCTTTATCGGCCCGCGGAAATTCTGCGTATGCCCAAGGGAACCAGGCTGCGCTGCGTCGCCCATTTCGACAACTCGAATGACAACGCCAACAATCCCGACCCGACCGCCACGGTCACATGGGGAGATCAGACCTGGCAGGAGATGATGATTGGCTGGGTCGATTTCGCGTATGACATGAAGGCTGCGGAGAAGAAATGACGGCCGCGCGGTCGGGTCGTTCGTCACCATGCGATTTCCCGGCAGCGCGTCGGCAAATAGACCCGGGAATTCGCTCATCCTGGGTTGACCGCGCGCAAGCCAGGCGGCATCCTGAAGAGAAGGTCAACGCGGGAGACACATCATGCGCATGCGCTTTATCGGGATCGTGCTGAGTTTATCGACGATAGGGATCTGCCTGTCCCATGGCGGCGAGGGCGAAAAGAAGTTCGCCTCTGGACCGGCCGCGGGTGCGGTTCTGCCCGGTCCGTTCGACATGCGCGTCGTCAACGGCGACTTCAAGGGCAAGCAACATTGCGTCGTTTGCGAGCATCGGTTGTTTCCCGTCATTTTGACGTTCTTCCGCGACCCGGGCACGGAATGGAAAGACGACGGCCCTCTCGCCTACTTGCTCGACAAGATGGAAGAAGCCGTGTCGCTTCACGAATTGGCGTATGTGAAGAGTGGGGCCGTTTTCCTGAGCCCGAATGCCCAAAGCTCGGCCACCGCCGCAGGGAAAAAAGAAGCCAAGGATCTCGTGGAGGAAGCGAAGCAGCGCGAATTGATGTTGCGCCGCGTGGAGAAGCGAGCGGAAAAGTACAAGAACGTGACGGTGGGAATCTACCCCGCGGAAGGACCGAAGGGGTATAAGATCAATCCCGACGCCGAAGTGACGATCGTGTTTTTCAACAATTTGAAAGTCGTGACGAACCAGGCCTTCGCCGCCGGCAAAATGACCAAGGAAGACGTCGACCGCTTCATGGAGAATCTGGACAAGACGATCCGCAGCTGGAAGGCCAGCCCGAAAAAAAGTTAGCACGACGCGCAAGCAAGTGTTGCCGACAGGTTAGCACGACGCGCAAGCGAGTGGATTCACTCGCTTGCGCGTCGTGCTAACTGAATACTATTCGCCGACATACGGCATGAGAGCCATGAAGCGGGCGCGTTTGACGGCGTCCTTCACCGCGCGTTGGAAGGCGGCGCAGTTGCCGCTGCGCTTACGGCTGAAGAGCTTGCCCTGGCTGGTACACATCTTCTTGAGGCCGGCCACGTCCTTGTAATCGACGAACGCGGGACGGGGGCAGCCTTCCCTGGTGCAAAACCGACAACGATTCTTGCGGACCTTGGCGATGTTCTTGCGCACTTCGAGACCTCAACTATGGCTTGGAGGAAGAGAAATTCCGTCAAACGCTTAATCTATTCCTGGGCAATGCGTGCGTCAAGAACTCTGGGCCAATCGACTTAGAAAGGCGGCATGCTCCGCGGACTTGAGCCCTTCCTGCAATGTCTCGTGCGCGGCGCGTAAATTGCCTTGGATCAACGACGGGACGTCGATCCATAGACCTGGAAAGACGGTACTGTGAAGAACGCCCTTGGCATCCGCCCCCGCCGGTTCAAAGGCGCCGCCCTTGAGAATGAAAAAGTCGAATTCTCGATCCAGCACTCGCCAGACGAGATATTCACGCACGCCGTTGCGGCGATAGGCGTGCAATTTCTTGCCTAGTTCGATGCTGACACTGCTGGACGCGACTTCCGCGATTAATTCCGGTGCACCGCTGACGAAATCGTCGGCATCGATCTTCGCCTGCCCGACTCCTTTTACGTCAATCAACAAGACCACGTCGGGTTGCGGTTCGTTATCCAGATCAAGGCGAACGGTGGCATTGTTGCCAGCTTTGGTTCCCGGCGTCCAGGCGTGATAAATGGCCAGAAGAGAAACAAGCTCGCCATGCGGCGCCGCATGCGCCGCAAACCGGACCGGGGAGGGCATATACACTTCTCCCTCGATCAATTCGATTTTGTTGGCTTCGGGCATGGCGTTATAGCGAAGCTCAAATTCGTCGCGGGTCAGACGATCGCCGTTTTCCAGCGGGGGGATGACTGATCGAGTCGGACAGATTCCCGAAATGGGAGTCCGGCCGACGTTGGCAAAAGTACCTGGTTGGCTAATGGAAGGGGCCGTCATACGCGAATCCAGAGTTTGATTTCTTTCAAGATATCGGTTCGTTTCCATAATCGCAATTGAAAATGTCTGTTCCCCGGCGGCGCTTCCTGATACGCTTCCCTGACGAACTCTATTACGCCCTCCAGGCCGCGAGGTTGATTATGCCCGTTCCGAGCAGCGACGCCGAGCGTGGACCGTCTTACATCATGCCCGGCGCCGCCGTCGCCCTGACATTGCTACTGCTCATCAACTTCTTCAATTACGTGGATCGACAGGTGTTGGCGGCGGTCGAGAGCAAGATCGAACTCGACTTCTTCAAGGCGCCGGAATATCCGCGCGACGCTGAAACGAACAAGATTATTGACAGTGAACAGCGCGCCGGCGTCGAAGCGTCGATGGGGTCGCTCTATCTAGCCTTCATGGCTGCGTATATGCTATTCGCGCCGCTCTTCGGCTGGTTGTCCGAGCGTATGTCGCGCTGGCTTTTGATCGCCATCGGCGTGATTGTCTGGAGCCTGGCGAGCGGCGCATCGGGAATGGCGCCGACGTTTACCATACTCTTTCTGACGCGATGTTTGGTCGGCATCGGCGAGGCGGCCTATGGCCCCGCCGCCCCCGCGCTCATTTCCGACATGTATCCCGTCGAACGGCGCGGCCGAATGCTCTCGCTTTTCTATGTCGCCATCCCGGTCGGCAGCGCGTTCGGCTACATCCTGGGTGGGCAGACCTATTCGTGGACCCGCGACTGGCGCTGGGCGTTTTATATCGTGGTGCCGCCCGGAATTTTGCTCGGGATTTGGTGCCTCTTCATGCGTGACCCGCGTCACGCAAAGAACGCCTCAGCGACCCCGCAACGCAAAGGCGGTTGGCGCGACTACGGCACGATTCTCAAAATCCCCTCTTTTCGTTGGAACACACTCGGCATGACGGCAATGACCTTCGCGCTGGGCGGCTTGGCGTTCTGGATGCCGCGCTACGCCAGCGAGGAACGCGGCGCGGGCGACCTCGCCTCAGTGAATTTCACTTTCGGCATCATCGTCGTCGTATCGGGCCTGAGCGCGACGATTCTGGGCGGATGGGCGGGAGACAAGTTGCGCACGCGCTTTTCCGGAGCGTATTTCCTGGTCTCGGCCGTCGCCATGTGGATCGGCTTTCCTTTGGTCGTGGCCGTGCTCTTCGTGCCGTTTCCGCTGGCGTGGGTTTTCCTTTTTCTGGCATGTTTCTGCCTCTTCTTCAACACCGGGCCGATCAACACCGTCATCGCAAACGTCACTCATCCCAGCATGCGCGCCAGCGCCTTCGCCCTGAACATTCTCCTGATTCATGCCTTCGGCGACGCTATCTCTCCGACTATCCTCGGCTGGTTAAACGGTTATTACGGCACCATGAACGTCGGTTTCCTGGCGATTTCCGCGATGTTTTTTATCGCCGGCGGTTGCTGGTTCCTCGGTGCCCGCCATCTGGAAAAAGACACAGCTGCGGCCGCGACCGTTCCCGCCTAAACAACGAAAGCCCACGGACGGCCGTCCGTGGGCTTTCGGAATCCCTCTTGTTTACTTCACGCAGCAAGGCCCGTTCGGGCAGCAGTCGCTGTCCGGGCAGCAAATCGGCGTGCTCACCTTGCTCGTTTCGCAGCAAGGACCATCCGGGCAACACGCGCCGTCCGGGCAGCAGCTAGCCGCCGCGCAGCACGGCGATCCGGGGAAACAGCATTCCGCGCCCGGGAAGCAGCAATCGCTTTGGGCGGCCGTTGTCGCTGTCGCGCAGCAGCTATTCGTGACGCAACATTCGCCCGTCTCGCAACAGGGCAAGCCGGCTTCGCAACACGCCGCGCCGGGATAGCAGCAACTGTTTGTGGACGCGACTTTGGCCTCCGAGATGCCGCCGATGAAGGTGGCGACCGTCAGTGCCAAACCCGCGAAGAACGAAGAGTAAAACATGGTCATGCTCCAACTTTAAGATTGTTCAGGAATGTAAGCGATCAATTCGTCGACCGAGGTCGCCGGGGTTCACGATGTGGGGGCGTTGACGCGACCCCGCTCTTGAAAGGATCGGGCTAACAAGTCCAAACGCAGTGGAGCAGATGAAGATCAGGAGGTGAGATCGGTCGGTTCAAAAGTGGGACAGAGCCCTCGAAGCTGGATGAGTCCAAGTCGACGACGAACAATGGCAGCGCCATATCGATTGCCGTAACGTCGGCCGATACCTTTTCCGGCAGGATGACCGGAGGGGCCTCGCAGCAGCATGCCAGACGCGGCACCGAAGGTTTCTTGGTGGGCGTGGGCTTCGATTTCTCGGTGGATTTCTTCGACGAGCAGCAGCAACTTCCGCCTTCGTCGGACCCGCCGCTATCCTCTTTCGCCTCGGGTTGCATGGGCGTCGGCGCACAGCACTTGAATGCCGGCAGTTGGCAGCACCACCCCGACGGCAGCAATAGCAGCACGCCGCAGAGTGAGATCAGGAATTGGGAAGGCAGGGATTTCATGGCTAAGTTATTATGGCGCGGCAAATGGCCGAAAGTCAAGCGCGCTAGCGCGGTGACCGTTCCAGTTTGATCGTAAATCCGTCGGGCGGGGCCGGCATGGTTCGAGAAAACTCCGCCGCTTCCGCATACTGAAGTTCCCGAAACCGTTTCTGTGCGTCACGGAAAAGCGAGGATCGCACGAGTATGGCTCGCTCTTCCTCCGACGAAGCAAGTCGACTGAAAAGGCCGCCCGGGCTGAAGAGCTTGTCGCTGAGCGCGGCAGCCTGGGTTTCTTGTTCGACCGCAGCCTTGATCTGGATTTCCGCTTTTTCCCTATCGGTCATTGAAATCTCCGATTATTGAATGAATCGAACATCGACATCTCGCTGAATCTCAAGATAGATTGCGTCCTGCTGGGTCTGATTTCGAAATTGCCGCAGCAAGTCTTCAAGTTCATCTACTCGATCCTCGAGCATGACAATCGAATAAGCCGCGTTTTCGTCAAATGTGGGTGCCCCATCCGGCATCCGATAGGCCCCTTTCACGAACCCCAAAAAAGTCCATCCCACGAAACGCAAATACAACTCACTTTCCAAGTCGTCGATTTCCGACCGGAGGGATCGTCCATCGTTGTCATTCAGCGGGAGAAAGAACAGCGATTTTACCTTTTTCATAGATCGAACTCATTCTAATTAATTGCAAGATTCCACTCCAGCCCAGTCGGACCTTGCGCCTCGCGGGTTCGTGCGAAGCGATTCTACTTTGCCTTCGCTTTCTTCTTTTTCTTCTCCGCATACCCCTTCCACCAACTCGGTCCCTCCTTCTCGATCTCGGCATTGAGGCGTTCCAGCGTCGCGCGCATCCGCTCGAATACTTTTGGCTCAGTTTCGACCAGATTCTTCGTTTCCTTGGGGTCGTCCTTCAGGTTGTACATTTCAAACTTCGCGAGATTCGCTGTCGCCAGCAGCGTGTAGTCGCCTTGACGCAGCGAAATCTTGAACGGCTCCACCGCGCCGTGGTAGCGGAAGTAAAGCGGCGTCTTGCGTTCGATCTCTTTTCCCGCGAACAGCGGCGCCAGGTTCACGCCGTCGATCACGCGGTCTAGCGGGATCTTTCCGCCGGCCGCATTCACGAGGGTCGGGAACAAGTCGCTGCCTACCACCGGCGTGTCGTTCGTCTTCCCCGGCGGCACTTTGCCCGGCCAGGCGATCATGAAGGGAACACGGATGCCCCCTTGATACAGCGACCGTTTACGTCCGCGCAACCCGCCCGTGGAACCGCGTGTCCGACCCTTGATGCCGTTCCCCTCGGGGCCGTTGTCGCTGGTGAAGACGATAATCGTATCCCCGGTCAGCTTCATCGCCTCCAGCGCGCGCAGCAGTTTGCCGACGGCGTAATCCATCTGGCTCACGTTGCCATGGTGTTGCGCCCGGTCGGGATCTTTGGCCTTGATGTCGGGATACAAGTCCTGAAACTTCTCGGCCGTCTCGATGGGCAGGTGTGGCTCGTGGAACCACACGGACAAGAGAAACGGCTTGGTCTTGTCTCTTTCCTTTTGGAGCCAGCCGATCGCCTCGTTGACGATGATCTCGGAGGACACGCCTTTGATTTCTCCCAGTGCCTTGCCGTTGCGAACGAAGTTCTTGGGATTCATGTGGCTGGGGCCGGCGTTGTTCTGGGTTGCGAGCCACCATTCGTAACCATGGTCGCCGGGTTGCGGCTGCTTGGGCGAGTTGAACAGGCCGTTGAGATGCCACTTGCCGACATGGCAGGTCGAATAGCCCAACATGCGCAGTAGGTTCGCCAGCGTGATTTCGCTCGTGCGCAGATGCACTTCGCTGCCTTCCGGGATCCAAGTAAACACGCCGTTGCGATAGGGCGTGCGCCCCGTGAGGATCGCCGACCGCGATGGCGAGCAGACCGAACTCGCGGAATATCCGTGCGTGAACTTCAGCGCCGTCTTGGCGAAGTCGTCGAGGTTCGGCGTCTTGATGACGGTGTTGCCGTAGCAGCCGAGGTCGCCGTAACCCAGATCGTCGGCGAGAAAGACGACGATGTTGGGCTTCTTCGCCTGAGCGTCCGCGTCGTTCGGAACCCCTCCGAAGAACACCGAAACAACGGCAAGCGGACAAAGGGAGCGAAGCATCGTGAGATCCTCGGCGGAAAGTGTTTGGAGGCGATCTTAAAGAGCCGCGCACGAAGCGAAGCGTAGTAAGCGCGTTCCTTGCGAACGCCCTGCCTACCTGTGCCCCGCTCCCTGCGCGGCGAGAACATGCCGCGTCCGAAATTCATGCCGTTTCAACCCTAATCCGACGAGGCGCCGCTCTTGGGTTCCTCGACGCGCACCAGCATCCACTGTTGCGGGTTATCGAAGCCCAGATGTACGAGCACCGGCGTTTCCGCCTTGATCAGATTGAAGATTCCCGCGTCGAAGACGCGGTCGTTCTTCTTGCCGATGGTCCAGGCGGCGCGTTGCGTTTTCTGGTCGACGGAGCCCGAAGTGCCCGTGAATTCGTCCACCTGCCGCAAGGGTATGGTTAGCCAGCGAGGCTTGTGGGGGCAAGTGTCGAGGCCGCGAATCCCCATCGAAACGCGTGTAAGTTTCGTGAGGGATGCGATCTTTTTGCCACTGCTCAGCCGCATAGCCGCCGCATGAGCGCTTCGAGCGAGTATTTCTTGTTGTTCTCCAGAAACAACAAAACGAAATGGCACGCCGCCAAAAACGCTCCCGCCAAAGTGAGCGCCAACGGTGTGCTCATCGCCGCCCGCCAAAAATAAGTCGGATCGTCGTGGCCCATCCACGCCCCATAAATCCAAAGAGGCCAAAGGATCACCATGTGGTGGAGCACATAAACCGTCAACGAAAACGCACTGTAGCGAGTGAGCATGGTCAAAAGCGGACCCGGTTCGCGCGTGTCGTCTTTTCCTTGATCCAGCATGCGATGCAGAGCGACGGCGCAGAGGAGGACGAAGCCGAGCATCGCGAAGACGTACTCCGTCGACGCGGGAAACTCGGTCAGGCCATTCGCGTAGTATTGAGAAATCAAACGGGGCATACTCGCGCCGAAGGCGATGCAGCCGCCGGCCAAGGCTGCCAAACCGAAACCGATCCCGCCCGGCCAACGCGGCGACACGCTTCGTTTCCCCTGGCGCAAGTAGATTTGGTCGCCGCAGAGGAAGCCCGCGATCGGAAAGACGATCCACGGAAACACCGGAAAATAACCGTTGGCGACGAAGCCGAAAAGGATGTCGCGCGCGCTAAAGTCATAGGTGTAAGCGTCATCTTCCCAGTAGGCGTAATAGTCGCCCACCACGCGCGTCAAAGGACTGACAAGAAGAATCATCACGCAGCCCAGGGCAAGTACAGGCGCGGGAAGTTTGCGCACGAAGGCCAACACCAAGAACGCCGTGCCGATCAGCGTCAAGACGTCCCAGTTAAACGTCTCTTCCGGCAGCCAAATGAAGAAGTTAAATAGGATGCCGAGCACGAAAAGAAAGACGCCCCGATACAGCGTGATCCTGGTGATGTCGCGGTCGCGGATCGACAGCGATTCCTGTTTGCGCACCCACAAACAATAGCTCGCCCCAGCGACGAAAGTGAAAAACGGCGCGGGGAACGCACCCAGAAAAACGGACACGTCAAAAAGCCATCCGGAGTCGGCTTCCCACGACGACAGATTCTCGACGAAATGCACCTGGATCATCAACAAGATCGCCAGGCCGCGCATCGTGTCGATCGAGAGATAGCGCTGCATGACGGAT
>Ga0163144_10013600_pt1 | contig 16965 bp, 17 predicted proteins | sample OliLak19BULKMAT1_FD_123175 | JGI IMG/M metagenome (GOLD analysis project Ga0163144, IMG submission 123175) | Freshwater microbial mat bacterial communities from Lake Vanda, McMurdo Dry Valleys, Antarctica - Oligotrophic Lake LV.19.BULKMAT1 | ecosystem: Environmental > Aquatic > Freshwater >... | reverse complement strand
TTTAGTGGTGAAGAAACCTATAACACCATTCAAGAAGCGCATGAACAGGCGTTGGGGCAATTAGATTACTACCACACACTGTTTGAACATGAACGGATTCACCCCGTTAAAACGCAAGCCGATTTACAAGCGGTGCGTGCCTCTTGGGAAACCGAAACGCCCCTTTTGGGCATGATGCTTTCAATAGAAGGCGCAGACCCCATCCGTACTCCTGACGAATTTCCATTTTGGTACGAGAAGGGCGTGCGTGCGGTGGGCTTGGCGTGGTCTGGTACACAGTATAGCGGTGGGACGGTTTACAACGGCAGAGGCTCGGGTCCTTTGACCGATTTGGGGCGTGAGATATTGCCCATTATGGCAAAGCATCGTGCTATTTTAGATGTTTCGCACATGGACGAACCCGCCTTTTACGAAGCCATTGACCTGTACGAAGGGCAAATTATTGCCAGCCACAGTAACCCGCGCCACTTTATAAATACCGCTCGCCATTTAAGTGACGATATGCTTCAGCGTCTATCGGGCAAAAATGCGGTTGTGGGCGTTGTGCCATATAATACGTTCTTGCACAATGACCGCGCATTTTCTGCCATCCGTAGCAATACACCCCTTAGCCGTTACATTGATGCCATTGAATACACCGTCCAAAAAATGGGAACGGCGCGTCATGTGGGCATCGGTAGCGACTTTGACGGGGGCTTTGGTGTAGAAAAAGTGCCATTAGAGCTAGACAGCCTTGCCGACTTCCCCAAAATTGCAGAAGCCCTCTCGGCACGTGGTTACACCGACCCCGACGTAAAAGCAATTTGTGGCAATAATTGGCTACGAGTGATTCAGGGCGCATTGCCCATCGACACAGTCTAAGGTTTTTGGCGTTCTAAATACAGCAGGTGGTCTATCAGGCTAAATGGTAAGTCAAAGACCACCTGCCATCCCTGCGCTTCTAGTTCTTTTACGCGGTTTGTAAATGCCTCTCGGCTGGCTTTTTTAACGTCGTCATAATCGCCATCCTCCCATTTCATGTGCCACAGCACGCCCTCTGCCGCAGCGTCTGCGTATTGCTCAAAGGCTTTCGCTAAAATTTGGCGTGTGGGGTCAATTTGCTCTAGCCCCTCAAGCCACACCACCAGCCCAGAAAGCTCACCACTACGGATTTCACGACAACGTAATAAGAGGGTAGTGTGTTCTTTATCGGGTGCGGTATCGTTGTACAGGGCTTGCAAATCACGCCCCATTTGGGCGTTAATTTGTGAAGTGGGCAAGCGAAACAGGAAAAGATACGCAAAGAACGCCGTTATTGCCCCCAACGAACACATCACTAAAAAGATATATTCCACGCTAAACACCCTTCTTAATCAAGGTTAAATTTGCCCGAAGGACGGCGACCACGTTTTACGGGTATCGTTGGCGCGTTCTCTGACAATGCTCACGGTCTCATCGGTAACGGCGTGTTCAAAGCTACGCAAGCCCGCCAGCTTAAAGCCGTGTTTGGTGGCAATGGTGCTAATTTCTTCAATACGGCTTAGCTCTAAATCGCGCCCAATGGTGTAATCGACAAAGATGCCTTCTAGGGCGAGTGCCATAGTTTCTGCCATGCACGCGAAGGCACGTTTGGCGGGTAACCCAAAGTTAAAGTTAAAATCCATATCCACACCGGGGACTTCTGCCATGCCCCCCTCAATCACCAGCACATCATCGCGCTCTTTTATCACTTTAAGGCTCACATCACGAGGACGCGCCACGTCTAGCACCACAGCACCCGGCTTAAGGTGCTTTGGCTCGATAACCGTATTAACGGCACTGGTGACGGTGATAATGAGGTCAGCATCGTAAATGTCATGGATGTTTACGGATGCAGTGACTTCTTTTGCGCCCTTGCCCGTGCATAGCTCGCGGACAGCTTCGGTAGCATCCTGCCTGCGACCCACCAGTACCAGCTTGCCCACGCTTTTAGCTAGTAATTGTGAACACGCCTTGCCAATTGCGCCTGTTGCACCTACAACGGCAACCGTTGCTTCTTTAGGGTTAATTCCCATGAGTTTGGCAGCTTCGTAAAGAGCATCTATGGCAAGGGCAACCGTGTAACTATCGCCAGTGGTAACCGCAATGTCTAGGCGGTCGGCAATCGTTTTGCCCGCATCGCCCACTACAGAAGTAAATGCCCCCAAGCCCATTGTTTTTGCGCCCAACGCTTCGGCTTTTTTGCCCGCAGCCACAATTTTGTTATACACCTGATTGATGGGGAGTTTAAGCATGGTAGGGGGGGTATATGGCACAGCCAAAAACCAGCCCTTAATCGTTTCGCCTGTTTCCTGTGAGGTAACACCGGTAATTTCAGAAATGTAAAGGGGTGGGAAAAACTGGGAAGCCCAGTTAATCACGGGTTCGGAAAGCACTTTGCCTAAAAAGGGAAATTTACGCGCAACATCTTTTTTAATTTGAATGGGATGAATAATAAACGCAAACGTCTTTTCGTTTTGGCTCATGACGAGAGTCTCCATTCTTGCTCAACAAACTTCATTCTAACAGAAGGAACCCCCGCGCGTAAAACCCTATCCGTAAACGATGCGTTGTGCCTCACTGAGTGTATTGGCAAAAAACAGGTTGCGCGTACTATTCGGGTCGATTTGGCTGGCGGTTTCTATGATGCGCTGAATAAACGGATTCACGCCCAAAATGACCATTTTACCGCGTTGTTTGCCATCGAACTGGGTGAGATTTCTAAATTGTTCTAGCCCATTTCGGCTAAAGATACCGCCTTCGGGGAACTTAAGCCCCCAGCTTAAATCGAGGATCGCGTTAAAGGTTTGCTGGCGTTCTTGTGAGATGCGCTCGATGGTTTGCATGGCATTGGTGAGTTCTTGCCACGTCCACGCGCCCTGAATTTCCATCAAAAGAACACTTTGGGCTTCATCATCCCAAAATAATTGGATGCCCACTTTTTACTCTCTTTTCTACTGCAAAGTAACGTGCCTTAAAACCAGAAAAGTGTCTTAATCTCTATATTAATTGTTTGAAAAAGACCCCAATTAGGCGTTTTTTACGTTACTTATAGCGTTACTATTCTATCATTCTATCTAAGTTGCTTGAGTGGTACGTTAATTCTCAATCATGAGAAAATGAGACAAAATTCAAAATTTTACACGCTCTTAATTGACATTTTAGCAAAAATAGCCTTAAATGCAGTATGTGCTTGTTTGCACAACAACACCCTTCTCAACCTATTTAGGAGAATTTTGCATGTTGAAAGTACGCTCATTAGTTCTTACGCTTGGTTTGCTTGTTGCATTGGTTTTTAGCTCTGTCGCCAGCGCACAAGAGGTTGACCCCTGCTTCGGGCTTGCCCAAGCGGATTGTGATGTCATTAACTCTGCAACCATGAATACACTTAGCACTGTATCTTCTTTCTATCAAACATGGACAGTTGACTTTAGCGTCGCGGGACTTCCCGACACGGCTATTCAATTCTCCTCCACCGGTGAAGGTCCCGTTATCCTTGACCTAATGGGTGGTTCTGCCTTCCCGCTCACACTCGACCAAAAAGTAACGGTGAATGCCGATGTTGCGGGTGAGGTTGTTGCGGGTGAAACAGGTTTAATTGTTGTCGATGGCATCATGTATGCCAACGATGGCACAACATGGCGTGGCATTAACTTGATTGAAGCCCTAGAACAACAAGCAGGTGGTTTGCCCTTCGACCCCGCTGCCCTAATGGGTGGTGATATGAGCAGCGCAGACCCTGCCGCCGCAGCCGCCATGGAACAAGCCTCCGCATTTGCGCCTGCTGTCATTGAGTTGGTCAACGTTCCAGGCTTCTTGAACTATGTTCGTAGTGGCGATAGCTTCGTGTTTACTGCCGATGTTGCCGCGCTCATCAAAGACCCCGCCTTTAGCGCCACACTTAGCAGCTTGGCAGAAACCAGCCCAGATGTCGCTCAAGTGGCACAAATTGGTCAATTGCTCCCCATGTTGCTTCAAAGCGGCACTGTGGTGATTACCCAAAATGTGGATACTGCCAGCAACACCATTTCCAGCATCTCCTTTACCTTGGATGCTACCGTTAATGCTGCCATGCTTAGCCCCGATGTGACTGAACCCATTGTGGTGACATTGGCGTTCAATGTGGCAATCAGCCGTGCCAACGAAGCCTTTACCATTGTTGCCCCCGAAGGCGCAGTGATTGAAGGTCAATAAGAACTTTTTTAGTAGCGTGCTTGCGCGTTACTGATGTGTTTTACAAAAGGGCGCATCTCATTAAGGGGTGCGCTTTTTTGTTGCATTGTTTTGATAAACCACTTAATATCGGTTATGATTGTTGATGAGTTTTATTGTTAGCAGAACGTGGACGATGAACAATGACAGACGATTTTTTTGTTGGGGCGCAACGGCGCAAAGTAGAAGACGGCATTATTGCCTGTTTTAAGCAAGTGGATTTTAAGCAGGCAACGCACGCCTATTTAGAGCAAGATGACTTTTGGGATTTTGTGTTTAGCTGGTACGAACTGGTGCGCTATTATGAGCTAAGTGGTGACAACACCATTGGCGCAAATATGCTAGAACTGTATCGCCAATGTGCAGACTTCTTTAGGTTAGCCGCCAGTGACCCCAAACTGTCGGAACGCAGACGCGATAAAGCCGCCGATGCCTTGTATCAAGTGACGTATTACATGAACCAAATTGCGCTACAGGTGCGAAGAAACGCCCTAGAACGCGAAAGTGACGTTGGCAATATGGACTGGAAAGCCACGTCCAAAGATGCCAACGCCGACCTGAACTAAAAAATATCGTGAACGCTTGGGTGTAAGAGTTACTTGCTTACACTCCCCTAACCACAACTAGGTAAAAGATAATGTCGTCCTCTGCCCAAGAACAGCTATCAGCTTCTGCAACGCCCCAAAAGCGCACAGCTAACAATCTTATTGTGCGTATCCTTACGGGTCTCACCTTAATGCCCGTACTCATTATTATTACGCTGTTTGGTGGTGTGCCTCTTTTCGTGTTTGCGCTGGCAATCGCGCTCTTAGGAACGCTAGAGTTTTACTACATGGAAAAGCAACGCTACATTGCGGGCAATTGGCTGATTGGGGTGGCGTGCGCGGTGGCGGTGATGTGGGCGTTTCATACGCGCCAATCTTGGCTATGGCAAATGACGCTTTTTTTGTGCGTGGTAACAACGTTTACCGTAGAGCTATGGCGTGGCCATGATGTGCGCCAAAGCCTTTGGCGTGTGCTTACCACATTGGGGGGCGTGCTGTACGTGGCTGTGCCAATGGGGTGTTTGCTGGCAATCCGTCAAATCAACCCCTACGGACTGAACTGGATGTATGCTGTGCTATTTGCCACATGGGGAACGGACACGATGGCATATTTAACTGGACGCACGTTTGGCAAAACGCCGTTCTTCCCGTTGATAAGCCCTAAAAAGACGTGGGAAGGCGCATTTGGAGGCATTGTGGGGGGCATCTTCTTTCCCTCATTGGTACTCATCCAAATAGAGGCGTTTATGCCCTTGTCGTTTGCGTTGTTGTGCATTAGCCCGTTTGTTGCCATTTCAGGAGATTTGTTTGAGAGTGCGCTTAAACGTTATTTTGGCGTAAAAGACAGCGGCATTAAGGGTCTAAATCCCTTTCCCGGTCATGGGGGTGTGCTAGACCGCATTGATGCGCTCTTATGGGTAACGTTGATTTTTTATGCATTCTTGGCGTGGCAAGGCATGGTTGGTTTTTAAGCTAAAAAATAAAACGGGCAAACCTTGATCGGGATGCCCGTTTTTTATCGGTGAAGTTTGTTTGTGCTTAAAGCACTTGTAACCTAAAGCACCTCTAAGATGAGGGCTTGCCCATGTGCGATGCTGGGGAAGGTCAGCTTGCCCTCTGTAATGGTGTAGCTTACCCCACTAATCAGGTCTTTAAGCGTTATGCCGTCACTAATGCCCCCATGTGCCACAGGCACACCTAAAGGCTCGTGACGCGCCTCTCCGCGATACCCCACCACCACCACACGCTCATGCGCCGCTTCACGTAAGAACGCGACAGTATTGTCTTCTGCGTGTAGCATCTGGAAACCCCCATGCTTAAGGGCGGTGCTGTTTTTACGAATGGCAATGAGCTTTTGATACACTACCAAAAGGTCTTTATCCCAGTCAGATTCATCCCACAACATGCAACGGCGGTTATCGGGGTCTTTGCCCCCCGTCATGCCCACTTCGCCCCCGTAGTACAAACATGGCACGCCTGTAAAGCTCATTAAGAGGGCAATGCCCAGTGTAACCAACGCTTTATCTTCATGGACAACGTGCAAAATGCGTGAGACATCATGGCTATCAAGCTGGTTAAACTGCTGTAGCGCGATGACATACGGCACAGCACCCAAGAAGTTTTGCCATTGTTGCGCCAGTGCGTCGCTAGGCAGTAGGGTAGTATCGCCCCACCACTTACCGTCCATCACGCCCAAATCTTCGCCCCCTAGCCAACGGCGCATTGGGGTATTGAAGCCTTGATAGTTCATGGTGGCATCTAGTTCTTGCCCTTGCGTGTGGGGTGTGCCATCCTGAAAGTATTCGCCCAATAAATAGCATTGTGGGTCATCCGATTTAAGGATGGGGCGCATTTCTTGCCAAACGTCATGGTCAAGCTGGTTCATCTTGAGGTTGCCCGTCATGTTGGCAACGTCTAAACGCCATCCATCAATGCGATAGGGGGTCTGTAGCCAACGCCTAAGCGCAGAATCGGGACTACGGTACATTTCATCGCGTAGCTTTTGGCTTTTGTAATTGAGTTTTAGCAGGCTTGCCACCCCTAGCCACGTTTCAAAGTAGCCTTTTTCTGCGTCATAAAAAAAGTATTCCGCAAAGGGTGAGTCAGGGTTTGCGTTGGCATCCGTTACCCAATAGTGCGTAATACCGACGTGATTGGGCGTGATGTCTAGCACCAACTTCATCTCGCGCGCGTCTAGGGCTTGGCGCAATTCTGCTAACGCTTCATTGCCCCCCAGATGCGGGTCAACATCGTTAAACGTGCTGGCATCATAGTGATGATTGCTGGCGGCTGTCCAAATGGGTGTAAGATATAGCGCATTAACGCCGAGCATTTCTAAGTAGCCCAGTTTTTGGGTAATGCCGTTTACATCGCCCCCAAAAAAGTCCACACTGCGCCCTTTTGCCCAAGGGATGGGGCTACTGCCCCAGTCTAGCCTGCGCGTTAGTGCGCCCTCACGTTCCCAGTCGCCGTCTTGCACATCGTTGGCGGGGTCGCCATTGTGAAAGCGGTCGGGGAAAATTTGATAGAACACGGCATCCCGCACCCAATGCGGTGCGTCATAATCTGCCAATAGCACAAAATCATGAAACAGGGGGCTATCGGCACGACTAATGCCGTTACTGGTGTAGTAATACGCGCCATCGTCCGCCAACAGCTTAAAGATGTACTCGGTGCGCGGTTGCTCTATCAAAACGTCGATTGTATAGAAGTGAACGTCTGTACTGGTGTGCTTAAGCATCATGTCGCGGTGGGCAAACTCACCATCAAACATCACACGCGCACACACGCCCTTAATGGGGGCGTGGGCAGGCACACGAAGCGTTAGTGTGATGGTTTCGCCGTTCTTTGGGAATGGGTTTGAAACATAGGCTTCGCTACCATCGTGATGAACGCCCTTTGTCCAGTTAAAAACCGTCATAGACCTGCCTTTACTTTTTAACGGCAGCATCGCCGTATTCTTTTACTTGTTGGTCGGGCTTGCGTTGATAAAGCCACGTTAAATAAGCCAAACGATTGCGGATTTCATCGGTCAGCTCGCTAAATTGGAAACGCCACGTCCAGTTTCCGCCTTCTTTGCCGGGCGTGTTCATGCGCCCAATGCTTCCTAACCCAAGCAAATCTTGCATGGGGAAGATGGCAGTATGCGACGCAGACCCCATAGCGACACGAATCAAATCCCAGTTGATTTCTTGGATGCCACGCGCCAAGTATTCACCGATAAAGCGTTTGGTGCTTTCGTCGGTTTCGCTTAGCCACCAACCTAAGGTTGTGTTGTTATCGTGTGTGCCTGTATACACAATACTATTGACGGGGTGACTGTGGGGCAAGAAGGCGTTGCTGGGGTCACTCCATGCAAATTGCAGTACCTTCATGCCGGGCAAGCCAAAGCCATCGCGCAGGGCTTCTACGCCTTGCGTAATAACGCCTAAATCTTCGGCAATCACGGGTAATTCGCCCAATTCCTTTTTAACCACTTCAAATAATTCACTTTTGGGTCCCTCTACCCACTTGCCATTGACGGCGGTTTCTTCGGTGGCGGGGATTTCCCAATAGGCTTCAAAGCCTCTAAAGTGGTCAATGCGGATATAGTCTACAAGGCTAAGAATGGCTTTGAAGCGCGATACCCACCACGCGTACTTTTTACTTTTTAGCACATCCCATTTGTAAAGCGGATTGCCCCAACGTTGCCCTGTGGGGCTAAAGTAATCGGGGGGAACGCCTGCAATCACAATCGGGTAGCCTTTTGTATCAAGATAGTAATCGCCCTGATTTGCCCAAACGTCTGCGCTATCATGTGCCACAAAAATGGGAATATCACCAAAGAAGCGAATCCCGCGATTGTTGGCATAATACTTCAGCGCGTACCATTGCTGAAAGAACACCCATTGCAGAAAGCGTTGTTCTTGCGCCGATTCTGCGTGGGTTTCACGGGCTTTTTTAAGCGCAGGGGCTTTATAGAGTGCAATAGCCTCTTCCCACTCTACCCAAGGTCTGCCCCCGTGTGCCTTTTTAAGGGCAAAAAATAGGGCAAAGTCCTCTAGCCAATAGGCGTTGTCCTTACACCAATTATCGAAGGCGCGTTTTTGGGTTTCGCTGGCGTGTTCCCTAAAGCCTAAGTATGCCAACGACAGCTTTTCTTCGTGCCAGCTAATAATCCAGCCAAAATCAACGTGAGTGGCAGGGAAATCTGGGACGTTTTGCAGTTCATTGGCGTTTAGCCAGCCTTCTTCTACCAGCTTATCTAGGCTGATGAGGTTGGGGTTGCCTGCAAATGCAGAAAGTGTTTGATAGGGGGAATCGCCGTAGCTTGTGGGACCCAGTGGCAAAATCTGCCAAACGGATTGCCCCGCACTTTGTAACCAATCTACAAAGCGATAGGCGTTTTCGCCCAAGTCGCCGATGCCGTATCGAGAAGGAAGTGACGTGGGATGAAGTAAAACCCCACTAGAACGAGGAAAAAGAGCCATAAAAGACCTTCCAATAGGTTCATCGCCCACAGAGGGGCGTTTAATCTTGTGTTAATCAAGTTCAATTGTACTGTTTTCAACTTAAAAGACAAATAGGCGTTCATTGGGTAACATGCCCAAACACGCCCTAATGGCGAATATAAGGGGGATTGCGAATTGACGAGAGGGCTTGCAGTATGCTAAACTTTCAAGGCATTTATGCCAACTTAAAGTTCTTTAGTTCGAAAGGTTTCACCATTACCACTTCTGAATATCGCATTAACCGTGAAATTCGTGCGCGTGAAGTTCGCCTCATCATTGAAGAAGAAGATGAGCGTGGCAATATAAAGGCGCGTAACGTGGGCGTTGTCACGCTAGCGCAGGCGTTGCAAATGGCAACTGATATGAGTTACGACTTGGTAGAAGTGTCGCCGGATGCCGAACCTCCTGTCTGCAAAATCATGGACTATGGCAAGTTTTTATATGAGCAACAGCGGAAAGACCGCAAAGCGAAGAAAAACCAGGTTCAGATTAAGGTAAAAGAAATACAACTGAAACCGAAAACGGACGACCATCACTTAGGCTTTAAGTTGAAAGAAGCGCGTAAGTGGCTGGAAGAAGGCATGAAGGTAAAGGTGCGCGTGCGCTTTCGTGGGCGTGAAATTACACACTCACACATTGGGCGCGAACGTCTTGAGGAAATCAAACAACTCTTGAGCGACATCAGCGTAGTAGAGCAAATGCCTAACCTTGAAGGGCGTGATATGCTCATGGTGTTAGCTCCGATTGGCGACAAAAAATAACTGGAGAAACGCAACGTGGGCAAGCTAAAGAAGTATAAATTAAAGACACACAAATCAACGGTGAAGCGTTTCCGTGTTACGGCTACAGGTATTGTGATGCGCACTAAAGGGGGCAAAAGCCACCTTCGCCGCCGCAAGTCTAGCCGTGTGAAGCGTTCACTAGACAAGATGATTCCCGTGACGAATAAAGCCTTTGCGCGTCGTATTCGCACACTCGCCCCCTATTTGGGCAAATTTAAGTACAACCCACCTTCCTCTTAAAACAAGAAGGCTGTTGCAAGTCAGTCGGTAACGTTAGTTCGCATTTTTTGCCCGACCTTTGTCGGGCATTTCTTGTCAGGAGAATATCACAATGAGAGTATCAATGGGGATTACCCGTCGTCGTCGGCACAAAAAAGTGCTGAAGATGATGAAGGGGCAATGGGGGACGCGCCATCGCTTGTTCCGCCGTGCTAACGAAGCAATGCTAAAGAGCCTGTTTTATGCGTATCGTGACCGTCGCCAAAAAAGACGCCAATTGCGTCGTTTGTGGATTACGCGCATCAACGCAGCATCACGCCTTAATGGGCTAAGCTATAGTCGCTTGATTTTTGGGCTAAAGAAAGCCAACGTTGAGCTAGACCGTAAGGCACTAGCCGACTTGGCAGTACGCGATTTTGACACTTTCCGCAAAATTGCAGCCATTAGCCAACAACACCAACAACACCAATAACACACAAAAAGCCCCCGTAAGGGGGTTTTTGTTTTAGGGTACACAGTCAGGAGCGCAAAGATGACCGAGTGGGGCGTAAACGTCGCCATATTTGACCGCGAAGGGCGTATCTTACTGACGCAACGGGAAGATTTTGAGGTGTGGTGCTTGCCCGGCGGTGGCATGGACGAAGGCGAAATTCCTACTATAGCCGCCATGCGCGAAGCTAAAGAGGAAACAGGGCTAGATGTGCGCCTTACGCGCTTTGTTGGCTTGTACTCTTATCCTTCGTGGATGGGGGGGATGCTTCATATTTTCACGTTTGTTGCCGAATGGGTGGGGGGTGTTTTAACGCCACAACCCGAAGAAGTGATAGACTTGCGCTTTTTTACCCGTGAAAATATGCCCACCCGTGAAGAGATGCTGGTAGGGCAACCTGAACGCATCACTGACGCATTTAATGGCATTACAGGCAAGCAACAAATTGAACATCGGGCGTGGGCGTTTGACAGTGAGATTACACGCAAAGAACTTTACGCCCTGCGTGATGCCAGTGGGCTAGGGCGCAAAGGCTTTTATCAAGCGCACTTTGCACCCCTTACCCCCGAACAAATTCAAGTGACCTTAGAGGGCGTTGTGCTGCCCACAGGCATTATTGGCGGATAAAACGTTAGCTTTCTGGCAGGCTTCGGCAAGACCCTACCGCATTCACCATCTACAAATAAATAGAATTTGTCTTGATAGGCAACCGTAACAAAAGCGGCAGTATGTGTGTCTGTGGTTTGAATGAGGCGGGCAGAAACCATATTTTCTGTATTGTAAGTTCCTAAGCAAACTCTTGTGTATCGCGCTTAAAGTTATTTAAGATGCTCACGGATGTGATAGATGGGCTTATTTTGTGATTCGTGATAGGTTCGCATGACCATTTCGGCAATCAAGCCTGTACTCACCATTTGCACGCCCAAAACCACCAGCAAAATACCCAGTAAGACCAATGGACGCTCGCCAATAGGTTGCCCCAAGAATACGCGCACATACCCCAAATACAGTAAAACGAGTGTGCCAATTCCCCCAATAATTACGCCTGCCCCCCCAAATACACGCAAAGGGCGATGAAAATAGCTTAGATAGAAAATGACACCAATCAGGTCTAGGAACACGCGAAACGTTCTGCTTAAACCGTACTTGCTTTTGCCACTGTGGCGCGGACGGTCATTAACGGGAATTTCTGCCACACGCACGCCAATTTGGCTGGCAATAGCCGGTATAAAGCGGTGCAAATCGCCGTATAAGCGTACGCCCTTAGCCACTTCGCGCCGATACGCCTTTAGGGAACAGCCATAATCGTGTAACTGTACACCTGTGGTACGGCTAATCAGCCAGTTGGCGGTTTGGGAGGGCAAACGGCGCGTAAAGAACGGCTCTTTGCGATACACACGCCAGCCACTGACAATGTCGTAGCCTTCCTCTAATTTTTCTAAAAGTGCGCTAATGTCGCGGGGGTCGTTTTGCAAATCGGCATCAATCGTAATCACCACATCGCCTTGTGCCATAGCAAAGCCTGCCGCAATGCCCGCCGTTTGCCCAAAGTTGCGCCTAAACTGCACAATTTGCCAGCGTGCATCGCGCTCATGAATGGCTGTTAAGCGCGTAAAGCTCTCGTCTTTGCTACCATCATCCACAATAATCACTTCATAGGGCTTATTCAGGGCTTCTAGGGCTTCTGTAAGGTCTTGGTACAGGGGTTCGATGTTGTCCTGCTCGTTATAAAGTGGGATGACAAGGGAGAGTGCTGGTGTGGTCATGGGATGTCCTTATAGTAATGTTTGGGCGGTGGCTAGGCGCAAAAAAAGCCCACCAAACGTATTATGGGGGCTTTTGCTGTACTCCGCAACCTGGACTCGAACCAGGAACCGATCGGTTAACAGCCGATTGCTCTGCCATTGAGCTATTGCGGAATGAACAAGTGACATATTAGCAAGATTATGCCCTATTGTCAAGATAAAACCTTCGCGTTTTTGTGTTTTTGGCGTTACACTGGTGAAAATTTATCATGCTGAGAGAAGGCAAATACCTATGCCAGAAACACTGATTAAAAAAGTAGAAACGCCCCAAGAACACCGCGTTTTTGCTGATTTTCCGTTTGTTCATTATAAAGATGACCCCAACTGGGTCGCCCCTTTGGTGTCACAGCGTTATGACATCCTAGACAAAAAGAAAAACCCGGCGTGGGACTATTTAGAGGGCGATTACTTTTTGGCGTGGCGCGATGGTGTTGCCGTGGGGACAATTGCCGCGTTTATTAACCATCGCCACAATGAATATTGGAATGAGCAAGTGGGCTGGTTTGGCATGTTTGAGAGCATCAATGACTCCCAAGTTGCCGAAATGCTACTGAATACGGCGCGTGAGTGGGTGAAAGCGAAAGGCTTTAACATCATTCGGGGTCCTCAAAACTTTACTATGCACGAAGATGGTGGTTTGCTCATTAAAAACTTTTCCTCTCCCACACTGCTTTTGCCCTATAATCCGCCACACTATCAGGCGTTTATAGAAAATAACGGCTTCGTAAAGCGCATGGACGTTTTAAGCTGTTATCAAAATCGTGACATCTTGCAAGCCAATAACGGCTTTGAACGCTATGGCAAGGTGGCGAAGCGTGCCATAGAAAAAGGCAATGTGGTGATTCGCAAAATTGACATGAGCAAGCGAAACGAAGAATTTAAGAAGTTTAGAGACCTGTATAACGATGCATGGGCGGATAACTGGGGCTTTGTGCCAATGACAGACCGCGAGCTAGATGCGCTAATTACCAGCTTGGGCATGTTTCTAGACCCCGAACTGGCGTACTTTGCCGAAATTGACGGTAAAGCGGTCGGTTTTGCACTGGCAATCCCAAATTTGAACGAAGCGTTAGCATTGGCGAAACCTCACCCCAAAACCCCAGAGTTCATCACGCTATTAAAGGTGCTGTACTACTGGAAGATAAAGCGTGTGATTAAGGGTGTGCGTCTGCCCTTGATGGGGGTACTGAAAGAGCATCGCAATAAGGGAATTGATGTTGCGTTTATGTTTACGCTATTGGAAAAGATGCTCAATAGCTCCTACGAATTTTTGGATGCCGGCTGGATTTTAGAAACCAACCAACTCTTAAGCATTGTAGAAAAAGTAGGCACAGACTTCTATAAGACGCACCGCTTTTATGAGGCGCAACTTTAGGCAAACTAACGGTTGCGACCCAACTATGCCTTACTCATCTTCTTCTTGCAGGATGGCTTCTAGGGCTTGTTGGGCGGTGCGTTCTTTGGTGATGACGGTCGCCAACCCTGCTTGTAACGCACGAATAAAGGAACCCGTTGGGGTATTGAGGGGCATAAGTGCCACGTCTAGCAATTGCTCATAAAACGTTGCCAGGTCACGATTACGCAGGGCTGCCCTAAAGGCGGTCTTTTGTGAAGGCAATATCTGTAATGCGCCCGCAATTTCGGCGTGGTGTTCTTCATCCATCATCCACGCCAAATACTTTACAACGTTGATTTGGTGTTCTACGTGAGGCGTGACCAATACCCACACCCACCCGTTCATCACGCTACTCATGCGCCCGTCTGTGGTAGGGATGGGCGCAATGCCTAATGTGCGGTTTTCTTCTCTAAGGCGCAGGTAGTTCGTAGAGCTAAGGAGGGCAGTTTTTATTTCACCGCTTTCAAAAAGGGGCAAGTAGTCGGCTTGGCTGGTGTAATTAAGCACAAAACCATCCACAATACCGCTATCGCTGGCACTTTCGTAAAAACTTAGCAGGCTAAAGAGTGAGGCTTCATCAGGTAATAGCTCACCATCGCCCGCCAAATTATCGCCAGAAGCAACGTACTGTACATAAAACATATCACTAAGGGTACTACGCCCTGCACTAAAGATGATCGGTTGATTGCGTTGTAGCACGCTGGCATAGTCCCATCGGCTGGCATCTTCATCGGGCAAATTATAAACTAGGTGCGATAAATCAATCATGTAGGGTACACCATAGAGCGTGTTCTCTATTTGTCCTAGCCTAAGCGTGTTGCCCAATGATGCCAGTAACCCTGATGCAATACGCCCCTCAAGCGGCTGTAGCAAGCCCTCACGTTGGGCGTTAAGTACGTCTTGATAGCGCATCAACGTCAAATCGGGCAACGATTCGGGGGCAACAAAGCTCGCCGAGCGCAAAGTGCTTAAAATACCGCCCACATCATTGGTACGGCGCGGGCGTAGCTCTACAATAATGCCTTCTTCTTCGGTAAAGGCGCTGCTTTGGTCTAGGATGAGCTGGTTAAGGTCGATGTCTGTGGGTGAGATAAGCTCATCAGGAAGCCACACGCGAATTATTGGGGTGGGTGTAGGGGTGGCATCTTGAGCATAAATACCCCCCACTACCATTAGGCTTAAACCCATAAGAACAATCTGAAGAGGTCGTGTCATCAATGCGAATCTTTCTAACGTTGGTTTCCGTGTCCCATTATAACACAGGTGACTCATGGTACAGGTCGTCGGCGTCAGCATTACGCTTCTTAGCTTTTTCGGCGGTTAGCTCACTTAAAACGTGCATCGCTAGCGCGTAGCCCATCATGCCACACAGCCCACAAGCAACTGCCCATAGCCAAGAAATACTTACACCAACGTAATAAAAATTGACCAATGGGATGGGCATAATCGCACAAAGTAACACTGTAAAACGCGCTAAGTAAGATTGCCCTGTAAGATTAGGGCTATACTCTTGCACATAAAGCCGATAAACAAATGTCATTTCAAAGCCCACGACTAACGCCAAATAGCCGAAAAAAGTACGCCCCCCAAAACGGCATATACGGGATAGGTGATAAAGTCTACAGTCCTATAGGTATTGGCAGATAAAACCCCTGCGGCAGCCCCTGATATGCCTGTAAAAGCGTAGAACCAGTGAATTTTTAACGAGGCGCGCAACGTCAACGACACAAAATTAACACCTTCAGGCAGGGTTGCCATGAGGTCTTTATCCATGTGGATGCCATTTTTCTTAAGCAAAAATGTGAAATAGTTATCGGCATAACGACTGGCAACGTGCGCGGATGATAATCCTCCCCAAAAGAACGCCGAGAGCATACACGCAATAAGAAGCGGGCTATTAAGAAAGCCTCCGCTGCTATAGCTATCTCTTGAAGATAACGAGGGGTTACTAGTCCACAAGAAACCGTGTGATGTAGCAACAAGGATAGCTACTGCGCCCGCCGCCGTAAACATACCCACCGTAATGGCTAAACGTTGCCGATAGCGCGTGAGGTCGGTCTCTGGAGAGAGGGCATTGTGATTGTAAACGCTAATGCTAATCCCCAGCACCGCGCCCAGTGCCAGCCCCATGCCTATACCCCAAAATGCCGAGTACATTGTGCCAACGATGGGGTAAATAATTGTGCCTGCCAACCCCCCCAAAATTAGCCCATAAAAGCCACCCCACCCCAAAAACGTGATAAATGTTCTGATGTGTGCATGTTTCATGGTCAAAGACTCCCCTTAAAATGTCACTATGCTTATTTATACACCCAAACAGGGTGGTCTACTTAGTGGCTTAGGGCGTGTTGGTGGTAAGGGCGCAGTAAATGCGTTTAATAACCCGCGTATTTTCGCCACTTGTGGGTGTTCTGCTACAGTAAATATAGGCATCTACGCTAGACGCATTTTCGGGCGAGAGTTGCCATGCAACGCTTCGTTCTGTGTAATACCGAATGGCGTTATCATCAGCGTTTCCTGTGTTTCCTTCTAGGTAAATCCCTATCGTACTGTCAGGCGGGGTGGCGTGAACTAACTCTATGATGGCATCATAAACGGGTCTGATAACAGAGTTGTGCGCATTTACAAGCACAATGCCCGACCCGATCACGGTTAATATTATCAATACTACAATGGGCAGTCGTTGCCTACCACGCTTAAAACGCACTACCACAAAGCCCGCCCAAATTGCCAACGCGGGCATCAGAATCATCTTATAGTAATTATGGATGTAGGCTGCGTTTCTAAAGACGAGCAAATAGGCAAAACCTCCTAAGAAAAACGCCCAAACCCAAATTTGCCTGGTGCGTGGTTGGTGGCGCATTGCCCACGCGCCCCAAATGCCCAAGATCAGCAGGCTAAACGTGCCGTAAAACCCCGTGTCTAAAAGAATACGCACAACCCACTCAAACGCCGTAAATGAAACGCTGTCGGGAACATAGGTTGCGTTGCTACTACGCCAAAAAAAGGCGTTTAAGATGCTATTGATT
>Ga0163144_10013599_pt1 | contig 16966 bp, 14 predicted proteins | sample OliLak19BULKMAT1_FD_123175 | JGI IMG/M metagenome (GOLD analysis project Ga0163144, IMG submission 123175) | Freshwater microbial mat bacterial communities from Lake Vanda, McMurdo Dry Valleys, Antarctica - Oligotrophic Lake LV.19.BULKMAT1 | ecosystem: Environmental > Aquatic > Freshwater >... | reverse complement strand
GCGCCGGCGCGGCGTGCCGACATCCTGCCCTCGCTGGCCTGGCAGACGCTGTGGTCCAACGAGCCCGCGGCCGCGATCCCGATGTTCGACGAATTGGCGGCCAGCGGTGCCGACCGCTTCGACGCCCTCGACGGCCTCGGCCAGGCCAGGCTGCTGCTGGGTGACAACGCCGGCGCCCTGCAGGCCTTCCAGGCAGCGCTGGCGTTGCGCCCCGACGATCTGGCGATCAGCCGACGTGCCGCTCTGGCGCTGCTCTGGAGCGGCCGCGAGGCCGAAGCCGTGGTGGCCTTCGACGCCCTGGCCGCCCGTCACCCCAACGACCGCGCGGTGCAAGTGGGGCTGGCCAACGCGCGCAATTTCGCTGGCCGTCACCGCGCCGCCATCACCACCTTCGAACAACTGCCCGCGCCGTTGAGCGGTGGCGAGAAGTTCGACCTGGCGCGCGCTTACGCCTGGGCCGGTTTCGAGGACCATGCCTTGCCTTTGCTCGAAGGCCAGACCGACCCCGAAGCCGTCTGGCTGCGCGAGTACCGTGTGCGCCGCGAACTGCAGAACTTTGCCTTCGCCCGCATCGACCATGCGCTCGACCGCGACGGCCTGGAGACGAACGCGCTGGTGCTGGGCGCGGGCGCGCGCTTTGCTGATGGCAGCAGCCTCGAGTCCCGGCTGCGCCACGTCGCAATCCGCAATCCCTCGGCCAGTGACACCGGTGCCGAGGTCCAGGCCCAGTGGCGCTGGCGTCTCGGCAACGCCGCAGCGCCCGATGGCACGCTCTGGCCGAGCGTGGCACTGCGCCTGCACCATTACCGCGACTGGTCGCCGGTCACGGGCACGGCCCGCCTCACCTGGTTGCCGCGTGATGCGGTGCGAGTCGATGCCGAGGTTGCCCGCGAACTGATCGAGACGCCCACCGCGCTTGCCAACCGGGTCTCGGTCGACGTTGCCTCGCTCGGCGCCGACTGGCATCCTGCGCCGCTGACCACGTTGACCGCCTCGGGCGCGGTACTGGGCTTCGACGATGGCAACCAGCGTCTGCGCTGGCTGGGCCGCGCCGAGCAAGTGCTTCTGGCGCGGCCGCGCTGGAGCGTCGGTGCCGAGACCTTCGGCTTCCAGGCCTCGCGGCCGAGCAGCGACAGTGTGCCCGACCGCGGCTACTGGAACCCGAAACGCTACGCGGAACTGCGCGGCTACACGGCCCTGACATGGGAACAGCGGCCCTGGGATGTCTCGGCGCGCCTCGCGCTGGGCGCCTCACGCGAGGTCGACGGCAACGACTTGTCGAGCACCGGGCACCCCAACGCCTGGGAGCTATCGGCCGGTTATGACCTGATGCCTGCCCTGCGCCTGAAGGCCACGCTGGCCGGCTCCGGCGGCGGCCTGGGCCTGACGCGCTCCGGTGGCGATTACTGGCGGCGCACGGCCGGCCTGAGCCTGACCGGCTGGTTTTGACCTGCCCGACCGGCCGCGAGCCGACAGCCGGGCCTGCCACCTCGGATGCTTGAAGATTTGTTCGATCACCGCGGATTCGAGGTTGGCCGCGATGATCCCGAACTGCACACCGAAGTGCGGGCATTGCTCGAGTTCGATCTCAAAGACGCGCTTGAGCGTTCGAGTCCGAACAGACCGCCGGAAAGTTGCCTATGGAGTGCCTCCACTTTGGCGGCCAGCCCCTGCTCAATGAAGCCCGCGCGCGAACCCGCCGAACAAAGGCACGCCGAAACGCCCCTACGTCCAGCCGGCTGACTTTCAGCCCGCCTCCTTCATCAGAAACGCCAGAATCTCGATCTCTTCCATGCCGTTGGTGGACAGGGCATCGACCTTGGCTGCGGCCTGCGCGCGGCCGCTGCGCCACACGCAGGGCGCGTTCAGCCCTTCGCAGCTGTGATGCACCGGTGCGGGGTCGGCCTGGCCGTGCATGCCCGCCTGCATGCTCGTGTGCATGCCGCCCTGTGTGCCCGGCTGCGACACCGGGTTGAGGATGGGCAGGTTGTCGGTGCCGGTGCCGGTGCGGGTGCGCTGCATCGGCGTGTGCATCTGCATCTGCGTCTGCGGCGTCTGCTGCGCCACCTTCAGCCGCGGCGTGTTGCCGTGCTCCGAGCGCCGCGCCACCGGGCTCAGGCCGGTGGCGATCACCGTCACGCGCAGCTTGTCGCCCTGGCACTCGTCGCAGGCGGTGCCGAAGATCACGTGCGCTTCGTCGTCCGCATAACGGCGGATCTCGTTCATCGCATTGCGGCTCGCCGACAGCTTGAAGGTCTGCTTGATGGCCGCAATCGGCACCAGCACACGGCCCCAAGGGCCGGCGCGCGCCGCTGTGGTCGATGCCTTCCAGCGACGGGCAGGCAACCCCCGCGTCGGCCGCTTTGGTGGCGTGGTCGGGGCCGCTGGCGGTGGCGGTATCCATCATGGCCTTGCCGGGCTCGCTCATCACGGTCTTCACGTTTTCGAAGCCGACGTTCACCAGGCCCGGAATATGGCTGACGTCGCTGACGTCGCAGATGTCGCCCACCGCGTTCTTCAGCACGTCGTCGGCATGCGCGAAGGCTGCTCCTGCGTCACGCCTTCGCCCAACACGCCGAGCAGCTTCTCGCCCGGCTTGACGATCAGAGCGAAGCGCAAGGTTCAACCGCAGCCGCAGGCTGTCCGTTCGAGCGTTGCAACGCACACGGCCTTGTGCGGGCCGGCGGGTTTCTAGCCCAGCGGAAGTGGACATTGGAAAGCTCGGCGCTGGAGAGCGGCCTTTCGAGCGGGCTCCTTCAGCTGGCCGTGCGAAGTGATTTCAAGACGCGTTGAAACAATTTCACCGTCGCCGAAGAATCGCGCACCACCGCGATCTGGCTTACCAGCTGGACATGGAGTTCTGCTCTCAAGGTGTTGCCGTCGATGTGTCCCATGGCCCACCCTGAAAAGGCCCGCGTCGACACGAGTTCGATGCTCAGGAGCGAGACCTGCGCGTGCCGTTCATCCTTCAGGATTTGAGTGTACAAAGTGAGGACGCGGCTTTCCATGCCCTCAATGGCCTGAATGAAGTAGCCCCGTCCCGAGCACAGAACACCTGTGACTTCACTCAGCCCATTCTTGATTCGCCATTTTCCCAACAGGTCGTCGATCGACGATGACTCGAACATTTCGGTCGCACGACTGACGTACATCAAACGCAACAGATTAGACATCTTTAAAAAGCTTATAGGCGTCACGGGTCGAATGGTCTGTTCGGTGGATTACAGAACACCAGGCTGCGCCGAGTGACGCGGGGCACGTTGCGGGAATGCTTGCTGCGTCGCACAGATGCGCGGGCACTGCCAAGCTGCGATTATCCAGCTCAGGTCATCTCGGCGAGGAGCTCACTCGAACCCCTCGAACCCCTCGAACCCTTCGCCACCCCTCGCCACCCTTGCGCCGGCACGGTCGAGCCGGGCCGCAACCCCTCGGCCCTCGGAGTTGCGGCCCGGCGGCAAAACATGCATGCTTCATTGCGCGACCTTCAAGGTGTGCCACGACCCGCCGGAACGGCCGCCGCTCAAGCCGGCTGCTTGCCAGCCGATATCAGGGACGGGCGACAGCATGCCGCAACCCACAAACGTCACCCGACAGGACATCGCATGAACACCCGCCCGGCACTTGAATTCTCGCAACCCGAGGTCCTCGCCCGATTGCTGGCCCTGGACGCCACCGAACTCGACACGCTTGAATTTGGCGTCATCGGTATCGGCCCCGACACCGTGGTGTGCGACTACAACGCCTTCGAATCGAAGATGGCCGGCCTTTCGAAGGACCGCGTCATCGGCCACCCTCTGTTCACCGTCGTCGCCCCCTGCATGAACAACTTCATGGTCGCACAACGCTTCGAGGACGCCGCCGCCGAGGGCCAGGCGCTGGACTTGACGCTGGACTACGTGCTCACGCTTCGCATGCGCCCGGTCAAAGTTCAATTGCGCCTGCTGGCCGGCCGGGGCGCCGATCGCCGCTTCGTGCTCATCAACCGGAAGCCCTGAATGTCAGCTGACACCGTCGGCGAACTGGAGCAGGAACTAGAGGCGCTGATCCAGTTCGTCTACATGGCTCCGGCCGGCCTCGTGCAGGCGCGCAGCGACGGCGAGATCGTGATGATCAACCCGGTCGCCGCCCAGCTGATGATGCCGCTGCCTCACGACGGCAGCCTGGCGAACCTGTTCACCGCGCTCGAAGGCATCGCACCCGATCTGCGTTCACGCCTGGCCGCCTTCGCTGCGCCGCAAGGCATGGTCTGCGACGGCATGCACCTACCGGCACCAGGCGGGGCAAAGGGCGAGCGGCGCCTGTTCTCGCTCAGCCTGATCAAGCTCGACGACAGCCGCATCATGGCGATGCTGCAGGACGTCACCTTGCAGGCCCAGCGCGAACGCCTGCTGCGCCAACAGGTGGCCTGGCTGAATGCCATCCTCACCGGGGTGGCGGACTACGCGCTGATCAGCCTGGACGCCCGCGGCTGCGTGACCGAGTGGAACGAAAGCATCGGCCGCGTTACCGGCCATGGCCAGGACGTGGTGGGCAACTCGCTGGCAGTGTTCTACCCCGACGACGCGATCACGCCTGAACGCCTGCTCGACCGTCTGCACGAGGCAGGCCACAGCGGGTGGAGCCAGGACGACGGCTGGCTCCTGCGCGCCGACGGCTCGCGTTTCTGGGGCAGCGCGATGATCACCCCGCAGCGCGCGTTGGCGAGTGACAAGCCGCTTGCCGCGGCGCTGGCCGCTGATGCCGATGCACCCGAGACCGGCTATCGCCTGATCGTGCGCGACATGTCCGGTCAGCACGACGCCGCCGATGCGGCGCGCCACGCCGCAGTCTGCGACCACCTGACCGGCATCGGCAACCGCCGCGCTTTTTTCGACGCGGCTGAGACCGAACTGCGCCGCTGGCGGCGCATGCCGCGCCCGCTGTCGCTGCTGATGATCGATGTCGACCACTTCAAGAAGGTCAACGACACCCATGGCCACCCGGTCGGCGACGAGGTGCTGCGCCATATCGCCCGCCTGATGGGCACCACCTTCCGACAGATCGACGTGGTGGCCCGAATCGGCGGCGAAGAGTTCGCCGTGCTGTTGCCTTCGGCCGACGTGGTGATCGCGCAGCGCGCCGCCGAACGCCTGCGCGCGGCGATCGATGGACAGCCAGCGCCGACCGACGCAGGCCCGGTGCACTGCACCGTGAGCATCGGCATCGCGACGATGGATGACGCGACCCCGGGCGTCGACGCGTTGCTCAAGCGCGCCGACGAGGCTCTGTACGCAGCCAAGCACGGTGGCCGAAACCAGGTCTGCGGACCGGCAGTGGTGCCTTCGGAACCGGGTTGAGCGCCATGTCGGACTTCATCTCTGCAGCGGCTTACGAGTCGCTGATGCAGTTCCTCTTCCGGGCGCCGGTCGGCCTGGTGCAGACGACGCTCGATGGCGAGATCGAGATGATCAATCCGACCTCGTCGCAGCTGCTGATGCCGCTGTCGCGCGATGGCTCGCTGGACAATCTGTTCGACCTGCTCAATGGCGTGGCGCCGCAACTTCGTGGTCTGGCAGATGCGGCGCAGCGTGAAGGCGACGTGATTTGCGATGCGCTGCGCCTCGCGCCGCCAGCTGCCGCCGGCGAGGCCTCGCGGACGCTGTCGATCAGCGTCGTCAGACTCGACGCCGGGCGCCTGATGGCGGTGCTCAGCGACGTCAGCCAGCAGGTGTGGCAAGAGCAGAACTTGCTTGAGCGGCGCCTGCGCGCTGCCGCGCTGACCGACGCGCTGACACAGATGCCCAACCGGGCGGCGCTGCGCGCGCCGATTGCCCATGCATTGCTGCAGCGCGCGCGCGACACGGGGCCGCAGTTTGCCGTGCTGTTCCTCAACTGCGACCGTTTCAAGCGTGTCAACGACCTGTTCGGCACCGCCGTCGGAGACGGCCTGCTCGGCGTGCTGGCAGCCCGCCTGCGCGGCGTGCTGCGCGCCGGCGAATCGATGGCGGCACGGGTCGGCGGCGACGAGTTCGTGGTGCTGCTCGGGTCCCTGTCCAGCGGCGACGAGGCGCTGGCAATCAGTCAGCGCGTGATCGACGTGCTCGGCGCGCCCTGCCACGTGGCGGGGCATGCGCTGACCTGCAGCGTCAGCGGCGGCTTGCTGCTCGGCGATGGCGCCGAAGGCGACGCCGATGCCGTGATGAGCGACGCCAGTATCGCGATGGTCGAGGCCAAGCGCCAGGGCGGCGGGCGCTTCGTCGCCTTCGAGCCGGCGCTGCGCGAGCGCGCGATGCAGCGCGGCCGCATCGAGGCCGAACTGCGGCTGGCGCTGACCGAAGGGCAGCTGTTCGTGGTCTACCAGCCGATCGTCGCGCTGCAGGCACTGGGGGCGGGCCGCGGCTGCGTCGGTGTCGAGGCGCTGGTGCGCTGGCGGCATCCGCAGCGCGGCGTCGTGCCGCCGTTCGAGTTCATCGGCATCGCCGAGGAATGCGGGCTGATCGGCGCGCTCGGTGACTTCGTGCTCGCCAGCGCGGTGCGCCAGCAGCGGCGCTGGCGCGACGAACTCGGCCCGCTGGCGCCCGGCTGGACGGCCGTGAACCTGTCTCGCGCCCAGCTCCAGCAGCCCCATTTCGTGGCCTCGGTGCAGGCGCTGCTCGCTGCCAGTGGTCTGCCACCGCATTGCCTGCAACTCGAGGTCACCGAAAGCCTGGCCGCGCAGAACGACGCGGTGCAGGCGGTGCTGCACGAGTTGAAGACACTCGGCGTGGCGCTGGCGCTCGACGACTTTGGCACCGGTTACTCGTCGCTGTCCAGCCTGCACCAGTTTCCGGTGGACGTCGTGAAGATAGACCGCTCGTTCACATCGCAGGTCGACAGCAGCCTGCACCACCGCGTGCTGGTGCAGGCGACGGTGATGGTCGCCAACAGCCTGGGCATGAGCACGGTCGTTGAAGGCATAGAGACAGAGGCACAGGCCGCGCTGGTGCGGCAGCTTGGCTGCGGCAAGGGCCAGGGATACCTGTTCAGCCGGCCTCTGGAAGCGTGCGACCTGAGCGCCTGGCTGCAGCCGGTGACCGAGCCGTCCTGAGCATTCAAACCCTGTGCGGTGCCTGCCCCTGGGTGGCGTCGTGATGGGCGCAGACGCATGGCGCATGGCGCATGGCGCATGGCGCATGGCGCATGGCGGTTGGCGGCTGGCGGCGAGCCAGCAGGACTTCTGCATCAGCATCAGCATCAGCATCAGCCTCAGCCTCAGCCTCGGCCTCGTCCTCGTCCTGTGGGTGGTTGGCAATTCGTTGGCCTGGAACCGCCGCCACCCTTGAGCGTCCGGTGATGGCCGTTTTTGGCAAGGCTCGCATAACGGAAAGGGTTTGTCCGAAACCCCGAGAAAGCAGATCAGCCGAGGCACCGGCTCCGCGCGCTCGTCACCGATTTCGTGAACGCCGGTTCGACCTCTTGGAACGTAAAGCGCGACACCTGCTGGTCGGGCAAGGCCTGCGGCAAAGTGGCCGAGGTGGCGCCCATCGCGCGCAGTCTGCGCATGACCGCCGGGTCCAACACGATGATCAACTGGCTGCGGAGCGAACCGGCGAGCTGGCAGACTGGTTCAGCGCCAGCACGGCGGGCGTGACCGACAAGACCAAGTTCTTCTTGTACGACGGGCGAGCAAGGACTTCGGCGGCGTCGACCTGAACAGCACCGTCGAAGAAGGCGAGACCGAGGCCCACACCTTCCACTGGATGCAGGCCTTCGAGGCGCTCGGGCAGGTCGAGTCCGGCAAGGGCAAGCTGACGGCGGATGACCCGGCCGCGGTGGCGACACGCAGGCGCCAACACCCCCAACGAGCGCTCACCGCCAACCGCGTGACATCGACCACCGCGACGCTGGCCTGCACGCGCACGAGCAGCGCTCCCACAGTCGCCCTCTCGGGCCTGCTGGCCAGCGTCCGGCACACTGCCTCGGTGGTCACGCTCGATGCCGCCGGCAACCGCTGGAGCACGAGCACCGACAACATCGGCGTCACCGGCTGCGAGATCACGGTCGGTACCGCCACCCTGAACAACGTCGGCACCTCGCTGCAGGTCACCGGCCTGGTGGCGGGCATGTCGCGGTTCGGGCTGGGCATCGGCAACCGCACCCCGGGCTCATCCGGTTTTTCCAACGGTGTGTTCACCACCAGCGCGTCCGGCAGCGACATCTGGAGCACGGTCGACAGCTTCCGTTTCGTCCGCCAGTCAACGACGGACGACGGCCAGGTGACGGCCCGCGTCACCGCCCTCGACGTCACCGATGCGTGGGCGAAGGCGGGCGTGGCGATGCGCGCCACCCTGGCCAGCAACAGCCCGCATGCCTTGATGGCCGTGACGGGCAGCCACGGTGCGGCGTTCCAGAGCCGCGCCACCGCCGGGGGTGCCACCAGTCGCACTCCGGGGCCGGCCGTGCCGGCAGCTTGCCGGGTACGCATGGTCCGGCAAGGCAACCTGCTCACCGCCTACACGTCTGCCGACGGCAGCGTCTGGGCGCTGGTGGCCTCGCAGAGCATCTTCATGCCCGGCACGCTGTTCATCGGCCTGGCCCACACCAGCCACCGCAACGGCGTCCTGGGCAACGCGAGCCATGCCAACGTCGTGTTGGCCGGGGCAACGGCGCGCCACCCTATCGTTCGCTGCATCAAGCTGGACGCGCTGTCCGAAGTCAACGGAGGGCCCTGGACCTCGATGGCCGAGTTCAAGCTTCTCGACGAGAACGGCGTCTTGATCTCGCGCGCCGGCGGGGTCGCGAGCGCCGACTCGCAAGCCAGCGGCTACCCGATGAGCAGTGCGGTCGACGGCAACACCCTCACCCTCCGGCACACGCCCTGGTCGCCGACCAGCCTGCCCATGCCGCACAACCTGGTGGTCGACCCGGGGACTGCCAGGCAGGTCGGCGGCTTCAAGCTCCTGCCGCGCCAGGACGGCGGCAACAACGGCAAGCTGGCCAACCGGCGCTTCCATACCACCACCGGCGGCGTCACTTGGGCCCAGGTCGCGCACGGCGCTTTCACGGCCAGCGCCGCGGAGCAGACGGTGATGATTCCGCGTTGATCTCCAACGCCCGATTTCAGCGCGCCGCGCACCGCGCGCGCGGATTCCCGCGCCTGTCCATCCGCGTGACTGTGGAACCACGACACCGCCCGCGGGGTTTCGGCGGCACTGCACTGCACGCGGCCCGGCCTGCGGTGCAGTGCGGGCTGAGAGGCGCGGTGCGCGCCCTCTGTCCAGCGCTGTGCAACCAGGCGCTGCCGCTGGGCGCTGTGCGGTTCGGCAGCCAGCTTTGCTGTTGCCGGAGCCAGGTCGGCGGCAGCCTCAGCCGCGGGCGTCGAACTGCGTGATCGACGCCGCCATGCGCTGCAGCGGCAGCACCTCGTCCACCCCGCCGAGCTTGATGGCCTCGGCGGGCATGCCGAACACCACGCAGCTGGCTTCGTCCTGGGCGATCGTGCGCGCGCCGCCGTCGTGCAGCAGCTTCATGCCGCGCGCACCGTCGTCGCCCATGCCGGTGAGGATGATCGCCAGCACGTCCTTGCCGGCGCACTCGGCGGTCGAGCGGAACAGCACGTCGACCGACGGCGTGTGGCGGTTCACCGGCGGGCCGTCGATGACGCGGGCGAAATACTGGCCCATCGCCTTGCGCAACTGCAGGTGGCGGCCGCCCGGCGCGATGAGGACGACGCCGCGTTCGAGCCGGTCGCCGTCGCGCGCCTCGCGCACGTTGACCTCGCACAAGCCGTCCAGCCGCTGCGCGTACATGGCGGTGAACTTCTCCGGCATGTGCTGCACGATGGCGATGCCGGGGCTGTCGGCCGGCATCGCGGTGAGGATGGCCTCGAGGGCCTGCGTGCCGCCGGTCGAACTGCCGATGACCACCGGCTTGTTGACCGACAACGCATGCAGGCCGGTAATGGCAGGCCGCGGCGCGGCCACCCTTGCACCCGGCGCAGCAGTTGCTGAAGCCTGCGGGGCGCGCGGCCGCGACCGCGCAGCCGCCTTCAGCGTCTGCACCAGCTCGCGCCGCGAGTCCTCCAGGTACTGCTTCAGGCCCATCCGCGGTTTGGACACCACCGCCACTGCACCGGCGGCCAGCGCGTCCAGCGCCATGCGGCTGCCGTCGGTGGTCAGCGTCGAGCAGATCACTGTCGGGATCGGCGCCTCGGCCATGATCTGCCGCAGGAACGTCAGGCCGTCCATGCCGGGCATCTCGATGTCGAGCAGCAGCACGTCGGGCCGCGTCTTGCGGATCACCGGGCCGGCGATCAGCGGGTTGGGCGCGCTGCCCATCAGCTCGATCTCCGGGTCACCTTGCAACAGGTGCATCAGCGTTTGCCGCACCACGGCCGAGTCATCGACCACATAGACTTTGATTGCCATCTTGTTTCCTCAAGTTTCGCCCAGGCGCACACTCGGCGCCCCCGGGCCCACGGTCCAGTTGATACGGCGGAATGCGGTGCCGCCAGTGTCCTGGCCGAGCAGCCGGATGCCCAGCTCGGCCAGCGCCTGCTCAGCCCATTCGGTGTTGCTCTGGCCGACATGCGCCTGCTTGAACAGCGCAGGAAACATGTTGCCGCCGCCATAAAGGTAGGCCTCGCAGAGGTGCGGGCTGATGCCGCAGCCTTGCAGCAGTTCGAACATCGCCGCCAGCGCCGGTTCGGCATGGGTGGTCTCGTCGCCCCGCTCATCCACCGGTGCCGCACCGGAGTGCACGATGTGGCACATCACGGCCACGGTGCGCCGCGGGTCGGTGAGGATGATCGAAACGCAGGAGCCCAGCAGCGTCTCGAGCCGGTCGCCCGTGCGCCCGAGAGCCACGTCGCCGGGGTGCAGCACCTTCACCGCGACCGGCTCGGCCCAGGCATTGAAGCGTTCTTCTGGCATGGCGGGCACGTCAGGCCGCCGGCTTGCGGAAGGCGCCCGGGGCCAGCGTCTGCAGCGCGGTGCTGCACGGCACCCGCCCTTCGGCGGTGCCGATGAAAAAGAGGCCGCCCGGGCGCAACTGGGTCAGCACGCGGTCGACCACTTCGCTCTTCGTCTTGGCGTCGAAGTAGATCAGCACATTGCGCAGGAAGACGACATCGAACGGGCCCAGGTCCTGGATGTCCTGGCACAGGTTGAGCTGGCCGAAGCGCACGCGCTCGCGCAGCTTGTCCTGGATCTGCACCATGCCCTCGGACGCGCCGTCACCACGCAGGCAGTAACGTTTGAGCCGCTCGGGCGTGACGTTGCGCAGCCGGTCCTCGGGGTAGACGGCCTGGCTGGCGCTGCGCAGCACGCGGTCGCTGATGTCGGTGCCCAGGATGCGCCAATCGCTGCCGATGCGGCCCTGCTGCGCCATGTCGGCCAGCAGCATCGCCGTGGTGAAGGCTTCGTCGCCGAACGACGAGGCCGCGCTCCAGACCGACAGCGTGCGCGGCTTGGTGCGGATCAGCTCTTGCTCCAGCAGGTCGTAGTGCGCCGGTTCGCGGAAGAAGTAGGTTTCGTTGGTGGTCAGCAAGTCGATCGCCATCTGGAACTCACCGCCGTCGGTCTGGCCGGCGATCAGCGCCAGATAGTCATCGAAACCGTCGATGCCCAGGCGCTGGATGCGCGGCGCCAGCCTCGACGAGACCAGGGGCTTCTTGCTGTCGTTGAACGACAGGCCGATGCTGTCGTACATCAGCGAGGTGATCTTGCGATAGGTGTCGTCGCGCAGCGCTTCCATCTCAGTACCGCCCGGCAGTTCCGAAGTTACTGAGCGCCCCCATGGGGGGCAGCGAACGAAGTGAGCGTGGGGGTTTCATTTCATGCCTTGGGTGGGATGGACGCAGGCCGGGTCGGCCGCGTCCAGAGGTAGAGCGCGACCAGCGCGCAACAGGCAGCCGGAATCCAGGCCACCGCGGGTCTGAGCGCATGGAACGCCCACGCGCAACTCAGCGACATCGACAGCGTGGCGAGCCACTTGGCGCGCATCGGCACGGCGCCGCTGGCACGCCAGTCGCGCACCAGCGGGCCGATGCGCGGGTGGCCGAGCAACCAGGCCTCCCAGCGCCGGCTGCCGCGGGCGAAGCAGTAAGCGGCCAGGCCATAACAATCGACCGTGGGCAGCAGCGGCAAGACGATGCCGACGGTGCCGATCAGCAGGCACAGCACGCCTGCGCCCAGCCAGACGCCGCGCAGCGGTGCGCTGCCCGTGCTGCTGCCGGTGCTGTTGCCCGTGCTGTTACCCGCCAGCGATCCGGGAACCACGTTCGTGATGCGTGCCATGGTGTTCGCCGGGGCAACGTTCATGCCGTGACAGCGTCTTGCGCCGCTTCGCAGAGCTGCGCCATTTCGCTCACGTCGAAGGCCTTGTCGGGCTCCAGGATGATGACGAAACGTGTGCCGACCTTGCCCATGCCCTGGATGAAGTCGCGCCGCACCGCGCTGCCGAAGCTGGGCGGCGGCTCGATCTGCTCGGGCGCGATGTCGATCACCTCGCTGACCGCGTCGACCAGCAGCCCGAGCTCGACACGTTCCCCGTCTCGCAGTGCATCGAAGATCACGATGCAGGTCTTCTTGCCGACGGTGGCGCGCGGCCGGCCGAAGCGCGCCTGCAGGTCGATCACCGGCACCACCGCACCGCGCAGGTTGATGACCCCGCGCACGAAGCCCGGCATCAGCGGCACCGTGGTCATCGGCCCGACCTGGATGATCTCGCGCACGGTGCGGATGTCCATCGCGAACACCTCCTCGCCGAGCGTAAAGGTCAGGAACTGGGCCGGCACTTCGACCGCCGCGGCGCGAGCCGTGGCGACACTCTTTGCGTTTGCCATGAGGTCACCTCAGTAGGGACGGAAATTGCCATTGCTGCCATTGGTGCCGGTGGCCGCGACCCGTGACGGCGGCGCGCCGGCCTTGCTGACCGCCCGCATCGGCGAGTTGCTGGTGCGCCGATCGCCGGCGGCGGTGGCGACAGGCTTGCCCTTGCGCGCCGGTTCGCCGCTGCCGAGGTTGAAGAAGGCCACCGACTGCTGCAACTGCTCGGCCTGGCCCGACAGCTCTTCGGAAGTCGCAGCCAGTTCCTCGGATGCCGATGCGTTCTGCTGCGTGGCCTTGCTCAACTGGCCCATCGCGCCGCCGATCTGCGTCACCGACTGGCTTTGTTCGCTCGATGCCGCGGCGATCTCCTGCACCAGTTCGGAGGTCTTCTGGATCGAAGGCACGATCTCGTCGAGCAGCTTGCCGGCGCGCTCCGCCGTGCTCACGCTGTTGCCCGCCAGGTCGCCGATCTCCTTCGCTGCTTCCTGGCTGCGTTCAGCCAGCTTGCGCACTTCGGCGGCCACCACCGCGAAGCCCTTGCCGTGCTCGCCGGCGCGCGCCGCTTCGATCGCGGCATTCAGCGCCAGCAGGTTGGTCTGGTAGGCGATGTCGTCGACGATGCTGATCTTCTGCGCGATCTGCTTCATCGCGGTGACCGTCTGCGTCACCGCCGCGCCACCTTCACCGGCTTCCTTGCTGGCCTTGGTGGCCATGCTGTTGGTGACCTTGGCGTTGTCGCTGTTCTGGCTGATGCTGGCCGAGATGAGGTCGATGGACGCCGTGGTTTCTTCCACCGACGAAGCCTGCTCGCTGGCCGCCTGAGACAGGCTTTGCGCCGTGGCGCTGACCTGGTTGGCCGCACCTGTCAGCGCGTCGGCCGCGGAACGCACTTCATCGATGATGCTGGCGAGCTTCTCGCAGGTCATGTTGGCGTCGTCCTTGACCTGCCCGAAGGTGCCCTCGGCGTCGCGTGTGATGCGCTGGCTGAGGTCGCCGGTGGCCAGGCCACTGAACACCCGGCCGACATCCTCGATGATCGCCGCCAGCTTTTCGGTGGTGGCATTGGCATCGTCCTTGACCTGGCCGAACGTGCCGTCGTAGTTCTTCGTGATGCGCTGGGTCAGGTCGCCGGCCGACAGCGCGCCGAAGACGCGGCCGACGTCGGTGAAGATCACGCCGGTGGTTTCCATCAAGGAGTTGACGCCTGCGCACAGCAATTGAATCGGACCGGATTTGCCGTCCATCGGTATGCGTTGGGCGAGGTCGCCGTCGCGCGCTGCCGAGGTGACTTGCTGGGCCTGTTGAACGGCCTCCTTGAGCATGGTCGCGGCATTCACCTGCTCGGTCACGTCGGTGGCGTACTTGACCACCTTGAACGGCTTGCCGTTCATGTCCATGATCGGGTTGTAGGACGCCTGAATCCAGATTTCCTTGCCGCTCTTGGCGATGCGCTTGTACTGGCCGGCGTCGAACTCTCCGCGGCCGAGCTTTTCCCAGAACAGGCGGTACTCGGTGCCCGAGCGGTAGGCCGGGTCGACGAACAAGCTGTGGTGCTGGCCCTTGATCTCGGCCAGCTTGTAGCCCACGGTGCTGAGGAAGTTGTCGTTGGCGCTGAGGATCTTGCCGTCGAGCGTGAACTCGATGACGGCCTGCGCCTTGCTCACGGCGTCGATCTGACCTGCGTAGTCTGCCGCCTTGAGCTTGGCTTCGGTGATGTCGGTGGCGTACTTGACCACCTTGAACGGCTTGCCGTTCATGTCCATGATGGGGTTGTAGGAGGCCTGAATCCAGATCTCCTTGCCGCCCTTGCCGATGCGCTTGTACTGGCCGGCGTCGAACTCGCCGCGGCCCAGCTTGTCCCAGAACATGCGGTACTCGCCCGTCGAGCGGAACGCGGGGTCGACGAACATGCTGTGGTGCTGGCCCTTGATCTCGGCCAGCGTGTAGCCCAGCGTGCTCAGGAAGTTCTCGTTGGCGTTGAGGATCTTGCCGTCGAGCGTGAACTCGATGACTGCCTGCGCCTTGCTCACGGCGTCGATCTGACCCGCGAAGTCGGCCGCGCGCAGCCGGTCCGCGGTCACATCGGTGGCGATCTTGACGACCTTGGCGACCCGACCCTTCTCGTCCCTGACGGGGGCGTACACGGCCTGAATCCAGATCTCCTGGCCGCTCTTGGTGATGCGCTTGAACACCTCGTTCTGCGCCTTGCCGTCGTTCAGGTCGCGCCAGAACTGCGCGTAAGCCGGCGCGGCGGCCTGCTGCGGGTCGACGAACATGCGGTGATGCCTGCCGACGATCTCATCGAGACGGTAGCCCAGGGTCTTGAGAAAGTTGTCGTTGGCCTCGATGACCGTGCCGTCGAGCTTGAACTCGATGCAGGCGTACGACGTGTCGACGGCGGCCAGAATGCCACTCGCCTTCTGGCGCTCGAGTTCGAGCTCGTCCTGGCGTGACTTGACCTGGGCCAGCGTGGCCTCGGTATCGCGGCGAGCCGACTCGGCTTTCTGCAATTCGGCGGCCGCAAGTTGCGCTGCCTCATGGGCTTGTTGAAGTTCTGTGCCCGCAAAAAGTCGTGCGAGCAAGGAGTGGTTGTGTCCGGTCATGGTGTTTGTTCTTTCAAATGGGCTGTCGAAGTGGCGGCGCGAATACCGGTGTCTGTGACGGCGCGTGTCGGTCGAGGTCGCAAGGGCGGTGTGCTGGCTGTGGAGCCGGACACCTGCTCCGTCAGTGGACACCGCACGTTGACGTCGAAGATCGGCGCCAACTCGCCGTGGCCCGAGAGCGCTGAACCTGATACGCCGCGCACTGAAGCGCTGCCCACGGTGCTGCCGGTGCTGCTGCGCACAAGCGTTCCGGCGGCCATATTCGTGATGCGGAACATGGTTTTCGCCGAGGCTCCACTCAGGCAGCGACAGTGTTCTGCGCAGCTTCGCAGAGCTGCGCCATGTCGGTCACGTCGAATGCCTTGTCGGGCTCGAGGATGATGACGAAGCGCGTGCCGACCTTGCCCATGCCCTGGATGAAGTCGCGCCGCACCGCACTGCCGAAGTTGGGCGGCGGCTCGATCTGCTCGGGCGCGATGTCGATCACCTCGCTGACCGCGTCGACCAGCAGGCCGAGTTCGACCCGCTCGGCCGAAGTTCCACCATTCGGCATCGCATCGAAGATCACGATGCAGGTCTTCTTGCCGACGGTGGCGCGCGGCCGGCCGAAGCGCGACTGCAGGTCGATCACCGGCACCACCGCACCGCGCAGGTTGATGACGCCGCGCACGAAGCCCGGCATCAGTGGCACGGTGGTCATCGGGCCCACCTGGATGATCTCGCGCACGGTGCGGATGTCCATCGCGAACACCTCCTCGCCGAGCGTGAACGTCAGGTACTGCGCCGCGCTGCCGTCACCGGCGGCAGCCCGCGCCGCCGTCTCGCCGGCCTTGCTTGCTGGCTGGTTCATGTCGCGCTCCTTCAATAGGGCCGGAAGTTGCCGTTCGTGCCGGTGGCTGCCGCGCGCGGTGCCGCGGTGCCGCCCTTGGTGTTGCGCAGCGGCGAATTCGGGGCTCGGCGTTCGTTGGCCATGGCGGGTTCGGCGCGCGCCTTGCGCGGCGCGGCCGTTGCACCGCCGAGGTTGAAGAAGGCCACCGACTGCTGCAACTGCTCAGCCTGGCCCGACAGTTCTTCGGAAGTCGCGGCCAGCTCTTCGGAGGCCGACGCGTTCTGCTGCGTCGCCTTGCTCAGCTGGCTCATCGCGCCGCCGATCTGCGTCACCGACTGGCTTTGCTCGCTCGAGGCTGCGGCGATTTCCTGCACCAGTTCCGATGTCTTCTGGATCGAAGGCACGATCTCGTCGAGCAGCTTGCCGGCGCGCTCTGCGGTGCTGACGCTGTTGCCCGCCAGGTCGCCGATCTCCTTGGCAGCTTCCTGGCTGCGCTCGGCCAGCTTGCGCACTTCGGCGGCCACCACCGCGAAGCCCTTGCCATGCTCACCGGCGCGCGCCGCTTCGATGGCGGCGTTCAGCGCCAGCAGGTTGGTCTGGTAGGCGATGTCGTCGACGATGCTGATCTTCTGCGCGATCTGCTTCATCGCGCTGACCGTCTGCGTCACCGCCGAGCCACCCTCGCCGGCTTCCTTGCTGGCCTTGGTGGCCATGCTGTTGGTGACCTTGGCGTTGTCGCTGTTCTG
>Ga0163144_10013598_pt1 | contig 16966 bp, 18 predicted proteins | sample OliLak19BULKMAT1_FD_123175 | JGI IMG/M metagenome (GOLD analysis project Ga0163144, IMG submission 123175) | Freshwater microbial mat bacterial communities from Lake Vanda, McMurdo Dry Valleys, Antarctica - Oligotrophic Lake LV.19.BULKMAT1 | ecosystem: Environmental > Aquatic > Freshwater >... | reverse complement strand
GACGTTGGAGCTGGGCACGTAGACCAACCCTCCCTCCGGCACGAACAGCGCCTTCGGTTTGTCCTGGAGCATGTCCAAGCTACCGAGTGAAAGGTGATCGAAGTGCAGGTGCGAGATCAGGACGGCATCGAGCTGGGGAAGGTTTTGCGGATCGAGACCCGGCTCGACCAAACGCGCGGACACATTGCCGACGGTGTGGGTGAAGACCGGATCGGTCAGGATGAACTTGTCATCCATTTGCACCAGCACGGTCGCATGCCCGACCCAGAGCGCGGCCAGTCGAGCTTCGGGGCGAACCGGATCCTCGAGCTTCTGCGCAGGCGGTCGCGCGCTTCGGCCGAGCGAATCGATGCTGCCGCCCAGAAACCGCGCGCCCAGGCTGAGTTGCGCGCAACCAGCCAAAAACAGCGCCGCGCCGCCCACTGTCCAGCTGCGGAGCTTCAAAAGAACCTCACGCGAAGCGACGTCTGGACGAGGTTGTCCGAAAGCCAGGGTGAGACGCTCACCAAGAGGCCGAGACTACCGAACAAGGTGTAGATGCCGGCGTCGAAGCTCGCGCCCGGCTCGTCCAAGAACCAGATGGCCGAGGCACCGAGCGACCACGACAGTCCGTCACCGCGCTCGGTGATCGGAAAGTAGGCGCGGACGCCCGCTCGAAAGCCCCAGTTGTACTCGGCTTGGCCGCGACCCAAGTACTCGGGCGACAGAAAGAGCTCCACGCTGCCGCTCTGCCTCACCAGGGGTTCGACGACGAAGGTGCGCCAGGGCGACAGCCGCTTGTCCATCGCCCAAGAGTAAAGCAGCGGCGTGACTTGCCAGCTCATGGTGCCGTGGACGCCGCGCTCGCCGATGGCCATGCCCGGACTCGGCAGGGCCTGCAGAATCAACCAGGGCAAGCGCAAGCGCGGGTGGATGTCGCGCACGGTCTCGTCGGCGGCATGCACCTTTGCGCTAAACGAGCTGATAGAGAGGGCCGAAGCTGCTGCGACTGCCAGAGTCGCGAGCTTCATGGGGAGCATCCAAGGCGAGCGCCGAGCGCTTCGAGCAGGCCAGCCGAGGCACGCTCGCACTGGTCGAGCACTTCCTCGAAACCGGCGTCGCCGTCGTAGTACGGATCGGGAACGCTGGAGCCGGCCGGAGCGGTGGCGTCGAACTCCCGGAACAGCCGCAGCTCCACCGCGGAGCTGGGGCCAAGAGCCTGCACGTCGCGCAGGTTCTTCTGATCCATGCACAGGACGTAGTCGAAACGCGTGAAGTCGGCCGGCCTGAACTGACGCGCGATGCTGTCGAGGCGGTAGCCGCGCCTTTCGGCATGCTTGCGTGAGCGCGCATCGGCGGGTGAGCCCTCGTGGTAGGCGCCGGTTCCGGCGCTGTCGATCAGAATGCTTTCGGCAAGACCTGCTCGTTCGACCAGTCCGCGAAAAATCCCCTCCGCCGTCGGCGAGCGGCAGATGTTTCCCAAGCAGACGAAGCAGACGCGCAGTGGCTCGGCCATGGCTGGCGTTACAGCAGACTGGCCTGCCCGCTGCAATGCGACTTTCAAGGCTCCAAAAAGTGGATCCCGGCGCGCCGCCGGGCCAAGCTCCAGCCATGAGCGAACGCGTATCTCTGGGCGGCAAGACTCTGTTCATCACCGGCGCCACGCGCGGCATCGGCCTCGCCATCGCCCTGCGAGCGGCACGCGACGGCGCGCACATCGCCGTAGTCGGCAAGACGCAGACGCCCCATCCCGACTTACCGGGAACTCTCGACAGCGCCTGCGCCGACATCGAAGCGGCCGGCGGGCAAGCCATTCCGCTGCTCTGCGACGTGCGCGACGAGGCTCAGGTCGAACGAGCGGTCGCGACGACCGTTTCCCACTTTGGTGGCATCGACGTGTTGGTCAACAATGCTAGCGCCATCTTCTTGGCAGGAACGGTGGACACGCCGATGAAGCGCTTCGACCTGATGCAGCAGGTCAACGTGCGTGGCACGTATTTGAGCGGTCAAAAATGCATCCCGCATCTGGCCCGCGCGCAGAACCCGCACATCTTGACGCTGTCTCCTCCTCTCGACTTTCGCACCGAACACTTCGCTCCCCACCTCGCCTATTCGCTGGCGAAGTTCGGCATGAGCTTGTGCGCACTGGCCTGGGCGGAAGAGCTGCGTCCGCTCGGCATCGCTGCCAACTGCCTGTGGCCCCGCACGGTCATTGACACGGCTGCCGTTCGCAATCTGCTCGGCGGCGCTTCCGTCGCACAGCACGCTCGCAAGGCCGACATCGTCGCCGATGCTGCTTTCGAAATACTCAGTCGCAAGGCAGCTGATTTCAGCGGTCACTTCGCCATCGACGAGGAAATTCTTCGGGAATCGGGCGTTACCAATTTTGAAAGCTACGCGGTGACTCCGGGTGCAGAATTGATGACCGATTTGTTCCTACCGAAAGATTGAAGCTCGGGACGACGTCTGCCCGCTTATCTTCGACAAAGAGTCGCAACATAGACGCCGAATGTGCGATGTGCGATGTACGAAGCACGATGCGTCGCGCGCTGCTCCTGGGCTTCACGATCCTGTCCGTTGCCTGCTCGAGCGCTACGCCTCCCCCCGAGACGGCTCGCGCGGGGGGCCCCGCTCCGGAAGTCGCAGCCAATCGCCGCTTCGAGGACTGCGTAGCGATCATGGACGTGCAGCGCGCGTTGGCCGCTCGCAACATGGCCTTCCAAGACTGCTACGCCGACGGTCTGTCACTCGATCCCCAACTACGCGGAACCGTCACCTTGAGCGTCGTGATCCCACCGTCGGGCAGCGTGAAGCAGGTGCGAGTCGCCTCGAGCGATCTGGGTAGCGACAAGGTCGACACTTGCATCGCCGAGGTGGCCGGCGGGCTCGAGTTCGAGCAAGAGAGCTGTTCGATGCCCCAGACCGTCGAGTATCCCGTGCATTTGGCGCGCGGTTCGAGCGAGTTCGCCAGCGCCAACTGAACCGCCCACCAGGTCGTGCTAGAGGCTCCCGCGTGGAAGAGCCGCACGTTTCGACGGTCGAAGACTGGGCTCGCGCCTACCTGTCGAGCCCGAGTCTCGCGTACAAGTGCGCGCCGCCTCCCTGGCCCGAGTCGTGGAGCGAGGGGGACGCGTCCTCGGATTTGCGGCCGGTGCGGCCACCCGAACTCGTGGTGACGCGCGACAAGCCGAAGAGCGTCAAGCTGGGCGGGGTCAAGAACCCACGGACCCGCGCCGAGCTCATCCACAAGTTCTGGCACCACGAACTGCAGGCCGCGGAGCTCATGTGTTGGGCCGTGCTGCGCTACCCGGAAACGCCACGCGATTTCAGGCGTGGTCTGTTGCGCATCGCGCGGGACGAGATCCGCCACATGGCTCTTTATGCCGAGCATCTCCAGCTGCTCGGCTACGAGCTGGGAGCTTTTCCCGTTCGCGACTGGTTCTGGGAACGCGTGCCGACTTGCCGAAACGCGCTGGAGTTCGTCGCGTTCCTCGGCATGGGGCTCGAAGGCGCGAATCTGGAACACACCGAGCGCTTCGCCGGCTGGTTCCGTGCGGTGGGCGACGAGCGCGGAGCCGACATCCAAGACCAAGTGGGCCGTGAAGAGGTGGCACATGTGCGCTTCGCGACGCGCTGGTTTCGCGAGTGGACGGGGGACGTGGACTTCGACGCTTGGTGTGCGCAACTTCCGCCGCCGATCACACCGCTGCTCCTCAAGGGCAAGAACTTGCGCTGGGATTTGCGGCGCAAAGCCGAGATGCCGGACCCCTTCCTGGAGCAGCTGGAGGCTTGGTTGCCTACGGCCCAGGGCCCGCGATGAGCTACGTCTGGATTCTCAATCCCGACGCAGAAACCGAAATAGCCAGCGGCGGTGACTACACGGCGCCACTCGCCCGACAACGCCAGATGGCGGCGCGCCGCGCCCAATTCGAGCCGCTCGTCAGCGGCGAAGAAGCGTATTTCGTTCATGAACTCGTGGGTCAGCAGACCGGCGAAGGCAAAGTGGCGTTGTTTTGGTGTCCTACTCGAAGCGCCTGCCGCGCCGCTGAGCGCGCGGGCTACTCAACAAGGCCAGCGCCTACCGAGCCCGTGCTGAGGCGCGTGCTGAGCCGCGAGTTCTTGGTTGGTTCCGATCTGCCTGCGCCGCGTGGTCGTACGTTCGTTCGAACGGAAGAACAGCTGCACGCCGAGGTGGCGCGGCTCGGCCCCGGCGTCGCGCTCCGCACCAAGCGCGCGTTCGGCTGCGCTGGTCGGGGTCAGCGCAGCTTGCGCGAAAGACTGGTGAAAGACGACGCGCAGTTCTTGCGCGACGGGCTCGCTCTGGGGGGTCTGTTGATCGAACCCGAACTCACGATTTCGCGTGAGTTCTCGCTGCACGGGCTTTTGCTGCCGGGCCAGACGGCGCTGCTCGGTGCGCCGTGCGCTCTGTCGGTCGACGAGCATGGGCAACCGACCGCCATCGAGCGTTGCGAAAGCAGCCCCGAGACAACTCGCGATCTACGAACGCTTGCGGAACGCACTGCCTCGGTCTTGGATGCTGCCGGCTATTTCGGACCCTTCGGCATCGATGTCTTGGAAGTCGGCGAGGGTGCGCTTTACGTGAGCGATCTGAACGCACGCTTCACGCTTGGTTGGTCTACCGGTATGGGCCACCTGCGCGAGCTGGCGCTGCGGCATCTGCTCGCTCACGTGTAGCTCGGAAGTAAGCCGTCGCCCGCAGCCCCACCGTCGGTTCTACAACGACACTTCCCGGCCGGAAGCCGGAGCGGTGAAGAACCGTCGAGCCCAAAGCGCGACGTGGACCAGCCCAATGAGCACGGGCACTTCGACGAGCGGTCCGATGACCGCTGCGAAAGCGGCGCCGCTATGGATGCCGAAGCTTGCGATGGCAACCGCAATGGCGAGTTCGAAGTTGTTCGAGGCCGCGGTGAAGGAAAGCGTGACCGATTGCTCGTAGTTCGCGCCGACCCGTTTGCTCATCACGAAAGAGACCCCAAACATGAGCACGAAATAGACGAGCAGCGGGACGGCAATACGCAGCGCGTCGAAGGGCAACTGTACAATCGTCTCACCTTGGAGCGAGAACATGACGACGATGGTGAAGAGTAGCGAAACCAGAGTGACCGGGCCGATGCGGGGCACGAACGACTTTTCGTACCAGTCCAGCCCTTTGGCCTTCACCAAGACTCGTCGTGTGAGATACCCAGCCAGGAATGGCACCCCGAGATAGACGGCCACGCTCTGGGCAATCTCGGCCATGCCGACATCGACGATGATCCCTTCGAGCCCCAGCCACGTAGGTAGCAGCGTGGCGTAAAAGTACGCGTAGACCGAAAAGAACAAGACCTGAAAAATGGAGTTGAAGGCAACGAGCCCCGCACAGTACTCGGTGTCGCCTTTTGCAAGGTCGTTCCAAACGATGACCATCGCGATGCAACGCGCCAATCCGATCAAGATCAGACCGAGCATGTATTCTGGCTTGTCCCGCAAGAACAAGACCGCCAAGCCGAACATCAACAGCGGACCAACGACCCAGTTCTGCACGAGCGAGAGTGCCAACACTCGCTTGTTGCGGAAGACTTTACCTAGCTCCTCGTAGCGCACCTTGGCGAAGGGCGGGTACATCATGAGTATCAGCCCGATGGCGATCGGAATCGATGTCGTTCCCACGCTCAGGCGGTTCAGCGTTGCCGTGAACCCTGGAGCCAAAAAGCCCAGACCAACGCCTAGCCCCATGGCCAGGAAGATCCACAGCGTCAGATAGCGATCGAGGAAGGAAAGCTTGGCGGCTACGCCGGCGATTCGGTTTTGCATCTTGGCACTCCGGCTCGAGACGTCTCGAGCACGGTTGGACGGTGTCTACCCGTTTTGCACCCGTCCAGGATGTCATGCAATTGTTTCCATAATTATCGAATCTAGTATTGCCTCTTCTTTCGACAATACTAGAAGGAACAGATGAGCGGAAAGCTGGAGCGCCATGCGGAGCAACTGGCGGCCCTGGGTCACCCCGTGCGACTTTCGGTACTGCGTTTCGTGGTGCAAGCCGGAGACACGGGCAGAGCTGCCGGTGACATCCAGGCGCACGTCGACGTTCCCGCATCGACGCTGAGTCACCACCTCAAGCGCTTGGTCGAGGCCAACCTTCTCGACGCCCGCGCCGAGGGCACGTTTCTCTACTATACGCCCAAATACAAGGCGCTACGGAGTCTCACTGACTACCTGTGGGAGGACTGCTGCAAGCACGGAAAAGGGGCCTGTTGTTAGTCGTTTCCGAACATTTATTTCCAAAATTCTCGAATTTCTATGTATCCGCAACTCCAGCGCACCATCGACTCCTTCCTGCCTGAACTAGAACGATTGCCCCAGGAGCGAACGCGGCGACTCGAGTCGTTGGTCGACTTCATCCAACGGGCGCTGCGAGAGCGTAGACCTGCCCGCCTGAACTTCATCTGCACGCACAACTCTCGGCGTAGCCACCTGGCTCAACTCTGGGCTCAGACCGCGGCCGCACATTTCGGCATCGACCAGATCGAGACCTTCTCGGGGGGGACGGAGGCAACGGCCTTCAATCCTCGGGCGGTGGCGGCGATCGAGCGCAATGGCTTCGTGGTCGAGGATCCCTGCGGTGACAATCCCCACTACTTGGTGAGGTTCGCGCCCGATACACAGCCGCAGATCTGCTTTTCGAAGACCTACGATGACCCCATGAATCCGCACGAAAGTTTTGCTGCGGTCATGACGTGCACCGACGCCGATCAGAATTGTCCCGTGGTCTTGGGAGCAACGGCCCGTTTGTCGCTCCCCTACGATGATCCGAAGGCTGCCGACGGAACGCCGGAAGAAGCCGCACGCTACGACGAGCGCTCGAGGCAAGTTGCCATCGAGATGTTCTACGCACTGTCGAACGTGAGTCGGTCATGACTGCCCAACGCTACAGGGTCGTCATCATGGGCCCGGGTCCGGCAGGCTGCCGGTTCGAGGACATTGCATGAGCTACATCGACGACGACCTGCCGGCGCATAGCGTCGAGAGTACTTTGCGAGAGCTTGGTATCACCGGTTCGACGCACAAGCCTCGTGTGCTCATTCTCTACGGCTCGCTTCGTGAGAAAAGCTTCAGTCGCTATTTGGCTGACGAATGTAGCCGCGTGCTGACGGCCTTCGGCGCGGAAGTACGCATCTTTCGACCCAATGACCTGCCCGTCTTCGACCGCACATCGAACGACCATCCTGAGGTCGTGAAGCTGCGCGAGCTGTCCGTCTGGTCCGAAGCGCACGTCTGGGTGACGCCTGAGCAACACGGCGCGATGACGGCTGCCTTCAAGAACCAGATCGACTGGCTACCGCTTTCAGAAGGCGCCGTGCGACCGACGCAAGGTAGAACTCTGGCAATTTTGGAGGTTTCGGGCGGTTCGCAGTCCTTCAACGCCGTCAACCAGCTGCGCATCTTGGGGCGATGGATGCGCATGGTGACGATCCCCAATCAGTCCTCGGTTGCCCAGGCCTTCAAGGAGTTCGACGACGACGGCCGCATGAAGCCATCGAGCTATCGTGAACGCGTCGTCGACGTCATGGAGGAGCTTTTCCGTTTTACGCTGCTCATTCGTGATCGCAGCGAGGTCCTCAACACGCGAGCCAGCGAGCAGAAGGAACTCCGCGCCAAGGGCCAGCTGACGAAGGGCCTGGGCGTCTAGTCGAAACTGACCGAGAGGACTTCGAGTTCGACCTCGCCGGCCGGGCGGACCACGCGCGCGAACTCGCCGACCTTCTTCTTCAACAGCGCTTTGCCGATGGGCGATTGGAAGCTGAGCATGCCGCGCGCCGGATCGGATTCGTCGGGACCTACCAAGGTGTAGCGGCGCGTCTGGCCTTCTTCGTCTCGGACCTCGACCGTGGCACCAAAGCGCACCTCGCTGCCGCTGATGTCACCCGGACGAATGACGACCGCATCCTCGAGTCGCTTGGTCAAGAAGCGAAGGCGGCGATCGATCTCGCGCAAGCGCTTCTTGCCGTAGGTGTATTCGGCATTCTCGGAGCGATCGCCTTGAGCGGCAGCATCGGCCACCTCGCCCAAGACGCGGGGCCGCTCGATGACAGCCAATTGCCGCAATTCGTCTTGCAGTTTCTTGGCGCCTTCGGGGGTGAGGTAGTTCGGGCCTGTCACCGGGCCCGCATCAAAGCAGCCCCCAGCTCGGCTGACAACGCAATCGACCGGCGCAATCGACCAGCAGGGTGCCGACGGATTCGTCAGCGGACCCATTCCGATCCTATGATCGGTTGGCCGAGCGCGCCTGTGAGTGACAACCCGCTTTTGGTGGCCATCGATGCCAGCACGACCTCGCTTCGCGCGATGGTCTTCGACGTGCGCGGGCGAGTCGTCGCGTCGGGGCGCGCACCCTTGCGCGTGGAAACGCCCGAGCCGCACGGTTACGAGCAAGACGCCGACAGCTGGTGGCAAGCCACTGTGCTCGCGGTCAACCGCGCCGTCGACGAGCTGCCCGCCAAGCGCCACGCCGATCTCACCACGTTGGCCATCGCCCACCAACGCGAGACGATCGTGGTCACCGATGCCAAGGGCAACCCGCTCGGGCCGGCGCTCCTGTGGATGGATAGCCGGTCGAGCGCCGACGTGGCCTACGCCGAACGCAAGCTGGGCGCCGTGCGCTTGCACGCGCTTTCCGGCAAACCGGCCTGCACCACGCCGTCGCTCTACAAGTTGATGTACTTGTTTCGGACCCATCCCGAGTTTCGGGACGTGGCCTGTGTGCATGACGTGCATTCCTTCTTGAGTCTGAAGCTGACCGGTCGTTCCGTGTCGTCGTTCGCCTCTGCCGATCCGACCGGCCTGGTGGACATGCGCCAGAAGCGCTGGAGCGAATCGCTGCTTTCGCTGATCGGCGTCGAGCCCCACCAGCTGCCCGAGTTGGTCGAGGTCGGCTACATGATAGGTCCGCTGACCCGCAGCGCGGCTCAGGCCTTGGGCATGCCCGAGCACGTTCTGGTCTACGCCGGCTCGGGTGACGCCCAGGCTGCGGGCCTCGGAGCCGGCATCATCGGCAAGGGTCGCGGTTTTCTCGACCTGGGCACGGCCGTCACGTGCAGCACGCTCACCGACACCTACCAAATCGATCATGCCTTTCGCACCATGCATGCGGCTATTCCAGGGAAATACTCACTGGAAACGACGCTGCGCGGCGGCATGCAGACTCTCTACTGGCTGATAGAAACCCTGCTGCGCTCACCAGGCCGCGCCGCCACGATGCTCGAGCTGGAGACCAAGGCCGCGTTCTTGCCCGTCGCTAGCGAGGGGCTGGTTTCGATCCCTTATTGGTCGGGCGTCATGAATCCGTACTGGAACGACCAAGTCGGCGGCGCGTTCTTCGGCCTGCACTCGGGTCACCGCCCCGAGCATTTGTACCGCGCGTTGCTCGAAGGCATCGCCTTCGAAGAGCGTCTTCACCTCGAGGGCATGGAAGCATCGACGGGCAGGTCGACCCAGGAGATCGTCCTCACCGGCGGCGGTTCGCGGAGCACCCTCTGGTGCCAGATTTTCGCCGACGTCCTGGGCCGGCCGATTCACCGCGCCGAAACGTTGGATGCTGCCTCTTTGGGCGTCGCCATCCTGTCTGCTGTCGCCCACGGCATCTACCCGAGCTTCGAACATGCCACGACCGAGATGAGTCGCCTCGGCACGACCTTCGAACCGGGCCCCGACCGCGAGCCGTTCGAGCGCGTCTACCGCGACGTCTATCGGGGCCTCTACCGCGACGTGAAGACGCGCATGGAGGCGCTGGCGCGCCTGCGTGTCGCGGAAGGCACGCCGTCACCTGGTTCGGTTCGCCCACCTCCCGAGTGAGTTCGAGGCGCGCTCAGCGTGCGACGTCGAAGCGGAGCGAGTAACTGAGAACGGTAGCGCGGTCGGGGCGATCGAAGCGCGCGCCTGCGAGAGCGCGCCCCATGCAAGCTTCGAACTCGGATCCGCCGAGCTTGTGTCGCATGCCCCGCACATCGGGTGCTCCGCCCGCGAGCGCCACGAACAGATCGACGCCGAACGTGCCGCCACTCAGCGGGCTGTCCACCAGGCGATAGCAGAACAAGAGCTGCGTGTTCGTCGCCTCCAAGGCTCGGAGGAACGGCTTCTTCGACTCGGATGAGTTCGATTCACCGCCGATGTGCATGCCCACCGGACGCACCGAGACGGCCGGCAGCGCCTTTTTGGGATCGGGCTCGCGGTCGTCGCGGAGCAGGTCGACGTCTGGGGCGCTGCTCGACGCACCCGCGGGTGCCGACCCAGCGCTGGAAATGGCCGGCTGGGCTCTGGCTTGACCGTTGCCAGGCGGCGCCGACGAAAAGAGCTGCGACGAAGAAGAGGCGGGCAACGCAGCCGGCTGAGTCTGCGCAGGCGCGCCGCACGCGACGACCCACGCCACGCTGCTTCGAAGCAGGAGGTCCAATACCGACCGGGACACCTCGGACCTCATGACCGCTGAGCATGGCGGCGCCGGGCCGCCTGGGCAACGACTGTTGGGCTCGCCCGCGAGATGTGCCAAAACCCAAAGATCATGTCGGCCCGCGCGGGTGCGCTCCTTCTGCTCGGGCTCGTGCTGGCGTGCAGCTGTGACCGACGCCCGCGAGCGACGGGCGGTTCGGCGCCGAGTGGAACGGGTGTCGCAAGCGGCAAAACGTCCGCCCAGCCCGGCCCTCTTTCGACATCCTCGGTGGCCGAGGCGACGCGCCCCGAAGCCAAGTCCGAGCACCAACAACCCGCCCTCCCCTACGGAGCGCTGTCGTCGAGTTGGAAGCTCGGCGAAGTCCAAGATCTGGGCCCCGCTGGGCCGATGACCGCGAGCGACGCTGGCGTCGTGTTCGTCACGCTCGACGATCGCGTGCTCGTCGCGCGCCGCCGCGAGCAGAGCTTCGATGCGCTCGGCGAACCCCCAGAAGTCTTTGCCAAGTACGGTCGCGGTCCCGGGCTGAGCCGCACGCATGCTTACTGGATTGCGCCGCGAGGCGAGTTGCGGCGTGCGCCGCTTGGCCGGAACTCGGGAGGGTCGAGCGTGGCGTCTGCGCGCTCGGGAACGCGCGTGTCCGTACAAACCGTATTGGGCCGCGACGTCGTGGCTTACGTGGCTGGGCCAGACGAACACCCGCGCGCCTTCGTCTGGGCCGACGGCAACGAACCGCTCGCTCTTTCCGAGGACGCTTCGACGGCGCTCAGCGTCGAACTGGTGGCTGGGTCGCCCCATCCGCGCGCTCTGGTGCTCGAAGGCGGGCTGGGCCTTTCGCCTTTGCACCAGCGCACTGTGCGCGTCACCAAGCGACACTTGAATCTTGGGCCCGACGAGGTCGTTTGGGTCGGGCCGGGCGCACAACCACTCACTGAGCTCTCGGCGCTTGGTCTTGCCGATGGGCGAGCGGCCGTCTTCCTGGCCGTATCGCGCGACATCACGCGTTTTGGCCTCGCCTACTTTCCGCTCGAAGACGGCGGGGCCTTGCGCGGCGCGCCCGACTGGCGCCTGTACCCCAATGGCATCGATCCCGCGCCCGTCGTCGCCGAACATCTGTGCGGAGGTGACTACGTTTTTTACGTGTTGCCGACCGAGGCGATGCCCCGATCGCCACAAGAGCTGCGGGTGGCACGACGGGGCAGTACCGGTCAGCTCGAACACGAAGAGATCCTCGTACGCTCGCGCGCCTTCAACGACATCTCCGTCGCCGCCGCTGGCGGGGGCGCTGTACTGTCGTGGACGGCGGATCGGCGCACCTGGGGAGCGTTCATCAGCTGCCCCTGACACGCATCTTGCTTGCCCCTGCGCGGCGTAGAACCGCACATCAGAACCCTCGACCCCGCGCCACCAGCCGCGGGGTTTTTCGTGTCTGCGGCCGGTGGTTCCTCGAACTCCTCAGGATGTCTGGGGGCCGACAGGCAGCGCCAACGGAAAGCCAGATTTGGGTCAATATGGCGGCATTCTGGCGCGCACGGAGCAGGCCGAGGGTTGGCTCGCCGCTTGCTGAGAGGACGTTCGCACCGACGTGATCCCACCTCGAAAGACCCAGCCATGCGCCTCATCACTCGGCCGTCCAAGTGCCCGCTTGCTCAACGCGAGATGACGAAGCCCAGGGTGCCGCATCCCCTCCCCACAACCAAAAACGAGCATTTCCGCTGACCTTTGCCGCGCTTTTCGGACCAGTTGTCTTCTGGGGCTTGCGGGAGATACTCGCGCCCATGGGCGCTCAATGGAAGCAAAAAGGCCGCGAACAGAGTGCTGACGCCAAGGGCAAGCTCTTCACCAAGCTCGCCAAAGAAATCATGGTTGCCGCTCGCGCCGGCGGCCCCGATCCGGCAGGCAACTCGCGTCTCCGTCTAGCCATCGAGCAAGCCAAGCGCGCCTCCATGCCCCGCGACACGCTCGAGCGGGTCATCAAAAAGGGCGCCGGCCTACTCGACGACGGCTCGAGCTACGAGACCGTGGCGTACGAAGGCTTCGGGCCCCACCAGGTCCCGCTGATCATCGAGTGCCTGACCGACAACAAGAACCGCACGGCTTCCAACATCCGCCTGTTGTTCCGCAAAGAGGGCCAACTCGGCGCCTCGGGCTCGGTCAGCTGGGACTTCAACCGTTGCGGCGCCATCGAGGCCTCGCCCCCCGCCTCGGGCGAAGATCCCGAAGAGGCAGCCATCGAGGCCGGCGCTCAAGAAGTCGAAGCCGGCGAAGAAGGCCAATCGCGCTTCATCACCGAGCCCACCGATCTGGACGCCGTCAACAAAGCCCTCACCGCCCGCGGCTGGAACGTGACCGCCGCCGACCTGGTCTACATCGCCAAAAACCCCGTCTCACTCGAAGGCGGCGCGCGCAGCGAAGTCGAAGCCTTCCTAGCTGCGATCGACAACGACGACGACGTGCAGAAGATGTACGTTGGGCTGGCTTGATTGAGGTCCCTCGCCGAGACGCACCAGACTCAGATCGAGGCGCACTTTCGTGCACGCACCTACACAGCCTCCTAGCGACGCACCTCTGCTCCGCAGGGTCCATTTGCGTCTGCTCCGAATAGTGCACCTGGAAAGGAATACGAGCGACTATTCGTAGCTTCGCGGACCGATTCCCCAGCTGGAGTCGCGCCAGCTGTGGCAAGATGGCTGGGTGGAAAGGCTTCCAGTACCGGCGTCCTTGCTCTTCGCTGCCACCCTCGCTTGCGCAGCGTGCACGGCGACGTTGGGAGAACCGCCCGGGGACGGCGAGTCCAGCTCGACCGACGGGGGTCTGAGCCCCGGCCTCCGACGACTGACGCGCGTCGAGTACTCGCACTCGATTCGCGACCTTCTCGACGTGACCGTAGCCAAGTCGGATGTCCCGGCGGAGCAGCTGTCGCGGGGGCACAGTCAGATCGCGAGCGCGCAAAAAGTCGGCTACGCCGACATCGGCGGGTTCTACGAGCTCGGGCTCACGATCGCGCAAACCGCCGCGCCAAGGATCCTGGAGCAGACCGGCTGCAAAGACGACGCGTGCTTGTCGACTTTCAGCGAGGACTTCCTCCCCCGGGCGTTTCGAGCCTCGACGCCCTCAGCGGTGCTGGATCGCTATAGCGACCTGCTGGCGCAGGTCGATGCGGGAGCAACGCTGGAGGAGCGGCTGACGACCTGGCTCGCCACGGTACTTTCCTCGCCCTACTTCTTGTACAGGACCGAGAACGGAGCGTCGGCCTCAGGCTCATTGCGCGAGCTGAGCGACTACGAGATTGCCTCGCGACTCAGCTACTTGGTCTGGCAGTCGGGTCCAGACGAAGTGTTGCTCGAACGGGCGGCCCAAGAGCAACTCGGCGATCCGGCGACCCGCGAAAGCGAACTGGATCGCATGCTGTCCGACGATCGGGCGCGCGCCGGTCTGCGCTCCTTCGTGCTCGATTGGATGGGCGTCTTCGAGAACAGCTTACCCAAAAAGAACGTCGCTCTGCTCGACCAGGTGCCCGCCGATTTCCCGAGGTCCGCGGAAATCGGGCTCCACCTGCTGATCGATGACCTGCTTTTTTCTGGGCAGCAGGCGACTTTCACCAGTCTCTTGGTCTCCGATCGCGTCTACGCCGATTCCTCGCTAGCCCCGGCCTTCGGCCTGGTGACAGACTCGACGCAGCATGTCGCTTTGAACGTTCCTCCCGGTGAGCGGAGAGGAATCCTCACGCACCCCTTCGTGCTCGGTGCTCACACCAAGGAGAGCGGGGCCTCGCCGTTTCCGATCGGCAAGTTCATCTTCGAGAACCTGTTCTGCGAAACGGTGCCGCCGCCCCCTCCAGACATCCCTACCGTTGCCGATGACGACGCCTCGGGCAAAACGCTGCGCCAACGCTTGGAAGCGGTCACGTCGGAGTCGTCCTGCTCCAATTGTCACCAGCGCATCGGACCACCCGGGTTCGCGTTTTTGACCTATGACGCCATCGGTCGCTACCGCGAAAGCGACGGAGCAGGCGTGCCGTACGATACCTCGGGCACGCTGGTTATCGGCAGAGACCGGACCGAAATTCCGTTCTCGGATACGGTCGACATGCTGACCAAGCTTGCAGAAACGCCTGCGGTTGCCGATTGCATTGCCAAGCGGTTTTTCCGTTTCGCCTACGGCCGCTTCGAGGGCGTCAGCGACGGACCCGAGGTCGAGGCGCTGTCCGCGTTGTCCCGCGAAACGGGCGCGGACGCTCGCGCACTGTTGCGAGCCCTCGTCGTTTCTCCCCAGTTTTCGCAGGTCAAGATCAAGTAAGGAGCGATGGACGATGAAGCTCTCTAGGCGAAGACTACTCGAACAAGCAGGCCTTTGGTCGTTGCTATGGCCCATTCTCAGGAGCCAGAGCGCGCGAGCGCAGGTGGAGCTAGCGCCGCGGCGCGTGCTGATTTTTTTCAGTCCCAACGGCCCGATCATGGAACGAGGCCCGGCCTCGGGCTCCGAGCGCAACTTCGAACTCAACGAGTTTTGGTCGCCGCTCAACCGCCACAAGGCGGACGGCTGCTTCTTTTCTGGATTGCATCAAGCTGGCGTGCCCTTTGGCGAACACAACGAGTACGGCCACCAGTCCGCTGGTACCGGCGCACTGACGGCGCGCACGACAGAAGGCACCAACCACGCCACCGGGCCGTCGCTGGATCAGTTCATCGGTCAGGAACTGCAGAAAGCAGGCATCTTGACGCCGCAACGATCGCTTTTGTGGGGCCTGCACAACAGTACGGGCAATTGGGGCCCGTGGTACGAGGCCGCAGGAAAGTCGGCCAATCCAGAGAACAATCCGTTCCGTGCGCTGGAAGCACTGCTTCCCAGCGTCCCAGTGACGGACGGCAAGGTCGATCCGCGCTTGCTCCGCAAACGGCTGGCACTCGCCACCGCCTACAAGGATTGTCGCGAGCTTTCGAAACAGTTGGGCAGCCAAGGCAAAGAGATGCTCGATTTTCATTGTGGCAACCTGGAGTCACTCGAAAAGAGCGTCGTCGAAGCCATCGCTCGACCCCCAGCGCCGAGCTGTCAGCCGCTGACCCGCCCCGACACGCTTCTGCAGGCGGACGCCTCCTTCGGTAACGCCGAGAATCACGACGAAGCCATGAAGGCATTTCGTAGCCTGATCCCGCTAGCATTCAGCTGTGACATCACCCGAGTGATCGGGTTCTCATTCGGCGGAACGGCCGATCGCTTTGCCCTTCCTTCGTCGTACGGAATTCCCAGCTCGGAAGCGGTGGACTCGGGTGACTCCGGACCCCAGCACCACGCCTGGACGCACGTCTACGACGAGGGCGCCGACAAGCGCACGGCCCTTCGAAGTTTCACCCAATGGTACGCAGAGCAGATCGCGCTGGTCATCGATCGGCTCAAGGCGACGCCCGACATCGGCGGCGGCACCTTGTTCGACAGCACATTGGTGTTGTGGACGTGCGAACTGGGACACCAAACCTCCGACCCCATCCAGCCCCATCCCAACGGCAACGTGCCCGTGATGTTGTTCGGAAAAGGTCAGGGAACCGTCGCCACAGGTCGCTTCTTCGACGGCGACGGCAGCTCGGAGTCCGCACTCACGCTGCACCAACTCTTCGTTTCGCTCATTCAGTACAGTGGCCTCACCAACGTCGAATCATTCGGCAATAGCGGAACCGGCGCGCTGGAGTGGCTGGCAGGCTGACCGCCGGCGGCTAGGGCGCTCAACCGGTCACGCCGCCGACTTGGTCACCCGGCAACGCACGCAGCGTTGTTCGCCGCGTCCGGAACCTCGCCTTGGGCGCAGGTGTCGACCTCGCACCAGGACGACGTTTCGTCGTCACACCACGGATCGACCAGGCCGCAGCCGCAGTGGCACTGCGAATCGGTGTATTGCTCGGCGCTGCATTCCCAGCCGTTGGGCGGCTTGCTGGTGTCGAATCGGAGAGCATCCAGCGTGAGGCAGTCGCCGCCTTCGACCACGGTCGACAGGTTGGTTTCGTCGTCGATGGTCACCTCGACGAAGTGCATGTCGGTGATGGAACCCGTTGTGCTGCCGACCTGAAAGGTCGAAAGCTCGAGGATGCCGTCGTCGGCCAAGAACATTTTTCCGCTGCTCTTTTGGCCGACCAGAAGACAGCGCGAGCAGGTCTGGTAGTTCGACTCGCCTTCGAGCCCCAAGAAGGTGGAGCCAGGCGCGAGCCCCGGGAAGTCGCCTTCGCCGAATAGCTGCAACTCGACCGTGTGGTCCGCGCCCATTTCGACGCGGTAGACGACCAGATCCTTGGTATCGGAGGCTTGCTCGAAGAACGAGCTGACGACGCCGTCCGGCAGAGCCGTGCACTGCTCGACCGGCTCCGACTCGTCGTCGTTCGGATCGACGCTTTCGCAGCCGACGAGCGAGGGAATGGCTCCGACGATGAGGAGCAGCGCCGACGCGAGCGATGTTCGGAGTCTCATGTCGCGAATGTACGTTGCAACCCGCGGCGCGTCTTCCCGGCGGGCTCAGAGTGTCGAGCGAATCGAACGACCCGTGCTGGTCGT
>Ga0163144_10013597_pt1 | contig 16967 bp, 16 predicted proteins | sample OliLak19BULKMAT1_FD_123175 | JGI IMG/M metagenome (GOLD analysis project Ga0163144, IMG submission 123175) | Freshwater microbial mat bacterial communities from Lake Vanda, McMurdo Dry Valleys, Antarctica - Oligotrophic Lake LV.19.BULKMAT1 | ecosystem: Environmental > Aquatic > Freshwater >... | reverse complement strand
TCGAGTAGGCGGACGACACTGCCGCTCGGCGTTTCTCGTCGGTGAATCCTCCGCGCAGGGCCAGCCCTAGGGCGAACAGGAACAGCACCATCAGGTACGAGGTCTGGCGCGGGTCCCATGTCCACCAGTCTCCCCATTGCACCTTGCTGAAGATGATTCCCGTGACCATGGTCAGGGTGCCGTAGAGTGCGCCAAACTCGACAGCGGCGGCGAGTCGAGCATCCCATTTGAGGTCGCGCGAGCTTAGGTACCGCCAACCTAGATAGGCGGTGTGCCCCACAAACCAAATGCTCAGAAACGCGCAAGGCAGGTGCCAGAAGACGATGCGGGCAAGCTCGGGGGCGCGGAAGGACTGAGCGTCGGGCGCGGCGAAGTTGTACACGGTCATCGCCGACATTCCAACCAAGAGAGCCATGTGCTTTGGTTTCATCCGGGGCTTAGGATTATTGTGACGCCGGATTGAGTCAGGGCGGGGGCCTGGTTCTCGAAAGCGTCGCACACAGAGGTCACAAAAGTCCGGAGAATTCACCTCCGTGACATTTGTGCGCAAATTCCGAAAATGCTGACAAGGTGAGATGGAAGCCCTAAGAGTCCGTCTTCCAAGCTGCAGCAGCCAAAAATGGGCCGATAGAAGCGAGAGTCAGCGCCCATCCAAAGAGGCCCGTGACGCACATCCATCCTCCGCTCACCGTTCCCTGCCCGAACGCGACTTTGAGTGCTCCCATGCCGAGGAAGACTTGAGGGAGCAGGATCGGCAGGGCCGCAGCGGTGCCCAGTAGCCATCGGTTCGATGCTCCCATGACGAGAGCGCCGCAAACGCTGACTCCACCGGCCAAGGACAGTGCCGTGAACAAGCATCCGAGTGCAAACAGCAGCGGGTCTAAAACTGTCACGCCTGTCATCGTGACGAACAACACGGACAGGACTGCCACTGACAACAGGGCCTGAACTGCATTGTAAAGCAACTTGCCCGCAAAGGCAGCTGATGGTTCGACGGCAAGCCGAAGGAGGTCAAAGGTGCCCTGCTCGTCTTCTACAAGAAACGAGCGTGGCAACGCAACTACAGCCGAGAACAAGAGCGTGACGCAGAGCATTCCTGCTGCGATGCTGGGCGCTGGTTTGGTTGCAAAACTTGAGAGCGACATCGCGACGACGGCGAGCAGGCTGAACAGGAACGACGTGAACAAACCGTGGCGCGACCGCATTTCGGTCAGCCACTCCTTGTGGAAGACGGCCAGCGTTTCAGACGCCCAGGACGAGTTCGTGGGTTGCATATTTTCTATCGGCTGGGTCGTTGGTGGCGATGACGACTGCGCCCCGTTGAAGCTGATCGTGGATCGCGTCGCCTATCAGAGTCTGCCCGGTTTCGTCAAGGGCGGCACTCGGTTCGTCGAGGAGCAAAACCTGGGGAGAATGGAAAGTTGCAAGTGCGAGCTTTAGCCGCGCCCGCATACCGGTGCTAAATGAACCCACTGGTTTCGCGCCGACATCCGATAGCCCGTGCTTGGCCAACATGTCAGAATCGGTTCCATGAATTCCTCGAAACCGGGCGAAGAGATTGAGATGCTCTGCGGCGCTGAGTTGGGGGTAGAGGGAAAGATCCAGGGCCGCATACCCGATGCCGTTGCGGTCGGGCCGGAAGACTTTTCCTTCAGACGGCGCCACGAGCCCGATCAGAACCTTGAGCAGAGTTGATTTGCCCGAGCCGTTCGGGCCCTGCACGCACAGGCATTGACCGGGTTGAAGATCAATTCCGATCTCTCGGAATACCCATCGGTCGCCAAACCGCCGACCCAACCTGTCCGCACTCAACACAGGCTAAGTATGACTGAGAAGTCTGTTGTCGATTGTTGGTATGTGGAGGTCACCAAGGTCCGGACAATTTCCCCTCCGTGACCCTTTGTGTTCCTTTGTGTGCAACATCCGGAAAGACACCAATTCCTATGCCCATGGGACTAGCCCTCCAGAAAGCTCGCCGTTGTCCCACACATACCTGCCAAGGTACTTAGCGTGTGATCCACCTTGGCAAATCCAGGTCGCGCCCACTTGTTCAGGAACTTCCAAAACACTGTGAGAATGCCCTCCCAGTATGAGGCTGATTTCCGGGCATGCCTCAGCTAGGAGACGATCTTGACTTAGGCCGATGTGCGTGAGCGCGATCACGATATCGACCACCGGCAGGACTTCGTCGCACAGCCTCCTCGCGGTTTCGATCGGCGACTCCCACAAGAACGCGCTCGCGGCTTGGGTCTTCATTCTTTCCGTGACCATAGGAACCGACACACCGATTAGTCCAAGTCTTAAGCCATTTCTTGTTAATATCAACGACGAAGTTAACGGTCGAGAGCCGTCGCGCCTTCTGAGATTGCCGCAAAGTATCGGATGCGTAGCTCCTGACAACTTGGCTTTGAACGCAGACTCCAGAATATGAGTCTCGCGATTACCGATGACGGAAGCGTCACAGCCCGCCTCAGCGAGATCGCCCCAAACCGGTTCTGGGCGCAGTGGGATGCCAAGGTTCCCAGTCTTGATGCAATCGCCAGTGTCGAAAAAGAAATCGGTTTCGGCGCGTTGCGAAACCAAAAACGGCAGTTTTGCGGGGGTCAGACACCCGTGGAGGTCGTTCGTGTGGAGAAAGGAAAACCGCAAAAGCAGTCTATTTGAACGCGCCTTTTGCAGCGAGTAGGTCAAGCACGAGCATGAGAGCCATGAACACACCACCGAGAATAAAGGTCACTTTCGAGATTTGATCGTCAAAGCTCGCTTTGCCTTTGAAGCTTGTGCGCACACTACTCGAACCGCCCGACATGGCGTCGCCCTTTCCTGTGAGAAAGACTAGGCCAGTGAAAGCGATGGCAACAATAATGCCAAGTACGAGGAGAATGTTGTAGACAATGACCATGGAGCCACCTCAGTGGTGAACCTACGATACCCGCCATTGAAGGGGGACACGGAGGACCTCGTAAGCGAACCAGAACAAGAGGGCCACAGACGCGCTTCCGAGAAGCACTTGAAACAGCCCGCTCATCGCGAGTCGGGAGGCAATGGTCGAACGAGCAACTTTTGCTCCGCCTGCTCGTTCGAGAAACTGGCGCCCTGCCCTGATCCCATCAGCTAACTGTGCTGGGCTTGGCTTCCTCGTCGTCACATACAGTTGCAACAGGCTGCCTAGAGGTTGCCATAGAACGATGGTAGTCAACATCGCCAAAAGAAGGCGAATTTCGGCATCGGGAATCATCGTAAACGACATGATGCTGAGGAACAACATCGCTCCGACGGCCAAATTAGTTCCACATCTTGGATGGACACGCGGCATTCTGGCGACGATCTCCGGCCTTAACTCTTCTCCGCGCTCGATGGCATGGACCACCATGTGCTCTGCCCCATGGGTGCCCGAGAGAGGCAAGACCCGGAGTCCGATGAAGAAGAGCGCCATCCAAGAGATCTGGGCGAAGTTCAAGAACGCTGCCGAGTTTTGGACCGTGACTGGGAGACTGTTCTGGACAGTGATGACGATCATGCCCGCAACATGAAAGATGACGGACATCAGGGCACCCGTCGCGACTAGCGCCCAGCGACTTGCCCCGCTGGAAACGATACCGTTGGTCAGATAGACTCCAAATGGCGTCGCCATTCCTCCGACCCGACCCTGAAACTCTCGAGTGCCGAGCTGTTCGAAAAGACGAGAGGGCGTGATGACCCCAATCGGCTCGTTCTTCTGATCGACGACGATGGCCCAGTCATTACCACTTGACTCGAACACTCTCAGAGCCTCGGCCCCCGTTGCCGAGCTTGAAATCGTCGTTGGAGTCCTGTCGATGATCGTGCTGATCGGGCCCGTCTTGTCTGCCCCCTCTGCCAGTGCTGTCCTCAAAATCGCTTCGGAAACTCCGCCAATGAGCAGGTGGTTCTCTGCTACAGGCATCACAGGTTGGCCGAGATTCGCCAACTCGCGAGCAATTGCTTGGATCGAATCCTCGGGCCGAGCGGGTTCGATCCAAGCCGCCAGAGAGCCTACAGGCATCGTCAACGGATCGCGGGAGACCACTGGGGGAGGAGTCAACATAGAAGAGCTCCACCAAGTGTACTCGGCGAACGAACTTGACTGTCTTTGGCTCTCGCCGAAGTGCTAGTTCATTCAAATCTTTCATGAGAGAACTCTTCTTGGTTGGATCAAATTGGTCTGCTCCCTCTTGTGCGTCGTCAAGGTTGTGGAAGACTTCGTCACGCAGAAATTCGGCCCGCAGTCGCGAGACGACGAGAACCGGACGGAGCTGCGAATGGGACGTGGTTGCGGTTTTCCCGCCTTTGGTGACGAAGAAGAAAATCGGCGGAATCGAAGCACCGGTAGGATAAGATAGGCCCGGCATGAAAACGAAGACCAAGATCATCGTGATTGTGACGACAATAGTCGCGGCTGTCTGCGGGTTTGGTGGATTCTTCGTCTTGCGCATCGTCGATTATCCAATGGCCGCAGGTGAATTGCCTCAGGCGATTAAAGACGCAAAGGCGGTTGGGATTCCGATAACGGCGGCGGAACTTTCGACTACTGGCCAAAAGTCAGCAGCACCAGCGACGTTTTCGGTTCTGAAAAGTTTCAATGGTGTGACCGCAAGTTTACGGTATGCCACAATCACGATCCGCGAGAATTCTATTGTTTGCGGTTAGTGGGCTGGTGTAGCCGAAAGCCTGCGGCAATGGTCGTTACCAACCCCGTGTCGCCAGCAGTTCTTTCTCGCTCAGCGAAGAAACACTGATTCCCACCATTGGTTCGCCCAGGTTACGGCTGATATCGGCTAGTTTCTTGGCGTCTTTATAGAAGAGGACGCTCTCCACGATCGCTTTTGCCCGTTTCGCAGGGTCGCCGGACTTGAAGATTCCCGAGCCAACGAAGCACGTCTCCGCGCCGAGCTGCATCATGAGTGAGGCATCGGCGGGGGTGGCGATGCCGCCGGCGGAGAAGTTCGGCACGGGGAGCTTGCCTGTCTCTTTGACGATCCGCACCATTTCGAGCGGGGCCTGCAACTCTTTGGCGAGGACGAAGAGTTCGTCTTCGCGGGAGTTGTGAACCATCCGGATTTGGGCCATGATCGTGCGCATGTGGCGGACAGCCTCGACGACGTCGCCGGTGCCTGCTTCGCCCTTTGTCCGGATCATCGCCGCGCCCTCGGCGCACCTTCTGAGCGCTTCACCGAGATTTCGCGCCCCACAAACAAACGGAACAGTAAACCCGTGCTTGTCGACGTGGTTTTCTTCGTCGGCGGGGGTGAGAACCTCGCTCTCGTCGATGAAATCGACCTCAATCGCTTCCAGAATCTGAGCCTCGGCAAAGTGGCCGATGCGGCACTTTGCCATGACGGGGATGGTCATCGCCGCCTTGATCGCGAGGATCATTTCGGGGTCGCTCATGCGCGAAACGCCACCATCGCGGCGGATGTCCGCGGGGACGCGCTCCAGGGCCATGACCGCGACCGCTCCCGCGTCTTCAGCGATCCTGGCCTGCTCGACGTTGACAACGTCCATGATGACGCCGCCCTTCAACATCTCAGCAAGGCCGACTTTTTCTCGCCAGGTTTTTTGGGCTGTGGAATTGAGGCTGCCGTTGTTGCTCATAGGTTCAATTATACGATGAGTTTGCCTAGCGTAATAGGTAACCGCAAAAGTGGTTTAGTAGCCGCAACTTGATTGGACTCGGTTCCGTCATACTTGTCAAATGGTTCGGCGCGTCCTGCTCCTCATCTGTCTGCTCTCCTGCATGGCCTATGGCCAGCCACAGACCTATGACGTTTTCTACGGTGGCACGAAGTCCGGAGAGTCCGTCGGTGAGATCAAGGCTGACGGCAAAGTCACGTCGAAGATGAACCTCAAGATCGGGCCGGTGACAGTCACCAGTAGCTTAGAGGGTCAGATCAAAAACGGGATGCTGACAGAGTGCGTGGTTGACTCCACTCAAGCCGGGACGACAACGAAGATCACCTGGAAAGACGGAAAATTCACTGCCATCAGCGGCGGAAAGGAAGTTGCGAAAGACAAGGAATACAATCCGCACTTGACGGCATCGTTCTCTGTCTTCCACCCGATCGTCAACAGCCTCCTTTGGACCTCTTTCCAGGGCAAGGCAAAGAAAGCAAAGGCCCTCTTTCTTGACTCGCTTGTCGAGCTCGAACCAGACTTCAAGTCTGAGTCGCAAATCGTTAAGACTTCAAAGGGAACAGTGACCGTCGAAACTTGGACTGGAGACCTTGGGCCAACGAGTATCGGCTTTGCCTTTTCCTCTGAGGGCAAGCCGCTCGGAGTGAATGTTCCAAGTCAAAAAATCACTTGGGTTTTGCAGGGTTATGAAGGCATTTTTACTGACCCCCTAGCAGCGTACAAAGAACTCAGCCAACCGACGTTTCAAACCATTTCCGAAAGGCGATTGCGGATGAAGACTCGCGACGGCGTCAGTCTGATGGCCGACATCACACGGCCAGTACCACCCGGCAAGTATCCGACTATCTTAATCCGAACACCCTACGGTCGTGCCGCATCGTTAGGCGCAGAAGACTGGTATGCAAAGCGCGGCTATGTTGTCGTGTCGCAGGACGTGCGCGGTCGCGGCGGAAGTGACGGCGACTGGGATCCGCTTGTTCACGAAAAGAAGGACGGTAAAGACACTCTCGACTGGATCATCCAGCAACCCTGGAGCGATGGTAAAGTTGGCATGATAGGAGGCTCGTATTTGGGCTATGTGCAGTGGGCGGCGGCATCAACACACCACCCCGCGCTCAAGTGCATCATCCCTCAAGTCAGCCCGCCCCAACCGGACAGCAACTTTCCATGGGACCACGGGTCGTTCATGCTGATGGCAGACCTCTGGTGGTGCCGGGTTGTCAAGGATCGGAGTTCGACGACGGCGGGAGCGTTTGCGAAGTTGACAAACCTCGACTCACTCATGACTCTTCCATTGACCAAAGCCGACGACAAATTCTTTGGCGAAAGCGTGCCGTTCTTCGACCGCTGGCTCAAGCGTCCAACTTTAGCGGATTGGGGTGATGTTTTCACGACCAAAGATGTAGCCAGCGTCAAGATTCCAGCAATGCACGTCAGCGGGATTTGGGACGGTGACGGTATCGGAACTGCGATCCATTGGGGCGCCAGGAACAACAGCGAAGATAAGCTCGTCTTTGGCCCATGGACACACCTTTTCAATACAAGCCATAAATTTGGAGACCAAGATTACGGAGAGCACGGAATTCTCGAATTAGAGTCTAATTACCTCAGGTTCTTCGACACTTACCTCAAAGGAATGTCGGTAAAGTTGGAGGACATACCTAGAGCGCGGTTCTTCGTGACTGGCTCAAACAAATGGTTGAACTCCAGCGGTTGGCCGATACCGGGAGCAAAGTCGATGTCATGGTTTTTGCAACCTGACAAAAAAGGTGGTGTACTGAACGATACCATCAAGACTGGGAAGGACAAATACTCATACGATCCAAACAAACCTATGTTCAAGGCAAAGGAGCTTGAAGTCAACGTCACTGGCGATACGACCGTGATCCCACTTCCCAAACAAGGTGAAGATTCGGTATTCTATCGAACGGCGACTTTTACTGAAAACACAACTCTTGCCGGGCCACTAAAGGCCGACCTCTTCATCTCTTCGACAGCCAAGGACGCGACCTTCTACGTCACATTGCTCGACCAAGACACAAAGGGAGTTGCTCGTATCATCGGTATGCCCGGTACCCAGCGTGCGACATATGTCGACGGAAAGATTTCACTATTAACTCCGGGGAAAGTTGTGAAAGTTACAGTCGAACCTTGGTGGTTTGCGCATGAGTTCAAGAAGGGGCACCGCTTTATTGTTGTCGTCAACAGTGACGCCTATCCTCGGTTTGCTCGCAATCCTGGTACTGGAGAGCCGGACTGGAGAGCGACGAAGCTGATCAAAGCGAAGCACTCGATCTGGATGAGCGAGAAGTTTCCGAGCAAGGTGACTCTGTGGAAACTCCCATAAATTATCGTGGACAATTGTTGACACTTGCAGGCCTTGCCTGCGTCATTGGTTGTGGTGGATTTGCCAAGCCAACCGAAAAACTTACTGTTCTTCTCCGACCTCTTGGACAAATTGACATTCAAACTCTGAAGGGCGCCAAAAGCTCTGTAGAGAAACGGTTGCGAATCCTTGTCGAAATCGGGCCGGCCTTAGACCTCCCAAGAAGTGCCTATACTAAGCCGCGTAACAGGTACAGGGCCGATAAACTCTGGTCTTTTCTTGAGACGACAACGCCGAAGAAGTATAGTCATGTCATCGGTCTCACCTCCGTCGATGTTTCAACAAAGGCCCACGGATACGACGATTGGGGAATTTTTGGATATGGTCAAATTGACGGCCGTCCGTGTGTGGTTTCTACATTTCGGCTGCGCAAACCCGGTGGGAAGAGTCCCAGTGAACGTCTCGGAGAAATTGTCGTCCACGAAACCGGCCACACTCACGGCTTAGAACACTGCCCGACCCCGCGATGCGTGATGAACGACGCCGAGGGTTCGATCAAATCAGTGGATAAATCTACCGGGGAGTTTTGCACGAAATGCAAGGCAAGACTTGGTGGGAACGTCCGGTAGGGAGTCGGGAGAGTATTTATTCGAGCTATAGCAACAACTAGTCAATAGTCCTGATTTTTTTTATTCAGCCTTCATGAAGAACTTTTGTCGGGCATCATGTTTCTACTCTGAAACCTTATGAATCAAGAATTTCGTCGCTTTGCCAAGGTTGTTTCCATAATGGTAGTCCCCTTCGCGCTTATAATTATTGCTGGTCTTCTGATGGCGGCCAAACCACCTTATACTTGTGGGCCAAATAAATGTGACGGCACGTGTCCACAAAACTACTACTGTGGGCCTGTGCCTGGTTTCCCAACGACACCGTGCGGTTGTCGAGACGGATACTTGACAGGTTTAGCCTCGGGTTGCTCTCAGAAGTAAACTACTCCTCACGAATCATATGCTCGTTGCAATTTCTTGCTACGTCCTAGCCTGCAGAATTGGTTCAGTTCAAGGATCCATTTCTGTAGGCGACCTTGTGTCTCGACTTTCTGAGATCACTGCCGATAAACTCTCGGTGACTACAGAACTTGCCAAAAATTGGGTTTGGATTAAGCCTGCAACCGATACCTCCCAATTCAAAGAACTTTTAGCCGACGCTCTTTCGGCAACATGGACTAAAACCGTGAGCGGTAGTAGGCTTGTCCGAACCGATTTGCAATCCCAGTCGGTGAAGTTGAATCACTTAAACACTAGACGGACGCGGATCGAATTTTCACTATCCCAAAAGTATCCGGGCCTCCCTATCCATGATATTCAGAAAGCAAAGGAGGCTGATGTTCGCAAGTGGTTACGAAAGTCTGTCCAGCGAAATTCAGTAAGTGACCAGTCGATTGGAGCAACCCTAGCTTTGATTGGAATCGACCAGCTAGCACATTTCCAGAACGGGAATGTCAAAGTGTTCTCCAATCAAAAAGTACAAAATCACACTTTGTTTCCGGCATCATGGCTTAGTGAGCTTGACCAGTTTCCACTAAAATCCAGTCTCGTTCGTGAGCCAAAGACCCCAACACAAGTCAATGCCACAACAATTGTCGCAGTTGTAAGTCTCCAGCGGTCAAGATTCCAGGTCACTGTGACACTCGCCGACCCGCAAGGCGAAGTCCTTTTTGAGACCCAATCAGGATTCCGAATCGACGAAGCTCATGCCCGCGAACCTCTAGTAATTCTCAAGAAACCAGAATACGGAGTTCAAATTAGCCCCCATGTGGAAACCCTCTGGGCCCAAATTTCCCGCAGTGTCGACCCGCACCCAACTTCTTACTCGGACTTTGCAATGGAAAGCGTTCGTGTAGTTTCGCCACAGCTAGTTTCACATTGTTTGGAGCCAATGCAAGTCGTTGCAGATTTCTTTCAATGCGTAGACCAAAATGCCTTACCCAACCTAATTTTCCTAGATGATCAACTTTACGGTCTGATCCGACGCCTTCAACGAGAGAATAGACTGACTCTTGGTACTTTTTTGAACGAGGCCATCGACAAAGGTCTTATTGATTCTGCCGATCCAGACAAAAATGCATGGCGACCTATTGATATTGGCCAAACGGAAGAGGACCGGCTGTCAAGAGTGGTTCTTCGCGAATTCTGGAAGGGTGTCAATAGCGACAAAGTTGTTTCGCCATTTCATCTCGTGGATCTAGCCATGGGGCTCAAGCCGGGAATGATGACAAGCCCAACTCTGCTTGATATCTACGCCATTCTTGCCCAGTCTGGTGTGACTTTGCCCAAAGAACTTCCCAACTGGAGTTTATGTCGTCTGATTCACGATCTTGGCGAAAAGCATGATCGCGATGTTTCTTGGTTGTCCCTGGACATAACGCCTATGAATTCATTAAGGCGATGGTGTTTCTCTGGCTGGATCGTTGTTGATGACAAGAGAGCGTCAGAAATCGACAACATAGACCTCTGTGGCAATACTTGGGTAGAGCAATCTGACTTCAGGAACTCTTTTCTAAAATTGAAGACGAGCGATACGGCGCTCTACGATCTTTCAATTGCCGATGTTCCTAGGGGAATTCCTGCTGAATATTTTGCCAAATGTGTCGCGTTTTTTGACGATGGTCGTAGCCTGAAATTCAGAGTCCGCAATGCGCCATCGACAAGCGTCCTTTTGAAGAGCGACCGAGGTGTTTCGATTCTCGGCACGGTGCTAGGGTCAGACCGACTGGTAACAGAAGCGTGGCATCAGATGGATCAACTGCCTCAGGATGTCCAGGATGTGATCACCCAAGAAAAAAAGAAGCCAAAACCAAAGCAACTCCCTCCGCCACCAAACCTGAATTGAACCGAAGTGCCTTCTTCCAAGGCTCAATTTCCGTCTCAAACAAGTGGGAGGTTGGGGTCGAGATCACAAACCTTAAACTTCAGACCATAATCTGAACCACGTTGACACAAGAACAGGAGGAGGCCCTATACCAGGCGCGCGAGCTTGACCCGACTCCCAAGAACATGGAACGGGTCGCCAAGACTGTCGGCCTTGAACTGGCTCGCTGGGCTTTCACCCAGTGGGAACTGAGGGATCGCGCCAAAGCGAAGTTCGCCAAGGCGGACGAGATGCTTTTCACCCGCGACGGGTTGGAGATGGCGAGTCACGAGACTGTCGCCGCACTTCACGCGTTCATCTTTGATGCTCGTTGCCGAGTCGACCTCACGTGCGGGATCGGCTCGGACCTGATCGCCTTCGCAGCGCGAGCAGACTCTTCTCGAGGCGACAGCCCTAAAGTTCCAGTTCCAGTGGGGCTTGACATCGATCCAGAGCACGTTGCTTGTGCAAACCACAATCTTCGAGTACACGGATTCAAGGGTCGGGCTATTTGTTTTGACAGTTCAAGATTTTTCGACAGGGGCCGGAGGCTCGAGATATTCTTTGATCCGCAACGCAGGACACATGGTCGCAGAACCCTTGATCCCAGTCAATTCACTCCTGACGTCCGCACTGTCCTTGGAAACATCGATTCTGCGACCGAGATCATGATCAAACTCAGCCCGATGCTGCCTGATTCCTTTCTGAATTCGCTGGGCGGCCGGGTCTGTTTTGTCAGCCACCAACGCCAATGTTGCGAAGCGTTGGTTCTTCAGAAATGCTTGATGAATTGGGGCGACGTCGGTGCATTTCACGCTGAGTCCATGCAACTCCTTTACCGATCCCCATTGGCGGAAATACTTCCAGCGCCGTTGGACTTCGTACACGAAGCAGATCCCGCCGCGATTCGGGGCCATTGTCTCGGGACGTTCAACATTCCCGGCCTTGGCGACTCGAATGGCTACTTGACCTCAAACCACATCATAGAAAGCTTGTGGCTGAGAAGCTACAAAGTCCTGTGGAGCGGTGCTTGGCGACTAGACAAGGTCAAGGTGGCGGCTGCAAACCTCTCCGCCAAAGTCGTCGCTGTGAAGTGTAGGGGCGTCGATGTCGACGTGGTTAAGGTTGGCAAAGAGCTGAAAGCTGACCACGGTGATCCCGTAATCCTCATCCTTTTTCCAGTGGGAATGACAGTCCGCGCTGTCCTCGCCGAAGCAATGTAGCCGCAGGTTGCAAAGGGAGGCGGAGCCGACCGAAGCCCTGCGCGGGGACTACCCTGAAGAAAACCCGTCTACCAACCAACAATCCTACTGGGCCAATTCGGCCCTAAGTGAGAAACCTCACAAGGACTGTCAAGGATGCCGGTGCAAAGCATAGAGTGCTTGTTGACTCAAGCGCAGATGAAGAGATACCTCGCTGGAGCGGAGTTCACAGACGAATTGCTCGTTCCTCTGGAGCGACATCTCAAGGTGTGCCCTGACTGTATGGCCGAGGCGAATCGACAGCGCGAAGCGCTGGGGGGCGCGCCTATCAATGTCGCCCATGCCGTCGTCGCCGGTCAGACGAAATCTAAGCCGCTGAGTAAGATCAAAGCCCTGTTCTCACGAAATGCCCCGCCCCAGGGCTTGATCGGTGCAGTCGGTGAAAACCCCTACAAAGACCCCATCGCGACCCTCCGTTCTCCAAAGAACCTGGTTCTGTCGGGCAGCCTCGCCGTTGTTCTCGTCTTGATGAGCACTGCTCTTCGAAATCCAGCGACACTCTTGGGGCCAAGAGCTTCTGAACAAGTCGCAAAGGCAACACCCGTGCTGGAAGAAGAAAAGGTCGTCCCGAAGACAGAAGAAACAACTCACGACAAGACCACGCCTGAGCACTCTGAGCCAGAAGTCAAAAAAACGCCCGAGTCGAGTCACGAGTCCAAACCTGTGACGAAGCCGCACGCCGACGAAACCAAAAAGCCCGTCGCCATGCACACGACAAGCAAGCCTTCTCCCGACAAGACGCCGGTAGTTTCAACAAGGCATGAAGCCGTCGGAGGAACAGTCCTCGTCGCCGAGGCAAACCCGCCAAAGAAAGCCGTTACAAAGGTCAAACCCGTCGCATCATTCCCCAAGAAGCGAACTATCATGAGACGCATACCTGCCCCTCATCCAAAAGTGCGCAGCGTCGTCAAGAAAGTTCGCCCTGCCAATCGTGTTCGCGTCTATATGCCAGACGGATCGGTCAAACAAAACCACTAAGTGAATTCATGAAACACATCGCCCTTCTCACCGTTACAATCGCATTGTCGTGCCTTGCCTGGACACAGGATGGCGCAAGTGCCGCAGGAAAGAACGAAGTTTTGGTCGCCCAGGACTCCGGCCTAGTCAAAATCTCAAGCAAGGGCACCGATGTCCGAGGCGTGCTTTACGATCTTTTCAGCCAGTGCAAAAAGAGTTTTGTCTTGGCACCGAACACCCGTGCAGTCCTCTTTCTGTCTCTCACCGATGTTCCGTTCGACGAGGCACTAGAAATCATCTGCCACACTGCTGGTCTTAAGTACGAGGTTAGCAATGCTATCTTTTACATATCGCTCAACAAGAAGGAAGAACTGGTCAAACCAAAGCCAGAAGTCGCCCCGAAGCCTCTTGGCAGAATTACTGAGAAAGAAATCATGTCCAAAGTGACGACTCGATTCACTCTGACTGACATTCGTCAGGTGTTCGGTGAGCTTCAGTCCCAAACCGGAATCGTGATCGAAGTCGACAAAAAAGTGCCTGCCTACAAGATTGATGCGTTTCTCGTGGCGACCTCACTCAAGTATTCGCTCGATGTCGTGACTAGGGCTGCCGGACTTGTCTGGACTCGGACCGACAATCACACCCTGTTGATTCAAGTCAAGCCAAAAGCTTGAACCAATTCAGCCAAAGTTTTGAGCCTGGAATCACCTGGGAACCGTTGCGAGAGCCCAATTGTCGCTTGCACTTCGATCGTTCTCCACGGAAACGGGGGAGCAAGGGGCTGAGGTGACGCGATCTGAACGTGATGTGCTGCCTCTGCCTCCAGGTTTGTAGACTGAAGATGGCACCAAGCGTGGAGATACCTAACCAGTGGAACGCCATTGACCCCATGGGCGACATCCATTATTCGGGCTGCATCTATGTATAGGCCACAGGCTATAAACTTGCACAAAACGTCCAGAATAGAATCAGGATTGGCCGCCAATGGCTTTAAGATTAGTGCCGCGCTCTCGTGGGCATCGGAGGGCATTGCAAGGAATGACTCAGCCCGCAAGGCGGGTTCGAGCGGGGCAAGATAGTGGGCGTTCAAAAGAGAAGTCTGGTCAGTGTCCTCAACCCCCGAATGTCGTGCGCAAACGACCTTGAGCCACCAGAGATAGTGGTCCTCGCTGTTCGTGAGGAGGGCGCTGTCCAACGATTCCGTGGCTTGTTGAAAGTCTCCGCACCTCATGGATGCAATCGCGTTCGATGTGTGGGCCGCACTCTTGAGCATCATCGGCACCCCGTAGATCGAACTCTGACGAGCTTCATAAAAGGCTTGCTCAGCGGAGCCGGGTCGCTGGCCCCTTGCTGCCGCCACCAGTTCGTTCATCGTGCAATCGATTGTCGCGCTCACAAAATCGTGACCGCCAGGTTCAATCTCCAACATTGTTCCCTCCGCGCGGAAAATTTCCGAACCTTCGGCTGTTTTCAGAACTAGGCCCCGGGGCTGAAATCCCATTTCGGCAACAAACATCTTGAGCGGGCTGAGCGACACTTCGGCTTCTAGAGTCCCACCATTTGGGTCGAGAACGAAGAGCTTGTTGCCTGCCAATTCCCGGGCAGACTGGATACGGATTTGTTGCTCGATGCACACGCCCGCGTCTCGATGTGCAAAATCCAATCGGGCCAAGCCTGAATAGGGAACGATGTCGATCTTCCAGGAGTCGATTTCGTTTGGACCAAGGTGGTGACTAACGTCCGAAAACCTGTGTAGGGCATGTCCATCGACACCAGACCGAGCAGTAGCGATTGCACCGTTCTTGAATTCGAAAAGAGCCCCTGCATCTTGCGTTTCACTGTAAACCACTGTACCGTTCTCGATGACCGACTCCTTAGCCCCGCCGCCAGGAAATCCAAAGTTTGCAATCAGTCCAGACAGACATTTCGCTGGAATTGGGCTGTTGTTATGAGTCCGCACTTCGACGGAGACACGAGCCATATCCTCGGGCAACGAGACACAGGCGTGCCATCCCAAGTTCGATCCAACGACAATTTCATGAAGGACCACCGCCCCCACGTCTTCGCGCACGAGAAAGTCGACCGGCCCCATGCTGTTCGGGCGATGGACATCACCAACAATGAACTGGATGCCGTGCGACCAAAAGACTCCTCGATTCGAGCCTGAACTAGGCTCAATCCGTGCAGGAAACGGCATGGTGTCAATGTCCGTTCTCTTGTCGTGGATGTGGAGGATTCGACCACCGAGGTCCGGAGACAACACGACTTTGAGGTAGTCGTTCTCAAGGGAAATGATCCGAAACGAGGCCGGGGCAAACCTGCCAGTCCTCTTTAATCCCGGAAGGGGATAGGGTGAATTCTTCGGGCTCGAAGTGTCGAAAGGTACGGTTTCCAGAGCTTCCGATTCGACGTCCCAGACGCTTTCGACAATTTGTACAAGCATGATCCCGACTCTGGTTGCGGCTTCTGTCACAATAGCGAAGGCAACAAAACAGTATGAAACCCAAGTCCGGCAAGGCCAATGTCTCACCAGTCCTTTGGGGCGTTTTCCTTTGGATCATCGTTCCAGTGGGTCTGTTCTTTGCTGGGTACAAGCTAGTTGGACCAAGAATCGGCGAGGTTCCTGCGCTCAAGAAGCCAGTCCAAGACTTAATCGCAACGGCTGGCCCAAAGGAAGAGAAGCCACCCCCAAAAGAACCTGAGGTCGTCGATGATCCTAGCGGGCCTTCGGTCGAGGTGACAGTCGAAAAGTCTGGCCGTGGGAGTGCGCGAAGGACTAGCGACAACGAGGATCCCAAGCCTAGGAAAAAAAAGAAGAAGCCCGCACCAAAGCCACCGACCAAACCAGTCCGTGACGAAGCCAGCGGCGACGGAGCGATGCAAGGCGGAGACGGCCCCGCTGATCCTGCTGGTGGGGGATAGTCCGCCTTCGGTCGGCAAGTGTGAGGATTCTTGAAGTCAAACGGTGAACTCAACTCCAAGATCACCAAAGAAGCTAAGCGCGTTCGCCGTCGTCAGTTTTGCGCATTCTTCCTGTTGCATCCCAAGAACCTCCGCCAAAGCTGCGTTCACCAGGGGCACCCAGGCTGGTTTGTTGCGTTGGCCTCGGTTGGGCACGGGCGACATCCAGGGGGCGTCGGTCTCGACAACGATCTTGTTCTGCGGGACGACCTTCAATATCTCTCGCAATGAGTCTGAACTTTTGTAAGTGATCGGGCCATCGACACCAAACCAACAATCAAGAGCTACCGCCCGTTCGGCGTGCTCTCGATCTCCTGCAAAGCAGTGGAAGAGGTATTTGAAGGGAGTACGCGATTCAAGAACATCGAGGAGGTCGTCATAGGCATCGCGGCAGTGAAACACGACCGGCGCACCGGTCTCAGTCGCCAATTCAAGCTGATCGAGCAGGCACTTATATTGTTGCTCTCGTGTGGCATGGTCCCGAAAATAGTCGAGCCCGATCTCCCCCAAGGCCACAACTTTAGGGTGTTTTAGCATCACACGAACGGAGTCGAGGTCGGCCTTCGAATATTGAGACGCATGGTTCGGGTGCCAGCCGACGACGGCGTAGACCTCCTCAAACCGCGCTGCCAACTCGACAGCGTATTGGCTCGACTCGGTATCGATCCCGACCACGATCAGTCGCCCAACTCCAGCCGAGACGGCCTCAGCGATTGCGACTTCGGGCAACGGGAAGGCCTCGCGGTCGTTCAGGTGGCAATGGGTGTCGATGAGCATGGATAGGGCCTGGTGTACCCTCCTGGCTCAACGCACTGATGACTTTCGACGTATTCTAGTCACTACTGACCGAAATGCGACCCAATCGAAAATTCCCGTACCTCTCTGCTTTCCTACAAAAG
>Ga0163144_10013596_pt1 | contig 16967 bp, 14 predicted proteins | sample OliLak19BULKMAT1_FD_123175 | JGI IMG/M metagenome (GOLD analysis project Ga0163144, IMG submission 123175) | Freshwater microbial mat bacterial communities from Lake Vanda, McMurdo Dry Valleys, Antarctica - Oligotrophic Lake LV.19.BULKMAT1 | ecosystem: Environmental > Aquatic > Freshwater >... | reverse complement strand
TCGGTCCCTGCATTCCATCATGATCTCACATAAGCAACCCACACGAGCGCGACACACCCAACCGCACCTCAGATTCACAAACGCGACTTCGGGTCCCGCCCATTCAGGAGGCTGACCAGTTACCAAGCTGTCTCCTTCTTCGCCTGTTATCAACAAGGGCATTTCCCTTTCGGCGGTGACGACCGATTTCTTGGGCACATTACGCAGCGGTGCTTATGACATGGGCGCTTACGAATCCACTCCTCCCTGATGCTCGTCGCTTCGCTCCAGCGCGCCATGTCGCCATGGCTCCTTGAAGCGGTGCGTGGCGAGTTCTAGGTGTCGTCGCAACACCTGAATGCTTTGGCCGACTTCAAGATGGCGGGCACGGCCCAGTACAGCTCGTCCGGACGACTCGTTACCGCACGCATACCGCGCGACGATAGGGTCGCGCGGTACGCGTGCGGTAACGGTCAGAAGCTCATCAATTGCTGGTCAGAGCAGCCGGGCGAACACCGGGCAGTTGATGATGATCCCGCTGGAGCCGTAAGGCGCAACGGCCCGGTCCGGTGATCCAGCCCTGCCCGGCGAGGCTGAGGATGGCGAACTCCTCGGTCTCGCGAGCACGATATCCCTTGTCGATGGCCTCCTGGGTCGATTCCACGGGCCCGGCGGCACCCTGGTGCCCTTCGAGTCGAAGCATCCGCCGCGCTGCTGCGAGGACCACCGCCCGCGCCGCGCCTAGACTCACGCCGTATGTGCGGGATCGTCGGAGTGGTGTTCGCGTCCAGTGCCGACGCTTCGGACGGCGGCAGCGACCACGCCTGCGACGCCATCGATGTCGTGCTGCGTGGCCTCAAGCGGCTGGAGTACCGCGGCTACGACTCCGCCGGCGTCGCCGTCGCGGCCCTCGATCCCGACGGCCCACTGCTCGTCACCAAGCGTGCCGGCAAGCTCGCGGCGCTGATCGACGCCGTCGCGGACCTCGACGGGTCGCGCCCGGCGCACCCGCAAGCGGCGATCGGGCACACCCGCTGGGCCACGCACGGCGCCCCCACCGACGTCAACGCCCATCCGCACACCAGCGCCGATGGCCGGATCGCCGTCATCCACAACGGCATCATCGAGAACTACACCCGGCTGCGCGGCGAGTTGACCGAGCGGGGCGTGGCCCAGATCAGCCAGACCGATACCGAGGTCGTCGCCCACCTGCTGCGTCTGGTGCTGGATGACGCGAGCGCCGAGGGCCAGCCGATAGGACTGGCCGAGGCGCTGCGCCGGGTCTGCCGCCGGCTGGAAGGCGCGTTCACGCTGCTCGTGATCTCCGCCGACCATCCGGGCGTCATCGCCGCCGCCCGCCGCTCGTCGCCGCTGGTCGTCGGGGTCGGGAACGGCGCGATGTACCTGGGCAGCGACGTGGCGGCCTTCATCGACGACACCCGCGACGCAATCGAACTGGGCGAGGATCAGGTCGTGGAGATCACCGGCGCCGGGGCGGAGATCACCGATTTCTACGGTCACGCTGTCACCGGTCGGCATTTCCGCATCGACTGGAGCGCCGCCGCCGCCGAGAAGGGCGGCTTCGACTCGTTCATGGAGAAGGAGATCGACGAGCAGCCCCGGGCGGTGGCCGACACGCTGCGGGCCCGGACCGACCAGGGCGGGCGGTTGATGCTCGACGAGATCCGCATCGACGAGGCGGAGCTGAAGGCGATCGACCGGATCATCGTCATCGCGTGCGGCACGGCCGCCTACGCCGGGATGGTCGCCCGGTACGCCATCGAGCACTGGTGCCGGATCCCGGTGGAGGTCGAGCTGGCGCACGAGTTCCGCTACCGCGACCCGATCGTGGACTCCCGGACGCTGGTGGTGGCGATCTCGCAGTCGGGGGAGACGATGGACACCCTGATGGCGGTGCGTCACGCCCGCCAGCAGGGCGCCCGGGTGCTGGCGATCTGCAACACGTTCGGTTCGACGATCCCGCGCGAATCCGACGCCGCGCTGTACACCCACGCCGGTCCCGAGGTCGCGGTCGCCTCGACCAAGTCGTTCCTGGCCCAGATGACCGCGGCGTACCTGCTGGGCCTGTATCTGGCGCAACTGCGGGGGACCAAATTCGCTGATGAGATCGCCGAGGTCGTCGACCAGTTGAACGCAGTGCCGGACAAGATCCAGAAGGTGCTGGACGGGATGGACCACGTGCGGCGCGTCGCTCGTGATCTGGCCGGCAAGCGGACCGTGCTGTTCCTCGGCCGTCACGTCGGGTTCCCCGTGGCGCTGGAGGGGGCGCTGAAGCTCAAGGAGCTGGCCTACATCCACGCCGAGGGTTTCGCCGCCGGGGAGCTGAAGCACGGCCCGATCGCGCTGGTCGAGCCGGGCCAGCCCGTGGTCATCGTGGTGCCCAGCCCGCGGGGCCGAGACATGCTGCACGCCAAGGTGGTGTCGAACATCCAGGAGGTCCGGGCCCGCGGCGCGCTGACGATCGTCATCGCCGAGGAGGGCGACGTCGAGGTCGAGCAGCACGCCGACGTCGTCATCCGGGTGCCGCAGACCCCGACCCTGCTCGCGCCGTTGGTCACCACGGTGCCGCTGCAGGTCTTCGCCGCCGAACTGGCCAAGGCCAAGGGCCTGGACATCGACCAGCCCCGCAACCTCGCGAAGAGCGTCACCGTCGAGTAGGGCCAACTGTCGCGACAATCGACGATCGCGGAGCCGCGATACCGCCCCGAACGCGGGCCGGCACCGTCGACATTCCCAACCTGCTGTACAGGACGTAACCGAGGTTGGTGGCCCTGCGGACTGTACTCGCGAGGCTTGCGCGATCCCTTTGAGCACCAACGCGGCGACCATTCCGGGTCGGCTTATGCGCTTGCCGAGCGGAAGGCGCCGATGGCCGATTCGATCGGGTCGTTGGGCGAGGCCGTAGCCCGTCCGGTCAGCAGCGCCATACCCACCAGGGACCAGCTCTGTGCCGGTGCGACCTCGGCGACCACGCTCACAATCCTGATAAACCGCGCCCCTGCACCAGCGACGTCGCCACGACGAAGGTCCGGGGCGGCACGTCGAGGATCTGGCCCGGGATGCGGGGCACCGCATCCGCAGCGGGCGCGCCGTCGGCCTGCCACGTGTCCAGCACGACGCTCCACTGCGCGCCGGAACGGCCGGGCAGAGCGAACCGGGAGATGTGGTCCCAGTGCGAGTTGAGGATGAGCAGGACGTCGTCGCCGCGTTGCGGTCGGCCGGCCACGTCGCGGGGATCGACCCGGTCGCCGGCCAGGAGCACTGCGACGCACCGAGTTGCGGTGTCGGTCCACCGGTGCCCGCTCATCGGCGTCCCGTCGTGATCGAACCACCCGACGTCCGGCAGCTCGGCGCCGGGCAGGGTGGCGCCGGTCAGGAAGCTGCGCCGCCGGAGCGCGGGCTGGGACAACTGCAACGCGATGGCCCGCCGGGTGAAATTGCGCAGCGCGCGCTCGGCCTCGCCGACCCCCGCCCAGTCGTACCAGCTGATCTCGTTGTCCTGGCAGTAGGCGTTGTTGTTCCCCCACTGCGTGCGGCCGATCTCGTCCCCGCCGAGCAGCATGGGCACACCCTGGGACAGCAGCAGTGTGGCGAGGAGGTTGCGTCGCTGGCGTTGTCGAACGGCGAGGATCGCGGGGTCGTCGGTCGGGCCTTCGATGCCGTAGTTGGCGGAACGGTTGTTCGTCGTGCCGTCGCGGTTGTCCTCGAGGTTGGCCTCGTTGTGCTTGGTCGAGTAGGCGACGAGGTCGTTGAGGGTCATGCCGTCGTGCGCGGTGACGAAGTTGACCGATGCGTCCGGTCCCCGGCGGCCGGCACCGTAGAGATCGGCTGAGCCGGCGAGTCTCGTGGCCAGGTCCCCCGCGTGGCCGTCGCCGCGCCAGAAGTCGCGCACCGAATCGCGGAAGCGGTCGTTCCACTCGTTCCATCCGGCGGGGAAGCGGCCCACCTGGTAGCTGTCCCACTGCCCGACGTCCCACGGCTCGGCGATGAGCTTGACCCGGTTGAGCACGGGGTCGGAGTACATGAGGGCGAAGAACGCGCTCATGTGGTCGATCGAGAGCCCTTCGCGGGCCAGCGCCGCGGCGAGGTCGAAGCGGAACCCGTCGACGTGCATCTCGGTGACCCAATACCGCAGCGAGTCCATGACGAGGCGCAGCACTTCGGGCCGACCGGCGTCGAGGCTGTTGCCGGTGCCCGTCGTGTCGAAGTAGTGGCCGTCGTGGTGGCGGTAGTAGACGTCATCGGCCAGGGCCCGCAGTGAGAGCGGCGGTTCGCCCTCGCCGCCCTCGGCGGTGTGGTTGTAGACCACGTCCAGGACGACCTCGAGCCCGGCGGCGTGCAGCGCCTTGACCATCTGCTTGAACTCGCGGACCTGCCCGCCGCGGCTGCCGGTCGAGCTGAAGCCAGCGTGCGGAGCGAAGTAGCCGATCGTCGAGTAGCCCCAGTAGTTGGGCAGGCCCTTGTCGAGCAGGAACGGCTCGGTGAGGAACTGGTGGACCGGCAGCAGCTCGACGGCGGTGACGCCGAGTGCGGTGAGGTGCTCGATGACCGCGGGGTGGGCCAGGCCGGCGTAGCTGCCCCGCAGTGCCTCGGGCACCTCGGGATGCTGCTTCGTCAGCCCCTTGACGTGCACCTCGTACAGCACCGTGTCGGCCCATGGGTGGCGCGGTGGGGCGTCGTCGCCCCAGTCGAAGGTCCCGTCGACGACGACCCCGAGCAGGTGTCGCGGGTCCGCAGGTCGCGGCTGGGTCATGGCTCGGGCGTATGGGTCGACCACAAGGGCACCCGCGCTGTGCGGGGCACCGGTGGGGACCGAGACCCGGTAGCCGTACACCTGGCCGGGACCGACGCCGGGGACCCGGGCATGCCACACGTCATGCTCGACCAGCATGGGCAGCCGCCGCTCGGTCCAGCCCGCGGCGTTCGTGTCGTGGAGCAGACACAGCTCGACAGCACCCCCGTAGGCGGCCGCCGACGAGAAGACCGCGAACGACGTGCCGTCGCCGTCGGGATGTGCGCCGAGGCGCGTGGGGTCACCGGGTTGCATGCTCACACGTCAGGCGATCGGGTCCAGCACGAGGACAGGTATCTCACGCCTCGTGCGCGCCTGGTAGTTGGCGTAGTCCGGATAGGCGGCGACCGCCCGGTCCCACCACTCGCGCTTCTCCGCGGCGACCACCTCGCGCGCCATGTACTCGCCCATGGCGGGCCCGTCCTGTAGCTCTACGTGCGGATCCGCGAGCAGGTTGGCGTACCAGACGGGGTGGTTGGGGGAGCCGCCCAGGGACGCGACGAGGGCGTAGCGCCCCGCGTGCTCAACCCGCATCAACGGCACCTTGCGGAGCTTGCCGGATCGCGCGCCGCGCATCGTCACCACGACCACCGGCATGCCCCGCAACTGGGTCCCCTTGGTCCCGCCTGAGGACTCGATGGTCTCGACCTGCTGCCTGACCCACGCGGTCGGGCTGGGCTCGTACTGGCCGCTCAAAGGCACGGCAGCATTCAACAGGGTCGGGGCGCAACTGGCGAACCAGCGTCCGGCCGCCCGCTTGGCCCGGGATTTCGCCTCACCCGCCAGCACCAGCACATCGTCGCCGCAGGCGTGCCCCAGCCGGCTGTTGACATGACGGAAGCCATTGATGTCGATCTCGAGGATCCAGCGGCCCCGCCCCCCGTCCGAGGAGAGGGTGACTCACTATCCGGACAGGGCCGACACTCGACCCTGCTCGGCCAACCAGGTGTCGAGGTAGGGCGGATGCGTCCGGAGCAGGTGGTCATGGGCGCCCCGGGCGGCCACCGTCCCTCGGTGCAGGACGATCACCTCGTCCGCGCGGGCCAGACCCGAGACCCGGTGGGTCACGATCATGACGGCAGGACCGTCGTCGACGTCGAACAACTCCTCGAGCAGCGTGTCTGCGGTCGCGGCATCTAGGTGCTCACCGGGTTCGTCGAGCAGCAGCACTCCTGCCCCGGCCAACAGCGCCCTTGACAGCAGCAGGCGCCGGCGCTCACCCCCGGACAGCCCTGCGCCGCCGGAGCCGAGCATGGTGTCCAGTCCGGCTTCGGTCCCTGCCAGCCATTGCGCCAGCCCCGCTCGCCGCGCCACGGCCAGCAGGTGCTCGTCGTCCGCTCCGGGATCGGCGACCCGGAGGTTCTCCCGAACGGTGGTGGTGAAGACGTGGGCGTCCTCGGCCGTGAACGACACCGTCCTGCGCATCACCGCCGGCATGATGTCGGCGTAGTCGCGTCCTGGAGCCCCCGGACCGGCCAGGGCCAGCGATCCTCCCACCGGCGGTAGCAGGCCCGCGAGGGTCAGCAGCAGTGTCGTCTTGCCGCAGCCGCTGCCGCCGACGACCGCCACGTGGCGCCCCGGGGACAGGTCGAGGTCGAGGCCGGTGAGCACCGGTGGCCGCCATGGCCAGCCGCACGCCAGGTCCCTGGCGATGACCATCGGTCGCGCCACGCCGGCCACTGGACCCGCTACCGACCCCGTCGCCGCCAGACCGGCATCCCGCGACACCTCACCCCCGCCGGCATCGAGCAGATCCAGCACGCGAACGGCCGCGACCCGGGCGCGCACCAGCCCGGCCGCCGCCACAGGGAGCGCCGCGACCGTCTCGGCCGCAGCCAGCGGGGTCAGCGCCACCACGGCGAGCATCACCTCGCTCAGCCGCCCCTCCCGAACGGCGATCACCCCGAGTGACAGCGCGGCCAGCGTGCCTGCGCCACTCGCGAGGGTCGACAGGGCGGCTGCCAGCGCGGCCGGCCGGGCGGCGGCATCCAGGCGTCCGGTGAGAATGGCGTCGATATCCCGGAGCCGCGCGAGCCGTCCCGCGGCGGCTCCCGCCACCACCAGTTCGCGCTTGGCGTCGAGCAGCCCCAGGGTCTCATCGGTCATGCGGGTCCGGGCCGCTGCGGCGCCTGCTTCGGCACGGCGGGCAGCGATTGCGGCCAGCAGCGGCGCGAGAGCCCCGGCGACGGCGAGACTCAGCGCGACGACGAGGCCCGCTGCAGGGAGCGCGGCGGTCACCATCACACTCGTCACGAGGCACGTCAGCGCCGCCACGCCGAAGGGCAGCAGGGAGCGGACCACGACATCGGCGAGCGCGTCGACATCCGCACCCACCCGGGCCAGCAGGTCCCCGCGGCGAAGCCCGGCCACCCGGGCAGGGTCGGCGGCCGCCAGCCGCCTGTAGAGCGTCTCGCGCAGCGCCACCACCCCGCGCAGCGCTACGTCATGCGAGGCCAGTCGCTCCACATAGCGCAACACCCCGCGGCCGATGCCGAGCGCCCGCACCGTCACGACGGCCACCGCGAGCACCCCGATCAGCGGCTGCTGCGCGGCTCGCGAGATCAGCCACGCCGAGGTGGCCATCAGCCCGACGGCGCAGCCCATGGCAGCCGTACCGGCGAGCACGGCCAACGCGACGCGCACCGGATCCGGGTCCAGGGCGGCTACTGCCCGGCGCAGCGGCCGCCCGGCAGGCGAGCGGGAGGACCGGCCGGGGGGTGTGGCGGGCGGGCGGGGCGGCGACATCAGTCCCGTCATGCCGGCACCAGGCCGGCCGACCCGATGTCGACCACGTCGTCGGCCAGTGCGAGCAGTGCGGGGCGGTGGGCGACGACCAGCACCATCCGACCCTGCCGCGCCAGGGTGCGAAGCGCCTGATGGATGACCAGCTCGGTCCGCGAATCGAGGTGGGCGGTCGGCTCGTCCAGAACCACGAGGGCCCCGGGACGCAGCAGCAGCCGAGTCAATGCGAGTCGCTGCCGCTGCCCGGCCGACAGCCCGTGCCCGCCGCTGCCGATCATGGTGGCCCAGCCTTCCGGTAGCTCGGCCACGACCTCGTCGAAGGCCGCGTCCGCCGCGGCCCGGGCGACATCGGCGTCGTCGGCGTCGGGATCCAGCAACCGCACGTTGTCGGCTACCGACCCGGGGACCAGCGCGGGCCGTTGCGGTACCCACGAGATCTGCGCCACCCACGTCTCGTGCCGGACGTCGGCCAGGTCGACTGCCCCGTCAGCGGACACCACCGTGACGTGCCCGGCATCGGGGCGCCGCAGGCCGAGCAGGACGTCGACCGCCGAGGACTTGCCTGACCCCGTCGGCCCGGCCATCGCGACGATCCTGCCCGGTTCCAGCAGCAGGTCCACCGCCAGCGGCGCCCAGCGGTCGCGGCCCCGATGGTGCACGCCGACGCCTGACAGCTGGATCGTCGCGCGCCGCAGGTCCGGCGCGTCGACCGTGCCGGCTGGCGGCTCGGGTGTCTGGAGCACGTCGAAGGCGCCGCTCGCCGCGGCCAGGCCGTCCACGCTGGCGTGGTAATGCAGCCCGACCTGCCGCAACGGCAGGTAGACCTCGGGGGCGAGGATCAGGACCGCGAGCCCGGTCTGCAGGTCCAGGTCGCCGTACACCAGCCGCAACCCGATCCCTACCGCGACCATCGCCACTGACAGCGTGGTCAGCGCCTCCAGGACGAGCGCGGACAGGAACGCGGTCCGCAGCGTCGACATCGTGGCCCGCCGGTAGGAATCACCGACCTCACGGACCCGGACCGCCTGTCCCCGCTCGCGGCCGAGCGCCCACAACGTGGGCAATCCGGCGACGAGGTCGAGCACCTGCGCCCCGAGTCGCTGCATCGTCCGCAGCCGCCGCTGCGCCAGGCGCTGGGTCGACAGCCCGACCAGGATCATGAAAATCGGGACCAGTGGCAGGGTGACGGCGACGGTGAGCGCGGCCACGGTGTCCTGCCACCAGATGACCGCGAGCAGCGCGGGGGTCACGGTCGCGGCGAGCAGCAACTGGGGCAGGAACCGCACGAAGTACCCGTCGAGGGCGTCGAGACCGCGCGTGCTCAGCGTCGCCAACTCCGCGCCGTCATGGTCGGCGCCGGTGGTGACGCGGGCACCGCTCACGCTCCGGCAGGCGTGATCGACCAGGCCTGCACGCAGTTGGGCGATGACCCGGGTGGCCGCCCGGTGGGCGAAGCGTTCCTGCGCCCATGCGGTCACCGCCCGGCCGAGGAGGGCGGCAGCCAGCCAGGCGATAGAGGTCCGCACCTCGCCCCAGCCGTCCCCACCGATCGTGACCCCGGCGATCACTCGCGCCAGCAACAGCGCCTGCGCCACCAGCAGCGCGGCGGTGACCGCGCCCAGCACGGCGGTCAGGTAGACATACCCCCGGGCCGCCGCGGCGTGCCGCAGCAGGCGGGGGTCCAGCGGTCTCACCCCGACCGCTCGCTCATCCGCCAGCTGAGGCCCGCGTGCTCGGGGATGTCGGCCGTCGTCAGCCGGCGCCGGAACACCCAGAAGGTCCACCCCTGGTAGAGCAGCACGAACGGGGTCAGGATCACCGCCACCCACGTCATCACCCGCAGCGTGTAGGGGGTGGATGAGGCATTGTCGATGGTCAGCGAGAAGGCCGGGTCGGTCGAGGACGGCATGACGTTCGGGAACAGGCTGCCGAAGATCAGCACCACGGCCGAGATGATGACCAGGCACGTCAACGTGAACCCGAGGCCCTCACGCTGGGCCCGGGCGGCGAGCACCACACCCACCAGGCCCGCGGCTGCGACGATCACGGCCAACCAGGTCCAGGTCTTGCCGTGGGCCAGCTGTGTCCAGACCGCGAAGCCACCCGCCACGACCAGCGTGGGGACGGACAACCGGGCAGCGAGGGCGATGGCGCGCTCGCGGATCTCGCCGTGCGTCTTGAGTCCGAGGAACAGCGCGCCGTGCAGCGCGAACAGCAGCAGCGTGGTGAGTCCACCCAGCAGCCCGTACGGGTTCAACAGCGTCAGCAGGGTGCCGGTGAACTGCCGGTCGGCGTCGATGGGCACACCGGCGACGATGTTGGCGAACGCCACCCCCCAGAGCAGGGCCGGCACCACGGAGCCGACGATGATGGCGAGGTCCCACCGGCCGCGCCACCGGTTGTCGTTGATCGTGCCGCGGTACTCGAAGGCGACACCCCGGACGATGAGCGCGACGAGAATGAGCAGCAGCGGCAGGTAGAACCCGGAGAACAGCGTGGCGTACCACTCGGGGAAGGCGGCGAACGTGGCGCCGCCGGCCACCAGCAGCCACACCTCGTTGCCGTCCCACACCGGGCCGATCGTGTTGATGAGCACCCGCCGCTCGGTGTCGTTGCGCCCCAGGACGGGCAGCAGCATGCCGACGCCGAAGTCGAAACCCTCGAGTACCAGGTAGCCGGTCCACAGCACGGCGATGAGAACGAACCAGAATTCGGTGAGGGCCACGTCATGCTCCTTCGTCGATGGATGTCAGTAGGCGAAGGTCAGCGGTGCGTCGTCGACCGGTCGTTCCGCCGTGGTCACCTCGGGTGCTCCTTCACGGGCGTACCGACGAATCAGGCCGAACCAGACGACGGCGAGGACTCCGTACACCAGCGTGAACACCACCAGGGATACCGCGACGTTCCAGCCCGGCACGCGCGAGACCCCGTCCGCGGTCAGCATCCGCAGGTCCACCAGACCGGTGGGATTCGGCGCCACGATCCAGGGCTGCCGTCCCATCTCCGTGAAGATCCACCCAGCGGCGTTGGCGAGGAAGGGCGCGGGGATCGCCCACACGGCCAGCGTGGCGAACCGGCGGCCACCCGGCAGCCGGCCGCGACGGGTCAGCCAGAGTCCGGCCAGCGCGAGCACGGCGCTCACGGCGCCGAAGCCGATCATCAGGCGGAAGCCCCAGTACGTGATGGCGAGCACCGGCGTGTAGTCGTTCTCGCCGAACTGCTCGACGTATCGCTGCTGCAGGTCGTTGACCCCGAGGACCTCGGCGTCGAGGTCGCCGGTCGCCAGATAGGAGGTGAGGCCGGGGACGGTGAGCGACCAGACGTCGCAGTTGTTGGCGACGTCGCCGACGGCGAAGAGGCTGAATCCGGCCCCCTGTTCGGTCTCGCACAGCGCTTCGGCGGCGGCCATTTTCATCGGCTGCTGCTCGAACATGATCTTCGCTTGGGCATCGCCGGTGACGACCACGCCGATCCCGGAGATCACCAGTGTGACCAGGCCCAGCAGCAGGGCGGGCCGGTACACCCGGGCCTCGTCCACACGGCCGGCGCGGACCGAGCGGACCACCCACCAGCCGGCGATGCCCGCCACGAACGTGGCGGCGGTGACGAAAGAGGCGGTGATCGTGTGCGGGAACGCCACCAGCGTGGTCGGGTTGGTCAGCACCGCGCCGATGTCGGTCATTTCGGCGCGGCCGCGCTCGACGTTGAACGTCGCACCGACCGGGTGCTGCATGAACGAGTTGGCTGCGAGGATGAAGTAGGCGGACAGGTTCACGGCGAAGGCGACGATCCAGATCATCGCCAGGTGCACCGCCTTCGGCAGTCGCCCCCACCCGAAGATCCACAGTCCGAGGAACGTCGACTCGAGGAAGAAGGCGGCCAGGCCCTCCATCGCGAGCGGCGCGCCGAAGATGTCGCCCACGAAGCGCGAGTACTCGCTCCAATTCATGCCGAACTGGAATTCCTGGACGATTCCCGTCACGACGCCGAGTGCGAAATTGATGAGGAGGAGTTTGCCGAAGAACTTCGTCAGCCGGAGCCAACGCTCGTCCCCGGTGCGGTACCAGGACGTTTGCATGATGGCGACCAGCGGCGCCAGGCCGATGGTCAGCGGGACGAACATGAAGTGGTAGACGGTAGTGATGGCGAACTGCCACCGGGCCAGGTCGAGTGCGTCCACAGCTGCGCTCCAGTCTTTTCTCGGCTGGATCGGTGAACACTCACCGACGCAATCGACGATAGGGCGGCGCCGCCGCGGTGCTCGGGACTTTCGTCCCGCGGTCAGTGCCGCATGAGTTGGCCAAATGGTCGAGCGCCTGCGTGTTGGCGACCTGGCCGTAGTTGGCCGGCGGGTCGGCGAGGTTGTTGGGCTGCTGCGGCAACCGCGGGATGGCCCCCCGGGTCGTTGGCCATGTACGGACGGGGGGTATGCTAGCTATACTCCCCTGGGGTACTTTGGGTGACGACATGACTGAAAGGGCGCCGTTGTGGCAAGCAGCATTTACGCTGTGCGCGACATCACCTGCGCCCGTTCGGTGACCGAAGAGGATCAGACACGGACGTCGCGCCTCTGACAGGCGGCAACACCGATAACGAGGAGAGAATGTGGTCGGTTACGGCGAGAACAAGCAGGATCACCTCAAGCGGCTGCGCCGCATCGAGGGGCAGGTCCGTGGGCTGCAGGGGATGGTGGAGAACGACAAGTACTGCATCGACATCCTCACGCAGGTCTCGGCCGTGACCCGTGCCCTGCAGTCGTTCTCCCTGGAGTTGCTGGAGGAGCACATGGCCGGCTGTGTCATGGAGGCCGCGGCCAAGGGTGGCCCGGAGGCTGACCTCAAGGTGCGGGAGGCGTCTGCGGCCATCGCCCGCCTCGTCCGCTCCTGACCGCTATCCGCACTGGGAAACCCCGTTCCGTCCCAGACCAGCCGTGATGTGTCCGCCCGTCAAGCTCGCCGCCTTCGCCGGCGCCCTGGCTGTGAGCTTCGGCGCAGCCTGGCCTGTTGGTCGGTACCGGTCGGGGGGCGCAGCTGGGCATCGTCGTCAAGGGCCCCGAGGTGCTGGAGTCCACCCGCAAGGTCGACACCGTCGTGGTGGACAAGACCGGCACCGTCACCGCGGGGAAGATGACGCTGCTCGTTGTCGTCCCAGCGACCGGGAAGGACCCTGAGCTGGTGCTGCGAGGGCAAGTCCGCGGTCGCGGTCGGCTGGGGCGGTGCGCCCCGGGGGTGTATTGGTGGTCGCGGACGCGAGGCTGTGGGCGTTCGCCTGCAACCTCGTCGGGCGGCCCCTGGCGGCGGCAGGTCTGCCAAACAGCTCACTGCCACCGCCGCCACAGGGCCGGCTGGGCCGGGCCATGGGCTTTTGGAGGTGCGAGACATCCTGCTGGACCGCCGCCAGCGTTACCCGCGGCGAAGACGGTGCCCGAAGCCTGACCGGCCGATCACGACCGTTAGGCGACCACGAGGGTTTGCACGCCGAGAGCGTCGTAGGTCCCGCGTGTTCGGGCATCACGTGTGGCCAGCGGCAAGCCATGGGCGATCGCTGCCAGCGCGACGAGGCCGTCGTAGGCGGCGGCCCCCGCTATCCCACGGTCCGCGAGCAGGGCCGGGGCCTGGGCGGCAGTCGCCGCGGCGAGGATCAGCGGCTGCGCGAAGCGCTGGGTCATGAGTAGGACGGCGTCGGCGGGATCGAGTCGGATGTCCCTGGTAGTCGCGTCAAGACGGCGTAGGTCTCGACCAGCGCGTGTCCCGACAGGGCGAGTTCGCGGCCGCGTTTCCACCGACTCACTGTCGCGTGGGCACTGTGGTTACGGACCAGGAGAGGAATGGCGACGCTGGCGTCAACGGCGACCGTGCCGCTCACCGGCGGCCGGAGTCAATGAGGGCGAAGACGTCGTCGTTGTCGATCATCGTCTCACCGGTGGCGACGAGAACGCCGTCCTCCTTGACCAGACGGGCCGTCCGTCCCGACGCAACGATGTGGAGGCCCTCGCCGTACCGGGAGATGTCGACCGTGGCCCCCGGGCCCAGCCCGAGGGCGCCGCGCAGCTGCTTGGGAACGACTATCCGGCCAGCCGCATCGATCGTCGTCCGCATGGCAGCGGCGTACCGTCGTTCTACCCATCTGCGGGGGCGTGTTCAGGTGACCTCAGGGGTGCGGGTGCGGAGGTAGACGCCGGAGCGAGCGCCCGTGATTCGTTGGCGTAGCCGATGGCGGCGTCGGCGGCTCAGTGGACGCTTCGATGTCAGTGGATCTGTCGCCGATGAGGAGGCAGTCGTGGCGATCGAGCCCGAGACGGTCGATCAACTCGGCGAGGAGGCACCTCCCGTATCGGTCGGGCGACGTTGGGGGTCCGTCCCAGTGATCAGGCCGCCATGCGGCGGCTGTTGTCTATCTGGTGCTGGATCACCAGGCCGTTGACGCCGAAGGCGACGGCCAGGTCCTCGACGTCGTCGTCGGTGAGGGTAGCGAGTTCGGCGCCGAGGCGTTCCCGAAGGCCGTGAACGGGCGCCAAGAGTTCGGCTGCGAAGGCGCGTTCGGCCTGTTGCAGTCCGGTACGGGCCGCCGTGAGCGCGAACGGTGATCCGGGGCTACTGGTGAGCCCGCGGTAGAGCGCGCGGGCCTGGGCGAAACGTCGACCAGTGGTCGGCTTCTTGTCAGGGACCACGAGATCGATCGCGGTCAGACGCTTTCCGACGGCCTCGATGGACCGGTAAGGGAAATTCGTTGTGGTGGCCTTGACGACCTCGTCCAACTCCAGAAGCTCGGTCAGGTTTTCGTTCAGTAGCGGCCGAAGCTGTTGCGCTGCAGCGTAGCCCTCGGCCCACGGTGCCGGACCGAACAGATGGGTCGCTATGGCCCCACGAACCACATGCTCCCACCTTTGGAGATCGGCTCGGCCTTCAGACCCTGCCCCGTCGGCGCTGGGAGCGACGTCGGCGACCCATGAAACGATATCCCCGAGATCGGCTGGTCCGGCCACGGCCAAGATGTCGTTCAGCAATTCGCCAGGGAGACTGTCCCCAGCGGAGACGAGTTCGCTTGCCAAGGGATCGGGGACGTCGTAGGGATCGATGCCCAGTCGAGCAGCTGCCAGCAGGAAATCGCGCTCCTCGATGGACGTGGATCTGATAACGGCCCATTCGTCGTGCAGCGGAGAGTGATGGATACCTGCGTCGTCCAGCCGCGACAGGGTGCCTTCGATGACTGCTGTGCTCGCCCGAACGACAGATTCCACGGAGACGACGGCGCGGCCTCCGTCCACGAATGTCAAGCGCTCGTTCCCGGAGCGCTGCCAGGTCAGGTGCATGGCGTCGCCGTCGGGCTGGAACTCAAGGTCGGGCCAGGGGAACCCGTCGCCTGTGCTCGCCAGGCGAAGGCCCGGTGCATCCGCCGTTGCCTTGACCACACGTCCCTGTAGACTCCACCAGACGTACGACAGCCCCTCGGCGAGCGGGTACGCCGACACGTGGATTGACTGCCGGAAGCTACCTGCCTCCCGGTCCTGCAGCAGTGATCGGCCGGGAATCGACCGACAGCTTAAGTCGGCACCACGTGGCACGTAGTTCCTTGGAACGAACAGAGCCGCCGTCGTCCCACTCCACCTCTATTCGCAGCGAGGCGTCAGGGGCGGTCATCGAGCCACTCCGGCCGCTCGTTCTTCGTGAAAGGATAGCCCTTGTATTCGCCGAGTTCTTGGTTCACCAGTCGTCCCTCATAGCAAACGCCGTCCTTCACGAGCCAAACATATCGGGGGAAGCGACCCTCCCATGGTCCTCCCACCTGGCCGCAGCAAATCGCGTCTTGTAGCCATTCGGTGAGAGCCGCCGGATCCTTGAACGTTGGCGGACACAAGGTCGCATCAGATCTCGGGCGCGGGCCACCGGCGAAGGACGGATAGGCCTTGTGCTCGGGGCTACCCGTATAGACCGTCTGAGAGGCGATGTCATGGTGGTCCGTACCTTCGGGAACAGACTTCTGCGCAGCATGGGCCGCCGCCTGCTGGGAGCGCGCATGTCACGAGTGTGTCACGCAGACTCGCGATACGGGTTCCATACTGGCTGCCAGAGGCGAGCGATCGTTCAGCCGTCCCATCTCACCTCACCGTCCACGATCTGCGTCGTGGGCCTCAGGCTCACTGCCCGCGCGACGGCCGTGGAGGAGTTGCAGCGCCATGTCGCTCAGCAGCGGCGCCAGTTCACCGGCGTGCGACAGGGATAGCGGCTCCAGGTCGAGGCGTCGGCTCGCGATGGGGGTCGCGGGCGGCCATCGGGAGTGGTCACGGTTCCCGGTGGAATCATCGACGGAGGCAGTGGGTTGCTGGTGCCATGACGACACGGAGACTGGGTGACGGGGGCCCCGCGGTGGGCGCGATCGGTCTGGGCTGTATGGGGATGAGCTGGGCGTACTCGGCCGGCGCTCGCGATGATGCGGCATCGGTCGCGGTCATCCAGCGGGCACTCGATCTCGGTGTGACGCTCATCGACACCGCGGACGTCTACGGGCCGTTCACCAATGAGGAGCTGGTGGGACGAGCGTTGCGAGGCCGCCGCGACGAGGCGGTCGTGGCCACCAAGGCGGGCCTGGTCGTGGCGGACGCCAACACCTACCGGATCGAGCGCGACGGCCGGCCGGAGCACCTGGCCGCGGCCTGTGACGCGTCGCTGGCCCGGCTGGGGATCGATGTCATCGACCTCTATCAGCTGCACCGACCGGACCCTTCGGTCTCGATCGAGGACAGTGTGGGAGCCCTCGCCGACCTGGTCGCCGCGGGCAAGGTCCGTCATATCGGCGTCAGCGAGGTCACCCTGGACGAGCTGGCGCGCGCCGACGCGACGCACCCGGTCGCCACGGTGCAGTCGGAGTTCTCGCTGTGGACCCGCGACCCGCTCGCCGACATCCTCCCGTGGTGCCAGGCCAACAGGGTGGCCTTCCTGCCGTTCTCGCCGTTGGGCAGAGGGTTTCTCACCGGTCGCTACCGCAGCGCCGACACCTTCGAGTCCGGTGACTTCCGCGCGTCCAATCCTCGCTTCACCGCCGAGGCAATGCAGGCCAACCTCGCCCTTGCCGACCGGGTGACCGACATCGCCGCCGGCCTCGGCCTGACCGCGGGGCAGGTGGCGCTGGCCTGGCTGCTGGCCCAAGGTGATCAGGTCATCCCCATCCCCGGCACCAAACGTGTCGCCTACCTGGAAGAGAACGCCGCGGCTGCTGCAGTGGTACTACCCGTCGAGGCGCTGGCGGCCCTCGACGACCTTCCTGAGCCCGTTGGCGCCCGGTACTGACGACAGAAGGCTCCGATCGGGAGCACCTGAGCGCCGCCGACACCACGCGATGCCCATGAGTGCCAAGACGCCACCCACCAGCGCTAGCGGCACCTCGCCGAGGATCGGCCACGCCAACAAGATCGCCAGCGGTGGAACAAGGTACT
>Ga0163144_10013595_pt1 | contig 16970 bp, 12 predicted proteins | sample OliLak19BULKMAT1_FD_123175 | JGI IMG/M metagenome (GOLD analysis project Ga0163144, IMG submission 123175) | Freshwater microbial mat bacterial communities from Lake Vanda, McMurdo Dry Valleys, Antarctica - Oligotrophic Lake LV.19.BULKMAT1 | ecosystem: Environmental > Aquatic > Freshwater >... | reverse complement strand
TGCTACGGCTTGTTCAATGTGACCCATTTGTTTCAACGCGCCTATCTGGACTTGGAAGGCTACCGTTTATTCGCCGCCTGACCGCCAGATGTGGCCCGATCACGGCGATTCCCAAAGAACCGATTTTGTATCAACATATCGAAAGCGAAGACTTCGGCGGCCTTTTGGTTATAGTCATCAGGAATGTATTGGTAAATTTTTGGGTTAGGCACAAGGGTGCTGCCAAAGTTATAGCCAGCGCTACGCTTGATTTTAGCAGCTAAGCCAGGGTCGTCGGTCTGAGCAACCAAATCAGCGGAGACATTTACCACAGCCATAGCGGGGACTGTAAATCCCAAGATGCTTCCCAGCAAGCCACCAACTAACTCACGAGCCAACATTGGAGTCCCGAGCGGGAGATCGGCGTATAGCTTGACCACATAGTCTGTGTAGATAATATCGCCATTCCCTGCCACTGAGGCACAGGTCATGATGTGTGGTAGGGAGGCGCCACTAGGCAGTGATTGGCCGATAGTCACAGCTTCAACGGTTGCCACGGCCGGAACAGGCCTCAGCAGAGATTTCTTTTTGGCTGCCATTTTCCAGTATATAGCTTATTTGTTCTGTTTGGCAAGCTAGATTTACATCGCCCAGGTCAACACAGGCACCTACGAGATATCCTGTGGCTACACACCAGGCCGCATACTCTAACCTTTAGAATAGCCATTATTGTAGTTGTTTTTGGATTTTCATCGACTAATCGGTGTGATTATAGGTCAACTTAGCTGAACTGCAATTCCACCACCCCCCGCCCCCGCCAGCGCTCGCACAAGTCCTCTGCGGCGGCGGCCCAGGTGGGGAAGCGAAACTCGAAGCCGGCGGCGGCCAGGCGGCCGGAGACCACGCGGCGGCTCTTGAGCACCAACTCAGTCTCGGTTTGCAGCGCCAGTGCGCCCAGTTCCAGCATCCAGCGCGTGGCGGGCAGGCCCACCGGCTGACCCCAGGCGGCCCGCAGGGTGCGCAAGAACTCAGCGTTGGGCAGCGGCCCCGGCGCGGCGATGTTGACCACGCCGTCCACGCTCTCGTGCGCGATCAGCCAATTAAGCGCGCGCACGAAGTCCTGCTCGTGTACCCAGGAGAGATACTGGCGGCCGTCGCCGGCGGTGCCGCCCAGCCCCACGCGCACCAGGCCCAGCAGCGTGGCGAAGATGCCGCCCGGCTCCGGTCCCATAATCATCGCCGAGCGCAGCGCCACCCGGCGCGTGTCTGGCACGGCGGCGGCGAACAGCGCGGCCTCCCAGGCCCTGGCCACCTGAATGCTAAAGCGCCAGGCGTCCGGCGCGCCTGGCTCGTCCCCGCCCAGCCGGCCGGTAGCTTCGTCGTTGGCCGCGTCGTAGCGATGGGCGTAGATGGTGGCGGTGCTGGCTTGCAGCCACAGGCGCGGCGGCCGGGCGGCGCGGGCGATGGCCTGCCCGACGACGGTAGTGGACTGCACGCGCGACTCTAAGATGGCGCGGCGGTTGGCGGGCGTGTAGCGGCAATTGACGCTGCGCCCGGCCAGGTTGACCACCACCTCCGCGCCGTCGAGCTCGGCCGCCCACGGGCCGAGGGTGGCCGCGTCCCACGCCACCCCGCGCCACGGGGCGGGCTGGGGGCGGCGGCTGAGCACCACAACCTCATGGCCGTCACCGCGAAAGGCGCGGGCGAGCAGCGTGCCCACCTGCCCCGTGCCGCCGGGCAAAACGATTTTCATGGCTGGCGCCTCGTGAAAAACGTGGAATACATATAAATTGTACCAAATTTCACAAGGCGCAACCAGTGGCAGCGGATGGGGCTTCGCCCAAAACGGATGTATCGGATGCTAGGTTGGGATAGCGAGCGCCAACGGTGCGTGCGCTGTGCGCTCAACCCTGTCGCGCGATCTGCGCCTCGTTGGTCGTGGCCTCGCCGCGCTTGACGCCGAACATGAGCACCAGCGCGATGATCAGAAACACCGGCGCGGCCAGCATGATGTTGTTCCAATTACGTCCCGAGACCTGCACAATCCAGCCGTTGATGTTGGGGCCGAGGATGGCGGCGGCGGTGGAGAACAGGTAGTACAGGCCAGTATAGGTGCCCACCCGCGCCGCGCTGGTCATATCGACCACCATGGGCAGCGAGTTGATGTTGATAAAGGCCCAGGCGATGCCGGCCACCATGAGCAGCACGCCGATGACGAGCAGTTGGGCCGGCGCGCCCGCCGCCAGGCTGGCCCCAATGACGGGCAGCGGCGACAGCGGGGTGAGCAGCGCGGCGATGTTGTCGAGCGTCATGAAGAAGCCGATGACGGCCGGGGCGAGGCCGAAGCGCTGGTCGAGGAAGACCGGCACGAAGGCGTTATAGACGCCCCAGATGACCGACACGCCGAAGAAGCCGAAGCCCAACAGAAAGGTCTTGCTGTAGTTGAGTTTCATGTCTGTCTGGTCCACTGAGCTTGGGGGGACCGCGCTGATTGATATTATGGCTTGAAGGTCAAGCCCAGGTCAAGTAGTGTGGTGACAAACGCAGCCGAATGAGCACCGGCGGCGCGGAGGGGTGGGCAGGGGAGCGGCGGCCGGCGCGGCTAGTAGTTCACGCCCAGCGCGGTGACGGTGTAGGTGATCGGGCCGGCGGGCGTTTGCCCAATGCCATAGCTGTTGAAATCGGCGGTGGCCCCGGCGGCGACATCCCAGGCAGAGGCTTCGGCCGCCCCCACCAACAGGCCCGCCTCATCAAATACGGTCACACGCACCGAAATGCGCTGCAGCGAGTCGGCGCTGTTGTTTTTCACGGTGCCGGTGATATAGAAAATCGGGCTGTCGCCGTCAAACGAAACGTCGCTGACGGTGGGCTCCACTTCGGTAGAAGTGTTCCACTCGCCGGTGGCGTCTTGAATGGGCGCGAAGACTTCGACCGTGGCCCACGGCTCGGTCATCACCGCCTCCTCACAGGTGAAACACGCATTCGCCGCGATGGTTTCACCCGGCAGCAAGTACCCGCCGCCGCCGCTGATGCCGTCCAAGAAATAGAAGTCCCCTTCCTGCATCAGCCCTCCCGCGCTGTCGCGCAAGACCGCGCGCGCCCCATAGTTCGGCTCGACCGGGAAATCGTAGGGATTATGCAGCAAGACATTGAGGCGGGCATTGCCCAGGTAGTCGGTCCAGGTTTGCGTCTGAACGATCTCTAGCGCCAGGGGCGCCTCCGTCGGCACGGGGGAGGCGGTGGGAACGGCCGTAGGCGCAGTGGTGGCAGTGGCGTCGGCCGGGGCGGCGCTCGGTTCCACGCTGGGTTCGCCGTTCGGCCCAGCGCTTGGCTCGACGGTGGGGGCCGCGCCCCTCGTCGTCTCTACGGGCGGGGTCGCGCCGACGGGCGTCAACGCCCCGCAGGCCAGTGCGGCTAAGGCCAATGGCAGAAGCCAATTCGCGAAACGGCGCGCACGGTTCATGGCTTGCTCCTTGTTTTCATAGCCGGCGGCGAACACCGGGCCCAATTTCACGCCAGCCATGTGCATCTTACACCCAAAAGCGGACCATGCAGCGGGGATTTATCTCCTATTGACGCGCGCGGATGGCGGCCAACAGGGCGGTGCCGCACGCCGTCCTTCCACTCCCTGGCGCTTCATGGTTAAATGGCGCTATGCCTCGCGCGCGTGAGCTTGGATTGGTGCCGCCCGGCCTGCCGACCGGCCCGCTGAACGCCGTTACCGATGTGGCCGGGGTGCAGGTGGGGCACGCCACGCTGCCCGCGGGCGAGGGCGCGCTACGGCCGCCCACGGGCCGAGCGTGGCCGCGTCCCACGCCACTCCGCGCCAGGGTGTCGCAGGCTGCGGTTTACGGCTGAGCACGACCACTTCATGCCCGTCGGTGTGCCAGGCCCGCGCCAGCAGCGCGCCCACCTGCCCCGTGCCGCCTGGAATGATGATCTTCATGGCTCAGTCCCCCCGCAGCAGCGCGGCCCAGCCGCCGCCCAGCCGCGCCGCGTCGCGCAGGTAGAGCGCGAAGGCCGGCCACCAGATCAGATCGTTGGTCAAGAGCAGCAGTCCGAACGACAGCGGCAGCGCGCCGGTGTAGGCGGACCAGACGAACCCGAGCGGCCCCAGCAGCTTGCCCAGCAGGCCGATGAGCACCAATTGCGGGTGGCGCGCCGGGCGGCGGGCGGCCCAGGCATAGGCCGGCGCGTAGACCAGCACGAACATGCCCACCACCTGCCACAGCGCCGGCGTGTCCGGCCGGCGCAGGCCGATCAGGTCAAACAGCAGGTTGGGGAACAGCACGACCAGCGTGCCCCAAGCCAGGTTGTAGGCCGCCGCCGCCCACAGCCACGGGCGGTAGCGGGCCAGGGCTTGCTCGATCACGGGCGCGGGAGCGTTCATGTTGACCTCTGGATAACAAGGTTAGGTGGTAGTTGTATCATTTTTCACAATAAGCGGCCAGTGGCAATGGATGGGGTAAGTGATAACGAGGGGCGCGCCGGAGTATACCGCCGCCTTTCACTCCCCGCCGCTTCATGGTTAAATGATGCTATGCCCAATGCCCCTCACCCTATGCACATCCTCGTCACTGGCGGCGCCGGCTACATCGGCGGCACGGCGGCCGAAGCCCTGCTGGCCGCCGGCCACACCGTCACCGTGCTCGACAACCTCTCGCACGGCCATCGCGCGGCGGTGCCGGCCGGGGCGCGCTTTGTCCACGGCGACCTCATGGACCGGGCCGGGCTGGCCGACCTGCTGGCGAGTGAACCCTACGAAGCCGTGCTGCACTTCGCCGCGCTGATCGAGGCCGGCGAGAGCATGCGCCACCCCGGCGCGTTCTTCGCCAACAACGTCACCGGCTCGCTCAACCTGCTGGAAGAGTGCGTGCGCCACGGCGTGCAGCGCTTCGTGTTCTCGTCTACGGCGGCGCTGTTCGCCGGCAGCGACGCGCCGCTGAGCGAGGCCGCGCCGATCCAGCCGGCCAACGTCTACGGCGAAACCAAGCGCATCGTCGAGCAGATGCTGGGCTGGTATCAGAAAGTGCATGGCCTGCGCTACGCCGCGCTGCGCTACTTCAACGCCGCCGGCGCGCTGCCCCAGCGGGGCGAGGCCCACCAGCCGGAGAGCCACCTGATCCCGCGCGTGCTGGCCGTGGCGCTGGGCCAGGCCGAAGCGGTGACGCTGTTTGGCACCGACTACCCCACGCCCGACGGCACCTGCCTCCGCGACTACATTCACATCGCCGACCTGGTGTCGGCCCACCTGCTGGTGCTCGACGCGCTGGCGGCCGGGACGGGGCACAGCGCGGTGGCCTACAACCTGGGCAACGGCGCAGGCTACTCCATCCGCGAGGTGATCGAGACGGCGCGGGAGGTCACCGGCCACCCGATCCCCGTCATCGAGCAGCCGCGCCGCCCCGGCGACGCCGCGCGCCTGGTGGCCGCCAGCGACCGCATCCGCCGCGAGTTGGGCTGGACGCCGCAGTCTGGCAGCCTGCGCGCCATCATCGCCACCGCCTGGGACTGGCACCGCACCCACCCCCACGGCTATTTCTCCCCGCCCGCCCCCTAGCCGCCCATGCGCGTCGCCCTGAACGGCTGGTTCCTGATCCACGACTCACACACCGGCAGTGGGCAGTACCTGCGCGCCCTGCTCCAGTGGCTGCCGCGCGTCGCGCCGGAGCATGACTATCAGGTCGTCGTGCCAACCCAGGCGTTGCCCCCCGCGCTAACCGCCGACGCGCAGGCGCATGGCTACGCGCTCGTGCCAGTCAAGGCCGGCGACTCTAATCTTGCCAAGGTGTGGTTCGAGCAAGTGGGCTTCCCGCGCGCGGTGGGGCGGCTGAAGGCGGACCTGGCGCACATCCCGTATTGGGGGCCGCCGCTGACCTCGCCCGCGCCGATTGTCGTCACCGTGCACGACCTGATCCCGCGCCTGCTGCCAGAGTATCGCGGTGGTAAACGGGTGCAGCTTTACACCGCGCTAGTCTCGGCCGCCACGGGCGGCGCGGCGCTGGTGCTGACCGACTCGAACGCCTCGGCCCACGACATTACCGAGCAGCTAAAGGTGCCGGCCGAGAAGATTCGCACGGTGTATTTGGCGGCCGGGCCGCAGTACACGCCTAGGGGCGAGTGGCAGGTGGACGACCCCATCCGGCTGAAGTACGGGCTGGAGGAGGGCTACGTGCTCTACCTGGGCGGCTTCGACCGGCGCAAGAACGTGCGCGGCCTGCTCTCCGCCTGGACCTGGGCGGCCGGCTCGATTGGACAGGGCTACCCGCTCGTCATCGGCGGGCAACTGCCGGCGGCCAACAGCCCGCACTACGAGGACTACCCGGCGCTGGCGGCCGAGTTGAAGGTGGCCGACACGGTCAAGTTCATCGGCCCGGTGGACGAGGCCGACAAGCCGGCGCTGTATCGCGGCGCGCTGGCCTTCGGCTACCCCTCGCGCTACGAGGGCTTCGGCCTGCCGCCGCTGGAGGCCATGGCCTGCGGCGTGCCGGTCGTCACCACCACCGGCGGCGCGCTGCCGGAGGTGCTGGGCAGCGCCGGCTACCTCGTCCCGGCCGACGACACGCGCACGTTCGGCGCGGCGCTGCTGACCATCGTGGTCGAGCCGACGGTGCACGACGACCTGCGGGCGCGCGGGCTGGCGCAGGCCCAGCAGTTCTCGTGGGACAAGGCCGCCCGCCAGACCGCCGCCGCCTACGCCGCAGCGCTTGAAACCAAATGACGCCCGCCGCGCCCACGCTATCGCGCACACGCCCGCGCTGGCCCGTCACCGGCCTGGAGGCCGCGCTCTGCCTGTTCTTCCTGGCGCTGTATACGCTTACCCTCGCGCCCGGCCTGCTCCCGGCCGACGCGGGCGAATTTCAACTGGCCGGCGCGACCTTCGGCATCGCGCACCCGCCCGGCTTCGCGCTCTACACGCTGGTGAGCGGCCTCTTCGCCCGCTGGCCGGGCGTTAGCCTTATCGCCAGCCCCGCCACCTCCATCAACTGGCTCGCGGCCCTGCTCGCGGCGCTGACGCTGACGCTGCTCTATCGCATCGTCGTGCGGCTGACCGCCCTGCCCCTGGCCGGCGTCGGCGCGGCGCTGCTGCTGGGCGCCTCGACTACGTTTTGGGCGCAAGCCACCACCGCCAACATCCGCATGCCGGCCGCCGCCGCCACGCTGTTCGCGCTCGACCGGCTGCTGGTTTACCGGCAGACGCTCAGCGCCACCGACAAATCAAAACAGACCTGGGCGCTGGCCTGGTTCGCGCTGGCGCTGGGGCTGGGGGTGGCCCACCACGCCTCGCTGATCTTCATCGCGGCAGTGTTCGGCGTCTACGCGCTCGCGCTGCGGCCAAGCGTGCTGCGGAGGCCGATGCCGTTGCTCATGGGGCTGCTGCCGTTCGCGGTCTGGCTGTATTTTCCGCTGCGCGGCCCGGCCGTCGGTCTGCCGCGCCTGGCGACACTGGACGGCTTCTTAGAGCATGTGCTGGCGCGCGGCTTCTCCGGCGACATCCTGTTCTTCGCCAACGCCGCCGCCCTGCCCGACCGGCTGGCGATCTTCGCCAACACCCTGACCTTCGAGTTCACCTGGCCGCTGCTGGCGCTGATAGGCGTCGGCGCACTGGCGCTGCTGCTACGCGACCGGGGCCTGGGCGGGCTGCTGCTGGCGGCAGCGGTCGTGCACATCTTCGTCGCCATCACCTACCGCGCCCCGCAGACAGTCGAATATTTGCTGCCAGCCTGGTCGCTGCTGGGCGTGTGGGCCGGCGTGGGCCTCGCCAGCGTGTGGGCAGGATTGCTGGCGGCGGGCAAGCGCGCCTCCCTGTCGCCGACGTGGGCCGCCATCAGCAGCAAGGCGCTGATCCTGCTGATCGTGCTCGTGCAATTCGCGGCCACCTATCCCTCGTACCGCGTGCTGGCCGACGACGACGGCCCGCGCGCCTACGCCGAGGGGGTGTTAGCGCAAGCCCCGCCGGGCGCCGTGGTGCTGGCGGCCTGGCATTGGGCCAACCCACTGTGGTACTTGCAGCGGGTGGAGGGGCTGCGGCCGGATGTGGAAGTGCGCTACGTGGTGCCCGAGGGCGCGTCGCTGGGGCAGACCTGGGCGGCGGCCGTCAGCGCGACCCTGCCGGCCCGGCCCGTGGTGGTCACCAGCTTCTTTGAGGCCGAGTATCGCGCCTCCGGCCGGCGCTTCGTGCCGCTGGGCGACACCGCCGCCTGGCAGGTTTTGGCCGGGCCATTAATGACCCCGCCTGCTGACCTGCTAGGCGGGCAGGATTTTGGTGCGTGGCGCTTCCTCGGCTGGCGCTTGGACCCGGCCGGCCCCGGCGAGCTAGTTGTGACCGCCGCCTGGCAGCTCGACGGCAACGGCGCGCCCGAGGCCGCCAGCGTGTTCGTCCACCTGCTCGCGCCCGACGGCCGCCTGCACAGCCAACAGGACGTGGCCTACGCGCCCGAGCGCTATGTCAGCGGCGAGGTCTTGCTTGACCGCTACACCCTGCCGCTGCGGCCGGATGCGTCCAGTGGCACATATACGCTCGTGGCCGGCGCGTACCGGCCCGGCGGCGAAGTGCTGGCCGAGACAACCTTAACGACCATCCCGTGGCCGCCGCCCGACGCCGCGCCTGCGCCGCCGGTCTTGGTGCCGGAGCGGGCCATCCCGCTGGGCAGCGCTATGTGGCTGGCCGGCTGGCGCATTGCGCCGAGCGGGCCGGTGCACCCCGGCGACACCGTCCGCGTGACGCTCGACTTCATCGCCGCCCGCCCGCTGACGGCCGACTACACCATCAAGGTAGATTTGATCGGGCCGGACTACGCCTGGCTGGTCGCCAGCGACGGCATACCCGCCGGCGGCGCGATCCCGACGCTCAAGTGGATCGCCGGGTCGCGCGTGACCGACGTGCACACCTTCGTCATCCCGGCGGACGCCGCGCCCGGCCCGGCGCAGTTGGCGCTGGCGGTGTACGACGCCTTCACGCAGCGCACGCTGGCGATCCTGTCGCCGGAGCTGGCCGCGCTCGGCCCGACGCTGGCGCTCGGCACTGTCGAGGTCGCGCCCGCGCCATGAACGTTAACCGGCTGCGCCGCGCCGCGCCCGCGCTGGCATTGGGCGCGCTGACGCTGCTGGCGGCCTGGCCGGTGCTGCGGGCCGGCTATCCCACCATCGGCGACGGCCTCAACCACTACTACCGCCTGGTCGAGTTTGTCCACCTGCTGCGGCACGGCGTGCTGTTCCCGCGCTGGGCCCCCGACCTGGCCTTCGGCTTTGGCTACCCGCTCTTCAACTACTATCCCCCGCTGGTCTATTACCTGGGCGCGCTGCTGCACGGGCTGGGCCTGAGCCTGGCTAACAGCTTGTTGGGCGTGTACGCGCTGGCCTGGCTGCTGGCCGTCAGCGGCGCGTTCGCCGTAGCGCGGGCGCGTTGGGGGGCGGCGGCCGGGCTGCTGGCAGCGGCGGCCTATGGCCTCAGCCCTTACTTGTACTTCAACGCCCTGGCGCGCGGCGCGCTGCCGGAGACGCTCGGCCTCGGTCTGCTGCCGTGGGCGCTCTGGGCCTTCGGGCGGCTGACGCCGAGCCGCTGGACTCGTATGACCACGGCCGGTTTGCTATTCGCGGCGCTGACGCTGACACATTTTCTGACCGCCTTCCTGGCGCTGCCGCTGTTCGGGCTGGCGGCGCTGTGGCCGGAACAGGCAGAGGCCGGGCGGCCGGTGCGCGCGCGGCTAGCGGCGGCCGGGCTGGCGCTGCTCATCGGGCTGGGCCTCAGCGCCTACTTCTTGCTGCCCGCGCTGCTGGAGACCGGCGCGGTGCAGGTGCGCCAACTGACCGCCCCCGGCGACCTGGACTTCCGCAACAACTTTCTGCGCCTGGGCCAACTGCTGGCCTGGCCGCAGGCGTATGATCCCAAGCTGGTCTTTCAGGTGGTGCCGCCCAGCCTCAGCCTGGCCGGGCTGGCCGTGGCGGTGTTGGGCCTGGCCGTGCCTCTTTGGCGCGCGCGCCGGCTGGATGGGGCGACGCTGGCGCTGGGCGCGGCGCTGGCGGGCTACGCCGCGCTGACGCTGCCGGCCACCACGCCGCTGTGGACGCTCGTGCCGGTCGCCGGCCTCATCCAATTCCCCTGGCGGCTGGTGGGGCCGGCCAGCCTCGTCCTGGCGCTGCTGGCGGCCAGGGGTTGGGCCGAGGGCCAGGGTAGTCTCTCCCAGCAAACTTTAGCTTTGTACTTCCGCCCGGTGTTGTTGGTCACAGCCCTTGTGGGTCTATACGCCTTCTCGCTGACGTGGAGCTTCGCGCCTGAGTTCAACGCCCCGGCCGGCGCGAGCGTGCGCGACCTGGCGCGCTACGAGCAGACGAGCGGGCAGTTGGGCACGACCTCGGCCGGGGAGTTCTTGCCGGTCGCTGTGCACAGGCTGCCGGCCGCCGACGCCCTGAGCGCCGCGTACGCCGAGTCCGACGTCATCCCGCGCCTAAGCACACTGCCAGCGGGCGTAAGCGTCACCAGCCAGCAAGCCGGCCTCACGCAGCTAAGCGCGCAGGTGACGGCCGCCGCGCCGGCCACGCTGACGTTTGATCTCTTCGCCTACCCCGGCTGGCGCGCGGCGGTGGACGGCCAACCCGCGCCGCTGATGGCGGCCGAAGGCACCGGCCTGGTGACCGTGCCTGTTCCGGCCGGGGCGCACACCGTCACGCTGACGTTTGGGCTGACGCCGCTGCGGGCTGGGGCGGTGGCGGTGTCGCTGCTGACGGGGTTGGCGTTGGTCGTGGTCGCGGTGCGCGGCTGGCGCGCGCGGGCAGCGACCGAAGTCAAATCCGCTGCCACATCTGTGCCAGTGGCCGCTTACAGCACGGTAGCCGTTGGCGTGGCGGCCCTGGCGCTGCTGGTGGTGCGCGTGGCGGTGATTGACGGGCGCGCCACGCTCTTTGCGCGCTCGGCCTTCGACGGCGCGGCGGTGGCCGGCGTGGCGCGTCCGCTGGACGTGAACTTCGCCGATCAACTGGTGCTGCTGGGCCACGACCCGGCGACGCTGACGCTGCCCAGCGACGGCACGCTCGACCTGACGCTCTACTGGCGGGCGCAGACGGTGCCGGCCGCCGACTACGCCGCCACGGTGCAGGTATGGGACGCCGTCGGCAACCTGTGGGCCCAATCAGACTCGCAGCACCCCGGCCGTCAGCCCACCTCGCGCTGGCGCACAGACCAGTACGCCCGCGACCCCCACACGCTAAAGCTGCCGCTCGGCACGCCGCCCGGCGCGTATCAGGTGGTCGTGGGCGTCTATCCCGTCAACGGCCCGCCGCTGAGTGTGCTGAACGCCGAGCGGAGGCCCCAGGGCATCACCTACGCCCTCGGCCCGCTGACCGTCACGCGCGCCCAGTCCCAGCCGAAATGGACCGGCACGCCCATCGCCAACGTCGGCGTTCTGCGCCTGCTGGAACTGACCGCCAGCACCCGCACGGTGCAGCCGGGAGACGACCTGGTGCTGATGATGCTGTGGCAGGCGCCCAGCCCCCCGCCCAACCTGACCTTGAGCATCGGCCTGCTGGACGCGGACAACCATGTGATCGTGGACCAATCCGGCCCGCCGGCCGCCGCCGATTACCCGGTGCTCGACTGGCGCGCCGGCGAACTGGTGCGCGCCATCCAGCATGTGCGCATTCCGGCCGATGCGCCGCCCGGCCCGCTGACGCTGGCGCTGCGCCAGTACACGGTGAGCACCGGCGCGCCCATCGGCCTGCCGGTGCGGCTGCCGGCCTTCACCTTCACGGTGACGGCGCTCAACCGCTCGTTTGTGATCCCGCCGCTGGCGCACCCGCTGGCGGCCGACCTGGGGCCGGCGGTGCAGCTTTTAGGCTACGATCTGGATCAAGCCGCCGGCGCGGTGACGCTGTATTGGCAGACCCGCGCCCTGCTCGACCGCCGCTACACCGTGTTTGTGCAGGCCATCGGCCCCGACGGCGCGGTGCTGGCCCAGGCCGACCGGCAACCCGCCGGCGGTACGCGGCCCACCACCAGTTGGCTGCCGGGTGAGGTCATCACCGACCCCTACACCCTGCCCCTGGCCGGGGCCACCCACCTCAGCCTGGGGCTGTACGATCCGGCCACGCAGGCGCGGCTGGGAACCGTGGCCGTGCCGCTGCCGTGACGGCCAATTGCTGATTGTTGAGTGCTGATTTATGATCTTGGCGAGTGCCTGCCACTATCCGCAGAAAGCCGCCTAACGATGACCGACCATTTTGAAGTGCACCGCCAACTCTCGCAGCCCAAGACCCGCGTCTACAAGAACCACGGCGTCGTCATCACGCTGGCCGCCTCGTATGAGGCCATGGAGCAGCAATGCCTGGCGGCCGTCGAGCCGCTGTGGGCCAAGTATCCCAAGACCCAGCAGTTGTGGTCCACCCTGATCAACGACCCCGAAACTCAGGCCAACTGGGATATGGCCAACTACATGTCGGTCAACAAGCTGGGCTACAACGACCACGGCCGCACGCACGGCCTGATCACCTCGACCAACGCCGTGCGCATTTTTGATCTGCTGGTCAACACCGGCCTCCAGCCCGACGTGGTGCTGTCGGGCGCGGGCGACCTGGACGACGCCTGCCTGGTCACCTGCGTGGCGACGTTGCTGCACGACATCGGCAACCAAATCCATCGCAAGCAGCACGAACTGCTGGGCGTCGGGCTGGCGCGCGACCTGCTCGACCGCCTGATGCCGGCTCTCTACCCCGACGTGGAACAGCGGATTGAGCTGCGCGCCTTCATGCTCAGCGCCATCCTGACGCACGACTTCGACCCGCCGCCGCTGACGTTTGAGGGCGGGCTGGTGGGCGTGGCCGACGGCACCGACGTGACCAAGGGCCGGGGGCGCAAGGCCTTTGACCTGGGCAAGATAGACATTCACTCCGTCTCGGCCCTGGCGATTGACGAGGTGCGCATCGGCCCCGGCAAAGACATGCCGGTGGAAATCACTGTGCTGATGAACAACTCGGCCGGCATCTTCCAGATCGAGGACACACTCACCAAGAAGGTGGTGCGCGGGCCGCTCGCCAAGTGGATCACCGTCACCGCGCTGACGCAGCCGGCCGATTCGCCCAACGACGCGCGCATCATCGAGCGCCTGACTCTCAAAAACGGCGTGTTCGTCACCGAGTAGTGGTAGAATCCGGCCGCTGGTCCTATTCGCGCCCCTGTGACAGTCGTTAAGGTCCTAGATTGTTTGAACTTACCTTCCTGGGCACATCGGCCTCCGCGCCTTCGGTGCATCGCGGCCTGTCGGCCCAAATCGTCGCGCACAACGAATACCGCTTCCTAATTGACTGCGGCGAGGGCACGCAGCGCCAAATCTTGCAGTCCGGCCTGGGCTTCAAGCGGCTCGAGCGCATCCTCATCACGCACGGCCACCTCGACCACATCTTGGGGCTGGCCGGGCTGGTGTCCACCTTCTTGCGCTGGGAGACGATAGACCGGCTGGAAATCTGGGCCGGGCGCTGGGCGCTCGACCGCATCCACGACCTGCTCTACGGCGTGGTGCTCAAGGGCGCGCGCTCGCCGTTCGACCTGCAACTCAAAGAAGTCAAGACCGGGCTGCTGCTGGAGGACGACTCATTCCGCCTGAGCGCCTTCCCGGTGCAGCATCGCGGCGCGGGCAGTTATGGCTTTGCCTTCGAGGAGAAGGCCCACCGGCCGTTCCTGGTGGAGCGGGCCGAGGCGCTGGGCGTGCCGGCCGGGCCGATCCGGCGCGACCTGGTGGCGGGCGCGACCGTCACCCTGGCCGACGGCCGGCAGATTGGGCCGGAAGACGTGCTCGGCCCGCCGCTGGCCGGGGGCCGGCTGATCCACGTCGGCGACTGTGGCGAGACCGACAGCCTGCTGGAGGTGGCCCACGGCGCGGACGCGCTGGTGATCGAATCCACCTACCTGGAGGTCGAGGCCGGGATGGCGCGCGAGTTCGGGCACCTGACAGCGGCCCAGGCGGCGCGGCTGGCGGTGGCGGCCGAGGTCAAGCAGTTGTTTCTGACGCACCTCTCGCGGCGCTACCGCGAGCGCGACGTGCTGGAGGAGGCGCAGCGCATCTTCCCCAACACCGTGGTCGCGCGCGACTTCGATCACTTTAAGATCGTCAAAGACAAGGACGCCGAGAAGGAAAAGAGCCGGCGCGCCTGAGCCGGCCGCGAGTTCGCCTTAAAGCAAAACGCCGGGAGGTCACCACGACCTCCCGGCGTTTGTTTTGCTGCGCTGAAGTTCGCGCCGTTAGCTGCGGCGGCGATTGCCGCTGAGTAGAAAGACGTAGTACATCAGCGTGGAGAGCGCCTGCGCCAGCCCGGCCACATAGGTCAGGGCGGCGGCGTCGAGCACGCGGCTGACGCCCACCAGTTCGTCGCCGGTGGCGAAGCCGAATTGCGGCAGCAGCTCCTTGGCGCGGCGGCTGGCGTCAAATTCCACCGGCAGGGTGACCAGCGCGAACAGCGCCACGCCCGCGAACAAGATCACGCCCACCCAGGCCAGCGGCGTATAGCTGAAGATCATGCCCACGAAGAAGATAATCGGCCCCAGCCACGAGCCGATCTGCACCGCCGGCACGATGGCCGAGCGGGCCGTCAGCGGCAGGTAGTGCGCCTGGTGCTGGAGGGCGTGGCCGGTTTCGTGCGCGGCGATGCCCACCGCCGCCACCGAGGGCGTGTCAAACACCTCCGCCGAGAGCCGCAGCGTGCGGCTAAGCGGATCGTAGTGGTCGGTCAGCAGGCCGTTGGTGCGTTCCACCGCCACGTCCTGCAAACCAGCGTTGTCGAGAATGGCCCGCGCCACGCTCGCCCCGGTGACGCCGCGCGCTGTGCGTACCCGCGAATACTTATTCACCGCCGACCGGACCCGCGCCTGGGCGATCAGGGCGAGGATCAGGGCCGGCAACGCGAAGACAAAATACATGGGGTCGAAATACATTGCCAACTCCTTTCAAGCTTGACAAGAAGTATAGCGCTGGGGGTGTTAGTTTTCTATTAGCGTTGGGTGAGGCCCGGCAGATAGTTGGCTGACAGTTGCCTGAAATTGGCCCCTACCAGCGGCTTATACGCCGTTCGGCGGCGAGCCTGATAGAATTCTAGGGTGGCCGAGGCTCAAATGCGCCCCAGCCGCCCGAGCGTACCGTTGGTAGCTACTCAGGTGAGTCGTTGGTGCTGATAATGCGATCAATCTCCAAGTCACTCTGGCCCTTACTGGTGGCGGCGCTGCTGGTGGGCGCGTGTGCGCCGGCCGCCACGCCAACCCCCACCGCCCCGCCAGCCACGCCGACGGCCACGGTGCCTCCGCCTACCGCCACGGCGTCGGCCACGGCCGTCCCAGCCAGTGCCACCGCGCCCGGCACGGCCGCGCCCTCGACGGCCTCCGCCACCGCGCCGTCGAGCGACACCCCTACCCCGGCGGCCATCAATCCACTGACCGGGCTGGTGGTGGACGACCCCGCCGTGCTCGACCGCCGGCCGCTGGCGATCAAGGTGGCGCACTTCCCGCGCCATGTGCGCGCGGCGCAGGTGGGGCTGTCACTGGCCGACAACGTGTGGGAGCACTACGCCGAGGGCGGCACAGTGCGCTTTACGGCCATCTTCCTCAGCCAGGCGCCGGAGCGCATCGGCAACGTGCGCTCGGCGCGGCTGATAGACGTGCACCTGGGCTATGCCTACAGCGCCATGATCGTCGCCTCCGGCTCCAGCACCGGCACGCTCAACCGCCTGCGCGACGCCGGGCTATACGAGCGGGTGATCGCCGAGGCCACCGGCTACCGGGGCTGCCCGGTCCTGTGCCGCGAACCGTCTGACACGGCTACCACCGACAACCTGTACACCGACGCGCCCGCCCTGTGGGACCTGACCACGCAGCTTGGCCTGAACGGGCCGCAAGACCTGAGCGGCTTCACGTTCGACGCGGCCGCGCCCGCCGGCGGCGAGGCGGCCGGCACGGTGCACATTGACTTCCAACTGAATAACACCATCACCGAGTGGCGCTACGACGCGGCCGCCAATCGCTATGCGCGCTGGATTGACAGCGTGGACACCTCGGCCGAGGCGCAGAACCTGGCCCCGCACGTAGACACGCTGACCGGCGCGCAGTTGACGGCCGCCAACGTGGTGGTGATCTACGCGCCCTACATCCCCTCCAACATCTGGGAGGAGGAAGGCGGCACGCGCCACTACAGCTATGACGTAGTGCTCACCGGCAGCGGCCCGGCGCGCCTGTTCCGTGATGGGCAGATGTACACGCTGACCTGGGAGCGGGCCGAGACCACCAGCGGCCTGCCGCGCCTGGTGGACGCCGCCGGGCAGCCGGTGGCCTTCAAGCCGGGCAACATCTGGTTCGAGGTGCTCGACCCCGACTCGCCCATGACCTTTGACGCCGGCGTGTTCCAGGCCCGCAGCAAGGTGCCCGACGCCTCCGCCCTGCCGACCGCGACGCCCTAGAAAGGAACGCCACCGCATGAAAATCGGAATTGTCGGCAGCGGGCTAGTGGGCTCAACGGCGGCCTATGCGCTCATCATGCGCGGGCTGGGCCGCGAGATTGTGCTGGTGGACCGGAATGAGGCGCGCGCCTCGGCCGAGGCCGACGACCTGCTGCACGCGGTGCCCTTTGCGCACCCGCTGACGGTGCGGGCCGGGGGCTATGCCGACCTGAGCGGGGCGCAATTGGTCATCATCGCGGCCGGCGCCGGCCAGAAGCCCGGCGAGACCCGGCTGCAACTGCTGGGCCGCAACGCGGGCATCTTTCGCGAGGTGGTGCACGGCGTGTTGACCCATGCGCCGCAGGCGGTGCTGGTGGTGGCCACCAACCCAGTGGACGTCATGACCCACCTGGCCGCGCGCTTTGCCGCCGACTTCGGGGCACCCAGCACGCGCGTCATCGGCTCGGGCACCATGCTCGACACGGCGCGCTTCCGGGCGCTGCTGGGCCGCCACCTGGGCGTGGATGCGCAGCATGTGCACGCCTACGTGCTGGGCGAGCACGGCGACTCGGAGGTGCTGA
>Ga0163144_10013593_pt1 | contig 16973 bp, 14 predicted proteins | sample OliLak19BULKMAT1_FD_123175 | JGI IMG/M metagenome (GOLD analysis project Ga0163144, IMG submission 123175) | Freshwater microbial mat bacterial communities from Lake Vanda, McMurdo Dry Valleys, Antarctica - Oligotrophic Lake LV.19.BULKMAT1 | ecosystem: Environmental > Aquatic > Freshwater >... | reverse complement strand
TTTGGGGGTTCCTCCTTCGCCAAGGCTTCGGAGGACAGGCTGGGGTGGGCAGAATAATGGGGGAAATTCGGGTCGTGTCAGTGGTTTTTCTGCGCGTGGTGGGGTGGTGGGGTTTTTTGGGCGGGCTCACTGTGCTCGCCGACGCTGGGGAAAGGTCTCTTGGGGCTGCCCTTACTTGAGGCGCTTGACGTTGTTGGCGGTGAGGAGCGTGTGCATCTGGGAGATGGCAATTTTGTTCAACTGACGCAGTCGCTCCGACTGGGGTAGCTCCTGACGGATAAAAACGGAGTTGAGGCTTTCGAGATTGGTGAGGACGACGAGTTGTTCGATGGAGGCAGTATCGCGGATGTTGCCTTGGGCGTGTCGCGCCATTGTTTGGCGGTCCGGCCGAAGAGTGCGACATTAAGCAGATCGGCTTCGTTGGCGTAACCCTAAGCCACCTGTTGTTTGGTGATGGTGGGTGGGATGAGGGTGTCGCGGATCGCATCGGTATGGATACGGTAATTGATTTTGGCCAAGGTGCGCTGGAGATTCCAACCGAGTTTGAGGCGATCGTTCTCGTCGTCCTTCAGCCGCTGGAATTCCTTGATGAGGTAGAGCTTGAATTCCGGGCTGAGCCATGAGCCAAATTCGAAGGCGATGTCTTTGTGGGCGAAGGTGCCGCCATAGCGACCTGCGCTGGCGATCAGTCCTTTTGCCCCAGTTGTCTCGATCCACTTCTTGGCGGACAGATAGAAACTATTTCGTCCGGCTTCATTTTTAATTCCCTCGAATTCGAGGGAATTAAAACCGGGGTTGTTGATCCGCTCCCAAACGCCAAGAAACAGCACGGTATCCTTGTTTTTGAGCCATTGCTCTATCAAAACCCCGGCACCGTCGAAGTTTTGGACCATGTCGGTGAGCGAAATATAGTCTCCGTCCGGTTGTGCTAAGATGCTGATGGACGTTCCTTGAACTTCAATTCGGCTTAATTTTGTTTTGCTCATTGGATTTCTTGATCAGGGGAAGAGCAGCGAAATCCATCGAATTCGATGGGTTTGGAATGAGCACTGGGATACGCCAACACATCGGAGCGTAGGCAGCTAATCACGCTCGGCAGGTGAATGGAGCTGTTCGGCAAGTTTGATGCAGGCATGGGTAGGCTTTTCGATCCTCTCACGCGGAATCGTCAGGTAGCACGGGCCCGTGCGGCTTTTTTGTGCGCGGTGGACGGACGCGGGTCAACTCTACGTTGGCATGGGCTCAGCGAACGCCTTGGGGACAAATCGCTCCACCCCGGAATCAAGCGGAGTGGGGGCACTCCGCCCACAGGCGATGATCGCCTTCTTACGGAATCCGGAGTTCGGTGCCGACGCGGAGGGCGCCGTTGGGGCCGAATTTTTCTTTGTTCGCGTTGTAGATGGGCTGCCAATTGTTGGGGGTGCCGTAATAACGCTGGCTGATCTTCGTGAGACTGTCGCCGGCGACGATGACGTGGATGCGCCCGGTCGCCACGGGAGCGGGCGTGGTGACAGGCGCGAGGGTCGTGAAGCCAGGGGCGGAAGGCGCGGTGGGCTTGGTCAAAGAACGGACGGCTACAGGCTCCGGAGCGGGAACGCTCTTGGGTGCGGGCGTGGCTTGGGCCAAGGCGTTGTTCGCGCTCAGCGCTTGCTGGAGTTGGGCACGGGTGGTGGCGAGATCGCGTTCGGTTTGCGCGCTGCTGCGTTGGAGCGCGCCGTAGGCTTCGGTCATACGGGCGACTTCGACTGAGGTGTTCACGGTCTGCGTGGATTTGGCGGCGAGGGCGTCGCGTTCTTTTTCGATCAGAGCGTAACCGCGCAGGGTGGTGGCAAGTTTGGTTTTGGTGTCGGCGAGATCTTGTTTCATCGTGGTGAACTGTGATTCCGAAACGACGAATTTGGGGAGAGCGCGGGCGGCTTCGAGTTGGATCTCGAGGTTGCTCACTTGTTCGCGGAGATCCGGATAAGTCGGGGCGGGTTTGACGGCTTGGGCGGCGGCGACTTTGGCTTCGAGTTCGTGCACGTTGCTGCGCAATTGCTCGGCTTGTTCCGTGGCGGTCTTGGTTTCCTGTTGGCTGCGGCTCAGGAGTCCGCTGGACGTGGTGGAGAGTTCGTTGGTTTTGTTGAGCTCGGTTTCCAATTGGGCTACGCGGGCGCGTTGATCAGAGTAGTCGGGGACGGTTGCGGGGGCCGGACGTTTGGCGAGGGCGTCGCGTTCCTTTTCGAGTGCGACGTAATCTTGCATCGTGGTTGCGAGTTTTTCCCGAGTGTTGGTGAGCTCTTGCTGCAACTCACTTAACTGGGTTTCCGATCCCGCAGACTTGGGCTGGGCTTGGGCGGCGGCGAGCTGGCTCTCGAGGTTGCTCACTTGCTCGCGGAGATCGGGATAGGCCGGCGTGGTGGGGTGCTTCGCGACTTTGATTTCAAGCTCGTGGATGGTGGTGCGTAATTGCTTGGTTTGATCGGAGGCGGATTTCGCGTCCTGCTGACTTTGGTTCAGGAGTGTGACCATGCTATTGGCCTGCTCATTGGTTTTGTTGAGCTCGGCTTCCAGTTGCTCGACGCGGGCGCGTTGATCGGGGTGGGCCGGAGTGGTCGGGTAGGTTTCGGCGAGTTGCCGGCGGGAGGCGGCGAGTTGCGCGGAGAGATCGGCGAGGCGTGTCTGATCGGCGGTGGTTTGCTGACGCCGAGCGGTTTTCTCGGATTCGAGCATTTGCACCTGGGCTTTCTGATTGAGATGCTCGCGCTGGATAGCGAGGGCGGAGCGTTTGAACTCATCGAACTGTTGGGTGAGTTCGGTGCGGGCTTGTTCCGCAGCGGCGAGCTTTTGTTCAGTCTCAGTCTTGGCTTGGCGAAGTTCATCGGCCATTCGGCCGGCGGAGGCGACATCGGTGACGCGGGCGACGAGGGAGGCTTCGAGTTCCTGTACTTTGCCGGACAAATCAGGGTAAGCGGGGGTGGTGGTTTGGGCCGGGGCTGACGATTGGGCGAGCAGCGCGGCCTGGGCTTTTTCTGCGAGGGCGGTTTGAGCCGCGAGAGTGGTTTCTAGATCGCGGACTTTGCTGGAGAGATCAGGATAGGCGGGAAGAGTGGGTTGGGCAGCGGCAGAGGTTTCCGCGGCAGTCTTCGCCAGCGTGAGCGTTGCGATTTGCTGACTGGACTGGGTTGCCTCTGTTTTTAGGACAGCGAGTTGGCCGGTCAAAAGCGCGACTTGCTCGCGCAAGTCCGGGTAGGCGGGAGCGGTGGGATGCGCGGCGGCTTGGCGTAGTTTTTCGGCGTCTTGCTGCAAAGCGGCGTGCGCGTTGGCCAGTTCCGAGTTTTGTTGCTGGATCGTGAGCAGTTGTTTCTCCCGCTCGATGCGGTCGTCGGCGAGGCGGGAGGCTTCTTGCTTGGCGGATTTGGCTTCGGTGGAGACGGCGGTGAGGGACGCTTCAAGGTCTTTCACTTTGGCGGAGAGATCGGGATAGGCCGGGGTGGAGGATTTTTTGGTGGCGAGTTTTTCTGCCTCAGCCTTGGTTTGGGTGAGGGCGGCGATTTGCTGGCGAGCTTCGTTGGCTTGAGCCTTTTGGTCGGCGAGCTGGCTGTTGAGGGCGGCGACTTGTTCGCGCAGATCTGGGTAGGCGGGCGCAGCGGCCGGCGTGGCGACAACTTTGCGCAGAGTTTCCGCTTCCTGTTGCAGGGAGGTGAGGGCCTTGGCTGCTTCGGCGGCTTGTTGTTGGACCGTGAGCAGTTGTTTTTCCCGCTCGATGCGGTCATCGGCGAGACGGGACGCTTCTTGCTTGGCGGATTTGGCTTCGGCAGAAACGGCGGTGAGGGCTGCTTCGGTTTCCTTCAGCTTGCCTGAGAGATCGGGATAGGCCGGGGTGGCGGATTTTTCAGCTGCGTCTTTAGCTTGGGTGAGCGCGGCGATTTTTTGGCTGGCCTCATTGGTTTGGGTTTTGATGACGGCGAGTTGGTTGTGCAGCGTGGCGACTTGCTCACGCAAATCCGGGTACGCGGGAGTGGCGGGAGTGGCGGCGGCTTGTCGCAGGGTTGCGGCTTCTTGTTTGGCTGAGTGGGCGGATGCGGTCAGCGTCACTAAGGAGGCTTCGAGTTCTTTGACCTTTCCCGAGAGATTAGGGTAAACCGGAGTGGCGGGGGTAGCCGCAGCATTTTTGGAAGTTTCGGCGAGTTGGGCCTTCAAGGTGGTGACTTCTTGGAAGGACTTGGTGAGTTCATCGCTCAGCCATTTCTTGTCGGTGATGGCACTTTCGGTGGTGGAATGGAGGGAAGTTTCGAGCGCGGTTTTTTGGGTGTTGGCCTGGGTGAGGGCGGCTTCGGCTTGAACGCCGAGGCTACGGGCGTGGTCGCGATCGGTGCGCAGGGCGGCGAGTTCCTTGGCGCTTTCCTCGAGTTTCGTGGTAAGCGAATCGCGTTCGGCGTGAAGTTTGCTGGTCTCGGCGGTGAGAAAGTCGGCGGCTGCTTGGGTGTCGGTCAGTTGTTTTTTAAGCGCTTCCGTTTCGCTCCACGATTGGGAGAGTTCGGTGCTGAGCTGTTGTTTATCGGCGACGGCGGTGGCGAGTTCTTCAGCGACTTTGGGGTTGGGGACGGGAACAGCGGTGGGCGTGGATTGAGTTGGCGCAGGCGAAGTACGAAGCACGGGAATATTGGTGTCAGCATCGTTGGCGACCGCTTTGGATGCCGTGGCGGGAGCAGGTCTGACATTTAAATTGCTGCGACGTTCAGTCAGTCGCGCGCGCGCGGTTTCCAGTTGGGTGAGATCCAGTCCCCCGGCGACATTGCCGAGGGCTTTGCCGCGAAAGCCGCCTTCATAGGCGAGCGAGAGCCAGACGTAGGCTTCGATGGGATCGGGGGCAACGCCGTGACCGTTCGAGTAGGCGAGGCCGAGCCGGTACTGGGCGATGGAGTTGCCGCGTTGGGCCTTGGTCAAAAGTGCCGCGACGTCAGCTTCGGTCTGGGCGTGAGTGCCGGTGAACAAGAGGGCGCCAAACAGCGCAACGAGGAGCGAACGGGAAAGCTTCATGGGAATGGACCGGTTAAAATGTCCGCCAAGAAAAGCCTCTCCCAGTGTCCGCTGCAAGCTCGCCTATAAAAGACGTGAAGTAAATTTCCCTAGCTGGGGCTGAGGAGGTCGGGCGGGGCGAGAGCGGGGCGCGAGCGGCGATTTTAACCACGAATTTCCCGGATAGACACGGATCGAGCTAGGCCACGCTCAATCTAATCTCCAATGGGCAGCAGTAATCGCAGATTCTTGCTCACGGCGAGCCGGTCGGTTTCAGTGAGTCGGCCTGCTTTGCGGAGTACGAAGCGCTCATCCAGCGTGAAGATTTTCATCCTGATGACTGAGGCATTGGCCAGACCGGCGGCGCGCAAATCGGAGATTTCTACGTCCAAGGGCCAGCCCCGGTTCTCCCGGCTGGTGATCATGGCAAGAACCAGATGTCCAACCCGATCTTGAAAGGGTTCGGTTGATAACACCAAGGCTGGCCGGCGTTTCGCGGCGGCGCTGTCGGTGAAGGGAAAGGGCACCACGAGCACGTCAAAGGGCTTAAGGGTCATTTATCGAATGAAACAAAGCCAGCGGTTTTCAAGGCGAGTGGCCACGGTGCGCCAGGCAGCTAAAGATTCCGGTAAGCGCGATCATCATTCGCGGAATCCCATTCGTCATGGAGCGTTTCGCCGACGGCTTGGGCGAAAGTGTGATCCACTGGTTTGGCTTTTTGGAGATAGACCAGACCGGCGCGCAGTTTGAAGGCCACCGAGTCACCGGCTTTTAAGCCGAGTTGTTTGCGGATGCGGCCGGGAATGGTCGCCTGACTTTTGCTGGTGAGTTTGCTGACGGAGAGGGTGCGCATAACAAGTAAGGCTGGTATTACGCGTATTACTTCCTGTCAAGCGAGGGTCAGGACTTCGCTCGCGCCACCGCTCCGTGCCACTCGGAGAGGAGCTGTCGACTCGTCGTGAGGGAGGATTGCGCGCGGAAGGTCCGGTCGGCTTGCCAGAGGCGGGCGATTTCGGCGCGGTCTTTCCAGTAACCGACGGCGAGACCCGCGAGGTACGCGGCCCCGAGAGCGGTGGTTTCCGTGGTGCGGGGACGGACGACCGGCACCCGCAGCAGATCGGCTTGGAATTGCATGAGTGCGTTGTTCACGGTGGCGCCGCCATCGACGCGGAGTTCGCGGAGCTTCAGGCCGGTATCGGCGCGCATGGCAGTGAGGAGATCGGCGCTTTGATACGCGATGCTTTCGAGGGCGGCGCGAGCGAGGTGGCCGGCGCTGCTGCCGCGGGTGAGTCCGCAAATCAGGCCGCGCGCGCCGGCGTCCCAATGCGGCGCGCCCAAGCCGGCGAACGCGGGCACGATGTAGACCCCGCCGTTGTCCTTCACCTGCGCGGCGAGTTTTTCCACGTCGGCGCTTTGCGCGATGAGGCCGAGACCGTCGCGCAGCCATTGGACCACGGCTCCGCCGATGAAGACGCTGCCTTCGAGCGCGTATTCAAGACGGCCATCGATTTTCCACGCGATGGTCGTGAGCAGTTGGTGTTTTGAAACGACCGGTTGGTGGCCGGTGTGCATGAGGAGGAAACAACCGGTGCCGTAAGTGTTTTTCGCCATGCCGGGCGACCAACATGCCTGGCCAAAAAGCGCGGCTTGCTGATCGCCGGCGATACCGCTGATCGGCACCCCGCGCAGCGCGGGCAGTGTGGAAACTTCGCCAAATATGCCGCTGCTGGCGCGCACCTCGGGCAGCACCTCGCGCGGGATGCGGAGAATTTTCAGCAGTTCCTCATCCCAATCACCGGTGCGGAGATTAACGAGGAGCGTGCGCGAGGCGTTGGAGACATCCGTGGCGTGAACTTTTTTCCCGGTGAGTTGCCAGAGCAACCAGGTGTCGACGGTGCCGAAAGCGAGTTCGCCTTTTTCGGCGCGGCGGCGCGCGCCCGGGAGGTGGTCGAGCAGCCAGCGGAGTTTGGTGCCGGAAAAATACGGATCGAGCACGAGTCCGGTTTTATGGCGGAAGAGCGGTTCGAGGCCGTCGCGTTGGAGTTTGGCGCACAGGTCCGCCGTGCGCCGATCCTGCCAGACGATGGCGCGGTGCAACGGCCGGCCCGTCTGGCGATCCCAGAGCAGGGTGGTTTCGCGCTGATTGGTCAGGCCGATGGCGGCGATATTTTTTCCGGTCAGATTCGCTTCGGCCACGGCGCCGAGGGCGGTGCGGCGGGTGCTCTCCCAGAGATCGCGCGGGTGGTGTTCCACCCAGCCGGGTTGCGGGTAGTGCTGGGGGAATTCCTGCTGGGCTTTCGCCACGGCGCGTCCGTGCCGGTCGAAGATGAGGGCGCGGGACGAGGTGGTGCCTTGGTCGAGAGCGAGTACGTGGCGGCTCATGGGGGTGTCGGCAAGCTGGGCGGAAGTCGGCCGGCGTGCAAGCTTGAGCGCTCTGGACAAGAACTTGCTAAACTGGTAAGCCTGCTTACCAATCACGTTTCATGGCGGCTCTGCGCATCAATTTCGACCACAGTTTGGGCTTCGTGCTGAACGATATCAGCCGTCTGGCGCGGATGGAATTCGACCGGCGGGTCCGGCGATTTAAACTGACGCGCGCGCAATGGTTGTTTCTTTTTCATGCCGCCCGTCACCCGGGTTGCACGCAGAGTGATCTCGCGGAAAGCTTGCAGCAGGAGAAAATCACGGTGAGCCGGCAGGCGGATCGCCTGGAAGCCGCCGGTTGGATCGAACGGCGGGATCATGCCGCCGATCGCCGGGCCTATCGGCTTTATCTCCGGCCCAAGGCGGAGCGCATCGTGCAGCAACTCGCAGCCGTGGCGGAGGATTTACGCCATGACTATATGCAGGCGGTACCCTCTGCCCGCCAGGCGCGCCTGCTCAATGATCTGCTCTTGATCAAGGCGCGCTTGCAGCAGATCACCGCCAAACCCAATTAATCTTCTTCATGAAATCATCCCCCCGAAATATTGGTTATCTCCTGATATCCGCCGCGGCCCTGTTGCTGGACACCGGCTGTAATCGTGATGCGGCCGCGCCCCGCGTCGGCGGTGGGGCCGCGATCCCGGTGCAGGTGGCGGTCGCGGCGCAGCAGGACGTGCCCCGCCGCGTCGAATCGATCGGGACCGTGCAGGCCCTGCGCACCGTGAGCATCAAATCCCAGGTCGATGGCATCATTACGCAGGTGCATTTCAAGGAAGGCGACGAGGTCAAAGCCGGCGATCTGCTCATCACGCTGGACCGCCGCCCGTTGGAAAACGCCCGGCTCCAAGCCAAGGCGGCGCTGGCCAACGCGCGGGCCCAAGCGACGCAAACGGCCGCCGATGCCGAGCGCTATTCGCACCTCGATCAGCAGTCCGCCATTTCCAAAGAGGCCTACACGCAATTCCAGACCAAGGCCGCGATGGCGCAGGCCGACGTGCAGGCCAAAGAAGCCGCGCTCGCCAACGCGGATTTGCAGTTCGGCTACACCGAAATTCGCGCGCCCATCGCGGGGCGCACCGGTCAACGGCTCCTGCACGAGGGCGCGCTGGTGAAGGCCAACGATAATAATTTCGCGCTGGTGACGATCAACCAGCTCGCTCCGGTCGCCGTGACTTATGCGGTGCCTGAGCGTTCGCTCGACGAGATCCGTGAGAGCTTCGCCGCCGGTCACACCACCGTGGTCGTCACGGACCGCAACACCGGGATCAAGCGGGAGAATGGCCGGCTGGATTTTATCGACAACACGGTGGATCCCACCACGGGCATGATCACGTTGAAGGCGGTTTTTCCCAATAACGATCAGGCCCTCTGGCCCGGCCGCTTCGTTTATGTGGTCACCGAGACTGGCCTTGATGTCGGCGCGATCGTGGTGCCTTCCACTGCGGTGCAGAACAGCCAGAGCGGTTCGACCGTCTATGTGCTCAGGGCCGACAAAACTGTCGAGCTGCGGAAGGTGCAGGTCGCGCGCACCGCCGGCGACACCACGTTGCTAACCTCCGGGATCAAGAACGGCGAGACCGTCGTGACCGACGGCCAGCTGCGGTTGTTGCCCGGTGCCAAGGCCGAGCCGCGCGCGCCCTCGGGGGCTGCGCTCCCTGTTGCTGGCGGCGTACAGCCCGCGAAAAACTGAGGTGTACCATGAACCTGCCCGAAATTTGTATCCGCCGGCCGGTGATGACGACGTTGATGACGGCGGCGTTGTTGCTTTTCGGCGTCATGGCCTATCGCCAGTTGCCGGTGAGCGACCTGCCCACCGTTGATTTTCCCACCATTGTGGTGAGTGCCTCGCTGCCTGGAGCCACGCCCGAGACGATGGCCAGCGCGGTGGCCAAAATATTGGAGGCGCAGTTCTCCACTATTGCCGGCATCGACTCGATGACGTCGACGAGCGGCACCGGCAACACTCAGATCACGCTGCAATTCACACTGGAACGCGACATCGATGCCGCAGCCCAGGACGTGCAGGCCGCGATCTCCGCCGTGCAGCGCCGCCTGCCGCAGGAGATGCCGGCGCCGCCCTCGTACCGGAAAACCAACCCGGCGGACCAGCCCATCCTCTACATCGCGCTCTTTTCGCCCACGCTGCCGCTGTCGGTGGTCAACGAGTACGCCGACACGATGATGGCGCAGCGGATCTCCACGGTGGACGGCGTTTCGCAGGTGCAGATTTTCGGCGCACAGAAATACGCGCTGCGCGTGCGCCTCGACCCGCGATTGCTGGCGAGTCGCGGCATCACACTCGACGAGGTGCGTGCCGCCCTCAGTGCGCACAACGTGAACCAACCCACCGGCCTGCTCGATGGCTACAGCCAGACCATGCAGATCCAGTCGAGCGGCCAGCTCGCCAGCACCGCCGAGTTCAACGCCATCGTGGTGGCCTACCGTAATGGTGCGCCCGTGCGGCTCGGTGAGCTCGCGCAGGTGATCGACAGCGTGCAGGACGCGCGCGTCGCCAACTGGTTCGCCACGCGGACGGGCGACGCGAAACTCGAACCGACCCGGTCCATCGTGCTCGCCGTGCAAAAGCAGCCCGGGGTCAACACCGTGGAAGTGGCCAACCGGGTGCGGGCGCTGCTGCCGATGTTCGCCCAACAACTGCCCGAATCCGTCAGTCTGAGCATCCTGCGCGACAACTCGCAGGCGGTGCGCGCTTCGGTGCACGACGTGCAGTTGACCCTCATGCTTTCCATTTTCTTGGTCGTGATGGTCATCTTCATCTTCCTGCGTTCCGCGTGGGCGACGATCATCCCCAGCATGGCCATTCCCATGGCGTTGCTCGGGACCTTCGTCGTGATGTATTTTTGCGGCTACTCGCTCGATAACCTTTCGCTCCTGGCGCTCACGCTCTCGGTCGGCTTCGTGGTCGACGACGCCATCGTCATGCTGGAAAACATCGTGCGGCACATCGAGGGCGGCATGAGTGTGCGCGACGCGGCGTTCCGCGGTTCGCGTGAGATCGGTTTCACCATTCTGTCGATGACACTTTCGCTCGTGGCGGTGTTCATTCCGCTGATGTTCATGGGCGGCATCCTCGGCCGGCTGTTGCACGAGTTTGCCGTTACCATCACGGCAGCGATCATCGTGTCCGGCGTGGTGTCGCTTACGCTCACCCCGATGCTGTGCAGCCGCTTTCTCAAGCCTCATGGCGGCAGCGCCCCCGCGAAACATCAGCCGCCCGGGCGGCTCCACCGGTGGAGCGAGCGGGCCTTCGGGGGCATGCACGCGTTTTATGAGCGCACGCTCCAGGTCAGCCTCCGGCACCGCGGCCTCGTGCTCGCCGTGGCGGCGGCCATGGCCGTGTTGACTGGCGTTCTCGTGAAAGTGCTGCCGAAAGGCTTCATTCCCACCGACGACACCGGCATCGTGCGCATCAATACCGAGGCGGCACAGGATATTTCATTCGAGGAAATGGTCCGGCACCAGCAGGCGGCGGCCGCCGTGGTCGCCCAGCAGCCCTATGTCGATGCCTTCATGTCGGCCATGGGCGGCGGCGGCGGCAACTCGAACCAAGGCCGGATTTTCATGCGCCTGAAACCACGCGGCGAACGGCCCCCCGTCGACCAGATCATCGCCGACCTGCGGAAAAAGCTGTCGGTCATTCCCGGTTTGCGCGCGTATCCTCAGGTGCCGCCGGCGATCAACGTCGGTGGGCAGCAGACCAAGGCCCTCTACCAGTTCACGCTGACGGGCAACGATCTGACGGAGCTCTACGCCGCCGGTGCCAAGGTGGAGGAGAAATTCCGGGGCATCCCCGAATTGATCGACGTGAACAGCGACATGCAAATCACCAGCCCGCAACTGCAGGTGGACATCCAGCGCGACCGCGCCGCGACGCTTGGCATCACCCCGCAACAGATCGAAGATACGCTCTACAGTGCGTTCGGCTCCCGGCAGGTCTCCACTATCTACACCCCGACGAACCAGTATTACGTCATCATGGAGGTGGCCCCGGAATTTCAGCGCGACGCCTCCGCGCTTTCGCTCCTCTATTTGCGCAGCAAGAGCGGGAAGCAGGTGTCACTCGACACCGTGGCCACGCTCAAGCGCAGCGTCGGCCCGCTCACCGTCACCCATCTGGGCCAACTGCCGGCCGTCACGCTCTCCTTCAATCTCAAGCCTGGGGTGGCGCTCGGTGACGCCACGGCCGCGATCGAAAAGGCGGTCCGGGGGGAGTTGCCCGCGACGATCAGCTATAATTTTGTCGGATCGGCCCAAGCCTTCGCCTCATCCATGCAGGGCATGGGCCTGCTGATTCTTACGGCGATTCTCGTGATCTACATCGTGCTTGGGATTCTCTACGAAAATTTCATCCACCCGCTGACAATTCTTTCCGGCCTGCCTGCGGCCAGCTTCGGCGCACTCGTCACGCTCTGGGCCTTCCGAGAGGAATTAAACATCATGGGTTTTGTCGGCATCATTCTGCTCATCGGTATCGTGAAAAAGAATGCCATCATGATGATCGACTTCGCGATCGCCAAGGAGCGCGAGCAAGGGGTCGCGTTCGACCCGGAAAAGGCAATTGTGGAGGCCTGTCTCGTCCGTTTCCGGCCGATCATGATGACGACTTTCGCCGCGCTGGCCGGCGCGCTCCCGATCGCGTTGGGGTTAGGTGCCGGTGCCGATTCACGCCGCTCGCTTGGTCTGTGCGTGGTGGGCGGCTTGGTCGTGTCGCAGTTGCTCACGCTCTACATCACGCCCGTCATCTATATTTATCTGGACCGCTTCACGCATTGGATTTCGCCCAAGCGGCGCACGCCGTCGCTCTTGGCGGCGGTCGTGCCGGTGGGGAAGTGAACGAGAGAGGGTGAAGGGGAAGATTCAATGGGACGGAGCCAGCTCGTGGGTGGTCGTCGGTTTCCACACCGACGCTTGTCGCCGATAGGGAAATCGGCGACCACCTCCTCGGGTGATTCGAGCCTTAAGGCTTCGGTCCGAGCGACGACTCGGGGCCGGTCGGCTGCGCGCGCATTTTCGCCCGCCGGTCGATCACATACCAAAGCACAAACGCCATGGCGCTCAGGAGCAGCGCGAGGAGGAAAATGATTTCTTTGGAACGACGCACGGGGCGAACTTACGCCGTCGAGTTTCCGGCGCCAGCGTAATGATGGCGTGGTTCGGCTTTGACCGCCGCGCCAATCAGGAGTAACCACACCCGATGTCTTCCCCGATCACAACTGTTGCGGCCGCCGCTGCTCGCTCGCGAACCTTCCGGTTTCGCGGGGGCAGTTTGCCACTCGATGGGCGGCCGAAGCTGGTGGGGATTCTTAACGTGACTCCGGATTCGTTTTTTGACGGCGGGCGCCATCAGTCGCTCGCGGCTGCCGTGGCGCAGGCTAAACAACTCGTGGCCGAAGGCGCCGCGATCATCGATCTCGGCGGGCAATCCACGCGGCCCGGCCACACGGAGGTTTCTGCGGAGGAGGAAATCGCGCGCATCGTGCCGGTGATTGCAGCGTTGGCTGGCGAAATTGGCGTGCCGCTTTCCATCGACACCTATAAGCCAGCGGTTGCCCGGGCGGCGCTCGCGGCCGGAGCGGAAATCCTGAATGATATTTACGGGTTTCAGCGGAATCCTGAGTTGGCCGAGATCGCGGCGAGTGGCGCGACCGGAGTTATCCTCATGCATCACGAGGCCGGATTTTCAGCGATCAGCGGGTCCACCATGGAGCGCATCGCGGAATTTTTGGAGCGCTCGATTTTCATCGCGGTTGCCGCAGGCCTTTCTCGTGCCCAGCTGATGCTCGATCCGGGCATCGGCTTTGCGAAGACGCAGGCGCAAAACCTCGAGATTCTCGCGCGACTCGGTGAGCTCCGCGCGCTGGGTTGTCCGTTGCTGCTGGGCGCGTCGCGCAAATCCGTGATCAGCCACGTCCTCGCTCTGCCGCCGGATGAGCGCTTGGAGGGAACGCTGGCGACCACGGTGCTGGCGGTAGGCCAAGGCGTGGAATTTATTCGCGTGCATGATGTGCGGGCCAACCTGAGGGCTGCGCTCATGGCGCACGCCATTCACGCCGCCGCGAAACCATCCCTCTCATGACTGGAAAAATTCACCTCAAGAACATGGCCTTCTACGGCTATCACGGCGCGCTCGCGGAAGAAAACACGCTCGGGCAACGCTTCATGGTCGATCTCACGCTGACGCTCGACATCGCCGAGGCCGCGCGCACCGACAACCTGAACCACACGGTGGACTATCTGCAACTTTACGCGCTGTGCCGGAAAATCGTGGAGCATGACCGTGTGAAACTGATCGAGACACTGGCCAACGATATTCTCGTGCAGGTGCTGGCCACGTGTCCGCGTGTGCAGGAAGCGGCCATCATTGTCCGCAAACCGTCGGCCGCGCTCGGCGGGCAGCTGGATTACGTTGCGATCGAGACTTCGAAACAGCGGCCATGAAGACCGCCTATCTCGGCTTGGGCACGAATCTCGGGGATCGGCTGGCCAATCTGGCGGCGGCGCTGCGGGGCCTCGCGGCGGATCCCGGCCTCGTCATTGTGCGCGGCTCGTCGGTTTATGAATCGAAACCCGTCGGGGTGCTCGAGCAGCCGGATTTTTTGAACATGGTGGTGTTGATCGAGACCACGCTGGCCCCGGCGGGGCTGTTGCAGCATTGTCATTGGATCGAAGCCCAAATGGGGCGCGAGCGCCGTGAACGCTGGGGCCCGCGCCTGATCGATCTCGATCTCCTCGCCTATGAAGATGTGGTCAGCACGGAAGAGCGGTTGGTGCTGCCGCATCCGCGGATGCACGAGCGCAGTTTCGTGCTGACGCCACTGGCGGAAATCGCGCCGGAATTTTCGCTCAACCACACGAACGTCTGCGATCTCGCCGCTCAGGTCGGCGAGGCTGGTCTGTCACGCCTCATGAGTTGCGAAGATTTTTCGCAGCTCGCGGGCTTTCCGTGGCGATTGCCATGAACGTCGAGGAGCTCAGTAACGCGCCCGCTCTGGAAAAACTCGCCTGTGCCTGGCGGGGCCGGCCGGGATTTTTTCATCTCGATAGCGCCCGGCCCGCAGCGAGCGGTGAGCGCGCGTTCTCTTTTCTGGGCTTTGATCCCTTTCTCACGTGGCAGGCCATGCCCGACCGGGTCATCGTGACGAGCGGCCTAACCAGCGAGGAAGTGCGGGCTGAACCGCTGGGGCATCTGCGCGAATTATTCGGACGCTATCGCGCGCCTCGGGCAGGAGAAATTCCGTTTGGTGGAGGCGCGGTCGGATATTTTGGTTATGAATTTGGCGTGCGGAGTGAACCGGCGGTGAGGGCGGCGGTCGATGATCCCGCTCTGCCGGATGCCCGGTTTGGTTTCTACGACGGGGTGATCGCGCACAATCATGCGTCGGGCAAAACCTACGCGATTGCCCATCCGGTGGCGCAACGGAACGCGGCGGAAATACTGGCGGGTTTGCGGGCGGCGGTCAGCGAGGCGGCCACGTTCGTCGATGCGGTGCCCGTTGCGCCGTCGTCCTGCAACGCGGCCGACTTGAGGGCGAATCTGAGCCGGGAAGAATATCTCACCCGCGTCATCCGCATCAAAGATTACATCGCGGCGGGCGACGTCTATCAGGTGAATTTTGCGCAGCGCTTTGCTTTGGCGACAACGGAAGATCCTTTCGCGATCTATCAGCGGTTGCGTCGGCTGAGTCCGGCACCGTTTGGCGCGTACCTTAATGCCGGGAGCCACCAGATTCTCAGCAGTTCGCCGGAACTTTTGTTGCGCAGTGATGGCCGGCGGCTGATCACGCGCCCCATCAAAGGCACGCGTCCACGCGGGTGCACGAGCGAGGAAGACCGGTGCCTGAGCGCCGAGTTGTCCGCCAGCGAAAAAGATCACGCGGAGCTGTTGATGATTGTCGATCTGGAGCGCAATGATCTGGGACGCGTCTGCCGCTTCGGTTCGGTGCAAGTGGAGGAACGCCACCGGCTCGAAACGCATCCGACGGTTTTTCATCTGGTGGCCACGATTTCCGGCGAACTGGCCGAGGGCCGGGATGTCTTCGACGGCTTGCGCTCGATGTTGCCCGGCGGTTCAATCACCGGTGCCCCCAAAATCCGCGCCATGCAAATCATCCGCGAACTCGAACCTTGCCGCCGCCACGTTTATACGGGCGCGATCGGCTATCTGGGTTTTGATGGCTCCTGCGATTTCAACGTCGCCATCCGTACGATTCTTTGTCGCTCGGGGCAGGCGTACTATCAGGTCGGCGGTGGGATTGTCGCCGATTCCGATCCCGCCAGTGAATACGAGGAAACGCTCGTCAAGGGGCGCGCCATGCGCGCGGCGCTTCTCGGGGAGGATCGGCCATGAATCCGGTCGACGCACCTTGGTTGGCAACGGCGCTGTATAACGGGATCGCGGTGGCGACGGCGGAGTTGATTGTGCCCGCGCTCGGCCCGGGATTTTCCGGCGGCGAAGGATTATATGAAACCGTGCGCGTGCGCAACGGGCAGCCGCAGTTGCTCGACGCACACGGCACGCGACTCGCGGCCTCGTGCGGCTTGATCGGGGCAACCCCACTTCAGGCGCCGGAAAAATTCCCGGCACGCTGCGCACAAGTCATTGCCGCCAACGCCATGATCGAGGGAAATTTGAAAATTTTCGTATTCAAGGACGGCGCAGGTTGGTCGGAGTTGATTATGGCTCGCGGAGTGAACTATGCGCCCGCGCGCTACGTGGCTGGGTTCCGGATCTTGAGCGTGAGTTGCGCGCGGCGCGAGGATGCGCGATTCTCAGTGAAGTCACTGGCCAATCAGGAAAACATCCGCGCGAAACGAGCGGCGCTGGCCGCGGGGTTTGATGAAGCGGTCATGGTTGATCCCCGCGATGTGGTGCTCGAAGGCACGGCGACCAATGTGTTTTTCGTGAAGGCCGGGGAGATCATCACGTCGCCGTTGCCGAGCAGAATTTTGCCCGGCGTGATGCGTGCTTGGGTGATCGGGCAAAAGAATCATGAACAGGTAAACGAACGCGAAGGGTTGCTCGCGGAGCTGTGGCAGGCGGACGAGGTCTTCGTGACCAACGCGCTGCTCGGCGTCATGCCGGTGGTGCAAGGGGACGGGCATCGTTTCGATTTGGGTCGCAACCCGGTCACCCGCTCGTTGATGGCGGCGCTGGAACAGTCGTTCAACCCAGCGCCAGCGCGATGATGGCGTGGCTCTTGGTGGAACGCGGCCACCGGATGCGTTTTTTGGCCGCGCTGATTTCAAAACCCGTCCGGAGGCCGGGTTCCACCTTGGAGTCCGTTTTAACCCAGTGCGATGATGGCGTGGCTCGGTAGGTTGCGCGCTTGTCGCGCAACGTTGTGTGGCGAGCGCACAACCTGCTCGCGCAACGTTGTGCGGCGAGCGCACAACCTACTCGCGCAACGTTGTGCGACGAGCGCACAACCTACTCGCGCAACGTTGTGTGGCGAGCGCGCAACCTACTCGCGCAACGTTGTGTGGCGAGCGCACAACCTGCTCGCGCAACGTTGTGCGACGAGCGCACA
>Ga0163144_10013592_pt1 | contig 16973 bp, 19 predicted proteins | sample OliLak19BULKMAT1_FD_123175 | JGI IMG/M metagenome (GOLD analysis project Ga0163144, IMG submission 123175) | Freshwater microbial mat bacterial communities from Lake Vanda, McMurdo Dry Valleys, Antarctica - Oligotrophic Lake LV.19.BULKMAT1 | ecosystem: Environmental > Aquatic > Freshwater >... | reverse complement strand
TAAGTTCTCCCCTCGTGGGGATTTCCCAAAATACGGCAATCTCGGCGTATACCCAGTAGCGCCAGGAGACGTAATCGTTATGAATGGCTACGGCAAAGGAAGTACAAACGGACGTCTTCATGTGGGAAAAATGCCAATAGCGCGCGTACAGGGGCAAGAAATTTTTACAGAAGGTGGGGTCGTGATCGGAAGTGGTGATTCCGGGTCGGCCGCATACCTCGATATGCCTAATTTAAAAGACGGGCCCTTCAAGATTGTTTCCATTAATTCACGCGCCGGTGGACGTCTTTCCATTCTCAATATGACAGGAGACTCAAGGGCACAAGCTTTTTTCAAAGACTGGGCCGCAAAAAACAGTGCTGAAGTGTGTGGTATAAATAAGGACTGTCTCGGAGAGGACGTCATTATTCCTCCGCCGCCGCCATTACCACCAGAAATTCCCAGTCACTGTGCAGAAGAGAAAAAGATGTTTGACCTTCAGGTTAGTAAACTAGCTTTCTTTGAGTCAATGCTTAAAAAATGCAAGTAGCATAGAGATGAATTGTTTGTTAGGGTTGTGGGACTAAACCTTGTACTAGAAGGAAAAATCCCACATGACTGATATAGCAGATCCAAGAAAAACAATAAATAAAATAAGCAAATGGAAGCATCCTTTGTACAGCACCTGGGCGCATATGAACTATCGCTGTTACAACAGTAAGGGTAAGCGCTACTCCGAATGGGGCGGTCGAGGCATAACCGTGTGTGACGCATGGAGACATAACTTCCAGGCTTTCGCTGATTATATGGGACCTAAGCCTGCGCCGGAATATTCCATTGATCGCATCAACAATGACGGTAACTACGAGCCTGGAAATGTCAGGTGGGCGACCCCAAGGCAACAGGTGCTTAATTCATCTCACGCCGTTATGCTTACCTACAACGACAAAACGCAATGCCTAAAAGACTGGGCAAACGAGCTGGGTTTTTCTTACAAATGCATTACCAAGAGGTATCAAGCGGGAAAATCAGTAGAAGATATTCTACTCCCACCTTCAAAGAAGTCTTCGAAAATACCAGAACCACGTGGGTATTTTTACAAAGGTAAGTGGAAAAGCATCAGGGAGCTAGCCGCTATTACCGGTATGCGCTATGGAACTTTATTGAGGCGATATGAGCACGGGTTTAATTTAAATAGGGCCTTGACCCAGAGGGTAAGGCAAATAACGGAATTCATTTGGGAGGGTAAACTAGTTTCACTTAAGGAGTGGTCAAGACTTGTCGAGATGCCTTACACTAGTGTTAGACAATGGATAGCAGAAGGTAAATCTATAGAGGAAATATATGCCTATAAACGCCCGAACGAAGGGGAAGGTTGCAGAAAATGAGTTTGCCAAAAAACTTAATTCTATCGGACTATTCAACGCGCGGCGTGGTTGTCAATATAGGGGTGGTCCTGATACTCCGGATATCCTTTGCGATGGTTCGGTTTATTGGGAGGTTAAGAGACGAGAAAAACTGGACCTCAGTGGAAGCGTGTCTCAGGCCGTGCGGGATTCTGGACATCCAAATAGTGGACGAACGCCAGCTGTTGCTTCAAGAAAAAATAATGAAGGATGGTTGATTACAATTAGGTTTGAAGACATGATAGATTTTGCACAGGCAATTTTAGAAATTCATGAAAAAGGCAAAAATGAAACAAGTACTCCTCATGTTGACAGCGTCATCGATACTAGCCATAACGACCTCGCTAATTTTCCTCGAGTCTTGCTCTAGAACCAAAGACGACAAAAAGGCGCATGAAACTGAGCGCGATATGGACCTTGAGCCTTATCTTATGAGACAGCAGGTGGAGTTTGGCACCAAAGTCAAGACCGCTTGGAAACAAATGATTTTTGCAGAAGGGTATACCGCTACGGAGTTACCCTTTTTTTCTGGGCAAGTATTAGGCCGTTCCTTACAGTTCCCTTGCAAAAAAAACCCAGAGATCAGGTGGCAAAAAGTAACTCTAGAAGCGCGCTGTGTCATTGACGCAGTTTTTACTTGTTCAGCAGATTATGTGTCCCACACTAGCACTTGCGAGATCTTATGAATCGAACTCTTCGAGTGGAAAAAGTTGGCGTTGATACACTTCACCTTGATCCAAATAACGCACGAAAGCATGGCGCAAGAAACCTTTCTGCTATTAAGGGCTCACTCCTGGAGTTTGGGCAAATAAAACCAATCGTGGTAAGAAACGATATCGTCATAGCAGGCAATGGAACACTCACGGCGGCGAGAATGTTAGGGTGGGAAATGGTAGACATAACGCGCGCTGATCACCTCAGCCACACCCAAGCTATGGCTTACGCACTTGCAGATAACAAAACGTCAGAGCTAGCAGAATGGGACGACGAAATACTAAGAGCCTCACTTGACGCGCTCCTTAACGATGGTTTCGCAGTAGAAGATATCGGTTTTGATATTGACGATATTCCAGGCCTTGGTTACGCCATGCCTGAAGTCGAGCTTGACGACAAGGAAGGCAAGGAATCAGCAGAATCAAAATTCATCCTCACTGTTCACTTAGGCGACAAATTGGAACTTGATGATTTAAAAACCGAGCTTTCGTCTCGTGGACTAATTGTCAAGGAAAAATAATGTCGCAGTACGGCTTACCTTATCAAGGCTCAAAACAATCACTGTGTGACGAACTAATTAAAATATTTCCAGCGGCTGATCACTTCTACGACCTCTTTGGTGGTGGTGGTGCGGTAACGCACGCTATGGCTGTTAGGAGATCAAAAGATTTTAAACAATTTCATTACAATGAAATAAAACCAGAGATCATTGATTGTTTTAAAAATGCAGTTGCTGGTAAATATTCTTACGAAGTTTTTAAACCTAAATGGATTAGTAGAGAAGAGTTTTTAGAGAAAAAAGATTTAGACGGCTATATTAAACTATGTTGGTCCTTTAGTTGTAACGGAAAAGACTATTTATTTGGTAAAAATATTGAATCTTACAAGAAGTCCATGCATATGGCCATAGTCTTCAATGAGTTTGATGATGTTGCTAAAAAGACATTTGGAATGAATGCTTTTAAGGAATCTTCATCGATCAAAGACCGCCGCCTGCTTTTGAGACATGTGCAACTTTTGGGCGGTAAAAGCAACCAGCTTAAAAGCATTGAAAGTCTTGAGCGCATAGAGCAGGCGCAAGGCCTAGATCAGCTCGCAGCTCAGCAACACCTATTCGCCCTTGAGCGCGTTGAAAGTCTTGAGCGCATAGAGCAGGCGCAAGGCCTAGATCAGCTCGCAGCTCAGCAACACCTATTCGCCCTTGAGCGCGTTCAAGGCTTAGAGGGCTTGCGGCAGAAGATAGTTTACTTCTCTAAAAGTTATGAGAAGGTAGAGATTCTGCCCAACTCAATTATTTACTGTGATATCCCATATGAAGACACGAAAGGTTACGCCCTAAGTTTCGATAGGCCGGCGTTTTTAGACTGGGCAGACAAGCACGACACTCCTATATTCATTTCAGAATATGATATCAAGGATCCTAGATTTAGGCTTATTTGGACTAAGAAAAAACTAGCGCTCATGTCACGACAAGGCGCCGGCACTAAGGTTTTAGAAAAAGTATACTGCAACGCGGCAGCTTTGAGGTTTAGTAGAAAATAGAGTACGATTAGCCTAGAGCTCTTAACCCCACAAACTGACTAAAACCTCATGGACGAGCGGATTATCTTTTTAGTGGGGTACCCTTAATTTTATTAAAATCATGTGCTAGACTACCTGCATGAGCTGTACAATCAATATTTCAGGGGCGGGCAGTACTGCCAGCGGACTAGACCACCACAGTGGATTTTCAGATATTGCGGCGGGCACTACCGTTACGATTACGGCAAGTAAGCAAATGGTCGTGTTTGGCGATTTTATTTTAGAGGGCGCTCTAAATATCGAGGGCACCCTTATCCTAGAGGACTAATACATGTCAATCCAAAGATTTTCAGTTAACGATCAGCCGACTACTCCTGCCCTAGGGAAAGTTTACCTATGGTTTGATACTACGGCTAATATTTTTAAATATATGACAGAGAGCGGTATCGCGTTACCTATAGCGGGCGCTGGTTCCGTAGCAGGAGATTCCATTTGGGACGCTAAGGGAGATTTGGCCGCTGCTACCGGTGCCAACGCGGCCATAAGGTTAGCCGTAGGAACAAACGGGCAGGTGTTGACTGCTGATAGTGCAGAAGCTACCGGCATGAAATGGTCGACCTCTTCTGGTAGTGGTGACGTCTTAGGGCCAGCCAGTGCGACAGACAACGCGGTTGTTCGTTTTGATGCCACTACGGGTAAGCTCATTCAAAACTCGGTGGTCACTATAGCAGACTCAACTGGAAATATGGCGGGTGTTGGTACACTCAACACGCACACGCTCCCAGGTGGTACTGGCACACTAGCTCTCACAAGTCAAATCACTGGCACAAACTCAGGTACAAATACAGGCGACCAAACCACGGTTTCTGGTAACGCTGGTACGGCTACGGCTTTGCAAACAGCGCGCACAATTAACGGAACGTCTTTTGACGGTACGGCTAACGTCACGGTAACGGCGGCAGCGGGAACACTAACGGGTGCCACCCTCGCGGCAGGAGTAACGGCGTCAAGCTTAACCTCTTTTGGCGCTGCAATGATCCTCGGCACACCTGCCTCCGGTGTAGGAACGAACCTAACGGGAACAGCTGCCGGGTTAACGGCGGGCAACGTCACAACCAACGCAAACTTGACTGGCGCGTTAACGTCAGTAGGTAACGCCACAACTCTTGTTAGTGCTATGACGTGCAGCATTCCACTTGCTAATCCGGCAAACCAAACTATCTACGCTGATGCTAAGGCAGCTTTTGGCTACACCATTAACAGTGTCGGGGGAGCGGGCACGTCAAGCGGGACCATAACGCTGGCGGTTCAAATTAACGGCGTTTCAGTGACTGGCCTATCAGCCGTAGCGATTACCAGCACGCCAGGAGACTCGAACGCCTCGGCGGCAAACGTCGTTGCTACAGGTGATATTGTAACTTGGGTTTTTAGTGCCAACTCGGCGGCTAACGATTTGCGTTTTACTATGAGATTAACCAGAACTTAGAAAAGGGGACAAAAAATGTGGGTTTCTGTAAAGTACAAACAAAATACAGTCCAAGAAAAACTTGGAGCAGCCATAGCCGTGTATGAGCACCAGACACTAGGCGTTTTTACTTACACAGAGGACAGAATTGACGTAAATTCAAAATCAGCGGAGTTCGTTGTCCGCGCTAAGGCTGCACTAATAGACTGGGTTGCTTTGCAAATTAAGTATGAAACAAACGAAACAAGTATGTTGGCGGCACTCAACGCATAACCTCAAGGGAGTACACACATGGCTGTCGGAGATATCAAATTAGCGTACGGGGCTTCGTCGGCTCTTACAATTACGCTCGCCTCACTTGCAACTGACGCAAGCCTACTTACGGGCCGAGCATCAACTGAGGTAAGCAATACCGTTAACCTTTTTCAAGACTACCTTTTGGCAGGAATGATTACCACTGGCACAACTCCGACGACTGCGAAAGAAATCAGAGTTTACGTCGTAGGGCTGATGGACGACACATTATATCCTGACGTTTTTGACGGGACTGATTCAGCGGAAACCGTTAGCGGTGTAGGAACGCGCGACAGTGTTTGTAAACTAGCTGCCGTAATTCCAACAATCGCAACGTCAAACCTTGCTTACTATTTTGGTCCTGTCTCAGTAGCTTCTCTTTTCGGTGGAACAATGCCAAAGAAATTCTTGGCCTTCGTTACCCACAGTACAGCCGTGAATTTAAACGCAACGGCTGCAAATCACGCGATTTACATAACGCCTGTATTCTCGAAAGTAGAGTAATGATTGTACCTCGATCAAGCCAAAGAGTTTTTGATTCTGCACAGCTAGATCCTAGGCTGCGCGCGGATCTAATTTTTCACGCTACCGGTGGCGGCAGTGGCAATACCTGGTTTGATAGGTCAGGCTATGGGAATAACGGGACGCTAACGAATGGCCCAATCTGGACGCTCGGCGAAGGCGGGAAACGTAATGCTGTGAGTTTTGACGGATCAAACGATTATGTTGATTACGGCGACGTGACTTTTTTAGATGGAAAATCTTCCTGGTCTATTTCTGCATGGTTTAGAGTTCCAGATACTACCGGACGATATGGTATCGTAAGTAAGTGGAGAGACGATGTCGCTCAACGAGGCATACTAATAGAGGTTTTTTCAGGGAGTATAAGATTTTTCAAAGGTACTACTGGCACTGGTAATACTTTCCTTACAACTGCAGCTACGGCGAATGATTGGACACACGTGGTCGCTCTTCAAAATGGTGTCGATGTTGTTCTGTACGTTAACGGCGTTGAAAGGGTTAGAGCTGCTAATACCCATGCTTTGGCCGACAATACTGAGAGTTTGCTTATTGGAGTTGTAGGGATCGCTGGCGTGTTGTCTGGGTATTTTAGAGGCTCGATAGACGACGTCCGAATCTACGGGCGGGCACTCTCAGCTGCTGAAGTGGCCCTTCTAGCTGCTCCTTCATTTGTCCCCGTAACTACTCAGCGCGCCCTGTTTGGTAAACGCGCTGCCATTGCTGCCTCGGGTTATGCTTTCACCGGCAGGTTTTTTTAAAAATCATGATGGTTGCTTTTCCTTTACGCCCACGTCTATACTGTCCTTAAGCATACCTTTTAAACCAATTCACTATAGGAGGAAGGGAATATGTCTGAACTACAAGACAACCCGCCAGAATCCATACCAGACGATTTAAAGCAGATCATAGCGGCCTTACAAGGGCTGACCTCAGTAGTCGACCTGCTTGAGCATGGGGCCTTTTCAGGGAGCCTGGCAGGTAGAGTATATAGTGGCATAGTTTTCACTAAGGCTGCCCGTGAGCAGATATTGGCGCAAGCAAGAGCGCACGATTTCGCACACACTGTAGGGGGCCTCGATGATTTCTAAAGGGGCAAGCATCAGCGAAGTAGTAAAGAAAAAGCGCATCAGGAAAAAGAAGGTTGTGGCAGAAACCGGTTTTGGCTGGTTTGTTGCAATGGGCGTTATGAAACACAAGGACGGCACATTCTCAAGGGTTGACCTTATGGTGAATGGGGACAAAGCAAATATTTTGTTTGTCGAAGAGCCAATGTCAAGGCATAACGTGAGGCTTGATTTTAGTATTGCAGCACAAAAAAGGATCCTCGATGTTTTATAAGGTAACCGCTAGTGACCTCATGCTTTGTAGTCTGCTTGTAGCGGAAGGTAGCTTTCTTGTAGCTGTCTTCATGAGTGAGTCTTTTGGCCTTACTCAGTGGCTAGCGTCTATTGTGGCGGCGATCCTACCGCTTGCTTGCTACTACATGCTAAGATTAGAAGCGAAGCAAACAATGAAAGCATCAAAAGAGACGGCCATTCTCGTTAGTCGCGTAACTTCTTTGGAGTCAGATATATCAAAAATAAATCTAGCACTAAAAATGCGCGGCTAGGACGTCCGCCTAAAGAGGTAGACATGAAGGTGCTCATTGCCCTTTGCCGTGTCTTCTGCACTGCTAAGGAGATTGGAAACGTCCTAGGCTTATGTGAGCAGGCTGTCTATAACCGCTCTCCTGGCTGGTGTGAGGAGCTAGGTATAGAAGGAAGCACCTTCGACGATCTACGCTCACGTTACGGCGACGAAATGAAAGTGTCTTTACGAAGGGCACAGTGGAAGGCAGCACTAGACGGCTCCATTCCAATGCTGATATTCATGGGCAAACAGCATCTCGGCCAATTCAATGACTACGAACGCGACAGCAGAAGTACATGGGAGGAAGATCAGAATGGAAACGTCCTCACCCAAGCACAACTTGTCGCCTTACTCCGAGCTGCTAAAGAAAGCGAAGCCTAGCCTTCAATCGTTAGCCTGGAAAATTGGTAATCTTCAATACAAACTCCATCCTTATCAAGACGAACTTTACTTAGGTTTAAGAAAAGCTTTAGAAAGTAAAGAGTGTATAAAATACACTGTCAATTGTAGTCGACGTTATGGAAAGTCATTCATTCTATGCCTCATTGCAGTAGAGAAAGCTATCCAACAACCAGGAGCGCAGATCCGTTTTGCCGCTCCTACTGGTAAGGCGCTGAGGAAGATAATTTTTCCAATTATGAAAATTATATTTGAGGATTGTCCTATATTCCTTCTGCCCAAATATTCAGTGATTGATTCATTCTACAAGTTTCCTAATGGATCAGAAATCCACTTTGCCGGAACAGACAACCAAAGCTATGAGAACTTACGCGGTACATCGTCAGACCTTAACATAATTGACGAAGCGGCGTTTTGCACTGAATTAGACTATATTATGCGCTCCATTCTCATACCTCAGACACTGACTACGGGCGCCAAAACCTTACTTGCCAGCACCCCACCAAAGACGCCGGCACATGATTATTTCTATATTGCTCAAGAGTGTAAAATGCTGGGGTTTTACAGTGAGTTTACAATCTATCAGAACACACGGGTAACTAAGGAGACGATTGACCTCTACGCTTTAGAGAGCGGAGGTTATGACTCCACGACGTTCCGCCGTGAATATTTGTGTCAATTCGTGGTCGACGATTCCCTTGCCATTATTCCAGAATGGAAGGACGACTATATCGAGACATACGAGAAGGACGGCTTTTCTCACTTCATGCACCGCTACACTGCAATGGATCTCGGAGTGAAAGACTTAACGGCGGTACTGTTTGCGACCTATGATTTTAGGCGCGGTATCTTATATGTCGAAGAGGAAGCCGAGATGAACGGGCCTACCATGACAACGCCTAGGCTTGCGGCACTCATTAACGACACAGAAAAGAAAGTGTACGGCGAACTTAAACCTTACCTCCGTATATCAGACAACAATAACCTTCTCTTGCTTCAGGACCTCGGAACACTTCACGCCTGTTACTTTCTACCGACTAACAAGGACTCACTTGACGCTATGGTGAACGAGGTAAGAATACTTGTGGGTGAGGGCAGGCTTCGCGTCAATGCGCGCTGCCTTAAGACTATAGGAGGGCTTAAGTACGGCGTGTTTGACGACAGGAGAAAAGAGTTCGCAAGGACCACGGCTTACGGACACTTTGACCACCTGGCCGCTCTGGTGTATCTTATAAGAAATCTCGATCGGCAGACTAACCCTGTGCCAAGTATGTTTAGACTTGACGATCACCGTCACTTCATACCAGAAAGTTACAGGTCAAGCGACTCTACACAAGTGTCTGTGTTACGCAATATTTTCAAAGGAGGGAACTGATGGAACAAGGAATGAAGGACGACGAACCAAAATACTGGGCAGCTAAGGGAATTAAGGAGCTGCTACCAAGCCTCATTGGTAAGACTGAGGATTACTATGATTTCCTCAAAACTACGGGCCGTCTTTACTTGTGGCGGCGCTCTTACTCGGCTTACTATAAGCAGTCTCAGCTCGGCGGGCAGCTTACGCGCGCAGGTAAGACCGGGGACTTTACAAAGATTGGTGTTAACGATTACAGGAATATTGCGCTCCATATCAAAGCACTCACGACACAACAACGACCAGCTTTTGATCCTCGTGCGACTAACACAGACTACAGGTCTATGGCGCAAACGATACTGGCGTCAGGTTTACTCGACTATTATAACCGCGAAAAGAGGATGGAGCGTTTCACGGTACAGTGTCTTGAGTACGGGCTTATCTATGATCACTCTTACATCAGCTGTACGTGGGACTCTAGCGACGGGCAAAGTTACGGCAAGAATGATTTAGGCGTTGACGTGCCAGAAGGAGATATGTCGTATGAAGCTTTTTCTCCTATGGATGTCTGCGTTGACGTAACGAACAACGAGCAAGGTCCTGACAGCTGGAAAATAACTAGATCATACAAAAACCGCTATGACGTCATGGCGCTTTACCCAGAATTGGCAGACCGCATTGAGGGACTTCCTAGCATAACGGACATGCTCGACGAATACATTCTTAGTCCTAGTTCTCTAAAAGATTCTGACCTTATCCCTTGCTACAAGTTCTATCATCCTCGTAGTGCTGCGCTGCCAGAAGGACGTGAGGTGCATTTTCTTAGTTCTGACTTAGGGCTAATCGATGGACCACTACCTTACAGAAAGGTTCCGCTTTTTCGGTTTGAACCGAGTAAGCAAGACGGGACACCTTTCGGTTACACGATCATGTACGATATCCTCCCGCTGCAGGAAGCAATAGACGGCCTTTACTCTATCGCTCTAACTAATAACAAACAATTTGGCGTGCAAAGTATAGTCGGACCAAAAGGCGGGAATATTAGTCACACTAATCTTTCAGAAGGTTTAAATTATTTTGAGTATGACCAGAGGAATGGAAAGTTAGAAGCACTCCAATTAACTCAGAGCGCGCCTGAACTTTACAATCTCATCGAAATGCTCGAGCGTAAAATGGAGACTCTCAGCGCTGTTAACGCAGTGACGCGCGGTCAACCGGAGGCTTCCCTTAAGTCAGGCGCTGCTATTGCTTTCGTGCAGGCCATGGCGGTGCAATTCTCTAAAGACCTAGAAGGTGCTTGGATTAGGCTTCTTGAGGATGTCGCAACTGCCACTATAGTAACGCTCCAAGATTTTGCTTCTGTTCCCCGTGTGGCCATGATTGCGGGTAAGGCTAATCGCCCTTTCATGAAGGAGTTTACGGGCGAAGACTTATCCCTTATCTCGAGGGTAATGGTTGATATTGGTAATCCATTAACGCGAACTGTAGCAGGGAAAGTTAACTTAGCTGACGCGCTCATGGAGAAAGGTTTTATCAAAACACCGGAACAGTATATTCAGGTTATGACTACGGGAAGGCTTGAGCCGATCATTGAGGGCGATCAAGCAGAGCTAATGCTTATAAGGGCTGAGAACGAACGAATGAGTGAGGGCGGTCGTCCTCAAGCGATGATCACTGACGCACATTCCCTTCACGTGAGGGAACATAAGGTTGTGCTTGCTTCACCGGAAGCGCGCGAGAACCCAGAGGTAGTGCAAACGGTAACGGATCACATACAAGAGCATTTTGATTTGCTCTTGTCGACTAACCCACAACTACTAGCCCTTCTGGGCGAGCAAAGTATGCAACCGCCACCGATGGATCCTGGCGTCGCTCAGGGCATGGACGCAGGCGCTGCAATGAATGCTGAGCTGCCGGGTGATCCTAATCTGCCGAGCGCTCCTGCTGGCAGTGATCCCATGGCTGAAAACACAATCGAAGAGCAGAATTTAATTTTAGAAGGAGGATAGAGATGGAAGGACAACCTAGTGTAGTGCCAACCCCGGTAACAGTTGATCCCGTGGTCACTGGCACAACCACAAAGCCCGTAGAGAACGAAGCCCCAAAGGAGTCAAGAAAGATTAAGGTTAAGGTAGACGGGGAGTATATCGAAGTTGACGAGGCTGACCTTATCAGTGACTACGGCAAGGGAAAAGCTGCAGACAAAAAGTTCCAGGAAGCCGCTGCCCTTCGCAAGGAAGCAGTATCTTTCATTGAGGCACTAAAAAAGGATCCTTTGTCAGTACTGACTAATCCTAAACTCGGCCTTAATTTGCGCGAAATTGCTGAAACGCACCTGATGTCTATTCTTGAGGATGAAGTGATGGATCCAAAAGACAAGGAGCTTCGCGATTTAAGAAAAGACAAGGCGACAAGAGAGGAGGAAGCTGCAACGGCTAAGAAGGAAGCAGAAGAGGAAGAGATGGTTAAGTTGTCAGGTGAGTATAGGGACCAGTACGAAAAGTCTTTTCAAACTTGCTTAGAGGCTTCTGGTCTACCTAAGACACCACACACGGTAAAGCGTCTAGCTTTTTACATGCACGAAGGCGTGAAGCGCGGGCTTGACCTTAAGCCAGAAGACGTCGTGGTTTTCGTAAAAGAGGAATATCTAGAGGAACAGAAAAGCTTGTTCTCTAGTCTTGACGGTGAGAACTTACTTAAATTCTTAGGTGAGGACTTAGCAAAGAAAATAAGAAAATACGATACGGGCCGAGTGATTAGTCCTAAGACTATATCTCGTTTTGATCAGCCTAATGTCTCGGAGAAGGGCGCTGTAAAGAAGGAGCCAGGCATTTCAAGGGACGAATGGAAAGCTAAAATGGACAGGATCAAAGCAGGTCTTGAATAAAGTATAGACCTAAAAGTTGCCTTAGCTTACAATCTGCCTTAAGATTTCAATAGCTAGGGCAACTCTTTTTAAAGAACCCCTCGTCTTTTTCATCGCAACTGAATGAAGGCGATACTGAGCGCTTTGTAACTTGAAATTCAAGCCAAAGTCAAAAGTCATCCAACCAAAACAAAACAAGTAAATTTAATAAAACGATTCCTACAATATCAAGGAGATATTTCTATGACTAATCCAGCAGAGCTTAGTGGCTTATTTAAAGAAGCCTACGGCGACAGTATCGAGAACCTAATTCCAGAAGCGGCAAAGCTTACCAAAATGATTCCTTTCGTTCAGCGCGATAAGGAAACAGGTGAGAAATATCATCAGCCCGTGGTAGTCGGTGCAGAACAAGGCGTAACATACGCTGCTGCAGGCGCTGGTGCTTTTGCACTAGAAGATGCAGTATCAATGAACATGCAAGATGCACAAGTTCAAGGCAACCAAATGTTGCTTAGGTCTTCTCTTGCTTACGACGCAGCTGCTCGCGCTTCTAACAGCAAAAAAGCTTTCGTTAAGGCAACTGAGCTTCTTGTTGAGAACATGATGGAGTCTGCGACTAAGAGACTAGAAGTTTCTATGCTTCATGGTCAAATGGGAATTGCTGATATCGCAATTGGTGATTTCGATGAGACTGCGCCAGCCGCAACTACTGCAACTTTCGTTATAAGTCAAGCTTCATGGGCAGCAGGAATCTGGGCAGGTATCGAAGGTGCTAAGCTTGTTTTTTTCAAAGACACGTCGCTCACCATCTCAGCCGGCACGAACGTAACTGCAAACGACGACACCGACAAGAACGTAATCGTCACAGCGGTTAACACTGACACTAGAACTATATCGGTTTCTGGTTCTGCCCTTGCAATCGAAGACATCAACGACTTCTCAGCTGCAAAAGCACTCACCGTGTACTTCAAGGGTGCGGTAACTGGTACAGGCGCTTCTTTTGCTTACGCAGAAATGGCTGGCCTTCGCAGAATTATTTCTAACACTGGTACACTGTTCAACATCAACTCAGCTACATGGAATCTTTGGAGAGGAAACACGGTTACTACTACTGGCCAAATGACTTTCTCTAAACTTTTGACTGCAGTAGGAAAAGCTGTTCAGCGCGGACTCAACGAAAAAGTGACAGTACTGTGCAACCCAGATACATGGTCAAACCTTGCTTCTGACCTTGCAGCACTTCGTCGCTTTGACGGAAGCTACAACAAAAAGAAATCTGAAAGTGGATCAGAGTCTATTTGTTACTTCGGTCAAAACGGAGAGATCGAAATTGTTTCTTACAACTTGGTAAAATCGGGCGAAGTAATTATTTTCCCACCAAAACGTTGTAAGAGAATTGGAGCACAAGACCTCTCTTTCAAAACGCCAGGACGTGAAGGCGAGATTTTCTTGCAACTTCCAAACAGCGCAGGCTTTGAACTACGTAACTACGTAGATTGTGCACTGTTTATCGAGACTCCAGCACGTTGTGTGTACGTTTCAGGATTTACTAACTCTTAAGTGTTTTAGGAGTTAACTAATAGGGCGCTCAAACTTAATTGTGGGAGCGCCTTTTTTCTAAAAGGAGAAAATCATGGGCTTAGCAACTATAGTTATAGATTACCCAGAGACAACGGCGCAGTTTGAAAGCATCAACCGTTTTGCAGACACAATCGAGGGCACGCTTTCCCTTGCTAGTTACCTTGAGAGTACTGTGGCCGGCGTAAGAACGGCGACGATCACTTGCCGCGTTGGAGCGGTGCAGGCGGTAGGACTTCTTACCGTAACGTCATCTGGCCCACTCAACAACGAAGTGGCAGTTGTTGCCGGTGTCACGATCACAGCGAAGACAAGCGGAGCAGTACCGGCAAGCGGCGAGTTCGATATCAACGCTTCAGCTGATGTTGTAGCCACTGGTATGGCGCTTGCAATTAACAGCCTTTCGACTCTTGTGGGAATTGTAACGGCGACTAGCGCCCTTGGTGTCGTGACGATCACCGCTGTCTTGCCTGCTCGTACTGGTAACGGTCTAATCTTGACTGAAGCTATGACGAACGTATCGCCAACAGCTTTTGCGGGTGGATCAAGCGGAGCCACATACGTTTTAAATAACGCTTAGGGAGAAAATATGTCGGTTAACTTAACGATCAACGGCCAAACTTTTGCTTACCCAGAGACTGCCGATACAGACTGGGGCAGTAGTGCAACACTCTGGGCTACTGCTGCGACAAACGGCATGTTGCAAAAGGCTGGCGGTGCTTTCACTTTGTTAGCCGACGTAAATTTTGGGGCAACTTTTGGGCTCACTTCGGCCTACTACAAAAGTAGGACAGCTGATATCTCTACGGCGGGATCTCTTCGTCTAGCCCAGGCGGACTCTATCGGGTGGAGGAATCAAGCTAATAGTGCTGACCTTCTTTTGAGCGTATCGACCGACGCACTCAGGTTTAACGGCGTCGCCTTAACCCTTGCCGGCGCTATAGTTAACGCCGACATTAGTGCATCTGCTGCGATTGCTTACTCTAAGCTTGCCTTGACTGGTAGCATTGTGAACGCGGATATTAGTGCTTCTGCTGCCATAGCATATTCAAAGCTGGCTCTAGGCACTAGCATTGTGAACGCGGATATTAGTGCTGGCGCTGCTATTGCTTACTCTAAGCTTGCGCTGGGCACTAGTATTGTAAACGCCGACATCAGTGCTTCTGCTGCCATTGCAGGATCAAAAATTGCTCCACAGTTTGGCAACCAAATTGTTTCAGGAGATAGGGAGTATCAATTTACAGAAATTGCGACTCCAGGAGCGCCAGCGGCTAACAAAGTATTTTTGTATCCAAAGGCTGACGGCAATATGTACAAGATGGACGACACCGGCGTCGAGGTCCAGGTGGGATCAGGCGGCAGTGGGACGGGCACACTCAATATCGTAGCTAACCCATCGGCCACGAGTGGAACGACAGGCTTTACGGCTGCAGCAAGCTATACGGTTACTCGAAACACGACCGATAGTCCTCTTGGAACGGTAGTAGGCACTTGCTTTGCTTTGTCCACGACACTTGCTACACCTGAATCGTCGACGAGTGGAGTGTACGCCGCTTCTCTTGCTAACCCTACGGCGATAAGAAACACAAAACTTCAGCTGAGTATGTACGTCACGGTACCCTTGTCGACACTTGGTGTGTGGCGTGTTTCCATATATAACAGCGGTGGAACGAGGGTTGCGCTAAGTACAGACTCTAGTAGCGTTACAACATTGCCTAGTGGTTTTGGCGGGCAATTCACCGCTTCCTTTGACGCAGACAGCGGAGCAACTTACACACTAGCGATTACGCAAACGACTAGGTCTTCTGCTAACACTCTTTTTGCAACTAATATCTCGATAGGTAACGGCGTGCTTGTGCAGGGCTCGATTGTTGAGCCATGGGAAACATATACCCCAACTACTCAGGGTTTTGGAACGATCACATCTATATCGGTTTTACGGAGACGAGTAGGCTCTAGCATTGAAGTGCAAGGACAATTTACTACTGGGACCGTTACAGCTGACGAGGCAAGGATCGGTCTCCCCTCAGGTCTTACCTTAACGGGGACGACAGGCCCTAGCGTGATAGGAAAGTTTGATACGTCAGCGGTTGTCTCAGACAATAATCACAACGTTTTATCTTCATCCGGACTTTCTCACGTCACCATCGCCCGGCATAACATGCAAGCTACGGCAACTAACATGCTCTTGCCTGCAGCCGGCAGTGCTTTTACATCATCAACGTCCAGAGTTTCATTTTTCTTTTCAGCTCCAATCGCAGAATGGGCAGGTGGAGGAACGGTAAATCTAGGCCAGAACGACATAGAGTATGCTTTTACAACTGGAACCTGGGACGCCAATAGTAGCGCGACGGCTTATGGTCCTCAGGGTGTCCAAATGACTGGCGCTCTTACAGACACAAGGTCAAAAACGGTTACATGGCTAAGTCCTCGCTCAGTCACTGATGAAATATCAATTGAACTAAGTAGAGACGGGGTTTCATGGACTAATTCTGCCGCTCTAGCGCCTTACTCACTAAACAGCACAGGATCCAACGCGCTAAGCGGTGGCATATTTTTAAATGCTTCTACCACGACAACAACGGATGTATCTTTTTGCAGATATTCCGCAATAGCCAACGATGATGCGCCAGCTTTTGATTGGGGAACGGGTTTTTACTGGCGCGTTAAGAAAACCAAGGCGGGTGTTGCAGTAGGTTTTGGGTTAGCCGCTGCAGGAAATAGTGGGCTCATCAACTTCTATCAGACTGAGTCGGGAAGTTTAAACAATGACTTCACAGGCGGAACTTATATCACTACCAGAATTGGTAACGTAGTTACAGTTACAATCAAGGCGGGAACTCATCCATCAGGAGCAGTCATAACCTCTACGGTGGGCGTTCCGACCTGGGCTAGGCCAACGGTATCCGATGTAAGGACTGTCTACACATCAATGCAGGGAAGTTTTACGGGGATTTTAGAAATATCTACTGCCGGATTTATTACCACTAGGTACTACGTATCTAACGGAACGACAGTTAACAGAACAGATATAGGGTATTCAGCGGCTATTTCTTACACGATTTAATTTTTAGAAAGGAAATCTATGTCACTAGCAATTTTGTCAAACGAAACACAAGCAGCCTTAACAATTGATGCTGCAAAAAACTCACCGGCTGTCTACGCTCCATTCGCGGAGAAGGTTGCTTTTGCGGTAGTAGCAAGTGCCGCCTCAAGCCCTGTTGGTACGACTGTAGGAATACAAGG
>Ga0163144_10013589_pt1 | contig 16976 bp, 16 predicted proteins | sample OliLak19BULKMAT1_FD_123175 | JGI IMG/M metagenome (GOLD analysis project Ga0163144, IMG submission 123175) | Freshwater microbial mat bacterial communities from Lake Vanda, McMurdo Dry Valleys, Antarctica - Oligotrophic Lake LV.19.BULKMAT1 | ecosystem: Environmental > Aquatic > Freshwater >... | reverse complement strand
GTTTGGAGAGTGAGAGGCAAACCTCATGAAGAAAATTCTGTCACCCGCGCGCAGTGTGATTGCTGCAGCGTTGATTGCGGGCCTGGCCATTCCGGCCCATGCCCAGCTTCGCGAGGCCCTGACGACGGGCGAGCAAGCGACCCGGAAGGCTGAACAGGTCCAGGACCAGATCAACCAGCTGGACGATGACCGTTCCGACATGGTGCGCGAGTACCGCACCCTCCTGCAGCGCCGCGACGCCGCAGAACTTTTCGCCAAGCAGCAGGAACTGGTCGTCCAGAGCCAGCGCGAGGAAATCGCCTCGCTCACCGAGCAGCTTGGCTCGATCGACGACATCACGGCCCAGACGGTGCCGATGCTGCTCGGCATGATCGAAGACCTGAAACTCTTCGTCGCCGCTGATCTCCCCTTCAAGGCTGACGAGCGCAAGACCCGCCTCGAGACCCTCGATGCGGTGATGCGCCAGCCGAACGTAACGACCGCTGAGCAATACCGCCTGATCATGGAAGCCTATTCCGCAGAGATGGAGTATGGCCGCACGATCGATACCTGGCAGGAAGAGATCACGATCGACGCAAACCCGACGACCGTTGACATGTTCCTCTACGGCCGGGTCGCTCTGGTTTACATGACGCCGGCCGGCAAGGTCGCCCGTTATGACCGCGCCGCGGGTGAGTGGCAGCCTCTGCCCGGCAGCTACGCCGCCGACATCAAACGTGCCGTCCGCGTTGCCCAGGGCAAGGCCCAACAGGTCGTCCTGTTCGCTCCCGTCCAGAAGTTCACGGTCCAGTAATCGGCCAGTTGATCACATACGAAGGTCATAGAGTTATGAAAACATTCAAATCTTCACTTAAGGCACTGGGCGCCGCGGTTCTTTTCGGATCGGTCTGCCTTTTTGCTGCTGCGCCGGCCTCGGCCCAGACCCTCAGCGACGTTCTGGCGAAAGTCCGCACGGATGCTAACCAGATGTCGGCAGAAGACCAGGCCCGCCTGAAACAATTCCAGGCAGACCGCGCCAGCCAGTCCGCCAGCATGGAATCTGCCCGCGGCGTTCTCAACGCAGCGGAAGGCAGGGCCCGCGCCCTGAGCGCGGAGTTCGATGCCAACGAAGCCCAGCTGGGCGCGCTCGAAGACCAGGTTTCGACCCTTGCGGGCGACTTCCAGGAAATGCTTGGCCAGTTCCGTTCTGCAGCCGGCGCCACGATGCCGGAAATCGCAAACTCGGTCTCCAACTTCGACTATAAAGACCGCGTCGCCGGCATCGCCGAGATCGCCGAAGCCCGCGTACTTCCGAACCGCGGCCAGCTCGAGCGTCTCCCCAATGCCATGCTCCAGGAGATGATCGCGCAATCCGAAGTCAAAACCTTCAGGGCGACCGTGAACGGCATTGGACCGGAAGGCTCGAACGCCGAAGCTGAACTCGTCCGTATCGGCGTCTTCACGGCGGCGACTGTCGACGGCCGCAAGTTCGTCGAAGTGCGCAAGGGCGGAGGCAGCGAAACCTTCCTCCAGGTCTTCGCAAGCCAGCCTGCTGGAAACTTTGCGTCGGCCATGGGCGCTGTCATCAACGCCAGCGAAGGCGAAGTGGTCAAGGCGCCTGTCGATCCGTCGAAAGGCAACCTGTTCGGCATCCTCGGCGAATTGCCGACCATGGGTGACCGCCTGAACCACGGCGGCGTCGTGGGCTACGTGATCATCGCGCTGGCCTTCGTCGGTATCCTGCTCGGGCTCTACAAGATGTTCACGCTCTTCACCCAGGGAGCGGCAATGCGCGGATCGGCGAAAACCCGCCAGGCCGGCACCAGCAATCCGCTTGCCCGCGTGCTCGAAGTCTACGAGAGCAACCGCAACCGGGACATCGAGACACTCGAACTCAAGCTCGACGAGCAGATCCTCAAGGAATCGCCGAAGATCGAATGGGGCCTCGACATCATCAAGGTTCTCGCCTCGGTCGCTCCGCTCCTCGGCCTGCTCGGCACGGTGGTCGGCATGATCATTACCTTCACCGCGATCACGATCTACGGTGCAGGAGATCCGAAACTCATGGCTGACGGCATCTCGACCGCGCTCGTGACGACGGTGCAAGGCCTCATCGCGGCTATCCCGCTGGTGCTCATCCACGCCGTCGTCGCTTCGATGGCCCGCGGAAATCAGCAGATCCTCGACGAACAAGCCGCTGGCATCATCGCTGAAAAAATGGAGTCGCTGCATGGGGGCCGGGCATAAGCCCGCCCCGTAACAGCCCTGGAGGAGTACCCCATGCTGGGTCTTGATGCTCTACAGGCCTTTCTGGATCGCGGCGGCCCTGTGTTGCTGATCATCATGGCTGCCACATTCTTCATGTGGGCCCTGATTCTGGAACGGTTTTTCTACTTCCGTTTTGCGCATAACCAGATTGCTGCGGAAGCCGTTGCAGAGTGGCGTGCGCGCTCCGACAAGAAGTCTAAGCTTGCCCACTGGGTACGCGACAAGCTCGTGTCGGAAGTTCGCCAGAAGGCGGAAGAAAACGTCCAGCTGACCAAAGCCATGGTCGCTCTGGCGCCGCTTCTCGGTCTGCTCGGAACAGTGACGGGCATGGTGGCGGTTTTCGACATCATGGCCATCACGTCAGGCGCTGATGCGAAGGCGATGTCGGCCGGCGTCTCGCGTGCAACGATCCCGACCATGGCGGGCATGGTGGCTTCCCTTTCCGGCGTTCTCATCACGTCGGGGATGGACCGCAAGGTAAGCCGCTCTGTCCAGCAGGTCGAAGACCAGATGGAGACCAGCTGATGCGCGGACGCGGCACAAGACAGGCTGAATCAGCCGAAATCGATCTCACGCCGATGCTCGACGTGGTGTTCATCCTGCTCATTTTCTTCATCGTGACATCGACCTTTGCCCGCGAAGAGGCGATCGGCCTCGAGCCGCCGCCTCCGCCAGCACCGGACCAGCTTGACCAGCCACAGGTTCCGGCGATCCTGATCTATGTGGACGAGAGCAACCTGATCACCGTCAACGGCCGTCTGGCCGATGTCAGCTCGGTGCGGGCGAACATTGAGCGGGTCATCGCAGAAACGCCTAATAGTGCTGTCATCATCCAGGCGCATCCGAAGGCGAAAAGCGGTGTGATCGTGAAAATCCGGGACGAGGCCTACAATGCCGGGTTCCGGGACCGCGTGAACATCGTCATCTCGCAGACGTCATAGGCAAGGAGCAGCACATGGCACGCAAACAACGCGCAAGCATCGGTGGCGGCGGGGACGAGATCAACCTGACGCCAATGCTGGATGTCGTCTTCATCCTGCTGATCTTCTTCATCGTGACGGCCCAGTTCATCAAGGAACCCGGCGTTCCGGTGATTCGTCCTGATGTCGACAACAAGGCCCAGGCCAAGCCGCTCGCGATCCTGATCGCGATCACGGAAAATGATGAGGTCTTCATCGACAAGAAGGAAGTTCAGATGGTTGAGGTGGGGTTCACGATCAAGGAAATGCGTCTCGACAATCCGCGCGGAGAAGTCGTGGTCCAGGCAGACGTGGACTCGTCCGCCGAAACGATGGTTGAAGTGATGGAAGCCATCAACAAGGTTGATGGATCAACTGTCATCAACATCTCGGCGAAAACTAACTAGGGAGAGGTTCCATGTTCAACAGTCCCCTCGGGCGTTTTCTGATCAGTTTCGCAATTGCGGCGCCGATCGCGATCCTGATCTTCCTTTTCATGAGCATGCTGATTGCAGTCGATGACATTTCGCTGGAAGCGAAAGAAAACCGTGTGCTTTCGGCAATCACGCCCCAGTCGAACGATTCCGATGTGCGCACGCGCCAGCGGGCCAAGCCTCAGCGGATCGACGCGGCCGCAAAGCCGCCACCGCCGCCGAGGCAGTCGGCGACCAAGTCGAGCATCAACCTGCCAACCCCGAAGATCGACGGCGCTGTTCCGCAGAACCTCGATCTCGGCCGGATGAAGTCGCTCGCGATTGACCCGGTCGCCGTGTCCGACCGTGACGCCCAGCCGATCCGTCCTCCCACGCCGTCCTATCCGCAACGTGCGCAGGAACGCGGCCTTTCCGGCAGTTGCGACGTCCGCTTCGACGTGGATACCCGCGGCAAGCCCTACAACGTTTCGGCGACCTGCTCGGATTCGATGTTCAAGAGCGAAGCCGAGCGGGCAGTATCGAGAGTGGAATTCGCGCCGAAGATCGTTCGGGGCAAGGCTGTCGAGCGCCGCAACGTTGTTTATCCTCTGGAATTCAACATCGAATAGGGGTACAATCGGAGGTAGGGTGGTGGCTGGGTCGCCGCCCGCCTTCCACTTCGGCCCAAGGCGGCGCAAGGCCGCCAGGCCGCCATAGCTAGCGAGAGATTGCCGCTGTGAGGCGGTCAGGAGAGAAAACCATGCGACTGAAAATTTTCCTCAAAGGCGCAATCGCGGCAGGCGCACTTGGCCTGACGGGCGCAGGCTCCGCGCTCGCCCAGGGTAGCTGCACCGAGACCCAGTTCAGCTCGAAAACCGGCCAAGTTTATCTTGAGGCCGAGCAGGCTGCGATCACCAACAAGGATTTCGATACGGCACTAGCGAAAATAAACCAGCTGCGCGGCATGGAACTCAACTGCTATGAAGAAAGCGCGATCATCCGCATTTCTGCGTACATCAAGATCGAGAAGGGCGACCGTCAGGGCGCGGTCAAGGATCTCCTCGACGCCATCAACAAAGGCTATGTGCCCGCTGCGGATGTCGCCCAGACCTATTACAACATTGCTCAGATCTACCTGCAGCTCGAAGATCTCAAGCTCGCGCTCGAATACATGCAGAAATGGCTGGCTGCGGGCGGCAAGGCGGATCGCCAGCAGAAATGGCAGCTTGCGGTGCTTTACCAGCGGATCGACAATTTCAAGGAAGCAATCCGCTACGCGGAGGAAGTGCGCCGCGAAGACGCGACAAAGTTCGACCAGCCGCTCTATGACCTGCTGGTCTTCCTCTACAACGAGTCCGGCAACAAGACGAAACTCGCAGAAGTCCTTGAAGTGCTCGTCGAGCGCAAGCCGGAAGAGCGCAAGTACTGGGACGCGATCGCTGGCAACTATTTCGCCGACAACGAACTGCACAAAGCGTTTGAAGTCCAGAAAGCTATGTACCTGGCCGGCCTGCTGAAGACCGAAGATGAGGTCATGCGGATCGTGAACTTCTACAACCAGTTCAATGCGCCTTATCACGCTGCGCGCATCCTCGAAAAGGAAATGAACGCCGGCCGCATCAGGAAGACCACCGAGAAGATGTCGCTTCTCGCTGACTTCTACCAGGTTGCCCGCGAACATGACAAAGCAATCCCGGTGATCCGCCAGGCCGCTGAAATGGGCGGTGGAGGGGCGATGTACGAGCGTCTCGGCGCCTCCTACAGCGAGCTGCAGAAGTGGAAAGAGACCGAAGACGCCCTTCAGAAGGCGATCAGCGCAGGCGGCGTGAAAGATCGCGGTACGCTCTGGGTTCGAATCGGCCAGTCGCGGTTTGAGCGCGGGGACCGTGCAGGCGCCCGGGAGGCCTTCCGTCAGGCAGGCAATGCCGGCGGGCGTGGGTGGCTCGAGTTCATGCAGTCCGAAGAAGACACGAAGGACGCGCTCATCTGCTTCGAAGTCCAGTCTTCCGTCCTCAACCTCGTGAACGAAGACAAGATCTGCAAGAAGCTGCAGGGCCTGGGCGATGCCCAACCGGAAGGCTGCAAGACCGTCACCGAACGCCTCAAGGTGGGCCGTGCCAAGTTCGAAGCCACGCCGCAATGCCGCAACTCCCAGCCAGTCTGATCAGCTGAGCCTGATAGTGAAGAAGAAGCCCCGGACGGTTGGTCCGGGGCTTTTTTTGTTTCCGGGTAGATTGAAAGTGCGCCAGGCTGGAACTGGCTGGAACTGGCCGGAACTGGCCGGACCGGGGCAGCGGGCTGGGGCCAAAACAAAAGCGCCGGCGGGTGAGGCCGACGTTTCGTCAACAGAAGTTTCCAATCCCGATCAGCTCGGCTGCGAGGAGATCCCGAAGGAAGCAGGGCTCTGCGAGGCGGTGTTGATCGTCTTCGCTTCGCTGGCCGCGACCGGGCCGGTTTCCCGCAGCGGATCATCCGCATGCTTCACCTGGCCTTCAAACACGGCGTTCGGCTGGATCTGCAGCGACGAATGGACGATGTCGCCCTTCACATGCGCGCCGGTTTCCAGCTCGACCTTGCGGGCCCGGATGGAGCCGCGGATCTTGCCCTTGACCTTGACGACTTCGGCTTTGACTTCACCGGTGATCTGGCCCGAGGCGCCGATCGTGATGTCGGTGGCCGAAACGTCGCCATCAATGATGCCATCGATCTGGAGGGAGCCTTCGGAAATCACCGAGCCGTTGATCTTCATGTCAGCGCAGATGATCGAGGCAGCACGGGCAGCGGTCTTGCTCGCTGCGCCACGGATTGCGTCCTGCGCCGGGGCCGCCTTGGGCGGCTCGGCCGGGGTATGATCCGGGGTTTTGCTATTCTTTGTGAACATGTCGGCCTGCTTTCAGGAACTTGTTGGGGTCATACGGTTTTCCATTATACCAGACTTCATAGTGAAGGTGGTCGCCGGTACTGCGCCCGGTCGAGCCCATGCGCCCGACGAGATCGCCAATCTTGATTGTATCACCTTTGGAGACGGTGATCGACCTTAAGTGTCCGTAACGCGATTTGAAACCATGGCCATGGTCGACTTCGACGAGCAGGCCGTAGCCCGAACGGGCGCCGGCGAAGCTGACGCTGCCGGGACCGGTCGTCACGATCGGGGCATCGCGGTAAGCGGCAAGGTCAACACCCATGTGCGGTGACGGGCGCTTCGTGAAGGGGTCAATGCGGATGCCGTAAGGGCTGGTATAGCGAAAAGGGACCGCGACCGGCACGCCCAGGGGCAGGCTGTCGACGACCTTCTCGTAATGCTTCATCTCGGCAATCCGGGCCCGGGCCTGGAAGATGCGCGTCATGAAATCCTGATCGCCGATTGACCAGTCCGATGCGGAGGACGTCAGCGAGCCCATAGAGACTTCCGGGCCGCCGACATTGCTGCTGGCCAGGATGTTGTCGGTGCCGACAGCGGTCAGCATCAGGACGCCGCGGGCGCGTTCTGCGCGCTCGGCAGCGTGATCTTCCATGAGGTCGAACAGGCGGTAGATGTCCTGCTCGATGGCTTTGGTCGTGCCCCGGGCGGCCGGAACGCTCAACCCGCCGGTCATCAGGTGCGCGTCGCGGGACTGGCGCCGGTCGGCTTCCTCGATCGAGGCCTCGACCAGGAGCGAGGCGCCGTCACCCTCGAGGGCGGACAGTTTCTGGCCGTCATCCTCGCGCATGTCATTTAGCAGTTCCTCGAGCGCCTTCTGCTTCTCCTCGAGATCTGCCGTATCCTTGGAGCGCTCTTCCATAAGGGTGCGCTGGAGGGATTCACGAGCGCGCAGGTCCTGGACCCAGCGCTCATACTTGGCGAGCTCCTTGCCTTCGCCGCCTGGGAGCGTGGTCTCTCCGCCTCCGAAGACGAAACTGGCGGTGGCGAAAACGGTCCAGCCAGCAAGGGCGGTAACGCCTGCGGCCGTGATTGCCTGCTGCCAGGGGGATAGGGAGATGTATCGCACGGTGCCGCCGCTGCGGTGGTAAATCTGGCGTTCAGGGAATGCGCGATCGAACGTCGCCTTGAGGTTCGCACTCAACTTCGCCATGCAAGCTACCTGTAAACTGGAAACTTCTTTTGAAAATGCAGATTCCCCTGCAACCGGCTTCCCATTCCCCGCCTCATACATACCCAATTCGACCCGTGGTGAAACCCCCGCCAGTCATATAATTCGGCAATGTTCGCAGTTGAGCGTAAACTTCTCATTAACTCGGTGAAACTTTCGGCAATCATTGCCGGAATTCCCGCAGGAAAGGATTATCCTGCCAGTGCGGCCAGGACTTCCTCCGCATGCCCCCTGACCTTCACCTTTGGCCATACGCGGACGATCCTTGCGTCCGGGCCAATCAGGAAGGTGCGCCGCGCCATGCCCATATAGGTCCGGCCGTACATCGATTTCTTCTCCCACGTGCCATACGAATCGGAGACGTCGCCCGCCTCATCGGTCCCGAGGAGAACCGTCAGGTTGTGTTTGGCAGCGAATTTCTCGTGCTTTGAGAGCGTGTCGCGCGAAATGCCGAGCACGGTGGCACCGGCCTGCCGGAACGCGGCTTCATGGGCGGTAAAGTCGAGGGCTTCCTGCGTGCAGCCCGGCGTATCGTCCTTGGGGTAGAAATACACCACCAGATGGCCGCCCGCGAAGTCCTTCAGGCGCTTCGGGCCGGCGGTTGTCGGGATGCTGAAGGCCGGGGCCCTGCTGCCGGGTTTCAGTTCAGTGGTCATGCTTTGCTCCTATGGTCTCAACCTCTTCACGCAATTATAGTTTCTATGTGCCTATGGACCTGCGGCAACACCGGTATTTTTGAGGAGCCAGCGATTGGTCCGCCAGACCGCGTCCGTCATCGTCATGGAAATCCTCGGCGCCCTCGTGCTGGTGCCGATGGTGGCCAGCGCGTTGCTGCTGTTTCGCCTGTCGAGCGGGCCGCTCGACCTTAGCCCGTTCCGCGACGACGTCGAGCACGCCCTGACCGATGCGCGCGGCGGACGTGTGGTCTCGATCGGCGCGCTGCAGCTGGAATGGTCGCCGGAATCCAGGCGCGTGCAGATCACCGCGCAGGACGTGGGCCTGCTCGGTAATGACGGCCGAATCGCCGCGCAGGCCGCAAACGCCGAAATCGTGCTCTCTGCGTCGGCGCTGCTGCTCGGCCGGGTCGAAGTCCTGCGGTTGAACCTGCGCGATGGCTGGATCGGACTGGATCATCAGGACGGAAACATCTGGTCGCTCGGCGGCGATCCGCTGCCTGAAATCAAGGCCCGCGCCTTGCCCACCACACCGCAGGGCTGGCTTGACTATGCCAATACGGTCCTGCCGGAATGGCTCGCGGCGCTGACGGAAACCGGCGAGACGCTGACTTTCGAGTCCGTCAGCTTTGATGGTTTCGAGCTGCGGGTGCGCTCGGCTGACCTCGCCCTCCTCGGCACCGTGCAGCATACGACCGCACAGCTGACGCATGGGGATGACGGGCTGAGCCTCAACCTGTCGGGCAGCGGGCTGGGCGAAGGCCTGCCGGGCGGCATTGCGATCCGCATGCAGACGAGTGAGCGCGGCACGCGCATGCTGGCTGAACTGGGGGTTGCCGACTGGCCGCTGGGCGAACTCCTCCGGCGCACCGGGCTCGGCGCAGAAGGCTCGCAGGGGCTCGATTCGAATTTCGAGGTGTCGGTCGGCTTTACCCGGGAGAACGGCATTGAAGAGGTGGGACTGAATGCGCGCAGCGGTCCGGGCACGCTGAAGATAGGCGACCGGTCGGAGCCGGTGACCGACCTGCGCATTTCGGGCGCCTATGGCCGCCCGGACGACAAGCTCGCGCTGACGCTGGAATCCACCGGCACCGGCGTGTTCAAGGGGCGGGCAGACCTCGAACTCGAACAGGCGTTGACGGGGGAAGGCTTTCGCCCGTTCCGGGTCACGAGCCCGGCGCTTACCGCCAACCTGACGCCCTTCCTTGAAGCGCCGCTCGATTTTGCCAGCATCAGCGCATCCGGCGAAGTTGATCTCTACGCGCTCGCGGTCCGTGCAGCGACCGTCAGGTTCGTGACCGGCGGCGCAGCGTTTGATCTGGCCGGCGACATGGCGCGGACGCCGGACTGGAAAGAAGGCGACTCGGCTTTCATCGGAACGCTGGACGCGAACGTGCCCGGCGCCCTGCCGCTGGCAACCGTCATTTCCCTTTGGCCCGTCAGCCTCGGCAGCGGCGCCCGCGACTTCGGCAAGGTCCGGGTGGAGGCAGGGACGGCGCGCGATGCGAAAGGCCGGGTGACGCTGCAGCGCGACAGCTTTGCGCAAGGCTACCTGCGCGACACGGACCTGGAAGTGACCTTCGTGGTCGATGGCGCGCGGGTGAAATTCCTCGATGACCTCCCGCCCGTTGAGAACGCCGCCGGCACGGGCCGGCTGACAGGCAACAGTTTCAAGGTCATCGTCGACACAGGCGAGTATGGCGGCTGGACGATCGATGAGGGGCTGGTCGATTTCCCGGCCTTCAATCCGCGCGGCACCGAGTTTCGGGTGTTCGCGAAGGGTCGCGGCCCGGCGCGCAACATCGTCCGGACGCTGGCGGAATCGCGGCTCGAATTCGATCTTGATCCAGCGCGCGTCTCCGGCGACGCCGAGATGACCTATGAAATGTTCCGCCCGGCGCTCGATGAGGTTGCGTTCGGGGACAACCGCTTCACCGGATTCGGCACGATCCGGAATGGCGGCCTGAAGGGCGCTGCATTCGGGTTCGACCTGACCGGCGGCGCATTGAAGGTGAACCTCGACCAGAACGGCATCGTCATGACGGGACAGGGCAGCCTTGGCCCGACCCCGGTCGATTTCGTCTGGAAGGACAGCTTCGTAGAGGATGGCAAGCCGGCCGACCTTACCGCCAAAGGCGTCATGACGGCAGACTTCCTCAACGGATTCGGCCTGCTGGGGCGCGCCTACATGACCGGCGAAGCCCCCATCGACGTGAAGGCGACACTCGAGGGCGCCGATCTTGAAACGGCTATTATAGAGGCAGACTTCCAGGATTCCCGCCTCGATGTGGCGGAGATCGGCTGGCTGAAGCCTCGCGGCAGCGCTGCGAACGCGACGATCAATTATGCGCGGGTCGGCGACAACATGACTTCCAGGGTGCGCTTCGCTGCGGATGGCGCGGCGGTCGATGGCAACTTCACCCTTCGCGTGGCCGATTCGCGGCTCGTCTCCGCCGATCTGCGCCGCGCCTTCTTCCGGAACGTGGCGGACGTGAATGGCAAGATGAGCCGCGGCCCGGGTGACCAGGTCATGCTTACGCTGGGCGGCAGGCATCTCGATATTTCCGGCCTGATGCCGGGCCTTGGCGGTCTCGGCGGCGACGAGGGCAAGCCGGGCTCGCCGATGGTGCTGACAGCGGCGGTGGACCGGCTGACCCTCCGGCCAGGGCTGGACCTGCGCAGCGCCGAACTGGCGCTGATGACCAGCCGGACCGGACTGGAAACGCTGACGGCGACTGGCCTGGCGGGCGGCGGCGCGCCGCTGGTGGCGTCGATTGATGCAACCGGCAGCGGTCCTGCGCGCCTGAGTGTCACGTCCGGCGACGCGGGCTTTCTTGCCAGCGCGTTGCTCAACACGGAGTTCATTTCGGGCGGCACGGTTGAGATCAAGGGTACCATGGAGCAGGCGGGAACGCCGGCGAACCTGATGGTGCAGATATCGGATGCGCGGATGAGCGACGCGCCGTTCCTGACGCAGATACTTTCGCTCGCCTCGCTGCGCGGCCTCGCCGACACGCTCGGCGGCGACGGGGTGATGTTCAGCCGGATCGACCTGCCGCTGAAGATTTCCGGTGGGCGCTACATCATCAGCGGCGCCAAGGCGCAAGGCCCGGCTTTGGGCCTGACAGCGAGCGGGTTCATTGACACCGGGACGACCGACATCGAGATCGACGGGGTGTTGGTGCCCAGCTTTGGCGTGAACTCCGCCCTCGGAGGAATTCCGCTGCTCGGCGATCTGGTCGTCGGCCGGGACGGGGAGGGCGTGTTCTCCCTGACCTACGGCGTGCGCGGCAAGCTCGACAAGGCGAACGTCTCGGTGAACCCGCTCTCGGCGCTGGCGCCAGGCGTGATCCGCCGCATCTTCGAGAATCCCTCGGATACGAAAATCCCGAAGGCGAAGCCGCGCCCGCCGGATGTGGCGCTGCCGAAGGAATTGCCGCCAATCAAGGACGAGACGTTTTAAGTCGGCACCCCGCCCCGCCTTTGCAGGGGCAAGCGCCGGGGCAGGCCGGCAGGATTATCCTGCCTTGATCAGAGCGTGACGTTTCTTGCCGGCCGAAATCCTGATTGCGCCGTCCTTCAGGTCCGCGGCTGAGACTTTGGCGTTGGGGTCGGTGACGGCTTCGTCATTTACCCGAATGGCGCCCTGTTCGATCAGGCGGCGGGCTTCGCCGTTGGACTTGGACAGGCCGGCGGCCGTGCATGCGGCGGCCACAAGCAGGCCGGCATCAAGCTCCGCCTGCGGAACAAGTGCGGTCGGCAGGGAGTCTGACGATGCCCCCGCGCTGAACACGGCCTTTGCGGCGGCTTCGGCTTCCTTTGCTGACGCTTCGCCGTGCAGGAGGGCCGTGGCAGCGTTGGCGAGCGCAACCTTTGCGTCATTGATCTCCGCGCCTTTGAGCGCTTCGAGGCAGATGATCTCGTCCTGCGAGAGGTCGGTGAACAGGCGAAGAAAACGCCCGACATCGTCGTCTTCCGTGTTGCGCCAGAACTGCCAGTACGCGTAGGGGCTGCGCATGTCGGCGTTGAGCCAGACGGCGCCTTCTGCTGTTTTCCCCATCTTGCCGCCCGAAGATGTCGTGATGAGTGGCCAGGTGAGACCGAAGGCTTTCCCGCCGTCGGCTTTGTGGATCAGGTCCACGCCGCCGAGGATGTTGCCCCACTGATCCGATCCCCCGATTTGCATCCGGCACCCTTGGCGCCGGGACAATTCGAGGAAATCGTAGGACTGCATCAACAAGTAGTTGAACTCGAGGAAAGTGTAGGGCTGTTCAGTCGCGAGTCGGCGCGCCACGGTTTCCTGTTTGACCATCGTATTGATGGTGAAGTGCACCCCGATCTCGCGCAGCAGCTGAATGTATCCCAGCTTTCCGAGCCAGTCGTCATTGTTCACCATGATCGCGTCAGATGGGCCTTGCCCGAAGTTCAGGAAGGGATCGAACGCCCTGCCGATGCCAGCCGCGTTCGCCGCGATTTCCGCTTCCGTGAGAATGGGCCGCGACTTCTCCTTGTCGGTCGGGTCACCGATCCTGGTCGTGCCCCCGCCGATCAGGACGATCGGCTTGCCCCCAAACCTCTGGAAATGACGCAGGGTCATGATCCCGACCAGCGATCCAACGTGCAGGCTTCGCGCGGTGGCGTCACATCCGTAATAGCAAGAAGGCGTTCCCGAGGCGCAGTAGGCGTCGAGTTCCGCCTCATGCGTCATCTGCTTGATGAAGCCGCGCCAGCTGAGCTCGCGCAGGAATTCCGACTTGTATTCGCTCATGTTCTTGTGTCTCCGTGGAGCAGACGCGCGCGTAACACGGAAAGACCGGCTCTTGAACACGGCTACGGAAAAAACAATGCCCGCCACCACCCCGGTCTGGGTTGCCGGCTTCATGTCCGGCACCTCGCTGGACGCTGTCGATGCCGCGATGATCCTGACGGACGGGGAGCAAGTCACTGACTTTGGCCCGGCTGTGGAACGCAAGTATTCAGCGCCGGAGCGGGCGATCCTGCAAGCCGCGACCGATGCGGCACGGGCCTGGAACTGGGAGGGGCCGATCCCGGAGGCGCCCTTCCGGGCCGCTCTCGAGGTCATCACCCGGACACATTACGAAGCCTGGATGCTGCTTACTTCGCCCGCCCGGGCGCCCGTCCCGCTGCTTGCGGGTGTGCATGGGCAGACGGTGCTGCACCGGCGCACGAAGCCCGGGCAGAAAGGCGCGACGCTACAGCTGGTTGATCCGTTCGGCCTGCGCAAGGCGATCGGCGTGCCGCTGGTATGCGACTTCCGGTCGGCGGATGTCGAGGCGGGCGGCCAGGGCGCGCCGCTCGCGCCGGCCTATCATGCCGCGCTGCTGGACCGGCTCGGCCCCGAACCGGCCTGCGTGCTGAACCTTGGCGGCGTGGCCAATATCACCGCGCGGCTCGCCGATGGCAGCCTCGTGGCGTTTGACACGGGCCCGGCGAATGGGCCGATTGATGAATGGGTGGAAGGCCACGGCCGTGGCACGCACGATGCGGGCGGCAGGCTCGCAGCGTTGGGCAAGGTGCACACGGGCCTGATGGCGCAACTGCTCGACCATGAATGGTTCAACGAGACGCCGCCCAAGTCCCTCGACCGGTATGATTTCAGCGCGAGTGTGGCGCGCGGACTTTCCGTCGAGGACGGCGCTGCGACGCTGACAGCCTTTTCTGCGGCGGCGGTGGCGGCGGGCATTGATCAGTTGCCGGAGAAACCGTCCCGCGTGATCGCCTGCGGCGGCGGGCGGCACAATCCGGCGCTGATGGCGGCGCTGCGGAGCGCGCTGCCGTATCCGCTGATATCGGCCGAGGATGCAGGCTGGCGCGGCGATTCCATCGAGGCGGAAGCGTTCGCCTACCTCGCTGCGCGGCGGATGCGCAAGCTGCCCTTCAGTTGGCCAATGACGACGGGCGTGCCTTCGCCGATTACCGGCGGGCAGGTTTTCCTCTAGCTGCGGGCGAGGCCGGCAAGGCCGGTCTCTTCGAGGCGGTAGATCGTCCACTCGTCCATCGGTTTTGCGCCGAGGGAGAGGTAAAAGTCGATTGCGGGCTGGTTCCAGTCGAGCACTGACCATTCAAGCCGCCCGCAGCCGCGCTCGACGGCGATCTGCGCGAGATGTTTCAGCAGCGCCCTGCCATAGCCCTTGCCGCGCCGGGACGGGTCTACGAACAGGTCTTCGAGGTAGATGCCCGGCTTGCCAAGGAAGGTCGAGAAATTGTGGAAGAAAAGGGCGAAGCCGTGTGGCTCGCCATCATCCTCGATCAGCAATACTTCGGCGTAGGGCTTCGGGCCGAACAGGTTGGCGCGCAGCGATGCTTCGTCCGCGACGCAGGCATCCTCAAGTTTTTCATAGGCAGCAAGGGCGCGGATGAAACGGATAATGTTTTCCGTATCCCGTTCATCCGCAAACCTGATCTGCGCCATACCGGCCAGTCCTATTCTTCGAAGTCGTCGTCGTCCTCGACCACGTCTGCGTCGATACTTTCTCCGGCTTCAAGGCGAAGCCGATTTTCGGCTTCGTCGAGGCGGCGGACCAGGTATTCCTCGCAGACGCCGAGCAGCTCTTCGCGCTTGTCGACATAGAAGTGATTGGCACCCTTGATCTTGGCGCGTTCGACCTTGTGACCCTTCTGGACGCGGACTTTTGACAAGGCGCGTTCGATATCTTCCGGCGTCGCGATGGAGTCGGCGTCGCCTGACACAATCAGTCCCGAAGCCGGGCAGGGGGCGAGGAAGGAGAGGTCATAGTGGTTGGCGGGCGGCGAGATGGCGAGGAAGCCATCGATCTCCGGACGGCGCATCAGCAGCTGAAGCGTGATCCAGGCGCCAAAGGAGTAGCCGGCGCACCAGACAAGGCGAGGGCTTTCCGAGAGGTTCTCGACATAGTCGAGCACATAGGCGGCGTCTTCGAGTTCGCCGATGCCCTGATCATAGACGCCCTGCGAGCGGCCAACGCCGCGCGAATTGTAGCGCAGGACGCCGAAGCCATTCTGCTCGAACAGCTGGTACAGCATGATCGTGACCGGATCCTGCATGGTTCCGCCCGCTTTCGGGTGCGGATGGAGGATCAGCGCGATCGGCGCCCCCGGGTATGGTGGCTCGGTATAACGCGCTTCGATCCGCCCCTGCGGGCCCGGAATGATGATTTCTGCCATCTGATCCTCGGCTGTTTTAAAGTGAAGCGGGCGAGATAGGCCAAATCGCCCGGCAAATGCAAATTTTTCTGCAGGGTGCGGCCCCGCCCGGAAAACCCTATATGAAGGACCATGATCTATGCCGATTACAACGCCACCGCCCCGATGCGGCCGGAAGCCCGGGACGCTGTCCTTGCGGTGATGGATCTGGGCGCGGCGAATCCCTCGTCGGTGCACCAGTCAGGGCGGGCGGCGCGCGCGGTGGTGGAGAAGGCCCGGGAGCAGGTGGGCGGAGCGATCGGGTCGCGGGCCGCAGACATCCTGTTTACCAGCGGCGGCACGGAAGCGCTGGCCCTGGCCATCCAGGGGGCCGTTGTGGCGCTGGACGGCAAGGCAGTCCTGATTGTTTCGGCCATCGAGCACGAGGCCGCCGGCAAGGCGGCTGCGCATGCCGGCGTGCCGGTGGAGACCGCCTGTGTCGGAGCAGATGGCCGCGTCGACCTCGCAGACCTCGCCGCGCGGCTGGCCCGCTGGGACCTTCCGGCGCGGGGCACCCCGATTCTGGTGCTGATGCTGGCCAATAACGAGACGGGGATCGTGCAACCGGTTGCCGAGGCCGCTGCGCTGGTGCGAGAAGCGGGCGGACTGACCGTGTGCGACGCGGTGCAGGGTTTCGGCAAGGTACAGGCGAACGCTGCGCTGCTGGGGGCCGATTACATCGCGCTTTCAGGGCACAAGATCGGCGGGCCTCAGGGCGTCGGCGCGCTGTGGCACCGGGCCGGGGCACCGCTCAGGGCGCTGCAACATGGCGGCGGGCAGGAGCGGGGGCTGCGCTCGGGCACCGAGAATGTCGCGGGCATCGCTGGATACGGCGCGGCGGCCGAGGCGGCGGTGCGCGACCTGCCAAAATACGCCGCGCTGGCAAAACACCGCGACGCCATGGAAGCGCGCCTCAAGGCGGACGGAGGCGTCACCGTGATCGGTGAGGGCTCGCCCCGTCTCGCGGGCACCTCCAACTTTGCGCGTCCTGGCTTTCGCGCTGAAACGCAGGTGATGGCGATGGATCTGGCGGGCATCTGCCTCTCGGCGGGGTCTGCCTGTTCGTCGGGCAAGGTAGGGAGATCGCTTGTGCTGTTGGCAATGGGCGCCGATGACGCCCTTGCGGAATCAGCCATCCGCACCAGCTTTGGCTGGAATACCAGGCCGGAAGACTTCGAGCGCGTCGCCGACGCCTGGCTCGAGGCGGCCCGGAGAACAGTCTTGAAGGAACCCGCGTGATGGATTGCTGCGGCGGCATGGATGAACACGACGAGACCTGCACCGAGGTGAAGGTGAAAGAGGGCATCGACGCGGGCACGGTCGCGGCAGCGAAGCGGCTTGAGTCCGAGAATTATTCGGCGGGATTTGTCACCGATATCGAGATGGAATTTGCGCCGAAAGGCCTCTCGG
>Ga0163144_10013587_pt1 | contig 16977 bp, 15 predicted proteins | sample OliLak19BULKMAT1_FD_123175 | JGI IMG/M metagenome (GOLD analysis project Ga0163144, IMG submission 123175) | Freshwater microbial mat bacterial communities from Lake Vanda, McMurdo Dry Valleys, Antarctica - Oligotrophic Lake LV.19.BULKMAT1 | ecosystem: Environmental > Aquatic > Freshwater >... | reverse complement strand
GCTGGCGCGCTGGCAGGAGCACGTCATACCCATACACGTTCAATCGAACAGATTCGCGTGGACATCTGACGGCTATTTTCAAAACACCACAGTCATGGCCGGTCGTGGTCTTGTCCAACGCGGTATGAGCCTGGAGCCAGGCGCGGGATTCCACTGAGGAATGAGCCTGGAGGACGCCTGGGATCGGCGGTTTGGGGCTGGCAGGCAGCCCGCCGACGGTGCGGATCGATCATCGAAGCGATGGTGATCGACATGAACGAAGTCCAGGTGCGCACGCTGAAGCAGGTGCGTCAGGTTCTGGCGGGTACGCAGGCGATGGAGTTCCAGGCGGCCGCCAGCGACGGGGATCGGTACGCCTGGATCGAGTCGGTGCTGCGGCGCGTTGAGTACCGCCGGGAGCCTCGCGCGGACCGCGGCCCTGTGCTGGCCTGTCTGCCGCGCCTGAACGGCCTCAGCCGGGCGCAGATCACGCGGCTGGTTTCACGCCGGGACGCCGGCGAGCCGCTGGTCAAACACTGCGGCGAGCTCCGTCGCCCGTTTCTCCGCCTTCACACGCCGGCCGACGTGGCGCTGCTGGTCGATGTGGACCGCGCCATGAGCACGCTGTCAGGCCCGACCACGGCCAGCGTGCTGCGCCGCCAGCGCGATCTCTGCGGTGACGATCGCTTCGTGCGGTTGCGCTCGATCTCGGTGGGCCACCTGCACACCCTGCGTAACAGCACGTGCTGCGTTGCTGCCGCACAGCTGGCAGCGGGCCGACTGAAGTCCGCCGGGCCGCACAAACGCGCGGTGTGAACAACGCCGCCAGGCGCTGTCCGAAACAGGTGACGAGCGCCCCAGCGCGCAGCCAGCGCGCGGGTCGCTTCATCGCTGCCCTGCCGGTCATCGCCACCACGTTCGTCGTGCACAGGATGGTCGGGCGCCGGTCGCGTCAGATCAAGATGCCGCGCGCAGAGGCTTACCCCTGCGCCGCAGTGAAGCGGGCCAGGCCGTTCGAGACCAGCGTGGTCGGGGCCAGCAAGGTCCGGGTCGGCAAGGGCCTGGACCGATTCCTTCGTGAATGCACGCTTCGATCAGCAGACGAGGACGGGCTCGCCGGATTCGGTGTTCTGCACCCCGGCCACGAAGCTGATCTTGTCGGGAGAACCCCGGCCCGTCTTGCCGCCGTGATGCTCTCCACCGAGGCCGGCGTCGACGGTCTCCACGCGCCCGGTGAACTCCCGGGATGCCTCGCTCAGCCGCATGACCTCAACGATCTTGTGCTTGAACATCCAGGCCGTCGGGCAGGTGTCAAGCATCCAATAGTGCAGGTGGACGTTCAGGTTGGCGGCCGAGCCCTTCAGGGACAAGCCCGGCTGGTTCAGCGTGCGGACCGGCGCGCTGTCGGCCCGGTCACGGATTTGCGTGCAACCGGCACAAACTTTTCATTCCTGCGCTGTCGACGCCTGGTTGCTTGACTCGTTGCCAACGCCTCTGCCACGATGCATGCCTGACATCCGCTGAAAGTCTTATCGTGAAATTGCACCGCCTTTGTCTCACCCTGGCCTCGTCGGTCGCCATCCTGGCAGCAGCAGCCTCGCCCGCCGCAGCGCAAGGGCGCGGCGTCGACTACTTCATCGTCGGCAACTCGGCAGACGCAACCCCGGCCGTCGCGCCCGCCACGCCAGGGCTGGTGTTGATGGGCGGTGGCAGCGATGTCGATGCCGCCTTCCGCTGGATGATCGGCAAAGCCGGCGGCGGCGACTTTGTCGTGCTGCGCGCCACCGGCACCGACGGCTACAACCGCTACATCTTCGACATGGGCGGTGTCGATTCCGTGGAAACACTGGTCGTGCGCACCCGCAGCGCCGCCAGCGACCCCTTCGTCATCGCCCGGCTCAACCAGGCCGATGCGATCTTCATTGCCGGGGGCGACCAGAACGACTACCTGACGCTGTGGAAAGGCACGCCGATCCAGACCGCACTCGAAGCCGCGTTGGCGCGCAAGGCGCCTGTGGGCGGCACCAGCGCGGGGCTGGCGGTGCTGGGCGCGGTCGATTACTCAGGCGCCAACAACAGCGTGACCTCGGCGCAGGCGCTGGCCGACCCCTACAACCGCGACATGACCTTCGACCGCGGTTTCATCACCGCGCCCGGGCTGGCGGGCAGCATCACCGACACCCACTTTCGCCAGCGCGACCGAATGGGCCGGCTGATGGCCTTCGTCGCGCGCAACGTGCAAGACGGCTGGGTGCCGCTGGCGCAAGCCCGCGGCATTGCGGTCGACGAAGCCACCGCGCTGGTGGTGGACAACGGCATCGCCACACGGCTGGGCAGCGGCGCGGCGTACTTTTTGCAACCCTCCGCGAAGCCCGTGGTGTGCGTCAGGCGCAAGCCGCTGACGCTGCGCAATGTCAACGTCGACAAGCTGAGTGGCAGCGGCGGCAGCTTCGACCTCGGCAGCTGGGTGGGCAGTGGCACGGTGCGCTATGACCTGTCGGCCGAAGGCGGGCAGCTCACATCCACCCAGACTGGCGGCTCGGTCTACTGAACGCCAGCCGGCGACGCGCCGGGCAAGGCGCACCGCGTTGCGGCGAAATCGGACAAAGCCCGCGCCGGCAAGCCTTCGTCGCGGTCATCGAAGCTGGCCGCGCGGCGAGTCCGACTTCGAGCGCGGCCGGTGGGGAATTCGAACGCTGCTCTTCTGGCCCTTGGCTGGGCTGCGGCGCGCGTCAAGCTGGTTGTCGCCTCAGTTGCTCAGCCAACCGCTGAATAAGCATGCGGGTGACGCGAAGTGCGCGCGGCCCGGTTGTCAGTGGCTTCTCGCGCCCACGGTGGACATCTGGGCTGCCCACAGGACGAGCCTGTGGACAGTCGGCTGATTTCCGACAGTCTGCGGTCCATCGCGACCATCCCAGTGCGTTCACGCGGCTGCGCAAGCTGCCCTTGCCAACCGTGGTCGCACTGCGGCTCAGCGGCATGCGCAAGATCGTGCAGGCTGAACTGGATGAGTTCTTTGCTCATTTGCACCAACAAGCCCAGCTGGTGCACCACGTCTCTGAGCAAGCCTTCGCGCAAGCCGCAAGATCTCCAACACCGCAATTCCACGACTCAACGATTGCGTCATCGAGCGCGCTCAGCATGACGGTTTTGTCTCGCGCTGGATTGGCTTGCGACTGGTCGCGGCCGATGCCTTTACGGTACGGTTTGGCTTGCGCGCCGCTCGGCACCGTCGCCGTTGCTGAACTGATGGCCGGACGTCAGAACCCCTTTCGTCCCTCGGCACAGAGGCCTCGGAGTACCGCGCTGGTTTGCGGGGCTATCTTGCTGGACGAGCTTCGGCTCACGCCTCTGTGGGCGGCCGTTCCACCCATCCTGCACACAAGCCTGGAGGTCGGCGAGTCGGCGGGAGCATGGATTGCACTGACACCACTGCGGTCTGCGGAGTTGGCTCGCCCTGACACGGCGTCGTCCCACATCACGCGCAGGCCCGCGCCTTTCAGTGCCGCGTCCGCGGCCCCACCTTCTCACGATGCCGACGCAGCGTCTGCGACGGCAGTTCGCCGAACAGCGCCCGGTACTCGTCGGCAAAGTGGCCGAAGTGCCAGAAGCCGTAGGCGGTGGCGGCATCGGTTACAGACACTGCCGTCTTCAGGCGGCGGCGCACGGCGTTCAGCCGCAGCGTGTTCAGCCAGGCCAGCGGGCCCATGCCCCAGGTCGCGTGAACGCAGTTCTGCAGCGTGCGCCGGCTGACGCCGAGCTGCCCGCACAACTCGGCCACCGTCTGCGGGTCATCGAGGCGCGCGCTGACGAGATGGTGCGCACGGTCGGCCAGCACCACTTGCGCCGACGCGACCACGGTCCTGGCGGGTTCCCGCCGGCCGGCGTCGCCTGTCGGTTCGATCGCGGCTGCCAGCCGGCGCAACACCTCGTCGCGCAGCGCGAGGCCCACCGGGTCCGCCGGTCCCGGACGCTGCCCCGGCCCGCCGGGCGCCGCCGAGAACGCACTCAGCAGCAGGCACCGCAAAGCGCCGACCGCAGCGGCGTCACCCGCCAGCAGGCCAGCGCGCGCGGCAAACGCTCCAGGCGCCGACACCGCCCGGTCATCGAGCACCTGCGACTCGAACAAGGGCGCGTCGATCTCGATGCCGAGCATCACGTGCCGCTTCGGCGAACGGAACTCGAAGCCGTCGCGGCCCGAAAATACGTACACCGACGCCGCATCGCCCGGCTGCCCGCAGAACAGAGAGTCGCCGTGCAGCAGCGCCGGCACGCCGAGCGCCACCACCTGCGGCCGCACCTGCCCCGTCTGGTGGACGGCCTGATGAAGGTCTTCGACGAACAGCCCCACACCGGGGAGCTGCAGCCGCTGCACGCCACCCCGGAAGACACCGGCCGACAGTTGCTGATAACGCTGGTTCCAGCCGGTGAGCGCGGCCGCCTGCTCGTCGATATCGACGAAAACGTGTTGGTTGAGGTCGCCCGGCAGTAGCACGGCCGGTGCACCGGGGGGGTGCAGGACAGGATTCATGCCACGAGCTCCGCAAATGGCATGCCATCGCAGGTCATCGCCAGCCGATTGCCAAAACGGGATTGCCGAATCATGGTCACGGTTTCTATTCTGCGTGCTTCCGCCACCATCCTTCGGAGCCCCCATGGCCAGCGACGCCCAAAAACCGATCGACGACGACCTGAAGGTGCTGCACAGCATGGGCTATGCCCAGGAGCTGTCGCGCAACATGAAGGGTTTCCAGAACTTCGCGATCTCGTTTTCGATCATCTGCATCCTGTCGGGCGGCATCAACTCGCTGGGCCAGGGCATCAGCGGCGTCGGCGGCGCGGCCATCGGCATCGGCTGGCTGATCGGCTGCGCGGTGAGCCTGGTGTTCGCGCTCGGCATGGCGCAAATCGGCTCGGCCTACCCGACGGCCGGCGGCCTGTACCACTGGGGCTCGATCCTCGGCGGCCGCGGCTGGGGCTGGCTCACCGCCTGGTTGAACCTGATCGGCCTGGTGACGGTGCTCGGCGCGATCAACGTCGGCACCTTCAACTTCTTCATCGGCGCCTTCGGCAGCAGCCTGGGGCTGGAAGCCGGCTTCGCGCTGCAGGCCACGTTCGTCATCGGCATCACGCTGGTGCAGGCGCTGGCCAACCACGTGGGCATCCGATTCACCGCCCGGCTGACCGACCTGTCGGGCTATTTGATCTTCATTGTGGCCATCGGCCTGACGGTGGCACTGCTGGCCTACGCGCCGAGCTGGGATTTTTCGCGCCTGTGGACCTTCAAGAACTACAGCGGCCCGGCCGGTGGTGATGTGTGGCCGGCCACCAGCAGCCTGCTGCTGCTGTTCGGCCTGGGCTTGCTGCTGCCGATCTACACCATCACCGGCTTCGATGCGTCGGCGCACACCGCCGAAGAAACGCGCGACGCGGCGCGTGCGGTGCCACGCGGCATCGTCAACTCGGTGCTCTGGTCGGCGCTGTTCGGCTGGCTGATGCTGAGCGCCTTCGTGTTGGCCATCCCCGACATGGACAAGGCTGCGGCCAGCGGCTGGGGCGTTTTCTTCGTCACCCTCGACGCGGTGTTGCCGGTGGCGCTGAAGCAGATCCTCTACGTGCTGATCTTCGTCTGCCAGTTCATCTGCGGACTCGCCACGGTGACCTCGGCGTCGCGCATGATCTACGCCTTTGCCCGCGACGGCGGCCTGCCCGCGTCGAACGCACTGAAGCGTGTGCACCCGCGTTTTCGCACGCCGGTGGCCGCCATCTGGACGGCAGCGATCATCTCGATCGCTTTCACGCTGTACACGCCGGCCTACGCGACCATCGTCTCGGTGACGGTGATCTTCATCTTTCTGTCTTACGGGCTGCCGGTGATCCTGGGCCTGTTCGCCTACGGCCGCAGCTGGACGAAGATGGGCCCGTGGGACATGGGCCCGGCTTACCGCGTCGTCGGCGTGCTGGCGATCTTCGCCATCGGGCTGATCTTCTTCCTCGGCGTGCAGCCGCCGAACCAGGCGGCGCTGTGGATCACCGGGGTCTTCCTGGCCATCACTGCGGTGGTCTGGTTCGGCTTCGAGCGGCGCCGCTTCAAGGGCCCGCCGATGGGCGGCGAGGTGGCCCGGCGGCAGGCCGAAATCGCCGCCGCCGAACGTGCACTGGCGAGCGCAAAGTAAGCGCGCCGTGGCACAGCGTCTGCAAGGCCGGGTGGCGGTGATCTCCGGCGGCGCCACCGGCGTCGGCGGCGCGGCATCGAGACTGTTCGCCGCCGAAGGGGCACGCGTGGCGGTGATCGACATCAACGCCGCCGCCGCCGAGCACACCGCACAAGCCGTGCGCGACGCCGGCGGCCAGGCGATGGTGGCGGTGGCCGATGTCTCGGTGGCCGCCGAGGTGCAGCGCGCGGTGGCCGCGGTGGTGCAGCGCTGGGGCACCATCGACGTGCTTTTCAATCATGCCGGCAGCATCGTTGTCAAACCCTTCCTCGACACGACCGAGGCCGAATGGGACCGGCTGATGGCCGTCAACGTCAAAAGCATGTACCTGATGACGCGCGAGGTGCTGCCGCACATGCTGGCGCAGCGGCGCGGCTCGATCGTTTGCACATCGTCGATCTCGGCCGTGGCCGGCACGCCGATGGAGGTGCTGTACGACACCACCAAGGGCGCCTGCCACATGTTCGCGCGAGCCATCGCGGTCGAGTTCCGCGACCGCGGCATCCGCTGCAACGCCGTTTGCCCGGGATTCGTCCGCACGCCGCATGGGCTGCACGAGGTCGACGCGCTGCAGAAGCTGGGCGTCGATGTGTCGCCTGCTGCGCTGGCCGCCGCGCAGGGCCGTATCTGCGAGCCCGAGGAGGTGGCCGCCGCCGCGCTGTTCCTGGCCAGCGACGAGGCCAGCTTCATCAACGGCACGCACCTGTTCGTCGACAATGGATTTACCGCGGTCTGAGCCACGAGGAGGTGCAAGGTCATGTCGTTTGCGCACACGGTAGGCGCCCGGCGCTTCACATTCCTTGACCTGCGCACGCTGATGGCGTGTGCCACGCCGTTGCGCTCGGGCGACCGGCTGGCCGGCGTGGCCGCGGCCGACGCGCAGGAGCGCGTTGCCGCACAGATGGCGCTGGCCGACCTGCCACTGGCGGCCTTCCTCAGCCAAGCCGTGGTGCCTTACGAAGACGATGCCGTCACCCGGCTGATCATCGACAGCCACGACATGGCGGCTTTTGCGCCGGTGGCGGCACTGACGGTAGGCGGCCTGCGCGACTGGCTGCTGGGGGACGCCGCCGACGCCGCCACGCTGGGCGCGCTGGCGCCGGGTCTGACGCCCGAGATGGTGGCCGCGGTCAGCAAGATTTGTCGACTTCAAGATCTCGTGCTGGTGGCGCGGAAGTGCAGCGTGGTGACGCGTTTTCGCAGCACCATCGGCCTGCCCGGCCGGCTCGCCACGCGGCTGCAGCCCAACCACCCGACGGACGATGCCGCCGGCATCGCGGCCAGCCTGCTCGACGGCCTGCTGCACGGCAGCGGCGACGCGGTGATCGGCATCAACCCCGCCACCGACAACGTGGGGCAGGTCACGCGCTTGCTGCACATGCTCGACGAGGTGATCTCGCGCTACGCCATCCCCACCCAGAGTTGCGTGCTGACGCACGTGACCAACACGCTGCAGGCCATCGAACGCGGCGCGCCGGTCGACCTGGTGTTCCAGTCGATCGGCGGCACCGAGGGCACCAACAGCAGCTTCGGCATCGACCTGGCGCTGCTGGCCGAGGCGCGTGAGGCGGCGCTGTCTCTGCGGCGCGGACGTGCTTTCGACGACGCGGCCGGAGGCTCCAGCCACGTCATGTATTTCGAGACCGGCCAGGGCAGCGCACTGTCGGCCGGCGCGCACCACGGCTGCGACCAGCAGACCATCGAGGCGCGCGCCTACGCGGTGGCGCGCCACTTCAAGCCGCTGCTGGTCAACACGGTGGTCGGCTTCATCGGTCCCGAATACCTGTTCGATGGCAAGCAGATCATCCGCGCCGGCCTCGAAGACCACTTCTGCGGCAAGCTGCTCGGCGTGCCGATGGGTGTGGACGTCTGCTACACCAACCACGCCGAGGCCGACAGCGACGACATGGATGCGCTGCTGGTGCTGCTGTGCGCGGCCGGCTGCAACTTCGTGATGGGCATCCCGGGCGCCGACGACATCATGCTCAACTACCAGAGCACGTCGTTCCACGACGCGCTGGTGATGCGGCAGGTGATGGGGCTGCGGCCGGCGCCCGAGTTCGAGGCCTGGCTGCAGCAGACCGGCATCTTCGAGCCCGGCATCGGTTCGCGGCTGGCGGGCACGCTGCCGGCGCCGTTTGCCGCGGTGCTGCAGCGGCTGGAGGCGCCGTGACGAAGAACACGCCGCCGGCCGTCACCGCCGCACCGTGGAGCAGCTTGCGCCGCTTCACCGACGCCCGCATCGCACTCGGTCGGGCCGGCCACAGCCTGCCCACCGCGCCGCACCTGGCCTTTCAGCTGGCGCACGCGCAGGCGCGCGACGCCGTGCACCTGCCCTTCGACGCCGACGGCGTGGCGGCGGCGCTGCAAGGCCTGGGGCTGCCCACGCTGATGCTGCACAGCGCCGCCGCCGACCGCGCCACCTACCTGCAGCGGCCCGACCTCGGCCGCCGGCTGGCCGACGCCTCGCTGCAAGCGCTGGCGGCGTGGCAGGCCGGGCAAACCGAAGAGGGCGTGGAAAGCGCGGAAAGCGGCTTCGACCTCGCCATCGTCATCGCCGACGGCCTGTCGGCGCTGGCCGTGCACCAGAACGCGGTGGCGCTGGTCGCGGCGCTGCTCGAACAGCTGCGCGCCGACCGCGCCTTGGCCTGGTCGGTCGCGCCGGTGGCGGTGGTCGAGCAGGGCCGCGTGGCGGTGGGCGACGAGGCCGGCCACGGCCTGCGGGCGCGCGCGGTGGTCGTGCTGATCGGCGAGCGGCCGGGGCTGAGCTCTCCCGACAGCCTGGGCGTCTATCTCACCTGGGCACCGCGGCCCGGCCTCACGGACGCCAGCCGCAACTGCATCTCCAATGTGCGGCCGGCCGGGCTGCAGGTGCCGGCGGCGGCGGCCAGGCTGCACCAGTTGCTGTCGGCTGCGCGCACCCGTCAGATCAGCGGTGTGGACTTGAAGGACGACAGCGACAGCGACAACGTTGCGCCGGCGCTGACCGCGGGCACGGCCAGCCACGCTGCCGACCCGGCGGCCAACTTTCTGCTCGCGCCGCCAACGTAACGCAGCGCGGCGCGGTGGCGAGCCCGAGGGCGCCGTGTGTTCCGGCGCCGTCCGCTGCGGCATTTCGCGGTGGTCGGTCGACTCGCCGACAATTGCGCCATGTCGTCGCACATCACCTTGCGCCAGTTCCGCTACTTCATCGCCGTGGCCGAAAGCGGCAGTGTGGCCGCAGCTTCGCGCATGCTCAACATCGCGCAGAGTGCGGTCACCAAGAGCATGCAGGAACTGGAAGACGACCTGGGCCGCACGCTGTTTGCGCGCAGTTCACGCGGCATGCAGCTCACGCCGCAAGGCCACCGCTTTCTGGCCAGCGCCCGCACGGTGCTCGCCACGGTGGCCGAGGCGACGCGGCCACGCAGCGACGACGAGAGCGCGGCAGGCCTGAGCGGCACCTTGGCGGTCGGCGTGACCACCCTCGTCGCCGGTTACTACCTGAGCGACCTGTTCAGCCGCTACCGCCGCAGCTGCCCACGGGTGCAGGTTTTTGTCACCGAAGACACGCCGCGCTTCCTGGAGCACCTGCTCATCAACGGCGAACTCGACGTGGCCATCATGCTCAGCAGTGCCTTGAGCGAGCCGCAGGCCCTGGTGGCTGAAACGCTGACGCGCAGCCCCAGCCGCGTCTGGCTGCCGTCGAACCACCCGCTGTGTGCGCAGGACGAGTTGACGCTGGCCGACTGTGCCCGCTGCGACCAGATCGTTCTGGAGGCCGACCGAATCGACGAGCTGATGCGCGCGGTGTGGGCGCGGCAGCAACTGAAGACGCGCACGATCTTGCGCACCAGTTCGCTGGAGGCCGTGCGCTCGCTGGTGGGCGCCGGTGCCGGCATCGCCGTGTTGCCGGATTTCCTGTATCGGCCCTGGACCCTGGATGCCGAGCATGTCGAGGTGCGGCCACTGCGCGACGCGCTGCCCACCGTGGACGTGGGCCTGGTCTGGCGGCGCGGCAGCGGGCTGAAGCCGGTCGCCGCCGAGTTCATCGAACTGGCGCGCGAAGGCTCGCGCGCGCGCCGCGCCTGAGCTTCAGCCCAAGCTCCAGCGCACCTGCTGGCCTGCGCTTCTACAGCTTGACCATCACGTGCCGTGGCACGGTGTAGTCCTCCAGCGCGTACATGCTCATGTCCTTGCCATAGCCGCTGCTCTTCAGGCCGCCGTGCGGCATCTCGTTGACCAGCATGAAGTGCGTGTTGATCCACGTGCAGCCATAGCGCAGCTTCTTGGCCACGCGCATGGCGCGGCCGACGTCCTGGGTCCAGACGCTGCTGGCCAGTCCGTACTCGCTGTCGTTGGCCCAGTTGATGGCCTGTTCGGGGTCGGTGAAGCGCGTCACGCTGACCACGGGGCCGAAGACTTCGCGTTTGACGATCTCGTCTTCCTGGCGCGCCCCGGCCACCACCGTGGGTTCGTAGAAGAAGCCGCTGCCGCTGCGCACCTTGCCGCCCGCGGTGACCTCCATGTGGCCGGCCATCTGTGCACGTTCCACGAAGCTCGCAACCCGGCTGCGTTGACGGTCGCTGATGAGCGGGCCGATCTCGACATCGGGCTCGTCCTGCAAGCCCATACGGATGCTCTTGACGGCGCTGGAGAGGTCGGCCACCAGCTTGTCGTAGATCTTGCCGCCGGCGTAGATGCGGCAGGCTGCGGTGCAGTCCTGGCCGGCGTTGTAATAACCGAACGTGCGCAGGCCCTCGACCACGGCGGCCAGGTCGGCGTCGTCGAACACCAGCACGGGCGCCTTGCCACCCAGTTCGAGGTGGGTGCGTTTGAGCGTGCCGCTGGCCGCCTGCAGGATCTTGCGGCCGGTCGACACATCGCCAGTCACGCTGACCATCGCCACCTTGGGGTGTTCGACCAGGGGCTGGCCCACCGTGGCACCGCGCCCGCAAATGGCGTTGAATACGCCCTTGGGGAAGATGTCTGCGGCCACGCGGGCCAGCAGCAGCGTCGTCAGCGGCGTCTGTTCACTGGGCTTGATGACCACCGTGTTGCCGGCGGCCAGCGCCGGCGCGGTTTTCCACGCCGCCATCAGCAGCGGGTAGTTCCAGGGCGCAATGCTCGCCACCACGCCCACCGCGTCGCGGCGGACCATGCTGGTGTGGCCGGCCATGTATTCACCGGCCAAAGGGCCGCCCATGCAGCGCGCGGCGCCGGCGAAGTAGCGGAAGCAGTCGGCGATGGCCGGGATCTCGTCGGCCAGCGCGCGCGCGTAAGGCTTGCCGCAGTTCAGGCTTTCCAGGCGCGCGAACTCTTCGGCTCGGGCTTCGATGGCGTCCGCGAGCCTGAGCAGCATCCTGCTGCGTTCCATCGGCGTGGTTTCGCTCCAGCCGTCGAAGGCGCGGTGCGCGGCCGACACGGCCTTGTGCACCTGCTCGGGGCTGGCCTCGGGCACCAGCACCAGCAGTTCACCCGTGGCGGGGTTGAGCACCCGTTCGGCTTCGCCCTCGCCGGGCACGAATGCACCGTCGATGAAGAGGTCGGTGGGCAAATTGGACAAATCAGCGGGCAGGTTCGTTTGGGTCATGACGGCAGCTCCTTTTTTCAGCGATGGCCGGGTTCGTCGGCACGGGTCAGCAGGTAGGCGACAAGAATGGGCACGAAGGTCAAGGCAATGATCACCACGGCGACGACGTTGGTGACCGGGCGCTGGCGTGGCCGGATCAGCTCTTGCAGCATCCAGATCGGCAGCGTGGTCTGCTGCCCGGCAGTGAAGGTGGTGACGATGACCTCGTCGAAACTCAGCGCAAAAGCCAGCAGCGCACCGGCCAGCAGCGCGCTACCCAGTTGCGGGAGGATGATGTAGCGCACGGTCTGAAAGCCGTCGGCACCGAGGTCCATGCTGGCCTCGATGAGGTTGGGGTTGAGCCGCCGCAGCCGCGCCACCGCGTTGTTGAAGACCACCACCACGCAAAAGGTGGCGTGGCCGATGACGATGGTCCAGAAGCTGAACGGAATCTCCAGCGTGTGAAAGCCCGAGCGCAACGCGATGCCGGTGATGATGCCGGGCAGCGCGATGGGCAGGATCAGCAGCAACGAGATCACGTCACGGCCGAAGAAGGTAGCGCGCGCCAGCGCCGCGGCGGCCAGCGTGCCCAGCACCAGCGCCACGGCCGTGCTCCAGGCGGCGACCTGGAAGCTGAGCTTGATGGCGTCCCACACGTCTTCGCGTTCCCAGGCCACGGCAAACCACTGCGTCGTCAGGGCCGGCGGGGGAAAGACATAACTCTTGTCTTCGGCACTGAAGGCATAGAGCACGATGAGGGCCAGCGGAATGTGCAAGAACAGCACCACCGCCCAGGCGCTGATTCGCAACCACCTAGAGGGCATCGAAAGCCCCTTTGCGCTTGGCCAACCACAGGTACACGCCGATGACCACGATCGGCACCAGCGAAAACGCCGCGGCAAAGGGGATGTTGCCGGCCACGCCCTGCTGGCGGTAGACGATCTGGCCGATGTACAGCGTGCTGTCGCCAATGACCTGCGGGATGATGTAGTCGCCCAGCGTCAGGCTGAAAGTGAAGATCGAGCCCGCGGCCACGCCGGGCATGGCGAGCGGCAGGATCACGCTGCGGAAAGTTTGCGCCGTGTGGGCACCCAGGTCGGCGCTGGCTTCCAGGGTCGAGGCCGGGATGCGCTCGACGGCCGCCATGATGGGCAGCACCATGAAGGGCAGCCACATGTAGACGAACACGATGAAGGTGCCCATGGTGGAAAAACTCAGGCTCGGCCCGCCGATGGCGGGCGTGGCCAGCAGCGCGTCGAGCAACCACTGTGCGTGCAGTTGCTGCGCCAACCACGAGATGGCGCCTTCCTTGGCCAACAGCAGCTTCCAGGCGTACAGGCGCACCAGGTAGCTGCTCCACAGCGGCAGCATCACGGCGATGTACAGCGCCGCTTTCTGCGCGCCGCGGGCATGGCGGGCCATGTAGTAGGCCAGCGGGAAGGCCAGCACCGTGCAGGCCAGCGTGACGGCGATGGCCATGACGATGGTGCGCCGCGCGGAGTCCAGGTTGGCCGGCTCCAGCAGCGCGACGAAGTTGCTGAAGCCCACTTCGCGCACCACCTGGCCGGTGAAGTCGTCGAGCCTGAAGAACGCATTCGCCAGCAATGCGAACAGGCTGCCCAGATAGATGACGCCGAACCACAGCAGTACCGGCCCCAGCAAGGCCAGCAGCAGCAGGCCGCGGCGCGTGTAGAGCAGGTCGGACAGGCGGCGCGACAGGCCCTGCGGCGCATCAACGTGCACTGAAGGCACAGCGGGCGATGAAGGTGATGAAGGCGTGCTCACGGTGCCGGCGATGGCGTGGTTGCGGCGCTGCAGTCAGCCCGTGGCCAAGGCATGCACCGCGCCCGCGTCCCAGTGCAGGTGCACGGTGGCACTCAAGGGCGGCACCATCAGGGCAGACCCCGTGGGCAGGTCGGCCTGCACCGAAGTACCCCAGGTCTGCACCTTCAGCCGCGTGAAGCTGCCGAAGTACTGCACTTCGCTGACCTGTCCTTCGGCTTTGGCACCGGCCTGCGGCCCCAGCGTGATGCGTTCGGGCCGCAGCATGGCGCAGGCCATGCCAGTCAGTCGTTGTGCGGCCTCGCCTTGCAGCACGTTGGCAGCGCCCACGAACTGGGCCACGAAACGGGTCGTCGGCGTGTCGTAGACCTGTTGCGGCGTGCCCACCTGCTCCAGCCGGCCCTGGTTGAAGACGCCAATGCGGTCACTCATCGACAGGGCTTCGTGCTGGTCGTGGGTGATGAACAGAAAGGTGATGCCCAGCCGCCGCTGCAAAGTCTTGAGCTCGCTTTGCATCTGCTCGCGCAGCTTCAAGTCCAAGGCGCCCAGCGGCTCGTCCAGCAGCAGCACTTGCGGCTCACTGATGAGCGCACGCGCCAACGCCACGCGCTGCCGCTGGCCGCCAGACAGCTGCGCCGGCCGGCGACTGCCCACACCGGGCAACTGCACCAGCGTCAGCAACTGGTCGGCTTTGGCTTCACGCAGGGCACGCGGCGCCTTGCGCACCATCAGCGGGTAAGCCACGTTGTCGCGCACGCTCATGTGCGGGAACAGCGCGTAGTCCTGAAACACGGTGTTCACGGGCCGCGCATAGGGCGGCTGATGCGACACATCCTGGCCGCCGATGAACACGCGCCCGGAGCTGGGCAGCGTGAAGCCGCCGATCATGCGCAGCACCGTGGTCTTGCCCGAGCCCGAAGGCCCGAGCAAGGTGAAGAACTCGCCGGCGTCGATATTGAGGTCGACAGAGTCGACCGCTCGCACGGCCTGTGCCCCAGTGCCGAAAGTGCAGGAGACGCGGTCGAGGCTGACCGCCGCCGTCACCTCCCGCCCAGCACGGCGATGTAGTCAGACACCCACTTGTGATACGGCACGCAGGCATTGTTTTGTGTCTTGCACTGGGCCACCGGCGTGCGCCAGAACGAGATCTTGTCGAAGTCGTTGAAGCCTTGGCGCGCGCAGCCGTCGTCACCCAGCAGTTTGTTGCCCTTGCAGGCCGCGGGCACCGAAGGCACCGCACCGAACCAGGCGGAGAGGTCGCCCTGGAGCTTGGGGCTCAGCGTGTGTTCCATCCACATGTACGCGCAGTTAGGGTGCTTGGCGTCTATGTGCAGCATGCTTGTGTCGGCCCAGCCGCTGACGCCTTCAACCGGCACCACGGTGGCCACCGCTTGCTTCTTGCTTTTCAGGATGTTGGCCATGAACTGCCATGAACCGCTGGCGACCACGCCTTCGTTGGTGAAGTCGTCAATCTGCACGAAGGCGTCGTGCCAGTACTTGCCGACGATCTTGCGCTGGCCGCGCAGCAACTCGAGTGCCGCCTTGTACTGGGTCTCGTTAAGCTCATAGGGGTCGACGATGCCCAGCGCCTTGTTGTGGTGGCGCAGGTAGAGCGCGGCGTCGGCGATGTGGATGGGGCCGTCAAAAGCCTGCACGCGGCCCTTGTTGCTCTTGCCATCGGGCAAGTTCATTTCCTTGAATACCACGTCCCAGCTGGTGGGCGGCTTGTCGCCAAAGACCTTGGTGTTGTACATCAGCACGTTCCAGCCCCAGACATAGGGCACGCCATAGTGCTGCCCGTTGTCGAAGTGCCAGGGCGCCTGTTGCAAGCGCGGGTCGATGGTCTTGTAGGACGGAATCAGGTTGACGTTGATCGGCTGTATCTTCTTGCCGCGGATCAGGCGCGTGCTGGCGTCACCCGAAGCGGTGACGAGGTCGAAGCCGCCTTCATTCATCAGCGCCACCATCTCGTCGCTGGTGCCTGCGGTCTTGACGTTGACCTTGCAACCGGTCTTTTTCTCGAATTCGGTGACCCAGTCGAAATCCTTGCTGGTGGCACCGCGCTCAATGTAGCCGGCCCACGCCACGATATCGACCTGGCCTTCACCTTTGCCGACTTTTTGCAGTGGTGCTTTTTGTGCCATGACCACTGTGTGGGCGATCAGGGCGGCGACGGCCAAGGTGGCAGGAACAAACAGACGCGTGACACGGAACGAGCTTGTCGACATGGGTCCTCCGGGCTGGGTTGGTGCTTGACAGCGGAGGATAGGGACCGCGGCGGAAACTGTGTCATTCAATCCGACGGCGCTGGGCTATCTGAAAAAGTGACAGTTCGGGTTAACCCAATAAACGGGTGTGCGTTGCGCCGGAATCGAGTGTGGGACAAGGATCTACCAACACCATGTTTCAGGGCCCGCCGGGACGGGCAGATCCACTCCTGGACAGCCGACGGATGATGGTGCTTGACCAAGCGCCTGCAAAGCAGGGACGCACTCGCGCAGGGTCTGAAAACGGCGTCTTTCTCGGGCATAGCCAATCGATTCGACGCCGTTCAGGCGGTGCTGCCCGGGCCGGCAGTCGGCGGCTTCCACATCGCGTTGCTGAAGGACTCGTCACTGCGGAAGTGTCATCCATCGCAGTGACCGAACTTATCGGGATTCGCTTCGCCGATCAGCGCCTTTGCCCCGAGGAAGACGGGATTTTCGCCGGCGCGCATCAGCAGACGATCTGCGGCGCCCGCGGTCCAAGGCCATGGCAGAGGCCCACGCGCTGCTGGCGTGCGCAGGCCTGCCCGACACCCGCCAAAGTCTTTGATCGACCGACTGCGAAGCGAGCGCCTTCGAGCGTTCAACGGGCCGATCCTGCGATAGCCGCGGGCGCAACGGCCGACGCAGATTCCGTATCTGATCGGCCAACTCGACAGTGCAGGCAATTCGGAATTGGTGATGCTGGCGGCGAGTGCACTTTGCGAGCGCCTTCTCGTCGACCAAGCCGGATGCCCGGTTCAATGCGGTCGAGGAAATCCTGCTCTGGAACCTGCTCCTGGGTGTCGCAACCGGCGGGTCAAGGCGCGGCAGCCGTGCGCCCGCAAGCGCAAGGATCAGTTCAGGCGGAACTGGATGTCCTGCGGCTTGCAGTCGACGCCGTTGGTCGGGACCACGTCCATCGGGCAGGCGGAGAGCACGAGCACCAGGTCGTCAAGTGCCTTGAGCCGCACGTAATCGCCCTTCTTCGACAGCGGCGGCTTGATCTCCAGCCTGCCGCCCTCCGTCGACACGTTTTCGAAGATGTTCCAGGGCGCGGGGAGAGAGGCGATCGTGATGTCTGCTTCCGCCAGCGCCTTTCCGAGGTTGTCAGCGCAGCTCGCGTGCCAGCCCTTCACGCCCAAGCAGCCGGTAACGCTCATCGTCGCAGGCCGAGAGCAGGCTGTCGTGGACGCCGGGTTAGGTG
>Ga0163144_10013583_pt1 | contig 16982 bp, 14 predicted proteins | sample OliLak19BULKMAT1_FD_123175 | JGI IMG/M metagenome (GOLD analysis project Ga0163144, IMG submission 123175) | Freshwater microbial mat bacterial communities from Lake Vanda, McMurdo Dry Valleys, Antarctica - Oligotrophic Lake LV.19.BULKMAT1 | ecosystem: Environmental > Aquatic > Freshwater >... | reverse complement strand
GCTCTGTGCGCGATCGTCGTCGCCGCGTCCGGCGCGGCCGGCGTCTCGGTCTGTCGCGGCTGGTCGGCCGACCGGCTGCGCGCGCGCGCGCTCACCGACGTCCGCGAGCGGAGGTTCGCCGAGGCGGAGGGGAAGCTCGCGGCCTCCGAGGCGATGATCCCGCATCCCGAGGCGGCCCGGCTGCGCGCGGAGCTCGTGCTCGCGCGCGAAGGCCCCGCGGCGGAGGCCGCGATCCTGCTGAGGCGCGCGATCGCGCTCGACCCGTACCGCGCCTCGAACCGGGCGCTGCTGGAGTCGCTGGAGGCCCGTGCGCCCTGACCGGCGCCCCGCCACCCGGGAGGCCTTCGTCGCCGCGGCGCTCGCGGCGATGATCCTCGCGCTGCTCGGCGGCGCGTGGGCACGCGGCTTGTCGACGTTCTGGAGCGACCTCACGTATTTGAATCACGGCTGGCGCGCGGCGCCCGCGATGCTCGTCGCGGCGGGGCGCGCTCCGCTCTGGGAGCCGTCTCTTTATCTCGGCCTGCCCATGGCGGGCTCGATGCAGGGCGGGCTGTTCTACCCGGGCGCCGTCTTCTATTATCTCTTCGGCTTCGCGACGGCGACGGCGCTCTTCCAGGCGCTGCAGCTGTTCACGGCGGGCTGGCTCTGCGCGCTGTGGCTCCGCTCGTGCCGCGCGCCGTGGGGAGCCTCGCTCGGCGGCGCGCTGCTCTTCGCGTTCGGCGGCGTGATGATCGCGCGCCTTCCGTTCCTGAACCACCTCTCGACCTTGGCTTGGGCCCCCGCGCTCGCGTTGTTCTTCAGGCGTCCCGCGGCGCTCGGGCTGACGCTCGCGCTGATGGTGCTCGCGGGCTATCCGACCTTCATCCCGGGCTGCGCGGCCGCCGCCTGGGCCGCGGCTTACGCAGCGCGCGCCAAGGGCTGGTCCTGGACGGGCGCCGCCGCCGACTGGACGGCCGCGGGGCTGCTCGCGGGCGCGCTGGCCGCGGCGCAGCTGCTGCCCGGCCTCGAGCTCGCCGCGAACTCGCGCCGCGCCTCGGGCGTCGGCCTCGTCGAGGCGCTCACGTGGGGCTTCACGCCGCGCGACCTGCTCCAGTGGATCGGTCCGCTGGCCGTCGGGCTGGATCGCTTTCATCCGGCCGTGGACTGGACGATGTGCGTCTACCTCGGCCTCGCGGGCGCCGCGGCCGCGGCGTGGGGCGCGTGGGCGCTTCCCCGGCGGCGGGCGCTGGTTCTGCTCGCCGCGATCGTCGTCGTCGTTCTCGTGATCCTCGGCGCGTCGAACCCGCTGTCCGCCGCGCTTTGGCGCGGGCTTCCGCCCCTGCGCTTCGTGCGGTACCCGGGAAACCTCGCCTACATCGCTCTGCTTCCGCTGTGCGCGCTCGCGGCGGCGGGCTTCTCCGAGCGCCGCGCGGGGCCCGCGCTGGTCCTGCTCGCGGGACTCGAGCTGCTCGTGCTCGGACGCTCCGCGACGCCGATCGCGCCGAGACGGCTGTTCACGGAGCCGGGCCCGCTCGTGCGGGCGCTGCAGGAGCGGCAGGGGGACTCGCGCTATTTGATCTCCCCGAAGGCGCTCCAGTCGGCGAGCGGCTCGAGCGTCTTCGACTGGAAGCAGCGCCTCTACGGCCTCACGAACGCGCCGTACCGCCTGCGCTCGGCCGCCAACTTCGGAGAGCCTCTCGTGCCGGCCCGGTCCTACGAGGCGATGGACGCGCTGCTGAGCCTACCCGACGCCGACGCGGCCGCGCGCTGGATGCCGTGGATCGGCGCCTCCCGCCTGCTCACTCCGGCTCCCGCCCGTTCGCCGCTGCTCGAGCCCGAGCCGCGGGCCTTGTGGGAGATCTCGCGCCTCAAGGCTCCGGTCTCGCTCGCGTACCTGCTGTCGCGGACCGACGGAGCGGCGCTGCCCGCGTCGTGGCCGAAGTCCGCGCCGGCCGCCGCGCGCGCGCCGCTCGAGGTGCGCCGCGCGCGCGAGGATCGCTTCGAGGTCTCCGGAGCGGGCGCGGGCTGGGCCTACGTCGCGGAGCCTCGATTTCCGGGCTGGACGGCGACGCTCTCCGGCGCGGACGGAGAGCGCCCGGTGACGCCGCTGCCGGCGCTCGGCGCGTTCCAGAAGGTCGAGACGCCCGACGGGGCCTGGACGCTGCGCTGGCGCTACGAGCCCAAGCCTTGGCGGCTCGGCGTCCTGGTCGCGTGCGTTTCTTGGCTTATGCTCGCGTGGTCTTGGTATCATCGAGCTCTCGCTTCAGGAGAGATTCGATGACCCGCCGGGACCTCATCGTCGCAGGGGCCCTCGCGGCCGCCGTCCTCGCGCTGACCGCGCATGTCTGGACGCGGGCCGGAGGAGCGTTCTACAACCACGGCGATCTTTACGCGTACCATTGGCCGCTGCGCCATCACACCGCGTCCGCGCTGATCGCGGGACGCCTGCCTTTCTGGAACCCGTACGTGATGCTGGGCGTGCCGCACGCGGCGAACCCGCAGGCGGCGCTGTTCTACCCGGGCTCTATCCTGGGCTTCGTGCTTCCGGTCGTCGCGTCCCTCGCCTGGGATCAGATACTGCATCTGCTGTGGGCGGGGCTCGGGGCGTTCCTGCTCGCGCGCTGGGCGCGGCTGCCGCGCGCGGCGGCCGCGGCGCTCGCCGCCGCGTACGCGCTCTCGCCGTTCCTGATCTACCGCGTGACCGCGGGGATCCCGACGCTCGTCGCGGCGCTCTCGTGGGCGCCGTGGGCGTGGCTCGCGTGGCTCGGCGGCAGCGCTCCGCTGCTGAGCGCCGTCTTCGCGCTGCAGTTCTTCTCGGGACACCCGCAGTTTCTCGTCATCAACGCGGTCGGCATGGGAATTTTTTCCTTTTCGAAAGGCTCGCTGCGCGGAATCGTGCCCCTGCTTCTCGGCGCGTGCGGCGCGATGGCGCTCGCGACCGCGCAGTGGCTGCCGACGCTCGAGCTGCTGCGCGGCTCGAGCCGCGCGGGCTGGCCCGCGCTGTTCCGCGCGGCGTATTCGCTGCGGCCGCGGGATCTGCTGCTCTGGCTGTCGCCGGGCGCGTTCGGCACGCCGCTCGGCGGGGGCTGGGACGACGCGACGTCCGTGTTCTACGAGAGCGGCGGCGTGTGGCTCGGGATCGTAGCGCTGGCGCTCGCCGTCGTCGGGCTCGCGCGCTCGCGCTCGCGGACCGGGCCCGCGCTGCTGCTCGTCCTCGGGGTCCTGCTCGCGCTGGGCGCCAACGGGCCGCTCGCGGCCTTGCTCGACGCGCCGGGCTTCTCCTATCTGCGCACGCCGTCGCGCTGGGCCTTCCTGTCGCTGTGGGGGCTCTGGCTGCTCGCGGGCGCGGGCGCGAGAGCTTTGTCCTCGAACCGGACGAACGCCGCCGCGCTCTCGCTGCTGCCGCTCCTCGTCCTGGCCGAGCTCGCGGTCTGGGACCGCCCGTTCCTAAGGTCCGCGAACGCGCGCGTCTTCACGAAGGCAAGCCCGGCGGTGTCCGCGCGCCTCGCGGGGCGTCCGAGCCGCATGCTCACCGATCCGGATCTCGCCAATCCCAATAAGGCGATGGTCTACCGGATGCGCAACGCGAACGGCTATGAGGCGTTCTATCCCGCGAGCGCCGCCGTCTGGGCCGCCGAGGCCGAGGGGCAGCCGGCGGCCGATCCGAGCTGGGTGCTCGTGTCGCGCTGGAAGTCTGAGGCGGCCGCCCGCGCGGGCGTCGCCGCGCGCCTGTCGCCGGCCGGCATCGAGGAGAGCGCGGACGCGTGGCCGCTCGCGGCCTTCGTCGACGCGAACGGCAAGCGCCTTAAGCCGGATCCGAAGCTCGAGATAGAGCGGCCGGAGCGGTGGCGCGTGACGGGGCCGGTCCCGGACAGAACCGTCGCCGTAGCCCTGTCCGAGACGCGCTGGCCGGGGTGGCGCGCGCGCGCCGGCGCGCGCGAAGTCCCGCTCGTTCCGTGGGGCCCCGCCTTTCAAGCCGCGCCCGTCGCTCCCGGCGAGGCCCTCGACCTTCGGTTCGAATTCTCCCCGACGCTCTGGCGCTGGTGGGCGGCGCTCTCCGCGGCCGCGTGGACGTTCTGGTTCGCCTCCCTGCTCAGGCGCGCGGAGGCCGCGTGAGCCGCAAGAAGCTCGCGTCGGCCGCGGTCGCCTTCGGGATCACTGCGTTCTTCCTTTGGCTCGCGCTGCGCAAGGTCGAGTTCGCGGCGCTCGGCACCGCCTTGGCTTCCGCGCGCCTCGGCTGGCTCATCCCGATGTGCGCCATCGTGTTCCTCGATCTGCTCGTGCGCGCGCTGCGGTGGCGCGTCCTGCTCGCTCGCGCGCGCGCGCTGCCCGCCCCCGTCTGGGACCTCTATAAGCTCGAGGCGATAGGGCTCGCGGTCAACAACGTGCTGCTGCTGCGCCTGGGCGAGCTCGCGCGCGCCGGGCTCGCGGCGCGCCGGCTCGGCATCCCGGCCGCCGCCGCGCTCGCGAGCGTCGCCGTCGAGCGCGCGCTGGACGTCGCCGCGCTGCTCACGATCTTCATCCTCGCGACGAAGCTCGCGCCCGGCATCGTTCCCATCCACATCGTGCGCGCGGCGCTGATGCTGCTCGCGGCCGCGGTCGGCGCCCTCATCGTCCTGGCCGCCGCGGAAAGCTCCCTCGCGCCCGGCGGCTTTCTGGAGCGGCATCTGCGCCCCTGGCCGCGCGTGCATCGCTTCGTCGAGCAGCTCGCGCTGGGCGCCGCGGTCCTGCGCTCTCCCGCGGCCGCGGCGCAAGCCGCCGCGCTGAGCCTGCTCCTCTGGACCGTCGACGCGGCCCTGTACTGGGCCGCGGCGTACGCGTTCGGCCTGGGCGAGATCATGAGCTATCCGCGCGCGATCCTGACGCTCTCGTGGGCGGGGGCGATCTCCGCGATCCCGGCCGCTCCCGGCGCGATCGGGACGTTCGAGAACTTCGTCGCGTCGATCCTGCGCACCTTCGGCGCCGCGCCGGAGCTCGCGCTCGCTTATGCGCTGCTCACGCACATGGTCATGTATCTGCTCGTGACCGTCGCGGGGCTCGTGTTCCTGTCGCGCGAGGGCGTGTCGCTCTCGCAGCTGCGCGAGGACGTCGAGCGCGCCAAATGAAGCTGAGCCTCCTCGCCGTGCTCGCGTGCCCCGTCTGCGGAGGGGACCTCAAGTTCGCCGTGCTCGAGGCCTATCCGCGGCACGACGCCGAGGTCGAGGAAGCGACGCTCGCCTGCAAGCTCTGCGCGCGCGAGTATCCGGTCGTGGACGGCGTGCCGCGCCTGCGTCCCCCCGAGCCGGTCGCGCGCGCGACCGCGAAGACGCGCGAGGCCTTCGGCTGGGAATGGCTGCGCTACCCGGGCTCGCTGCCCGGCGACAAGGAGACCTTCCTCGAGGAGACGCTGCTGGCTCCGCACGACCTCGAAGGGAAGCTCGTCCTTGACGCGGGCTGCGGCATGGGCCGCTATAGCGCGGTCGCGCTGTCGCTCGGCGCCGAGGTCGTCGCGCTCGACATGTCCGAGAGCCTGATCCGCGTCGCGGAGCGCGCGAAGACCGAGCCGAAGCTGCATCCGGTCGAAGGCGACCTGCTCCATCCGCCGTTCAAGAAGGGCGTCTTCGACGTCGTCTACAGCCAGGGGGTCCTGCACCACACGGCCGACACCCGCGAGGCCTTCAAGGCCGTGGCGACGGTCGTCAAGCCGCACGGCCTCCTGTCGGTTTGGCTTTACGGCAAGGCCGGCGGGTTCGCCGAGTTCGCGACGAATCCCCTGAAGCCCGGCCGCGGCTGGATCGCGCGGCGCCGGCGCCTCGCGTGGCTCATCGTGCTGGTCCGGCACTTCATCAGCGACGTCGTGCGCGTCTTCACGACGCGCCTGCCGGTTTCCGTCGTCTACGCGCTCTGCTATCCGCTGACCTGGATCGGCGTGCTGCCCGGGCTCAAGTGGTTCACGTACTCGGTCGATCCGCGCTGGCGGGTCCGGCTCATCGAGAACTTCGACTGGATCTCTCCGCCCTATCAGTGGCACCACACGAAGGAGGAGCTCCTGCGCTGGTACGCGGACGAGGGCTTCACGGTGGTCAACGTCCTGCCGCACGGCCTCGTGCCGAAGCCCGGCGCTCTCGGCCGCAAGGGTCCGAAGTGAAGGCCGGCCGGACGCGGGTCGTCATGGTGAGCGCGGGCTTCTGGCCCGCGGTCGGAGGCGCCGAGCGCCAGGCGCTCGAGCTCTCGCGCGCGCTGATCGAGCGCGGCGCGGAGGTCCTCGTGCTCACGAGGCGCGTCGGCGGGGAGCCCTCGCGCGGCGAGGTCCAAGAAGTGCCCGTTCGGCGCCTGCGCGTGCTCGGGACCGGCGCGCTCGACTCGCTCTCGTTCCTGCTCGGGGCACTCGGATGGCTGCTCAAGCACGGCGACGGCTTTGACGCGATCCACGCGCATCTCGCGGGCTCGCCGGCGCTCGCCGCGGCGCTCGCGGGGAAGCTCCTCGGCAAGCCCGTGCTCGTGAAGCTCGGAGGGGGACGCGGGATCGGGGAGCTCGCGAGCTCGTCGCGTACGCCGCTCGGACGGCTGAAGCTGAGAGCGCTCGCGCGGCTTAAGCCGCGGTTTCTCGCCGTCGTCGAGGATCTGGCCGATGAAGCGAGGGAATACCTGCCCGGGGCCGAGATCGAGGTGCTGCCGAACGGAGTCGATACGATCCGGTATCGCGCCGTCGCGCTCGAGGCGAGGAGGATTCTCCGCGAGCGGCTGGGATGGACGGGAGTGGTGTTCCTTTACACGGGACGATTTTCGCCTGAGAAGAGGCTCGCGTGGTTTGCGGCGCTGTGGGAAAAAGCGACGAACGGCGGGAAGGACGCGATGCTGGTGCTCGTGGGCGAGGGGAAGGAGAAGCCCCCCGAAAGCCGACGCGTGAGAATATTGCCGAGCGTCGACGACACCGCGGGCTTATACGCGGCGGCGGACGTGTTCGTGCTGCCGTCCGAGTCCGAGGGGCTCAGCAATTCGCTCCTTGAAGCGATGAGCTCGGGAGTCGCGGTGCTGGCGAGCCGCGTCGGGGGGACGGCGGAGGCCGTCGAGAACGACAGAACGGGGCTGCTCTTCGGGAAGGATGACGAGGCGCAAGCGGTGAAGCAGATCGAACGGATCATCAACGACAACGAATTGAGGACGCGTTTGGGAACCGGCGCGCGGCTCGAGGTCGAGCGGCGGTATTCGATCGCGCGCGTGGTTGCGCGGCTGTTGGAACTCTACTCGGGTAAAGCATGAGCCGAGGGGAGCGCTTCGCGCGAAACGTCGGATGGGGGCTCGCGGGCCAAGGCGCCGTCGCGGCGATAAACCTCCTTATTATTCCGCGACTAGTGCATGGATTTGGAGTTGAAGCTTACGGCTTGTATCTCTTGATGCAATCGGCGGCGGGGTGGCTCGGGGCGCTGCACTTCGGGGCTGGAGCCGGATTGGTCCGCTTCGCGGCCCAATCGCAATCGGAAGGCAAGAGAGGGGCGCTCGACGATACGCTGAAGCACGGAGCGTTGATGATCGTCGGCGGCTGCGCCGCCGGAGCGGTAGTGTTCTGGTTTGCCGCCCCGGCGCTCGTCGGACGGGTGTTTACTGTTCCCGGCTACTATCAATCTCATGGTACATGGATGATTCGCGCCGCTGCGCTTGGCGCGGTATTCGCCTCGATCACCGCATGGGCCGGGGCCGCGTTCCAGGGCCTTCACCGGTTCGAGTGGCATTCCGCCGCGGCCGTGCTTCAAGGCATCTTGATCCCGTTCGGCGTGCTGAGCGCGCTCGCGGCCGGACGCGGCCTCGGCGCGGCGGCCGCGGCGTTCGTCGCCGTGCACGCGCTCGTCGCGCTGTTCTCGTTGTACGGCGTGCTGCGCGCGCGGCGCGCGGTTTCCACTGGCGGCGGACGGCTCGCCTTCGGCGAGTTCGGCCGGTATTCGATCGGCTTCTGGCCCAGCTCCCTCGCGAACCTCGTCAGCGGCCAGCTCGATCGCGCCTTCGTCGCCGGAATGCGCTCGATGTCGGAGTTCACCCTCTACGCCGTGCCCGCGGGCGTGCTCGCGCGCGTGCAGTCCCTGCCCTCCACCGCCTGCGCGGCGCTGATCCCCGTCATGGGCGGGCTCGGAGCGCATGAGGGTCCCGAGACCGCGGCGCGCCTCTACCTGCGGGCCTCGAGGACCCTGATCGGGGTGATCCTCCCCGCCTACGCCCTTCTGTTCTGCCTGATGCCGCAGTTCCTCTCGCTCTGGCTCGGCGGCGGCTTCGGCGACACGAGCGTGTGGCCCGCGCGGCTGCTCGTCCTCACGCAGACGGCCGCGCTTTTCCACTTTCTGCCCGCCTCCGTCGCGGCGGGCCGCAAGGACGGCTGGTGGCTGTCGTCCGCGTCCTGGCTCCAGGCGCTGATCTGCCTGGCGCTCTGGCCGTGGATGATCCCGCGCTGGGGCCTGCTCGGCGCGGCGCTCGGCGGGCTGATCGCGCAGGCGATCACCACCGCGTTGTTCGTGTCCATCGTCCACGCGCGCCTGCTCGATCTCACGTGGGGCCGGTTCGTGCGCGAGGTCCTGCCGCCGTCGGCCGCGGGCGTCGCGATCCTCGTCGCGGTGGCCGCGCCGCTGCGCACGCGCGTGACGGGCTGGCCCACGTTCTTCGCCTTGTGCGCGGCAGCGGGGGCCTTGTACACTATCACCTTCTGGCGCCTGCTCCCCGAGGAAGATCGCGCGTTTCTTCGAGCCCGGCTCCCGTTCTAACTAATCCATGTGCGGCATCTGCGGCGTCGTTTACGGAGACGGCCGGACTCCCGACAAGGGGGTCCTGAAGCGCGCCAACGACGAGATCGCGCATCGCGGCCCCGACGACGAGGGCTATCACGTCGACGGTCCCGCGGGCCTCGCGATGCGCCGCCTCGCGATCATCGACCTGAACACCGGCCACCAGCCGATCTCCTACGCGAACGAGACCCTCTGGATCATCCTAAACGGCGAGATCTACAACTATCTCGAGCTGCGCGCCGAGCTCGAGGCGAAAGGCCGCGTCTTCAAGACGAAATCCGACACCGAGGTCATCCTTGCGCTGTATCAGGACCTCGGCCCCAAGTGCGTCGAGAAGCTGCGCGGCATGTTCGTGTTCGCGATCTGGGATAGGACCAAGCGCCGTTTGTTCGTCGCGCGCGACCGCATCGGCAAGAAGCCGCTGTGCTACGCGCTGCGTCCGGACGGGACGCTCACGTTCGGCTCCGAGCTGCGCTGCCTGTTCGCGCTCGAGCCGTCGCTCTCCCGCGAGATCGACCCCGTCGCCGTCGACATGTTCCTCACGCTGCAGTACATCCCGTCGCCGCGCTCGATCTACGCCTCAATCCGCAAGCTGCCGCCGGCCCATACGCTCACGTGGCAGGATGGAAAAATAGCGGTGGATCGCTACTGGGACCTGCCGCTCGGCCAGAAGCCCATCACGGACGATTTCGAGGAGGCCAAGCGGCTTCTGAGATCGACGCTGACCGAGGCCACCCGCCTTCGCATGATCGCCGACGTCCCGCTCGGCGCGTTCCTGTCCGGCGGCGTGGACTCGTCCATCATCGTCGCGCTGATGTCCCAGCTCTCGTCGAAGCCGGTCAAGACCTTCTCCGTCGGCTTCGACGAGGAGAGGTTCTCGGAGCTCAAGTACGCGAAGCTCATCGCGGAGCGCTACAAGACGGACCACACGGAGTTCGTCGTCAAGACGGAGATGGCCGACGTCCTCCCCAAGCTCGCCTGGCACTACGGAGAACCGTATGCCGACGCCTCGGCGCTGCCCAGCTATTACGTGGCGCGCGAGACGCGCAAGTTCGTCACGGTCGCCTTGAACGGCGACGGCGGCGACGAGAACTTCGCGGGCTACATCCGCTACTTCGCGATGAAGGCCGCGCGGATCACCGATTCGCTCCCGGCGCCGGTGATCGCCGCGCTGCGCGCCGGCGCGGAGCTGCTGCCGGAGCACGACGCTCCGCTCGGCAACGTCTGGCGCGCGAAGCGCTTCCTGCGCTCGATCCTGTCCGCGGACCTTCCGGGCCGCCACCTGAAGATGGTCGGCTTCTTCTCCGAGGACGACAAGCCGGCGCTCTACAGCGAGGGCTTCAAGAAGCGCCTGGGCGCCTCGATCGGCGAGGCGCTGCGCTACATCCGCGCCGCGTTCGCCGCCTGCGAGGGGGAGGACTTCGTCAATCGCATGCTCGCGGTCGACTTCAAGACGTATCTGCCCGAGTGCCTCATGGCGAAGGTCGACGTCGCGACGATGGCCTGTTCTCTCGAGGGCCGTTCCCCGCTGCTCGACCATGTGTTCGTCGAAACCGCGTTCCGCATGCCGGGCGACTGGAAATTAAAAGGCCTTCGGGGCCACAAATACATCATGAAAGAGGCGTTCAAGGACCTGCTGCCCCGGGAGATCCTCGACCGTCCCAAAATGGGCTTCGGCATACCGCTCGGCGCCTGGTTCCGCGGCGGGCTCAAGAATTTCTGGGAGGAGAACGTGCTCTCCTCGAAGGCGCTCGCGCGCGGCTACTTCAACGAGGCGACGCTGCGCGGCCTCTGGAACGAGCACCAGAGCGGCAAGCGCGACCACGGCTACCGCCTGTGGGCGCTGCTGATGCTTGAGCTCTTCCACCGCCACGCCGACGAGGCGCTGCCCGCGCCGGCCGGCGTCAGCGCCCGTTGAGAAAGCCGCTGCAGGCGGCCGAGCACTTCGACCGGAAGGATTCGCGGCGGGCGTCGGATTGCGCTTTGTCCCTCGCTCCCGGATCGACTCTCCAGCCGTCCGCGCGTTCCGCGCAGCAGGTGAGGCAGGCGGGCTTCTTCGACGCCGAATAGTTCGCGTCCGGTCCCGGCGTCCCATAGGCGCGCCCCAAGGCCGCCGTTCGCACGCAGACCATCGCGCCCGCGTCCTCGACGAGCTTTCCCGTCGGCATCACGCGCGTGGGCTCGGGCTCCGAGGCGCCTCGATATTGGGGTCCGCAGGCCCATTTAGCGCAGCCCTGGCCGTCCCCGGAGGAGATATCGGGCGGATTGGCCGCGCCTTTCCAGCAGCATCGGTCGCCCCAGTTGTAGATGCACGACCAGCTATCGTCGAATAGAATCCAATTCGCGGTGTGGTGCTGGGGCGACTTGACCGGGTCGCCGCCGCAGACGAGCACCCCGGAACGGTCGCTGGCCGCGTTGACGAACGCGTCGGCGGCGTTGTGGCAGTTTTCCTGCCAGATATTATAGCGCTCGCCGCGTCCCGCTTTTTGGTCGCCGTGCCCGACGATCGGGCAGGAAAGGGATTGCTGGGGCGCTTGCTGCGGGATGCCCGGCTGCAGACCCCAGCCGCCGGGCGCTGGAGGGTACTTTACGGTCTTTTCCACGCTGGCGGGCTCGCCGGTCCCGGCGGACGTCGTCGTCGAGGAAAAGAACAGGAGCGAGAGGAGGAGCGCGGAGAGGGGCCGCATTCCACCAGTGTAGCCGGGATGTAAGCTTTGTCAATAGGCGGCAGTTTGACCGCAAGCAATGAACCGGACGGGCCGAAAGGGTAAAATGACCGGGTCATGCTCGAATACGCCTTTCTGACCTTCGGCTCGCTCTTCGCGATCGTGGACCCTTTCGCGGCGGTGCCCCCCTTCATCGCGATGACGTCGCGCGACACGCCCGAACAGCGGCGCCGCATCGCGCGCACGGCCTGCATTACCTGCGCGGGCGTCATGGGCTTGTTCGCGGCCCTAGGCCCCTTGATCTTCAAGCTGTTCGGGATCACCTTGCCCGCGTTTCAGATCGCGGGCGGCCTCGTCCTGCTCCTGTCGTCGCTCGACATGATCCGCGCCAAGAAGTCGCCGATGCGCGAGACCCCCGAAGAGCTCGAGGAAGGCATGAACAAGGACGACATCGCGATCACGCCCCTCGCCGTGCCGCTGCTGGCCGGACCCGGAGCGATCACGACCGCGATCGTGCTCGCGGGACGCGCCGCGAACATCGAGCAGAAGGCGATCTTCTACGTGCTGATCGCGTTCGTCGCCCTTCTGAGCTACTGGACGCTCACGCTCGCGGCGGACAGCGCGAAGAAGCTTTCGCCGACGATCCTCAACATCATCACGCGGCTCATGGGTCTTCTCCTGGCCGCGATCGGCGTGCAGTTGATTCTATCCGCCCTCAAGATCGGCTGAAGCCGATGACCTGCCCCGCATGCGGGAAGCCGCGGGCAGAGGCCGCCGTCTCCTGCCCGAGCTGCGCGATCGTCTACGCGAAATGGAAGCCGCGCGCCGAGGCCGTCCCGACCGTGATCTTTTTCGCCGAGCCCTCCGGCGTGCGCACGCCCTACGCCTGGGGCGCCGTCGTCGCGGCCGCCTTCATCCTGTTCGCGCTGCGCGGCCGGTTCCGGGGCGCGCTCTGGCTGCTCGACGGCGTCGATCTCGCCGTGCACGAGACGGGCCACCTCGTCTTCGGCCTGTTCGGCAATCAGTTCCTGCTCGTCGCCGGCGGGACCCTGCTTCAGCTCATCATGCCGCTGGCCTTCGTGATCGATTTCCGGCGCCGGGGCCGGCCGCGCTCCTCGGACGCCTGCGTCGCGTGGATAGGGCAGAACCTGCTGCACATCGGCCGGTACGCGGCCGACGCTCGCGCGCAGGAGCTGCCGCTCGTGGGCGGCGGCGTTCACGATTGGACCTACCTGCTCGAGGTCACGGGCTTGCTCGCGCGCGACGCGGGCGTGGGCCGAGCCTTCGACTTCGCGGGCTGCTTGCTGATATCCTGGGCCGCCGTCTCTATCGTGGAGCGCACCCGCGCCCCGGGTATGGCCGGCAAATACCCTTAAATTTCCTACAATTAGCCGCAATGGAACGTGAAATCGGCGTCGGCGGCTTCGCCACCAGCCCGCTCGCGCGCCGCTACGTCAACGAGGCCCTGGATTCGAACCGTCTCTCCTACGGGCCCTTCCACCGCCGGTTCGAGGCCGCCTTCGCCGCGGAGCACGACTCCAAGCACGCCGTGTTCCTGAACTCGGGCACGAGCGCCCTCCACATCGCGGTCCAGGCCCTCAAGGAGAAGCACGGCTGGGCCGACGGCGACGAGGTGATCGTCCCGAGCGTCACGTTCATCGCGACGTCGAACGTCGTGCTGCACAACCGCCTGAACGTCGTATTCGCGGACGTGGATCCGCTCACCTACACGCTTGACCCCGCCAAGCTCGAGGCCGCGATCACGCCCAGGACGCGAGCCGTGATCCCCGTCCACCTGCTCGGCCTGCCGGCCGACATGGACCCGATATCTGCGATCGCGCGCAAGCACAAGCTCTCGATCATCGAGGACAGCGCGGAGACCATGTTCGCGAGGTACAAGGGCCGCAAAGTCGGCTCGCTCGGCGACATCGGCTGCTTCTCGACCTACATCGCGCACTATATCGTCACCGGCGCGGGCGGGCTCGCGACGACGAACGACCCCGACCTCTACGTGCGGCTGCGCAGCCTGATGAATCACGGCCGCGACTCGATCTACCTGTCGATGGACGACGACAAGGAAGCCAAGGGCGCGAAGCTGCACGAGATCGTCAAGAAACGGTTTCAGTTCACGTCGGTGGGGCACAGCTTCCGGGCGACGGAGCTCGAGGCCGCTCTGGGCCTCGCCCAGCTCGAGGAAAAGGACGGGATCTACGCCGCGCGCACGGGCCTGGCCAAGCGCCTGAGCGCCGGGCTCGCGGAGTTCTCCGGCAAGCTCCAGCTTCCGACGTGCCCCGCGGACCGCGACCACAGCTACATGCTGTACGGTTTAGTGATGCGCGACAATCAAGACAAGACGCCGCTCGTTAATTTTCTCGAGGACCGCGGCGTCGAAACGCGCGACATGCTGCCGTTGCTGAACCAGCCGGTCTATAAGAAGCTGTTCGGCGACCTCGAGTCCAAATTTCCGGTCGCCAAGAATTTGAACCGCTCGGCGTTCTACATCGGCTGCCATCAATATATAACGGAGTCGGACGCCGATTACGTGATCGAGCAGTTCCGCGCTTATTTCCGCGATAAACGATGAAGGTATCTGTCGTAATCGACAATCACAACTACGGGCGCTTTCTCAAAGAGACGCTCGATTCGGTCCTGACTCAAGTTCTAGATAATGCCGTTGAAATCGTTGTCGTTGACGACGGCTCTACCGACGAGTCCCGCGAGATTCTTGCTTCATACGCTCCGCGCGTGAAGTCGTTGCTTCAGGCGCGGCAGGGACAGGCGTCGGCCTTCAACAGCGGTCTGGCGGCGGCATCAGGCGACATCGTCTGTCTTCTCGACTCGGATGATGTGTTTCTTCCCGGGAAGCTCGAGGCCGTGATCGAAGCGTTCAAGGACCCGAAGGTCGTCTGCGTCCAGCACTTCCTGCACGACACCGACGCGCACCTGCACCCTCTGCCCCGCCGCTTCCCCCAATGGCCCGCCAGCTATGTCCTCGACGACTACGCCGCGGGCCGCACGGAGTTCACGGCGACGTCGGGCCTGGCGTTTCGCCGCGAGACGCTGCTCAAGCTCCTCCCGATCCCGAAGGACCTTTTCTATTACCTCGACGACTTCCTGACCGCCCACTCCCTGTTTTTCGGCGCGGTCGCGAACATCCCGCGGGTGCTGGGCCTGCACCGCATGCACGGCGCGAACTGGTGCGCGGGCGGGCTGGAGAATCCGGCGAAGATCGAACGCGATTTTCAGGACCGGGCCCTTTATAATTCACATCGCGACCGCTGGCTCGCCGACGCGGGCGTCGCGCGCTCGGCCGAGGCGTCCGACGCGGAGAGGCTGGAGCTTTGGCGGCGCCGCGTGCTGGTCGAGGCTCTGCGCGCGCGGCCGCTCGAGGCGGCTCGCGTCTGGGCCGAGGGCCTGCGCGGCCTGCCGAAGACGCGGCACGCGCGCTTCCGAGCCGCGACGACGGCGCTCGCGGTCGCGTCGCCCACGCTCTACCTCGCGCTCTACGACTTCTACTCGCGGCCATGAGCGGCTTCGATCTGACGGTGGTCGTGCCGACGCTCAACGAGGAGGGCTCGCTGCGCCTCGTGCTGCCGCGGCTCAAGGCGACCTTCGAGAACCTGGGCCTGCGCGGCGAGATCGTCGTCGTGGACGGCCGCTCGAAGGACGCGACCGTCGCCGTCGCCGAGGCGGCCGGCGCGCGCGTGCTCACTCAGAAGGGGCGGGGCCTCGGCGGCGCGCTGCGCGAGGGCCTGCTCGCCGCGAGCGCGCCGTGGGTCGCGGTCGTCGACGCCGACGGCTCGCATCCGCCGGAGATCCTCGCCGACCTGTGGGCGAGCCGCGGAGGCTGGGATCTCGTGATCGCGTCGCGGTACGTGGCCGGAGGCTCGGCCGTCATGGGGCCGCTGCGGCAGCTGCTGAGCCGCTCTCTGAACCTTGTCTCGCGCATCGTATTAAAACTACCGGTGTACGACGCCTCGGGCGGCTTCCGGCTGTACAAAGCGGAGTTCGCGCGAGCCGCGTGCGCGGACTCGAACGCGGCGGACTTCACGGTGCAGCAGGAGCTGCTCGTCTCGATCCTGCGCCATGGGGGGAAGATCCGCGAGGTCCCGTTCCGCTACGAGCCGCGGCTCGACGGCGCCTCGAAGGCCTCGGCGCTGAAGCTCGCGCCCGCGTATCTGCGCATGCTCTTCAAGCTGCGCGGCGGGAAAACCCCATGACGACTTTGACCCGCCTGGAGACTCTCTCGGCCGCGGACCGGTTTAATGACGAGGTTTGGAACCGCGTGAAAGATTACGTCGGCTCCGAGATACTCGAGGTCGGCATGGGCATCGGCATCTTCACCGAGAAGCTGCTCTCCCGCGGCAAGGTTTTCGGCGTGGAGATCGTGCCCGAGTTCGTCGAGGAGGCGCGCCGCCGCCTCGGGGAGCGGCCCGATCTCGAATACCTGACGGCCGACATCGGAGGCGCCGCCCTGCCCGATTCCCTCCGCGGGCGCGCCTTTGATACCATCGTGTGCATGAACGTGCTCGAGCACATCGAAGACGATCGCGGGACATTGAAAAGATTATTGTCCATGCTCGACTCCGGAGGTCGTCTCATTCTCATCGTGCCCGCTCACCGTTGGCTCTTCAATCCGCTGGATGCCAACGACGGCCACTTTCGCCGCTATGAACGCGCTGAGCTGAACGAAAAGCTGACTGAGGCCGGTTTCAAAGTCGTGCATGAGTCGCGCTTTAACCTGTTCGGCATCGTCGGCTGGTTCGTGAACGGGACGATCCTCCGGCGTAAGGATCTTCCCGCCGGGCAGATGGGCCTGTTCAACACGGTCGCGCCGCTGCTGTTCTGGCTCGAGCGCCTGGTGGGGCCGCCCGTCGGACTGTCGATCCTCGCGGTAGGTCGAAAGCCGTGAACGAGAAGCTGTCCATCGTCATTCCGGCTTTCAACGAGGAAGATTCCGTCGACGCGATCTTGAAAAGCTGCCTGGACGCGAGAGCCGTCCTGATCAAGAATTCCGGCCTTTCCGCCGTCGAGGTCGTCATCGTGGACGACGGCTCGCGCGACAAGACGCAGGCGATGGCCCGCAAGTGGACCGAAGCGAAGCTCGTGATCCACGAGAAGAACAAAGGGTACGGAGCCGCGCTGATGACCGGCTTCCGGGCGTCATCGGGCGACCTGCTGTCGTTCCTCGACGCGGACGGCACCTGCGATCCGCTCGCCTTCAACGACCTCATCGCGGCGCTCCGGCGCGCGGATGCCGACATGGCGGTCGGGGCGCGGCTGCACGCGGGCTCCGAGATGCCCTTCATCCGGACGGTGGGAAACCGCCTTTACGCGGCGCTGCTGCACATCCTGACGGGCGTGCGCATGACGGACACGGCGAGCGGCATGCGCGTGTTCAAGCGCGCGCTGCTGCCGCGCCTCGCGCCGCTGCCGACGGGCCTGCATTTCACGCCCGCGATGACCGCGCGCGTCGCCTGCATGGGCGCGGTCCTCGTCGAGCACCCGATCCCGTACTCGGAGCGCGTGGGCCAGTCGAAACTGTCCGTCGCGCGCGACGGCGTGCGCTTCCTGCGGGTGATCCTGG
>Ga0163144_10013582_pt1 | contig 16983 bp, 13 predicted proteins | sample OliLak19BULKMAT1_FD_123175 | JGI IMG/M metagenome (GOLD analysis project Ga0163144, IMG submission 123175) | Freshwater microbial mat bacterial communities from Lake Vanda, McMurdo Dry Valleys, Antarctica - Oligotrophic Lake LV.19.BULKMAT1 | ecosystem: Environmental > Aquatic > Freshwater >... | reverse complement strand
CGACATAGTTTCGGCAAGAGGGGGATTTGTGAATTATATTTTAAACCAAACCAAAGATTTAGTGGCCAAAGAAAAGCATTATACGGTGCTGATACTGCAAAATTTAAAGCATATTAATGAACATAAACTTTATGCCAAGCTCGGTTATTCATCTTTGTATAAATATTTAATGCAAGAATTAAAATATAGTGCAGGTGAAGCAAATATTAGAGTAGCGAATGTAAAACTCATGCAGCGATCGAGAGTTGCTTGTGAGAAAATTATTGCTGGCGAGTTATCGTTGACCATGGGCAAAGATTTATTTCGTGCGGTTGATCAATCACGTGAAGCTTCGGAAGAAAAAATAGCGGCGGCGATTTTGGAATTAAAAGATAAAACCACTCGTGAAGCACAAAGTGCGATTGCGCAATTGTTTGAGCTGGCCGCTCCTGTTGAAGAAAAAGTTATCTTGAAGGGAGAGTTGCTGGCGAAGTTAAATCGTTTGAAGGGAAAATATAAAGTTGAGGCGACAGCGGAACTTTTAGAGATTTTATTTGACCGTGACTTAAAAGAAATTATAGCAAAAAATAATGTTAAGACGGTGGAGGGAAAATCTCGTTATATTCCAGTTAGGGTAAAAGCAGTTACAATCGCGCGCTCGCAAAATCAATGCGAATATGTTGGGGCCAGCGGTAAGCGTTGTACGGAAAAAAGGCATTTGCAGTTTGAGCACGTGAAACCTTTTGCTAAAGGTGGGACAAATTCGTCGATTAATATTAAGCATTTTTGTAGAGCACACAACCAACTGACCGCGATGGAAATATTTGGACAAAGTAAAGTGTCCGATTTATCGGTACGGCTTACCAATCGTCGCAGCAGCACCAGTTCCTGAAGCTCGCGGAAAACAGTAAACGTTTGTATTCCAATGTAGACCAGCATCAAATAATTCGGAAAAACCATTTACTTCGCCGGCCTTATCAATAAAACGGTGGATATTATATTCATCTCCCTCATGACCAGGAACTTTTAAATCTGATAAAGCAACTCCGCGAGCGAGTGTACCAGAAGCACAAACATCTTGTTGCGCCGCCAATTGCTCCACTGTTTCTGCATTAATAATATAACCTGTAGCCGCATCAATTAGTCCCGAATTTAAACTTTTTGCGGCAGATGAAACATAACGGTTAAAATAAACGCTGACGTTTGTATAATCTTTTAGCTGACATTTTCCAGTAGTGGCATTTTTAAAACCAGTACAACAAGCATCATCAGTACTACCTGCTGGTGGTACTTCACCTGCCGGCACGCAACAAGAAAATTGATTATCAGAGAAAATCATTTTTGCCTGTGAGTATTTCCCTTCGTTAGTATCAATGGTCGAGAAATTATTTATGTCAGTTGCGTTGTAGCTTACCAACGTTCCATCGCTATATTCATGTTGTGCCATGATTGGAGGACTGCTGGAAATGGTTGTCCCCGGAATCGCAAAAGAAATGCCAGAAGCAGACACATCGCCACCATTCATAGGGCTAATATTACAACTCAAAATATTAAAGTTTGGATCTCCTGGAAATCCTCCTACGGAATATCTATTTGAAGCAGAATGTATAGTTACTTGTGGAATTCCCAAAAGCTCCATGCCACTTAACATCTCAAAAAGTTTTGCTGCCTCGCTATCAGCGGTTTGCTTAGCAAAACAATCAGCATCATCAGGAGCAGTAGTATGTGAACAATTTTTTAAAGCAGAAATTGTATTTGGCTCCCAGTTTAAACAAGCAAAATTACGTTTATCAAAACGTTGATGTTTTACAGAATCCCAACGGTGGCCTTTTCCATTATCATCGTGAAAATTTCTCACCCAATTTCCGGTACAGCAAGTTTTTCCTAACACTTCATGAAGTGTGTTGTACTGATAAGATAAATCAGTAGTGATTTTGCAATTTCCGATGCCGCCGGTGCATTTATCAGCAGTGGCCGATGAGAGCTTAGGATAATTAGTAGGATCGTTTTGCATTTTATAAAGGGCCGGAGCAACTCTTGAAATTCGATCTCTATCACTGATGGATACTTCTGAACTGACAGCTTTATCTATTTTTAAAAAGCCGATGCGTTTGGTATCGAGAGTTCCATTTCCTTCTTCGAGAGATGGTAAGGTTAAGGATTTTCCAACTTCGCGGCAGCAACGATTATTTTTTAATAAATAAGCACTGTTCGTTTTTGAGATCGATTGGCCGCACACTAAATCTTCTTGCCAGAATTTTAATTCGTAATCATTTAGAATGTTCATACTGGTAATGCTGGATAAATTTTTTGTCGCTAAATAATTAGGAGCGCAATCTTGATCAGAAAAACAGGCGGCGCCTGGAGCACGCAAGCAGCGATGCTCTTGATAAGTTGCAGATGTCACCTGGTTACTAGAAAAATTGATGATCAATCTTTTACCAATGGTTGAGGTGAAAATATCTAAGGCATTACTCGTCATATTTTGTGATGCGGTTAATTTTAATAAATTGGCATCACTATTTAGGGTGCTGGCATTAATGGTTCCAGTTAAATTAAAGGCGACATTATTTTTTGTCGTTTCATCAAAGGCCGGACAAGCAGAAAGATATGCAGAATTTAGGGCAGCATTGGACTGGGTCATGCCAATTCCTAAAACTTGGTCTCCGGAGTAGTCGGCATCAGTTGCGGGTTTTTTTCCGTGAGCGGATTTAAAACTTTCTCCTTGAGTGACAAATTTTCCTGGAATACAAAGTCCTTCCACATTGTTGGCAGAAAATTGCGGTGAAGTAGAAGTGTCGACGGCCTCTGTTCCGTTGTAGTTATGTGGGCGACCTAAAATTCTAGCGCCTAATCCAAAAGTATCCAGATCCCCATTACTAATAGCAGAGTCAGCATTTTGCGCCGTCACAGATTTTCCATAGCGAGCTATTTTAGTATTAAATAAAGTATTAAAAGTAGTGCCAGTTTTTAATTCTTGGCAATAATTATTTGTACTGCAAGCATGGGTACGTATTGAGCTTGAACCGTTATAAGCATTTTCTGTACTGACACCGCCCACTTGAGCAAATTTAGAATAATCTTTCGTACAAGGAGTTCCTCGCCCGCGATAAATACAACGTTTAGTTCCGCCATTTCCTAACGGTCCAAATAATGCCGATAAACTTTGACGTAAATTAGAACTTGATCCACCAGGGCCGGGAATTTCATCTCCATTGGCATCAATCTGTGGCCACGAAGTATAAATGTCGGTGACGTTTTGACAAGCATAGTCCCAACCTAATTGAGTGGCGCAATCTTGATCGGTACTACAGACGTGATACTTTTGGCATTGAGCACCGTCGCTATCAAAATTTGTGGTCACAAAAGCTCCAGAAAAAGGCGCACTAGAAGCATCAGAAACTGTCACCTTATAAGATGAGTCACTAGTTAAATCAGCAAATGGCGCGTTGATGGCAATCCACATACGATTAGTAGTGGCCTTAATTCTTCTTTGCGATCCAACGGAAAACCAATTAATTCCATCGAAAGATCCAATCACTGAACCAATATCAAAGCCGTACCAGTCGCGCTGATAGCCGTTAGCGTACATAAAATGTTGCGCGCGCATACGATTTTTTCTTTGATCTTGTTTTATGCTGCCTGGTCGATGTGTCCAGGGAATCATGCTGGCCGGCACATAACAAGCGCGGCCAAATAATAAATCATCGGCGCGAAATTCTCCCGCCACTGTGCGATTAGTGCTAGAACCATTAGGTAGAATTCCTCCACCTTTATACAGAAAAGATTGCGGGAAGAGTCTCGTTACACTCGACCAATAGTCGTTGCCGCAACTAATACAAGTTGAATAAGTGCCGGAGTCGACAAATAAATCATAATTTCTACCTTTCACTACTCGAATTTCTTTTGCCGCTTGGGCCGAGCCTGCTGCGGTAGAAAAAGATCCATAAATTTCATCAAACCCAATTTTAGTATTTCTATTATTAGGTCGTAAAACATTTCCACTTTCATATTTAAAAGAATCATCGCCAGATTTTTCTTGTGGCAAGGTAGTGCCTGTTATGGTTGATTGCGAAACACCATTGCTATCATAATAACGCTCAGGCGCGGTTTTACTGCTGACATAAATAGTTTGTTGTAATGGCGGCTCCGGAAGTAGAGGTGCTGGATAAACACAAGTGTAATTCGTGATGGTGGTTGAGCCACTTACGCCTTCAATCACTGGCTCTAGTGAACAAGTATTAGCGCCGCAACTACAGATGGTATTAATTTCTGTCAGCGCTGTGGTTTTACTAGTCATTACTCCAGGATTTGTCACAAGACTCACGTAATAAGAAATCTTAACTTTTTGTGAGTCGGCCACTTTTAATTTGGCGTCAATGAACTCAATTAAATTGGGAAGACCAAAAACTAATTTCCATTCTGTATCTTGTGAGCGCACAATATTGTCGACTTCAACTTTAAATGATCTGGTCATGTCGGCATATTGGGGAATAGCAAATTGCCGTGAAGCCGGATAATGATCCATGACTGAGCCAGTATTTTTTCCTTGCACAAAATATTTATCACAAGTGGCCAGCGTCGCGTTTACTAACTTACAACTGCCATCGACTTTGTAACGTAGCTTTAAATCAAGACTACTCGCGCTGGCATCCGCACTGTGAGTTAAGGTGATATTAGTAGCGTCAGTTAAATTGTCATTTCCGGTTCCAATCGAATAAGAAGCAGGAATCAGATTCGTGCCATTTTTATAAAGTGTTTCATCGGCATGAATAATTTCATACAGTGAGTGAGGTAAGATGCTTTGATTGCCATTGTAATAAGTATTAAAATTTCTATCGTCGCCAGCTGTGGCATAAACACCATTGGTGGCCGCGGTATAAGTTTTAGTACAAATAGAAGCTTCACCATCAATGAGCGTGGTGCAATCATAAAGTTCTTTTAAATGTTGAAATCTTTTTTGCGCCTCAAGCTCAGCATTGGCCGGACCTGAAGTCGGTGTTTCTGGATCTTGCGCAGGAGCAGCGCCACACAAATTATAAAAGTTGGGATAATTGTAAATTGAATTTGCCGTGGTGGAGATCGCCGCCAGCGCATTTAAAAAATCCTGAGAAGCAGTATTGACTCCCGTTTTTAAAGTTTTATCTTTAATACATTGACCGAGACTACAACAATCATATCCCAAGGCCACGCATTCATTACTAGAGGAACAAGTGTTACCAGAAACAGCATTAGAAAGTGCCACAGCATTAATTCTTAGAATTAAATAATTAACGGTCAGGTTCGAAATAATTCCGCCGGTGCTAGAGTAAATGCGAAAATAATCTGAAACATAAAGCGTGTTAGTGCAACTGGGGCAAATATCCATCAAGCTATAAGCGTTAGTGGAAGCCGGGTAGAGATTGGAGAGCGCAGTAATTAATCCCGCCTTTTTGCAAAAGTCTTCATTTTGATTTTTATTTCCGGGAGCTAATAAATAATAATATTCAGTCGCCTTAGTTTCATAGTTATAAAAAAATTGTGGCAGGGCCGCAACGACCAAGGGACGTTTGATGCCTCCGCTTAAAGAAAAATTGGCCACCATACATTGTGCCGATGTGGAATTTCCATTGGCGATAAAACGATTGATTTCCTGACCGCGAAGGTACAGTCCGTCAGTAAAATCCGTTTGCAAACTTAAACTGCTGGAGCTTTGCACCGAACCATTTTGTAAAAAATTAAGTGTGGTAGAAAAAGTTGCGGGAGTGGTGCCACTGCTAGATGTGCTGACAACCTTACTGGTTTTATTTCCAGATCCACCTTTTTGTTGCATACAAGATGACATCACCAAAACGGTGATGGACATGAGTACAAGTCTTAGTCTAGTTAGTTGATTGCCCACTTTTATTGTATCTCCCACGTTCTTTTCGGTAGTTAGTTTTTTTACCTTACGTTTTCATCTATTATCTCTATTTTTGTAGAAAAATTTTCTGTTCTTACTTAACAGCTTGATTTGATTGAATTTCCGAGGGACAGGTGCGAAAATGGCCAAAGAAAAACGTCAAGAATTTGTGGCATTGAGCGATAATAAGAGAGCCTAGAATAATAGAGGGTTTTGTGAGGGTATTTACGTTATTACTATTTTTACTCATGACTGCAGCGGCTTTTGCCACTGATGATTATGATTATTCACAAATGTCAGTTTCAAAAAATGAGATGCAGCTACAATTAGAAAAAATGCGAAAAGATGGTCAAATTTCCGAGCAACAATTAAAAGATGCTAAAGCCGCCGTGGGTGGATTGAGCGATACCGAAATGAAAGCGCTTTCAGAAAAAGGCGTGAAGCAAGCTCAAGCGGGAAAAATGAGTGGCGATAATGAAAATCTGATTCAAAAACAAATGGAAGGAATTCAAGAAAATATTAAAAAGATGGAGGAGATGAATGCGCAAGAATAATTTTGGTTTTGCTTTAGCGGAAGTGATGATAGCGGCCGGTCTAGTGGGCGGTTTAGCAGTAGTGGTTATGCAATTAAATAAAAGCTCGGTGCAAACTTCCAGTTATGCAAATGCTTCTTTTGATATCAACAATTCTCTTTCAGAAATAAAAACTTGGTTATCTAAACCTAATGTCTGCGCCAGCACTTTTGCCGGATTGGCGATTAATGGTAGTGCCATCGAAATAAAAAAAACGGGCGGGGCAGTTTTATTTAAAGAAGGTGGGCGCTATGGCTCGGCCAAACTAGTTACACTTAAAACAGAAAATATAGATTTACCCGCCGATGGCCCTGGAAGTTTTTATGTGGTGGTAGATTTTGAAAGACCAAAATCAGCTGGGATCACTCAAACTAAAGAAAGGAAAATATTAATTTCTGCCACCACCGTTGCTAATAAAGTAGATACTTGTATGAACGACTCGGATCAAGCAGTTTCAAATTTATGTACTAGTTTAGGAGGTACTTTTGTTGGTACCACTTGCACAAATATCAATGGTGCTTTAATTGCTAATGGAAGTATTACCCAGAACAAGTTTGATCCTGCAATTGTTTTAACTGTTGGTGGAACAACTGGCGATGGTGGCACAAAACTTTATACTATCGCTGCAGGTTGTGCTGGAACAGGTGGAGTAACTCCGAATAGAACATGTACGACCATGAAATCTTCAATTTATTGCACTAAAATTGTTCCTTGCTCTGGACGTTTGTGCCGAGGAACGTCGAAAGAAACTTATTCCAAGTCTTCAAATGTTAATTGCAACGGAACACAAACTGGAACATGTACTCGTCCTACAGGTGCGCAAACTTGCACACTCACAGCTGTTCCTTAGTTTAAAAGTTCTAAAATTTTAAGTAGGCCGCGCTCCGAAAATCTTTCTTTTAATTTTAGGCGATCACCTTTAAATTCAAATTTTTCAGCGCCTGAATTTTTGTTAAAGGCCCATCCAATACACACGGCACCAACTGGTTTTTCGGTAGTGCCGCCAGTTGGGCCTGCAATACCTGTAAAACTTATTGCTAAATCCACACCTAAATTTTTCTGCGCACCCACGGCCATTTCAAGTGCGCATTCGGTGCTCACAGCACCAAATTTATTGAGTGTATTTTCTTTTACGCCGAGCAGATTGATTTTGAGTTCATTGGCATAAGCGACCACACTGCCTTTAAAAATTTGTGATGATCCGGGTAAATCGGTAAGGCGACTAGAAGTCAAACCACCAGTGCAAGATTCGGCAAAACCGATAGTGATATTTTTTTTGGTGGCCTTTTGTAAAATGATTTCAGGCAATGATTCATTTCCCCAATGCCAAATGTTAGGTAGGAGTGGGGTTTGTAAAAAGATATTTCTTAAATCAGCGTCAGCAGTAGGAAATATTTTTGCATCGTAGGTAATAATAATATCGACTCCCACCACGTGTGGTAGTGAGCTGACTTTGCCAAATTTTTCTAATTCTTGCCACAGATCGGGGCACAGTTTAAAAAAAATGGTTTCTTCTGGCACGCCATGAGTGCGCACGCAAAATTGTTTAGTGGGCGTAGTGTTTGCACCCAAAAGTTTTTCTGCCAGAGGAAGAATTTGTGTTTGCACCATTTCATAAAATTCTCGCGGCACACCGGGAGCGTGAGCGATGGCAAAATTTTTCTTTTGATCAAAATATAAAAGTCCGGGGGCCAGACCGCAAGGATTGGGCACTGGAACATAGTCTTCAGGAAAAACATGATAAAAGTTTTTTTGATTCCACTCACGGCCAAAACGTAAATAATTATCGATCACAACGATTTCTGCGGCTTTTGATTCCACCAATTTTTTGCCAAATGTTTCAGCTGATATTTTTTTTGTCAAATCATCCAGCGTTGGTCCGACGCCGCCAGAAGTTAAAACTAATTGCGCCTCACTGGTGGCCTGTAAAAAAGTTTCACGCATGGTTTTTGGGTCGTCGCCAATGGTGATGACTTTAGTTAATTTGTGACCTTGTTTTAATAAAAAGCCACCCAAGAATTTAGTGTTGATGTCTTGAGTGCGGCCGCTTAGAATTTCGTCGCCAATAATAATAAATTGTACATTCATGTTACTATCTTAAGCTAAATGGTATGGCTTTTTCAACGTGCCAAAATACTAAATTTTAGGTAGAATCAACTTATGTCAAACCGCATTTTAACTTTTCATTTACCTTACCAAGAAGACTTGGAAGCTCATTTGAAAAAAGAGATTCCTGACTTTGTGGATTATCGAATCATTTCTCAAAGTTTAGATGCTAGAGGATCAAATCGCGGCCGCATTCCGGTTTATGAATACCGAGTGGCGGTGATCAAAACGGGAGAAAGATTTGCGGAAAATCGCGAGGAGTTTAAAAATCTAGGCGCGTTTTCAAAACCACCGATTATTATTGGCACGGGACCGGCGGGACTTTTTGCGGCACTAAGATTTGCTGAATATAATATTCCCTGTTTATTATTTGAGCGCGGTGATCGTGCCAATCGCCGTATGCTGGCCATTTCTAAATTTTGGCGGCACGGAGAGTTTGATGTCGACACCAATGTTTGTTACGGCGAAGGTGGCGCGGGGCTTTTTTCTGACGGAAAACTCATCACGCGCATTAAATCTCCCTTCGTACAATACGTGATGAATCGTTTAGTGGATTTTGGCGCGCCAGCAGAAACGGCTTATGTTTCTAATCCGCATTTAGGTTCTAATAAAATTCGCGCGCTGATTAATAAGATTTCGGATTTTTTAGTCAGTAAAGGGTGCGAAATTCTTTATCACACCAAAGTAACTGAGCTGCTGTATGAAAATAAAAAAGTAGTAGGAGTTAAAACTCATGATGGCAACACTTATTTAAGTGATCATGTGATTTTGGCCACGGGACATTCGGCACATGAAATGTATCAGCATCTAGAAAAAAATCAGGTAGCGATGGCGCAAAAAGATTTTGCCGTAGGCGTGCGCATTGAACATCCCCGAAAAGAAATCGATTTTTTGCAGTACGGAAATTTTTGTGAAAGCGGAGAGCTCGGGGCCGCACGCTATCGTTTGAGTTATGAAAATGCCGAAACTAAAAAAGGCACTTATAGTTTTTGCATGTGTCCGGGAGGTTACGTTTTATCTTCTGGTACCGATGCTGATGGTATCGTGGTCAACGGCATGAGTAATTTCGCGCGCAATTCGCCTTGGTCTAACTCGGCCTTAGTGGTGACGATTAAAGCTGGTGTGGATTTTTCGCCGGATAAATTATTAGCGGGAATGGATTATCAAAAGAAAATTGAGCAAAGGGCCTTTCAAGTTTCTAAAACTAAGGCCAGTGGTAAGGAGTTGCCAGCGCAAAGAGTACGGGATTTTTTAGATAATAAAGTTTCAAATACCTTACCAAAAAACTCAACTCCTTCGGATTTAGTTTCTGCGCCGATGGGAGAAATTTTTCCCGCTTCAGTCAGTGATAATTTAAAAAATGCGTTGCTGCGTTTTGATCAACAGATGAAAGGTTTTGTCTCAAAAGAAGCGGTGCTGATCGCTCCTGAGACTCGTACTTCTGCACCAGTCACAATTTTACGCGATAAAGAAACTTTTGAATCCCTTTCGCATCAAGGTTTATATCCTTGCGGTGAAGGCGCTGGCCATGCGGGCGGAATAACTTCTGCTGCGGTGGATGGAGTGAAGGTGGTCATGGCCATTTTAAAAAAAGAAAAAAACTTTGCCTCTCCTTAAAAAATCCTTATGATATATAAGATGTCAAAATATCTTATTATTTCTATTTTGTTTTTATTCTTAGTACGCGTGCTGATCTCTAAGGCCATGGGCACTGAACTTTATTCTAATCCTATTTTGCTCGCGCGCACTGGTGACAGTAATGCTTTTAATCTTCCTGTTGGCGCCAGCTTAGAAAACGTGACGCCACAAGTGAATGATCGTCTGGATGTAGCTTTTAAAATTTATTTAGGACAAAATTCTAATCAACAAGCAGTGTGGTCGATTCTAGGACGCAGCGAAGAAAATAATTTAGACATTACTCGCGGACAATTAATTGCCATGGCGCCGGAAGGCCAAATTATATCGGATGTTGATTTAAATAATAAAGGTGAAATGGTTTTTACTTTTTTTAACGAAGAAGGCAGCGAAGGACTGTATTATTATAATGAAATTTCCAGATTAAAAAAAATTCTAGATTATAAAGATCTTGATGCTAGATTTTTTAGCAGCACTAAAATTAATGATGATTCGCAAATTTATTTTAAAGGAATCAAATTTGACGATCAACCTTCATCTTTTTTTCATTTAGACACTAAACAAAATAATCGCCCGGTTGAGATTGTGACTGAAGGCGCGGGCATTTCTTACTTATTTACTTTGGGTTTACAAGACGAAGGTCCAGGTTTGGCATTTAAGGCGAGATTGGGAGCGACAGGTGAGATTTCTGAAGCAATGCCAGATCAAATCATTCGTTATGTACCAGGTGGATTGTTTGTGGTGGCGGTTGATCGTGACGCCAATTTGGCTTCACCTTTTTTAAGTTTTTCTAATGGAGTAGTGGCCGGACCTGTGCAAACAGTAGTGTTTGTAGCGCAAACCGAAAAAGGCCAAGGTATTTATGTCCATCATCCACGCCACGGACTGATCCAACTTATTTTTGAAGGGGAGTCTGATCTTAAATCGATTGCACAATTCACCCCAGTGGTGCGTGCGCAGGGAAATATTTTTGAAGTTTTTTTTCGCGGTGTAAACGCAGCAGGGTTTGAAGTCGTTTATTTTTTGCAATATGATTTTGTGACGAAACAAAATACGTTGTTACCTTTGGTGATACAAAATCAAAAAATTAAAACCGAAACCACAAATACTACTATTCAATTTTTTTCTGGTGGCTTAGGGCTTAACAATCTAGGCGATCTGGTAGTGCATACGGTTTTTGCCTCTAATCAAGAAGGAATTCTTTTACTTAATCGCCTGCAGGAATAAGTAAATGAATTGGTCAGTCATCTTATTGACCTACATCAATCTGTTTACCTATGGTCTGTTAGATAATACTCGTTCCGCACTGCTGCCCGAGTTAATGCAATACTTCTCTTTAAATCACTCACAAATTGGTCTTTTTTTTACCATTGGTAGCGGATTAGGTTTGATAGTGAATCTTTTTGCTTTTTGGTGGCTTAAAAAATTTAGCACCATAGTGCCGATGCGAGTGAGCTTATTGGGCTCGAGCTTATGCGCCCTTTTTTTATTTTTAGCAGGTGCTCATGTCAATACTATTTTCTTTTTTATTTCATTTTTGTGCATCGGGCTCTCTGCCCCGCTAAGTTCCATTTGCATGAACATTTTAGTGAAGGGTCACTCGGCGGAAAAAAATCGCGCTAAAATTTATGCCGGACTTCATTCATGCTATGGTCTGGCCTCATTTTTGGCGCCACTTGTGATTGGTATTTATACGGATTGGAAATATATTTATCTTTGTATCAGTTTAGTTTTTTTAGGCGCCTTTATTTATTCTTTTAAATTTAAGATCAGTCAATTCGCCATCGCCCGGGTGGCGCACCTCAAGAGCTTTCCTGATCGTTATAAATGGGCCCTGGTGGTAGGGCTTTATATACCCACAGAAATATTACTGGCGTCTAGATTAACGGTTATTTTGCAGGAGAAATATCTGTACTCAAAAATAGCTTCGGAACAATATTTGGGTTATTTTTTCCTTTTACTTTTTTTAGGCAGATTTATTTTTTCTCAAGTTACGCCGCATAAAAATTTAGAACGACAATTATTTTTATCAGTGATCTGTGCTTTACTTTTTTTCTTGGGGGCAATCTTTATTCATCCGATCTTTTTTTGTTTGGTGGGAGGGGCCTTAAGTTTTTTCTATCCCATGTTTATGTCACGCATGAGTTTTAAAGTAGGAGATCATTTTGAAGCACTCAGTAATTTTTGTATCATGGCCACTACTATTTCCATGACCTTTTTTCATTTTACTTTGGGGAAAATGTTTCAAGCGTGGGGCATTGGAGTGTCACTTTATTTATTTCCAGCACTGTGTTTGTGTTTAATATGTTCGATGGCGAGACTTTTTAAGCAGAAATAATTTGATTGATCTCGTTAATGTCGTAAGGCTTTAACATGATGGCATCGGCCCTTTTGGCATTGGGATCGTTACGAAATAAATCAGCGTAGCCCGATAAAATCATGAATTTTACGGTGGATGTTTGTTTGATTAGTTCAATCACTTCAAGTCCATTTAAAAGCGGCATCATGATATCAATGATCACCCAATCGTAGCTATCTTTTTTTATCATCTCAGTGGAATATTCTGGACCATTGCAAATCGCCACAGAGTGACCGAAAAGTTCCAATTGGTCTTTTAATAATTCCAATAGATCTTGCTCGTCATCAATCACTAATATTTTTTTATTACTCATAGTTTTTAATATTATAGAGCACATATCTATCCTAAAAAAGTAAAATTTTTTTGAAGGAACGTTTTATTGGTGATAAAAAGACAAAATGTTATTAAAGGTACACGATAAGATTAATAGGGAATACGACACGATCGTCGCAGGTTCCGGGTGGGCGGGAATGACGGCCGCCAACAAATTGGGGAAAGAAGGTCATCGCGTACTGCTTTTAGAAGCACATAATAAGCTGGGCGGATTGGCCACATGGTTTAAACGCGCTAGCGGCGAACATATTTTTGATGTTTCATTGCACGGTTTTCCGGTGGGTATGATTAAGACTTGTCGCCGGTATTGGAACAAAGAAATCAGCGATAAGATTCACAAGCTAAAAAGCGTGCGCTTTTTAAATCCACAATATCAATTAGCATCGGATTTCACTAAAGAAGATTTTTCACGCATTTTAGTGGAACATTTTAAACAAACACCAGAAACTGTCACCGCGTTTTTTGATTTTTTAGCTCAGATGAATTTTTATGATGCTAGTCCCATGACTAATGGTGAATTGTTTCAAAAATTTTTCCCTGACCGCAATGATATTGTCAGATTTTTATTAGAGCCGATTACTTACGCCAACGGATCGACCCTGGAAGATCCTGCCATTACTTACGGTATTGTTTTTTGCAATTTCATGAGCAAGGGCGTTTATATTTTTCAAGGTGGCACTGATACTTTAATCGGTATGCTACGCGAAGAGATGCTAAATAATAATGTTGATATTCGCATGCAATCTAAAGTTTCTAAAATTGTCATTGAAAATGGCGTCGTCGCTGGTGTGATGGTTAAAGATGAATTCATTCGCGCCAAATCCGTTTTATCTAATGGCAATTTAATTTCCACAATTTTTGATATGACTGGTAGCGAACATTTTTCTGCTGAATATGTGGATGCCGCTAAAAAAGTTCGTCTCAATACTAGTTCTTGCCAGGTCTATATGGGAATAAAAAAAGGTGAGAGCATTCCTTTTGTGGGGGATTTGATTTTTTGTTCTGACGATGAAACTTTTTCTACCGATGGATTGTTAAATCCTAAAGTCACCAGTCAAACTTTTTCACTTTATTATCCAGAAATGAGACCACATTTAGAAAATCGTTTTGCCATCGTCTCATCTTCAAATTCTCGTTTTAGCGATTGGGAAAATTTAAGTGAGGAACAATATTGCGAACGAAAAAAATACTTAATCGAGCGCGCACTTATAGGAATTGAAAAGGTTATTCCAGACATTCGCCGCAAAATTGATTTTGTTGAAGCCGCCACACCGCTGACGGTAGAATACTATACTCATCATAAAAGAGGCGCTTCTTTTGGCACTAAATTTGAGGGCCTAGATGTTTCCATGAATATGCACAAACAAATTCCTGGGCTATTTCATTCGGGTTCGGTGGGAATTATTATGTCGGGTTGGCTCGGCGCCGCTAATTACGGCATCATTCAGGCGCATGAAGTTAATCAATTTTTATATAACAAAAAAGAGGATGGCCATCATGTCAACGCTTGAGCAAAAAATTGTCGTAGTGACTGGCGGAACGCGCGGAATTGGTGCTAGCGTAACAAAAAAATTTCTAGGTGAAGGAGCTCGCGTTATTGCTACTTATTTGCGCAATGACGAAGCCGCAAAAACTTTTAAAAATAATTTAGGTGATTTGGCCAAAAATTTAGAGCTTAGAAAGTTTGATGTGGGCCTCGATGAAGAAGTAAAAAAATTTTATCAGTGGCTAGAAGAAAATTATCAAGGCCTTTCTATTTTAGTTAATAATTCAGGCATCAGAAAAGATAATGCCATGGCGCTAATGCCGACGGCCGATTGGGATGCTGTTTTAAATACTAATTTAAGAGGCGCTTTTTTAATGAGTAAATATGCTGTGCCTTTAATGATGGGAAAAAGATTTGGCCGCATTATTAATATGAGTTCTGTCGGCGGTGATATTGGATTAGTAGGACAGGCCAACTATGCCGCTTCAAAAGCGGGCATGGTCGCAATGGCCAAAGTCCTATCAAAAGAAGTAGCGCGAAAAGGCATTACGGTTAATAACGTCTGTCCCGGATTTATTGAAACAGAATTATTATTAGATTTAACTGCCGATCAAAAAAAAGAATATTCATCGCAAGTTCCCATGAGAAGATTTGGCACTGGGGATGAAGTCGCCGCTGCTGTTTTCTTTTTAGCGAGTGAAGCCGCCTCATACATTACAGGCAGTACCATCGAAGTTGATGGCGGATTATAATGAACGCCGACTTAGAAAAAATTTATAGTTTAATTCCGCAGCGTCCGCCGTTTTTATTTATTGATAAAATTATTGAACAAACTGCAACGACTATTCATACGCAAAGACTCATTCGCCATGATGAAGATTTTTTTCAGGGACATTTTCCCGGTCATCCGGTTATGCCAGGAGTGCTACTACAAGAAGCTTGTTTTCAAAGTGGCGCCGCTTTAATGGCCAGTGGCGTGCAAAAAGGTTTGGGCGTAGTGACCAGAGTTGATAACGTAAAATTTCGCGGCATGGTTCGTCCGGGCGATGTCTTGGATATTAAAATTACTCTAAATGAGACATTGGCCAATGCCAGTTATTTTAAAGGCAAGATTGAAGTCGCAGGCAAAATCGTTTTAGTTTTAGATTTTGCCTGCGCACTAGTTTAATTAATGTAAATCTAGGTAAGCATTGCGTGAATCACACCTTATGCTAACTACATTGTTGTCTAGAACTGTCCACCAAGTGAAAAACTTTTTATAATGTTTTCCAATCACGGTGTCGCCAGCTCTTGATCTTACTACGATCGCTCCGTTTTCAAAAACCACCGGTGTATCAAAAACGTGACGTTCGAAGTCTTTATTACAATGAGTCACTGGTTGATGGTAACAGCGACGGTAACCACGACTATCAATGGTGCAGCGGCGCTCGTAACTTCTCCAGCAATACTCAAAAACTTTACGTAAATGAAAGTTATCCCCTTCTCGAAACATTTGGCAGCTACTGTAGCGGTAACTAGGTCGGGCCTGGTTGCCTTGCAGTTCGGTTGGTACAATTTCTCCAGCGAAAGCGGCAAAAGACATTAGGATTGCAAAAATCGTTAATATTTTCATACGTTCACCTCCGCCGGCACTCTAGTCCTAGGAGAAATCAATAGTCAAGGGGGACTTATCTGATGTAGGGTTTTGTTATGTCTTTTTTAAAAGTAGAGAATAAACATTTTTTAATTTCTGGTGTTTCCAATAAAAAAAGTATCGCTTATTTTGTCGCTCAAGAATTGCTCTTAAATGGCGCCAAGGTAATTTTTTCGGTGCAGTCGGCCGATCACGCTGGGCGTGTGGAAAAATTATTTCCTGGTAGCAAAATTTATTTATGTGATGTGGAAAATGAAGCTTCAGTAAAAACGCTGGGCACACATCTGTCGAATTTTTTAGGCACCGAAAAATTGCAAGGCTTTTTACATTCTATGGCCTTCGCCAATTATGCTGAAGGCATTAAACCATTTCATGAAACTAAATGGCCTGATTTTGCCCAAGCGGCGCAAATTTCTTGTTTTTCTTTAACCAGTATGTCGAACGCTTTTAAAAATATTTTTGCTGCTGACGCTTCGGTGGTCACTGTTTCGATTTCTAACACGCGCGCCACCAATTATGGTTTCATGGGGCCAATTAAAGCGATGCTTGATGCAACTGTGGCCTATTTAGCAAAATCTTTTTCTGCCACTTCTAAAGTGCGGTTTAATGCTGTTTGCTCCGGGCCTTTAAAAACTTCCGCCTCGGCAGGAATTCCCGGTTATGTGGATAATTATTTATTTGCCGAAAAGTTAACCTTGCGCAAAGTAGCTCTGGCCACCGCCGAGGTGGCCGATACCATTTGTTATCTTCTAAGTTCACGCTCTAGCGGTATAAATGCCACCGGTGTATTAGTCGATGCCGGAATGAGCTGCAATTATTTTGATGAGGCCGTAGTGGCGGCCGCTTCGCGAGTTGATAACTAGTCTTTATTGTCTCTAAACATTTCCTCACTGCTGCCATTTGCGAAAATTTCTCACTGCTGCCATTTGCGAAATGTTCTCACTGCTGCCATTTGCGAAATGTTCTCACTGCTGCCATTTGCGAAATGTTCTCACTGCT
>Ga0163144_10013580_pt1 | contig 16984 bp, 17 predicted proteins | sample OliLak19BULKMAT1_FD_123175 | JGI IMG/M metagenome (GOLD analysis project Ga0163144, IMG submission 123175) | Freshwater microbial mat bacterial communities from Lake Vanda, McMurdo Dry Valleys, Antarctica - Oligotrophic Lake LV.19.BULKMAT1 | ecosystem: Environmental > Aquatic > Freshwater >... | reverse complement strand
TCCGCGCGCCGCGCTCGTGCACGTACCAGTGCGCGAGCACGGTGTCGCTCGTGATCCCGAGCGCGCCGTGCACCTGGATCGCGCGATCGAGCAGCCGCATCATCACGTCCGAGACGTGGAACTTGATCAGCGAGACCTGATCGCGCGCGATCTGGAAGCCCTTCTGCTCGATCGTCCACGCCGCGTGCAGCACCATCAGCCGCGCCGCGTCGATCTCGGCGCGCGCCTCGGCGACCCACGCCTGGATGATCTGGCGCGACGCCAGCGTCTTGTCCTCGTCGATCTTGCGGGTCGCGGCGCGGCGGCACATCAGGTCGAACGCGCGCTCGCAGATGCCGATCCACCGCATGCAGTGGTGGATCCGCCCGGGCCCGAGCCGCTCCTGCGCGATCAGGAACCCCGCGCCCTCGGCGCCGAGGCGGTTGGTCACCGGCACGCGGACGGCGTTGTAGCGAAGCTCGGCGTGGCTCGCCCAGCCGGAGCCCGCGTCGCCCATGACCGGGATGTTGCGGACCAGCTCGTAGCCGGGCGCGCTGGTCGGCACGATGATCATCGACGCGCGGCCGTGGCGCGGCGCGTCCGGGTTGGTCACCGCCATCACGATCGCGAACGCGGCGCCGTCGGCGCTGGAGGTGAACCACTTGTGGCCGTCGATCACGTACTCGTCGCCGTCGCGGCGCGCGGTGCACGACAGGATCGTCGGGTTCGAGCCCGGGTTCTCCGGCTCGGTCATCGAGAAGCAGCTGCGGATCTCGCCGGCGGCGAGCGGCATCATCCACGTCGTCTTTTGCTCGGGCGTGCCGAACTTGTGGAGGATCTCGAGGTTGCCCGCGTCGGGCGCCTGCGCGCCGAAGCAGTAGTGGCCGATCGGCGTGCGCCCGAGCCGCTCGCTGACCAGGCCGTGCTCGACGAGCCCGAGGCCCATGCCGCCGACGTCCCTCGGCAGCTGCGGCCCCCACAGGCCCTCGCGCTTGACCAGCGCGCGCAGCTCGGCGAGCCGAGGCTCCGCCGCCTTGAACCCGCCCTCGAGCTCGCGCTCGGCGGGGATCACGTGGTCGCGGATCAGCGCGTCGATGCGCTCGAGGATCGGGACGAGATGCGCGGGCGTGGAGAAGTCCATCGCCCGGATGCTATCTGAACGTGATCTCGCCGTGGTCGAGGTGGTGGACGTGGTTGAACGAGACCACCGAGAAGTCGTCGGGGCGCCAGGCGAACCCGCCCGACCGCCACAGGAACTCGGAGACGCTGGCGTTGCGGATCAGCCGACCGAGCGCCATCGTGCGGCGGGCGTCGAACGCGAGCGCGAGCTGCATCGCGACGGCGATCACGCCGCCCGAGGTCACCGCGGCGACCCGCCCGCCGGCGTGATCGCGGGTGACCCGCTCGATCGCGCGCTGGACGCGCTGGCCGAACGCGAGGAACGATTCGACGGTGTCGTCGACGAGCTCGCCGGTCGCCCACCGCGCGATGATGCGCTCGAACGCGCGATCGAGCAGGGCGGTCATGCCGGCGTGCTCGGCGGCGCCGTTGGCGAGCGCGCGGAACTCGGGATCCTCGTCGACGAGCTGGGGCAGGTAGCGGTTCAGCAGCTCGAACGCCGGGTACTCGCTCAGCTCGTCGACGGTCGTGTGCGCGGGCAGCTCGCGGCCGCCCTCGGTCGCGGCGGCGCGCAGGTGCTCCGCGGTCTCGCGCTGCCGACGCAGCGGTCCCGCGTAGAGCGCGTCGATCGGCGGGAGGTGCGCGGCCAGCGCGCGCGCCTGGCGGATCCCCAGCGGCGACAGCACGTCGTAGTTGGCGACCCCGTAGGAGGCTTGCCCGTGGCGGATCAGGTAGAGCGTGCTCACGCGGGCGCCATGTTAGCGTGCCCGGCATGCGAACCGTGGTGATCGCGGTGCTCCTCGCGGCCTGCGGATCGAAGGGGAGCAAGCCGGCGGCGTCGAAGGACGGCGGCGTCTCCGTCGCGGCGGCGAAGGACGCGGGCGCGCCCGACGCGCGGCCGGTGGAGCCGGACCAGGCCACGTTCCTCGGGGATCCCTACGAGGATCGGGCGGTGCCCGCGGGCACGCTGCGGGTGACGCTCACGCGCGGTTCGGCGAAGACCCCGGCGCCCGGCGTGACGCTGCACCTGGTGTCGCTCGACGGTCGCGGGATCGGCAAGGACGTCACGTTCACCACCGACGCGGCGGGCGCGTTCGACGCGACCGGCCTCGTCCATGACGGCACGGTCGCCTACCACGTGCTCGGCGAGCTCGACGGCGATCGGCTCGAGTCCGCGCCGATCACGCTGCGCGACCAAGGCGTGCGCCTCGATCTGCGCGCGCGGACACCGAGCGGCGACGGGCTCACGCCGTTCACCGGGATCCCCGAGCTCGACACGCCGATTCCCGACGGCGAGGCCTGGGTCTCGGTCGCGGCGACAGGCGACGCCACGGAGGTCTTCCTCCTCGAGATTCCGACGCAGCGCCAGCTCGACCCGGCCTCGGTCACGCAGGAGACCCTGGGCCCGACGGCGCGCTTCACCGGCCTCACCCCGGGCGGGATCTACGTCGCCTGGGTCCGCCACGCGACCGGGCAGTATGTCTCGCGACCGCTGCTCGCGATGGCGGGCGCCGGCGTCTCGCGCACGATCACGGCGATGGAGCGTCCCATGGTGCGCTGCGCCACCAAGCTCACGCGCGATCGCGACGCGCTCCACGGCTGGACGCGCTGCGATCTCTGGCTGACCGGCGGGATCCCGCGGGTGATGCCGACGCCGTTGATCCTTCCGCTGCCCGAGGGCGCGACGAAGCCCGACCTGCGCCCCGGCACCGCCGCGCAGCTCGACGGCGGCGCGGTGACGTGGACCGGCAGCGTGCCTCCCGGCCTCACCAGCGTCGACGTCGAGTACACGCTGGCGGTGACCGCCGGCCGCGCCGACGTCGCGGTCGTGTCCGCGCAAGCGCTGGGGCAGATCGGCTTCCAGGTCGAGGCCGGGGCGACGATCCAGGTCACTGACGTGACCGGCGGCCAGTACCGCGCGCCCAACCCCGCCGAGGGCCAGGACCTGCACATCGTCTGGGCCGACTACACCCGCGCCGGCGATCGGCTGGCGTTCACGATCACCGGCGCGACGCCGCCGACGCCGTGCGAGCTGCTCGGGGTCGCGCGGTGGACGGCCGACGGCAACCCGGCGCCGGCGCCCGACGTCGAGGCGGAGGCCTCGGATGGCACGCGGGTCAAGCTGTCGAGCCTGCGCGGCCAGCCGGTGGTGCTCAACCTGTTCGCGAGCTGGACGCCGATGTCGGCGGAGGAGGTGCCGTCGTTGACCGCGCTGTCGCGGGTGATCGGGCCGCTCGGCGCGCAGCTCGTGGTGGTCGCGTCGGACCCGAGCTGGGATGACGTCAAGAAGCTGATCGATCCCGCGTCCGGGATGAGCGTCTGGCTCGATCGTCCCAAGGGGACGGAGTACGTGCTCGGCGACGCCGCGCACGCGTTCGGCACGACCAAGCTGCCCGAGACCTACCTGATCGATGCCGAGGGGCTCGTCCGCTACTGGGTGGTGAACGCGCGCGACTGGACCTCGCCGGACGCGCTCGCGTGCATCCAGAGCCTCAAGACGCCGTGGACCGGCAAGGTCACGCAGGCGCCGCCGCCGTACGTGCAGCCGTCGGTGCACCTGTCCGGGACGATCCGGCTCGGCAACGTCGCGGTCCCGCCCGGCGGCATGCTGTTCATCCTGGCGCGCCGGGTCTACGACGGCGTCCCGGTCGCGGCGATCAAGGTCGATGGACCGAGGTTCCCGCAGAGCTTCCAGATGACGGACGCCGAGCTGGTGGGCACCGCCGCCTTTCTCGGCGACGTCGAGGTCACCGCGCGGGTCGATCGCGACGGCGACGTCAGGACCGAGGAGCGCGGCGACGTGTTCGGCACCGCGGTCGGCCCGACCGGCTCGTCGAACGTGCAGATCACGATCGACCAGCACGTCCCGTAGAGCCCAGGTCTCGCGACCCTGCGCTGGGGTCAACCGTCCCTCGGGTCGCGCGGCACCAATGCGCGCGTAACTCCGCGACACCCGTGCGGTCGCGATCGGCACGCGCCTCGCAATGGCCGGGTGCATGACCAAGCTGATCAAGCGTCTCGCCAAGGATGAGCAAGCCGGCACCGCCGTCGAGTACGGCCTCATCACCGCCGTCATCGCCGTCGCGCTGATCGCGGCGCTCGTCGCGTTCCGCGACGAGATCTCGAGCATGTTCGGCCGCGCCGGCAACCGCGTCCGCTCCACCACGTAGTCGTCGAAGGACCCGGATCATGACCGCGATCTTCCTCGGCTGCTTCGTGGCGCTGGCCGCCGCGGCGGGGTGGAGCGATCTGCGGCATCGCCGGGTGTCCAACCGGCTCGTGCTCGTCGTGCTCCTCGCGGGCCTCGCCCGCCAGGGCGCGACGCTGCAAGCGAGCAACGTCCTTCTCGGGCTCGCCGGCGTGGCCGTCGGCCTCGCGTTGCTGCTCCCTGCCTTCGCCGCGCGATGGGTGGGCGGGGGCGACGTGAAGCTGCTCGCCGCGCTCGGCATGTGGATGGGCCCGTGGCACGTGCTGCTCGGCGGCGTCCTCGGCGTCGCGCTCGGCGGCGTCCTCGCCGCGTCGATGGCGATCGCCGGCGGCGTCGGCCGCGAGGTCGCCGGCAACCTCGGCGCGGCGGTCATCACGATGACCGCGCCGATCGCGCCGCGCCGCCCTCGTGCGCTGATCGTGCCGCTCGCGATCCCGCTCGCCGTCGGGTGCGTGATCGTCCAGCTCGGAGGCCTGTCGTGACCCGTTCGACTCCGCCCCTTCGGGGCTTCGCTCAGGGCAATCGGGCTAAGGAAAGCGGCGCGATCTCCGTCGAGCTCGCGCTCGGCATCCCGCTGCTCGTGATGGTGATCATGGGCGGCGTCCACTTCGGCCTCGTCCTCAAGACCCGCAGCCAGCTCGGCGACGCCACCAACTACGGCGTCCGCGCGGCGGCGATCGCGCGGGTCACCAACGCCAACCAGATCCGGGCCGCGATCCAGGATCGCCTCGGCCCCACCTCGGGCTGCACCAGCCTCACCGTCACCACCTCGACCGCCGTCGACGCCCTCGGCGTCCGGCGCCTCGAGGTCCTGTCGCGTTGCAACGTCGACACCGGGATCGGCGGCAGCCTGCTGAGCTTCCTCGGCCCCGCCGAGATCAGCGTCCGCGCGTCGATGCCTTACTGAGGAGCACGTCATGAGCAGGTCCAGCGTCAAGGTCGGTGCCGCGAAGCTCGGAGCCCTCGGGTTCCTGGCGATCGCCCTCGGGTGCGCGGCGCTCGCCGCGTTCGCCCTCGGCAACACGATGAAGTCGCGCTACTCCGGCTCGCGGGTGACGTCGATCGTCGTCGCGCGCGCCGAGCTGCGCGCGGGCCAGGCGATCACCGCCGACGGCCTCGAGCTGCGCGACTGGCCCGAGGACAACGTCCCGGCCGGCGCGTTCTGGTCGATCGACGAGGTGCTCGCGTCGCAGCCGACCGTCGGCATCCTGCCGGGCGAGCCGATCGTCGCCGGTCGGCTGTCGTCGTCGAAGTCCGGCACCGGCATCGCCGCGCTGCTCCACCCGAACATGCGCGCGATCGCGATCGAGGTCGACGACGCGGCGGGGTACACGGGCCTGCTCTACCCGGGCGCGATCGTCGACGTCGTCGCCACCGTGCGCGACCCGATGGGCCGCGGCCCGTCGGCGCGGATCGCCGTGCAGCACGCGCAGGTGCTCTCGGTCGGCCTCGACACCGACGTCGCCACCCGCCGCATCAAGCGCGACGAGGGCGGCGTCGACATGGCCGCCGAGCACGGCACTTACGTCACGCTCGAGGTCGCGCCCGAGGAGGCCGAGATCCTCGCGGTCGCGCGCTCCGAGGGCCGGATCGACCTCGTGCTCCGCAACGCGACCGACGACCAGGTGATCGACACCCCCGGCGCGACGCCCGACACGTTCTCCGCGTTCGCCGTGGCCGAGGTGGCGATGGTCGCCGAGGACGCGCCCGCGCCGACGACGAAGCCCGCACCGCAAAAGGCGAAGCGCCGCATCCAGCTCGCCGCCAGCGACAGCCCCGACGTCCCCGCCGCCCGCGGGCCCCGCTCCTCCGGCGGCTCCATCGAGGTCATCAATGCGAAGTAAGTGCCTGCTCGCCGCGTTCCTCGCGGCGATGCCCGTGTTCTCGTTCTCCACCCCGCGGTTCGCGGTCGCCCAGTCGCAGCCCGACGACGGCAAGTCCGTCGAGGTCTCGGTCGGCAGCTCGAGCTACCTGCGCCTCGGCAAGGGGATCTCGCGCGTGATCGTCGGCGACTCGGAGATCGCGAGCGTCACCGCGTTCGATCCCGACCAGCTCCTGATCAGCGGCCTGCGCCCCGGCCACACCACCGCCACCGTGTGGGTGGGCGGCGAAGCGCGGATCCTCACGATCGACGTCGGCTGGCCGCTCGAGGCGATGCGCGCCGCGCTCCGCAAGGCGCTGCCCGACGCCGAGGGCCTCGAGATCGACGGCGCCGGCAACGCGCTGATCCTGTCGGGCCAGGTCGCGACGCCCGAGGAGGTCGAGCGCGCCGAGGCGATCGTCGAGGGCATCGCGGCCGGCGTCTACGACGGCGGCGCGCCCACGATCGTCGACGCGATGACGCTCGCCGGCGCCCAGCAGGTCCAGCTCGAGGTGTCGTTCGCCGAGGTCTCGCGGTCGAGCCTGCGCGAGATCGGCCTCAACTTCTGGAGCAAGGACTTCTTCAAGAGCACCGGCGCCGGTTACGCCGGCGGCATGCTGTCGCCGGGCACCGGCCTCGACGGCCTGTCGCCCGAGGCGGGCAACCCCGACATCGGCAACCTCAACTCGCAGGCCACCGGGTTCGGCGAGGACGGCGCGCCGCTGTCCGGCGGCGTGCCGCTGATCTCGGCGCCGCTGTCGGGCGCGTTCGGGTTCGTGTTCTCGTCGACGCTCGGCGGGTTCCCGTTCTCGGCGGCGCTGTCGCTGATGTCGTCGAAGGGCTACGCGCGCACGCTCGCCGAGCCCACGCTGGTCGCGATGAGCGGCAAGTCGGCGTCATTCCTCGCCGGCGGCGAGTTCCCCGTGCCGCTGCCGCAGTCGCTCGGGCAGGTCGGCGTCGAGTACCGTAAGTTCGGCATCCAGCTCACGATGTCGCCGACGGTCTCCGGCGACGACATCCAGCTCGACCTCGGGGTCACGGTCAGCGACATCGACCAGTCGGTCGGCGTGCGGCTCGCGTCGACCCAGGTGCCCGGCCTGCGCGAGCGCCATTCGCAGACCACGATCCGGCTCGCCGACGGCCAGTCGTTCGTCGTCGCCGGGTTGATCTCCGACGAGGTCCGCTCGACCGTCGACAAGGTCCCGCTCCTCGGTGACCTGCCCTTGCTCGGCGCGCTGTTCAAGTCGACCGCGTACCGCCGCCAGGAGACCGAGCTGATGGTCGTGGTCACCGCGCACCTGGTCCAGCCCCTCGACGAGCGTCCCGCGCTCCCGGGCGAGACGATGAACGTCGACCCTTCGGACTTGGAGCTGTTCTTGCTCAACAGGTCGGAGAGCCTCGAGGGCGAGGACAGCAATCCCCAGCCGAAGTCGAGCCGGAAGCGCCGCAAGGACGCTCCGGTCGGCGCGGTCGGGTTCGCGCGCTAGTCCCCTCCCGCGACGGCAAGGAGAAGCCATGCCCCGCGATCCCCGCATGACGGCACACCGGTCCAGCAATCACGAGGACCTCGACGAGCAGACGATGGTGGACGGCCGCCGCGTCCCTCCCGCGCCCCCGCCTCCGCGCGCCAACCTGGCCGTGGTGCCGGCGAAGCCCGCGCGGATCCCATCGTTCATCCCGGCCGAGACCGTGATGCCGACCGTGTCGTACCGGGGCTCGTCGTCCCCGGCACCGTCGACCCCACCGCGGCCTGTCGGCCCGAGCCCGACGCTGGCCCAGCTGCGCGGCGCTCCCGCCGAGCTGTCCCACGCGCTGGCCCAGCTCGAGGCGAGCGTGGTCGAGCGGATGCCGACGCCGCCGCGCGTGCACGCGTCGCCGCTCCCCGCGCCGCTGCCGACCGCGTTCGCCGGACGCAAGGGCGAGCTGATCGTCGTGTTCGGCTGCCGCGGCGGCTCGGGCGCGACCACGCTCGCGATCAACACCGCGGCGCAGCTGTGCCGCGGCGGCCGCACCGCCTGCATCGTCGACCTCGACCTCCAGCTCGGCGACGTGTTCGTCGCGCTCGACCTCGAGCCGCAGACGTCGCTGGCGTCGGTGGCTCGCGAGGCCGGCGCGCTCGACGCGACCTCGCTGCGCCGCCGCCTCGCGCACCACGCCTCCGGCCTGTGCGCGCTGACCCAGGCCGGCCACATCGACGACCTCGACGACGAGCTGCCGCGCCGGCTGCCCGCGCTGCTCGACACGCTGCGCGCGCACTTCGACTACGTGGTGGTCGACGGCGTGCGCGACTTCGGCGACGCGGCGCTGCCCGCGCTCGAGGCCGCGACGCAGATCCACCTGGTGATCACCCAGGACGTGCCGAGCGTGCGCCGCGCGGCGCGCGCGCTGACCCTGATGCGCCGGATCGGCGTCGACGACGCGAAGCTCCGGCTGATCGTGAACCGCGCGGTCCGCGGCGCGGCGGTCGACGACGCGGCGATCCGCCGCGCGCTCGGCCTCGAGCTCGCCGCCAAGGTGCGCGACGACGCGAAGTGCGCCGACGCCCTCGACGCGGGCGCGCTGCTGATCGACCTCGCGCGGTCGCGTGGGATCGCCGACGACCTCGCCGGCGTGGCGGCGCTCGTGCGTCGCCCGACGGAGAACACCTCCAAGACGCGCCTGTTCGGCCTGCTCCGCCGCGGAGGCAAGTAGTCGTGCAGCTCCACTCCAAGCTCGCAGCCCGCAACGCCAGCGCGTCGTCCGGCTACACCGACGCCAAGGAGGACCTCGCGTCGATCGCGTCGCGCCTCCACCAGAAGATCCTCGATCGGCTCGATCTCGCGGCGGTGTCGCAGCTCGCGCCCGACGAGCTGCGCGGCCGGCTGCGCGCGATCCTCGAGCCGCTGATCGTCGCCGAGGGCATCACGGTGTCGTCGCACGAGCTGGCCGCGCTCGGCGAGCAGCTCCTCGACGAGCTCACCGGCTACGGCCCGCTCGAGGTGCTGCTCGGCGATCCGACGGTCTCGGACGTGCTCGTCAACGGCTTCGATCGCGTGTTCGTCGAGCGCGACGGCAAGCTCGCGCTGACCGACGTCCGGTTCCGCGACGACAAGCACCTGCTCCACACGATCCAGCGCATGGTCGCGCGGATCGGCCGCCGCATCGACGAGAGCTCGCCGATGGTGGACGCCCGCCTGCCCGACGGCAGCCGCGTCAACGCGGTGATCCCGCCGCTCGCGATCGACGGCCCGTCGCTGTCGATCCGCCGGTTCGCGCAGAAGGCGCTCGGCGGCGAGGAGCTGGTCCGCGCCGGAGCGCTGTCCGCGGACATGCTCAACTACCTCCACGTCGCGGTCCGCGCGCGCTGCTCGATCCTGGTGTCGGGCGGCACCGGCGCCGGCAAGACGACGCTGCTCAATCTCCTGTCGGGCTTCATCAGCAAGCGCGAGCGGATCATCACGATCGAGGACGCCGCCGAGCTGCGGCTCCAGCAGCCGCACGTCGTCCGCCTCGAGTCGCGGCCGCCCAACCTCGAGGGCAAGGGCGCGGTGCAGATCCGCGACCTCGTCAAGAACGCGCTGCGCATGCGGCCCGATCGCATCCTCGTCGGCGAGGTCCGCGGCGCCGAGGTGCTCGACATGCTCCAGGCGATGAACACGGGCCACGACGGCTCGATGGCGACGATCCACGCCAACAGCCCCGACGACGCGATGTCGCGGCTGATGACGATGCTCGGCATGACCGGCACGCCGCTCGCCGAGCAGACGATGGCGACGATGATCGCGCGGTCGGTGCACGTCGTCGTGCAGGTCGCGCGCATGCAGGACGGCAAGCGCCGGATCACGGCGATCAGCGAGGTGCTCGGCAACGAAGGCACCAGCCTGCCGCTCCACCAGGTGTTCGGCTACGAGCGCACCGGGACGACCTCGGACGGCACGCTGCTCGGCCGCCACGTCCAGCACGCGCCATCGATGCTGACCGATCGGTTCCGCGCCGCGGGCGTGATCAAGGGCGCGACGTCCGGGGAGCTCGGGTCGTGAGCCCCGACGCGGTCGCGCCGCTCGCGTTCGTCGCCGTGCTGTCGGTGTTCGCGGCGATCTTGCTGTTGTGGCAGGCGGGCCGCGTCCGCGCGAGCGACACGCTGCGCCGCCGGCTCGGCCAGCTCGCGCGCCAAGGAGACGGTGCCGACCTCGTCAAGGGAGAGGTCGGCACGCTCGCGCGCATGGTCGCGGAGAGCGGCCTGGGCTGGACCACCGGCCAGCTGATCGCGCGGATCGCCGTGGCCGCGCTGGTCGGCTTCGTGCTCGGCCTCGTCCTCGGCTCCGGGTTCCTCGCCGCGACGCTGGCGATCGGCGGCTGCCTCGCGCTGTGGATCCTGGTCCGCAAGGCGCGCGCGCGCCGACTCGCGCAGTGCGACGAGCAGATGCCGCAGGCGCTCGAGATCATGGCGCTGGCGCTGCGCGCCGGCCACGCACTCCCGGGCGCGCTGCAGCTCGCCGCGCAGGAGTCGCCGGCGCCGCTGTGCCACGAGCTGCGCCGCGCCCACGACGAGCACGCGCTCGGCCGGCCGATCGCCGAGGTGCTGATCGCCCTGGGCGAGCGGCTCCCGGGCTGCGCCGCCGTCGAGACGTTCGTCGTCGCCGTCGCGGTGCTCCAGGAGACCGGCGGCAACCTGATCGGCGTCATCGATCGCATCGTCGACAACGCGCGCGCCCGCGCTGGCTACCAGGCCCGCCTCCGCGCGCTCACCGCCGAGGGCCGCCAGTCGGCGCGCCTGCTCGCGCTGCTCCCGGGCGCGTTCTTCATCCTCGTGATGGCGAGCGACCCGAGCTACGGGCGGATGCTCGTCGCCGACAGCGGCGGCCGGTCGATCCTCGTCGTCGCGATCGGCCTGTGGATGGCCGGCATCCTGTGGACGCGTCGGCTGGTCCGCCCCATGCAGTAGCAGGCGATCATGGACGCCACCACGCTCAACTATGTCGCCGCCGGCGCCGCGAGCCTCGCCTCGATCGCCGGCGTCGCCGCGTTCGTCAAGTCGCGCCGCGCGGTGCCCGACGCGGTCGAGGAAGCCAACGACCAGGAGGCTCCGCGTGCGTTGTGGCGCCGCGCCGTCGGGCCGATCGCGGTGCACCTGCGCCCGACGAACGCCGACGAGCTGGAGCTCCTGACGACCCGCCTGCTGACCGCGGGCCGCCGCTCGCGCGAGGCCGTCGATCGGTTCTGCGAGGAGCGCGTGATCGCGCTGCTCGGCGGGATGATCGGCGCGCTGCTGTGGGCGTCGGTGATCGGCGGGACCGCCGGCGCGCTGCTCGCGCTGGTGTCTCTCGTCCTGGGGATTGCTGGCCCTAGCAAGGTGATCGCCGGCCGCGCCCAGGCGCGCCGCGACGCGATCGCCGGCGCGCTGCCCGGCGCCATCGATCTGCTGACCACGTGCGTCGACGCCGGCCTGTCGCTCGAGCAGGCGCTCGCGCGGGTCGCGCGCGAGATCGAGCCCAGCTCCGAGACCCTCAGCGCCGAGCTGATGGTGACGGTGCGCGAGCTGGAGGCGGGCGTCGCGCTCGCCGACGGCCTGCGCCGGCTATCGCGCCGGGTCGGCCTCGACGAGCTGTCGGCGCTGTGCGGCGTGATCGGCCAGGCCCACGGCCTCGGCGCGCCGGTCGGCCACACGCTGCGCGAGTTCGCGGAGTCGTCGCGGCGGTCGCGGATGAGCATGCTCGAGGAGCGCGCCGGCAAGCTGGCCGCGCAGCTCACGCTCCCGCTCGCGACGTGCCTGCTCCCCGCGGCGATGCTGATCATCATCGGCCCGGCCGTCCTGCAGCTGGTCCGCGCGTTGCACTAGAGCCCACCATGCGTCGAATGCTGGTGTCAGTCGTCCTCGTCGTCACCGCCGCGGCCGCCGGATGCGGCGCCGCCCAGAGGCAGCACGCGAAGATGCAGCGCGAGGGCGAGCAGTTCCGCGCCGAGCTCGCGGAGCTCTACGTCGACAAGGGCGCGAAGCAGGCGGCCGTGCCGCTGCTGCAGCGCATCCTCGCCGACCATCCCGACGATCTCCGGTCGCGCGTCCTCTACGGCACGGTGCTCCGTGACCTCGGCCTGTACCCGCAGGCGGAGCGCGAGCTGACCTACGCGATCGCGCAGGACGCGAGCCGCGCCGATGCCCACGCGGCGCTGGGCATCCTCCTCGATCTCACCGGCCGCCACGACGACGCGCTCGCCGAGCATCAGCTCGCCGCGAGGCTCGCGCCCGGCGACGCGAGCTACCGCAACAACCTCGGGTTCTCGCTGCTGTCCGCGGGCGACGCCGAGGGCGCGATCGCGCCGCTCGAGGCCGCGCTCGCGCTCGACCCCGGGCTGCCGCAGTCGTACGCCAACCTCGGGTTCGCGTACGGCCGCGCCGGCCGGCTCGACGACGCCGAGCGCACGTTCAAGGCCGGCCTCGGCGAGGCCGCCGCCCTCTACGACCTCGCGCTGATCCACGACGAGCGCGGCGAGCTCGCCCGCGCCGACGAGCTCCGCGCCGAAGCCTACGCGATCGACCCCGATCTCCGACCCATCGAGGAGGCCACGCCGTGACCAAGCTCATCCTGATCTCGTTGTTGCTCGTCGGCTGCCGCAAGGCGCACCTCGGTGACGACACCGGCAAGGCGTATCGCGCCGGCATCGCCGCGCAGCGCGAGAGCGCACCCGAGCGGTCGCCGCGGTTCACCGCGGCCGACGCCAGGGCGACCATGGCCGCGCGCCGCGGCGACAAGAAGCCGAGCGCGACCGCGTCGACCTCGAGCTCGACGATCACGGTGCCGATGGGCGGCGCCGACGCCGGCGGCGGGTGGAAGGGCGCGCAGGGTCCGATCACGCTCGAGGCCAAGTGAGAAGCGCGCGTCGGCATCAGCGCGGGGCGGTGACGCCGGCGGTGATCGTCGGCGCGCTGCTGCTGTGCGTGGTGGCGCTGGGCGGCATCACGCTCGGCCGGCTCGCCGCCGTCCGCTCCGATTGCCAGCGCGCCGCCGACGCGGCCTCGCTCGCGGCTCTTCAGGTCATCCGCGATCGCGGCCTGCCGTTCGACACCGCCGCGCGCAACGCCGCCGAGTCGCTCGCGCGCCGCAACTCGCCGCTCGACGTGCGGTTCACGTGGCAGGTCACCGACACGCCCGACGCCGTCGACATCCAGGTCGTCGCGTCGATCGACGTCGACACGCCGACGATGGTGTTCAACAGCGGCAGCGCCGAGGTCCGCGCGCGGGCGAAGGCGCGGCTGCCGCAGGAGCGGTTCGACGACGCCGAGCGCCGGCTGCCCAAGCTCGGCCTCGTGCTCGACTACTCCGGCTCGATGGACCTGCCGTTCAGCGGTGGATCGCAAAAGGCGATCGACGTCCTCGAGACCAGCGTCCGCGGCCTGCTCAACGCCGATCTCGACATCGACTACGGCGCGGTGTTCTACAGCGACAGCGTCTTCCGCACCGTGCCGATCGGCGCGGGCGCGCCGGCGCAGATCAACGGCATCATGAACAGCTTCACCTCGGGCGGCTCGACCAACACCGCCGCCGGCCTGAGCTCGGCGCGCAACGTCATGCTCGCCGCGCCCGACACCGGCCGCTACGTCCTGCTCGTGTCCGACGGCGAGCCGTGCTGCGCCTCGAACAGCTTCGCCGCCGCGCGCAACGCCGCGACCGCGTTGTGGGACGCCGGCATCACGATCTTCACGCTCGAGATCCGTCGCTCGGGCTCGACCGCGGCGCTCGATCAGTTCATGACCGACGTCGCCGGCACGCCGGCCAGCCGTCGCGATCGCAACTATCACTTCGTCGCCACCAACGCCGCGACGCTGATCACCCAGTTCCAGGACATCGTCGCATCGATCGTCTGCAAGGTCGGCCCGATGTCCCCGGCGCCGACCGACCCGTCGACCCTCCGCGTGTTCCTCACCCAGGGCACCTCCGAGCGCGTCGTTCCCCCGTCGAACGATCTGATCGCCGACCAGGCCCTCGAGCGCTTCCGCTACGAACCCACCGACCAGACCGTCCGCCTCACCGCCACCGCCTGCGACGCCGTCATCGACGCCGGCGCCGACATCGTCGTCCGCTACGACCGCCCGGCGCTCACGGAGTAGTCAGCGACGGTTCACGCCACGTCGGCGTAGCCGTCCGCGACGAGCCACGCGACCTCGCGGGCGTAGGCGCTGGACGCGGCCCACGACGTCGGATAGGTGACGGTGCGCCACTCGCCGGCGCAGCCGATCGGGCCCTTGCGCGAGACCAGCGTGGTGCCGTGTCGGTAGACGAGCGCGAACGCGCCGGGAATGCCGGGCTGCACGCGGCGCAGCGACCGACAGTCGCCCGGCGATGCGCGACCGGGCGGCGGCGCCGGCGCATCGGGATCCCCGGGCGCGATCGCGTCCGGCGCGAGCAACGGCTCCACGGCCTCGGCGATCATCGGTCGGGTCATCTCGCTCGCGGCATCGATGAACGGCGGCGCACCGATGGCCGCGAGCACCGGCGCGGTCGGCGCGTCCGCCGGTGCGGGCTCGGGAGGTTCGCCCTCGTCGAGCGCGGGCGGCTCGTCACGGCGGGCGAACGCAGGCGCCACCACGGGGTTCACCGACTTCTTCGAGGATGAAGGGAGCTTTCGCCGACGCATCCTTCCACTTCGCGCCGCCTCGGGCCGGGGGGCAAGAAAACGTCCCTCTAGAACCCGAGCACCTCGGCGCACCACCCGTCGCCCCAGGTGGCGCGGGCAAAGGCGCGGAGGTCGGCGACGCCGGTGGCCGTGCCGGTGCGGAGCGCGGCGGCGTACGCGTCCTGATCCTCCCACTCGAAGTGGTCGAGGGCGCGGCCGATCTCGAACAGGTCCATCGCGCGGCGGATGTTCCACGCGGTGAACGCCTCGAGCTGGGTGCGATCGTAGGTCGGGTCGTTGGCGACGGTCGCCGCGACGGTGGCGATCGCGTAGACGACGAACTCGAGCGGGCCCATGACCGCGTCGGTCCAGCCCTGCGTCCACAGGCCCGTGGTCGACAGATCGATCGCGACCTCGGCGCCGTTGACGTACGAGTTCCACTCGTCGAATACGTACAGCGGCGTGTCGTCCCACGCCGACTGCTGCACCATGTAGAGCTGGTAGCGCGGGCCGCGTAGCACCTGCGGGATGAACGGGCGGATCTCCGTGATCGTGAGGTCCGGCTCCTCGATGAACGCCACCTGGTCGTGCAGCACGTAGAGCGCGTTCCAGCCGATCGACGACGGGGCCTCGTAGTTGCGCAGGTGCGCGTGGATGCCGTGCGAGGTCTCGTGCCCAGACGTCGACATCGAGTCGTCGAACCAGTACGTGTCGCCGTACGACGCCGGCAGGTGGCGCGCGATGTCGGTGAGATCCGCGCCCCACGACGCCTGGCCGAGGTTCTGCTGCGGCGGCCAGGTGAACCACTCGACGCCGTCGCCGGGATCCGGCGTCGCGTCGGGCGCCGGATCGATCGCCGCGTCGGGATCGCCGGGGTCCACGCCGCCGTCGACCTCCGGCGTGTCGTCTCCCTCGGTCATGCCGGCAGGCGGCGTGGAACAGGCGGCGAGGGCGAGGGCGAGCAGGGCGGCGCTGCGCATGAGCAGATCATCCGCCGCTGCGCACGGCGGTCCAGCGACCTCGGTTCGCCACCGCGCGTCAGGGCGGCTGGACGACCATCACGTACGGGAACGTCGCCGCGACCGCGTTGCTGCGCAGCGCGATGAACCCGTCGGTGTGGGTCGCGTCGGTGGCGGTGGTGGAGAACGCGTTCGCCCTGCAGGCGACCCCTTCGCCGACCGCCACCGCGATCATCCCGAACGTCTGGCCGGCCGCCAGGTCGGTGTCGAGCTGGTCCAGGTCGAGCCCGGTCGCGGTGCCGTCGGAGTACCGACCGAGGCGGAGCTGCGTGTCGGTCATCGTCGTCGCGTCGTCGAGCAGGTTGCAGAGATATCCGACCTTGTCGTTGGCCGCGTAACGCGTGAGCACGCCGACCGAGTGGATGTCGGAGCTCCCGTTCGGGTTGAGCACGACGACGTCGAGGCCGAGTCGCGTCACCAGCGTCGCGTCCTTGAACGTCGATCCGGCGTAGTAGAGGACGTGGCTGCCGGAGGTGGTGAGACCCTGGTGGAGCGCGTCGAGCGACACCGTCCAGCTCCCGCCGTCGACGGTCCAGCCCTCGGGGAGGCCGACGCCGTCGAACGGCTCGAACAACGTGATCACCTCGGCGGTGGTCGGGTGTGGATCGCAGGCGTCGCCGACGAGGTCGCCGATGACCAGCACGCTCTCGGTGGTGTTCGCCTGGGTCAGGTTGGCGACCGCGGGGCAGTTGTCGCAGGCGTCGCCGAGCGTGTCGGCGTCCTCGTCGTGCTGCGTCGGGTTGGGGACGACCGGGCAGTTGTCGTCGTCGTCGACGACGCCGTCGTCATCGTCGTCGTCGTCGATCGGCGGCGCGTCGCGCGGGCCGGGCAGGGCGTCGAGCGCCTCCGCGTCCGGCACGGTGGGGTCGGCGTCGATCGCGCCGGGGTCGGCGTCGATCGCGTCGTCGCCGGTCACGGCCACGCCGCCGCCGTCGAACGCGCAGCCTGCGAGCAACACCAGGGGGAACAACGAACGCACGGAGGTTCACCTTAACCGTCGCGCGGGGCGTCGTACAGAGCCGAGCGAGTCAGGCGCCGGCCGGTCGGACCATCTCGAGGTGCGGGATGCCGTCCTCGTCGTAGTCGTCCGACGCGCGGACGAATCCGAGCTCGCCGTACCACCGCTCGAGATACTTCTGCGCGCCGATCCGGACCGCGACGTCGCCGCACGAACCGGCGAGCCGGCGCAGCCCCTCGGCGACGAGG
>Ga0163144_10013579_pt1 | contig 16984 bp, 12 predicted proteins | sample OliLak19BULKMAT1_FD_123175 | JGI IMG/M metagenome (GOLD analysis project Ga0163144, IMG submission 123175) | Freshwater microbial mat bacterial communities from Lake Vanda, McMurdo Dry Valleys, Antarctica - Oligotrophic Lake LV.19.BULKMAT1 | ecosystem: Environmental > Aquatic > Freshwater >... | reverse complement strand
TCGAAAGCAGCAGGCGAGGCCGGCCGGCCGCGAACTATCACTGACTGGTCGAAGGCTTTCCAACAGGCGATCGATAGCGGCAAACCGGTGGTCTATTTCCCCAACGGCACCTATGAAATGCACGGCACAGTCGAGATCCGCGGCGCGGTGCGCCGGTTCATTGGCTTCGAATCCGAGTTCGGCAAATGGGGTCGGCTGGAGTTGCACACCGCCACCAACGCCCAGGCGGTGCGCATCGAGCGCTTCGACTGGATGTACAATCATCTGATCCTCAGCCATCGTGGGCCGCAGTCCCTGACCTTGGCCACCGTGATCAAAGGGTGCGACTACGGTGTCATGACCAAGGAGGCAGGCTCGGGCGATCTGTTCTTTGAAGACATCAGCCTGCATCCCGGCGGCAAGCTGACCCTGCACGGTGGCCGCACCTTCGCCCGCCAGTTCAACACCGAAGGCGGCAATAGCGTCCCCGCGCAAGGTGAACGCGACAGCATCGATTCCGGCAGCGACAATGTGCTCAATCGTGGCGGCTCACTGTGGATCCTCGGGCTCAAGACCGAGAATGATGGTACCCTGATCACCACCGTGGAAGGCGGCCGCACCGAGATCGTCGGCGGCCTATGCTATGCCAACAAGGCCTACCGCCCTGTGAAACAGTGGTTTGTCACTGTCGACAGCGACCTGTCGTTCACCCTGGGCGAGAACGTCATGCGCAACGCCCCCTTCGACCCGGTGGTCGAACGACGCGGCAGCGACACTCGCGTCTTTCCCAAGGGCCGCATGGCGGTGCGCGGCAACGGCTCGGCCATCGCGCTGTTCTCGGCTTGGCGCAATCCGGCCAAGGCCGCTCCGACTGTCACCCCAACTGCCCTCGCCGTCACTCCTGAGGGTACCTCGATCCTCAATCTGAAGTGGACCCCGCCAGCCGCCGACGGTCTCGACGGTCTAGCGCTCGAAGTTGCCTCCGGCGATGCGCCGTTTGCCCTGGTCACCGTCCTGCCACCGCAAACGGCAAGCTACTCCCTCACCAAGCTCGCCCCCAGCACGAGCTACCGGGTGCGTGTCTCGGCTGCCAACGGCGCCGGCACCGGTGCGCCTGCCGAGGTGACCGCCACCACCGACAAGGCTGCCCCACCGGCCACCGGCACCGGCCTGCATGCCAGCTGGTGGAAGGATGCGACCCGCCGGACCGTGATCCCGGCGGCCGCTCCCGGCGCCGCCGGACGTCTGAGCGGTTCGCTCGTTCCACGTTTCGACGAGACCTACCGCATCGGCACCGGGCTGCGCAACAGCCGCGTGTGGATCGATGGCCGGCTGATCCTGGACCTAGCTGGCAACGCCAAGCATATCACCACTGGCCCAATTGAACTGCATGCCGGCCAGCCAGTGTCGATCGTGGTCGAGGTGGTACTGCGCGAGCCGAAGGCCGCCCTCAACCTGACGTGGTCGAGCCCCAGCCAGAGCGAAGAGTCGATCCCGGTCAGCCAACTCATCCCCGACCCGACAGAACCGCCGGGCTATGCCGTCACCCTGCCGACGAAGGTGCTCGAAGGCGGCGAACTGACCATCACCGTCAGCCGCACCGGCCCGACCACCGCCGCCACCGCGGTGCCGCTGACCGCCAGTGGCGACTGGGAACTGCTTGCGCTAGAGGTTCCCGAGCATGTGACGATCCCGGCCGGCGAGACGAAGCAGACTGCGATTCTGGTCGTGCCGAACGACAAGCGGCCCGCGCCCAACCGCCAGCTCGGCCTGAGCGTTACTCCCGGTCCCGCGCACCTGGTGCTCGATGCTCCGGCCAGCTGCGTGGTGAGGGATGACGACACCCCGCCCGCCGGCACTGGTATCGGCCTGAGCGCCAGCTACTTCAAAACCCTGGATCTCACCGGCACCCCCCTGGCCACTCGGTGCGACGCCCGTCTCCTCTTCGACTGGAACGACAAACCGCAGCGCATCCCCATCCGGCTTGAATTAGTCCACAAGCGCGCCTACGGAGCCAACCTCCGCCTGCAGTGGTCATCGCCCAGCCAGTGGGAGGAAGTCGTGCCCACCTCGCGACTCTATCCCGAAGAATAGAGACATGCCTGCCGGACTTGATCATTCCAACGCCAGCGGCTGACGCTGACATCGCCACCATCCCCTCGAGAAACGACATGATACGCATCACATCCGCCTGTCTGCTCACCCTCGCACTGACCGCCGGTGAGGCCGGTCCCTATCTGGGCCTAACCCCAACCGTGCCGGGCGGGATCGGCGTCGCGACGCTGGAGGCCGCCAGTGTACCGGCTGAGGCCTACATCGCCGTCGACGCCCAGGGCCACCTGACGCTGGCCGGACGGCGCGCGCGCTACTGGGGCATTATCGGCGGCTTCCCCAACCAGACCTCGGACAAGGACCCAGCCGCGCGCAAAGCGCAGGCGGCGCAGCGATATGCCGACAACGAGGCACTGATCACCCGCTTCCAGGATCTCGGCTTCAACCTGCATCGCTTGTGGCGCACCACCACCGACGACTACACGCCGGGCGACGGCAGCACCTCGGATGTGCTCGACCACTACGTGGCCAATGCCCGGGCCAAGGGCTTCCGCTTCTGGCTAGCGGGGATGAATCCGGGTCCAGGCGATCCCAAGGCTGAGGACGTCGGCATAGTCAACGATCCGGCCACCGCCGACGCCTGGCTGGCCGCCGTACGTGAGGTCGCCTCAAATGCGAAGATGAAGGGCCTGCTCAACCGCGCCCGCGCCTGGGACCCGCGCCTCGAGGCGCTGGCGATTCGCAACGCCAGCGCGATCCTCACCCGCGTCAACCATTATACCGGCCTGCGCTGGTGCGACGATCCGGCCTTTGTCGCCTTCGAACTGAGCAATGAAGAATGGTTCATGAGGAACATGCTCGGCGGGGTGTGGCAGAAGCTGCCGGCTTTCTTCCGCAACGAGCTGATCGCGCAGTGGAACGCCTGGCTGCTCAAGCGGCACGGCGGTCAGGAGGGGCTGCGCACGGCCTGGGGAACGCTGCTGCCGAGCGAGAACCTGGCGACAGGCAGCATCGCCTTCGCTCCGATGGCCGGCCGCAGCAAGGCCGCCCTGGCGATCAACGATGCTAACGCCCAGGCCGTCGCCGCCGTCGCCGGCAGCGCTGACGCCGAGATTGATCCGAAGACCCTGCCGGAGGCACGGGCGCGCGACGTGCTCGCTTTCCTCATGGATCTGCACGTCGGACATAAGCAGCGCGAGGCGGCGGTGATCAAGGCTCTCGGCCGCGCCACCCGCGCCGCGCCGCTGGCCTACGACACCGGCATCGGGTACGAGATCCAGTCGGCCTGGCTGCATCAGAATGCCGAGGTGTCGGTGCATGACGCATATGTCAATGGGACCTATCCCGCAAAGCCGGAACCGAAGGCGCCCTTCTCCGACCCGCTGCAGGGCATGCAGCAGCACTTGGAATGGGAGCGCAAGGTTAACAACCGCGGCAAGTGGGTGAGCTGGCTAGAGAAGCCGCCCGGCCTCAGCCAGGGCGTGCCCTGGCTGGAACACAACAAGCACCCGGGCAAGCCCTACTTCGCCTACGAGACGCAAATCCAGCAGCCCGCGAAATACCGCGCCGACTATCCGCTACGCTTGGCCGCGCTGGCGAGCATCCAGGACTGGGACATCGTCTGCTGGCATTACTGGGGCGGGGTCGGCGACGTCGGCAGCTCAGCGCGGCCCTTCGACCGGAAGATGGACATCACCACCGGCGGCCACTCACAGGGCTACCACTTCACCTTCGACGAGGTACAGAGCGCGATGATGCGCGCGGCCGGCACGGCCTGGCGTAGCAGTGCCTGGGCGGCGGCGGCCAAGCCGACCACCTTCATCTACGGCCGTAAGTCGATGACCGATCCGCTGAGCATGCGCTACGCTGGCAGCTACGGGATCTCAGGCATGGACATGCTGCCGACCACGTACGGGCACGGCGTACGCCTGCTCATCGATCCGACGCGCGAAGACGATGCAGTGGTCGGGCCGGTGGTCAAAGCCGCCGACTACACCACGCACAACCCCTACGTACCGACGCCGGAGATCACCTTCGACCACCAGCAAGGCTTCCTACGCATGGACGCCCCGGCAGCCAAAGTGTGGACCGGCTTCCTTGGCAAGGTCGGTGGCAAGCTGGCCTTCGCCGACGGCACCGCGCTCGACCGCGTATCCTTCGCCAACCCGGCCGGCATCTACGAGCCGATGACGCCAGCAGAGGGCTACGTCTCCTTCGCCCTGTACAGCACCGACGGAGCACCGCTAGCCCAGGCCAAACGCGCCGCGCTGTCGCTGGTCAGCACCAGCTTCAACAGCGGCTTCTCGTTGGGCGTCGACCACCCAGACGGCAAGACCAGGCAGGGCGACCTGCCCGTGCTGACTGCGCGCGTCGCCGGTACAGTGACCTGCCCGGCCATCGACGGCATGCGCTGGACTATGCTCGATTGGCACATGCAGCCGCTGGCCAGCGGCACGGTCAACGGCGGAAAAATCGACATTCCTTCCGACCAACCGGTGTTCGTGGTCGAGCTGGAGCGTTAATCGCTGCCGAGACTTCACGATTCACTTCACCAGCGAAAGTCACCCATGGCCCGCAATCTGTTCCTCGGTTCTTGCATCCACGTCAACGATGTCGGGCCGAGCCCGATTGACTACAAGCTCCTGCGCGACGCCGGCATCGGCTGGACCCGCGTCGACCTGCCTTTTCCCTTCGACGGCACTACTGGCAATGAGCACGCCCCTCGGCATCCGCGAAGGCAACCCCAACGCCCGGGTCGGCGTCAACATGGCGACCGGGCATGTCGCCTCAGCCGACTGCATGTATCGCGCACTCTACCCGTCGAACACGGTGAAATGGGATTTCGTCGGGGTCGACGCCTACTACGGCACCTGGGAGCCGGGTGGCCCGGAGAAGTGGCGCGAAACCATCGACCGCATCCACACCCTGTGCGGCGGCGTTGCAGCGTGCAGCGATCGCGATGAGGGTAGGCCAGCCGTGACGACCGACCACGACAGGTATGACCCACATACGAACCGGAACGACACCGCGGTGCATAGACTCTAGACGCTGCACTCAGGTTATCTGACGGCTACCGGGGCAGGAATCGCTGGATAATGGGCGCGTGTGTGCCATGTCGCAGCCAGCACCACGTCTCGACGGCGCAGAGCGCGAGGACGAATCCCAGCAGATGCCAGATGACGAATCGCACCAGCACGTTGCCTGCGGCAGGTTTCTTCCGTGAAACCTGCGCAGGGGCCGCAGCCCAATGCCTGGCGGCGTTCTCTAACGCACGGGCGGCGACAGGATGCTGACTGCGAAGGACTATCTTCAGTGGACGGAAACGCGCCGTGAAGGCCCCCTGCTCCAGAGACTGCGCCGTGAGATCGACCAGCAGATCCGAACCGCCAAGGGACACCTCGACGACTCGACCGCCGCGTAATGCAGTTTCAACCTCGGCCTGATTCCTGGCCCGTCGCCAGCCATTTGGCGCGTCCTCTCGATCATCAACCCAGAGTTTCACGCCAGCATCCTGGCCAACTCCGCAGCATCGGCCACCAGCGCGATAGGATGGTGCGACAACAATTCATCGTGCCGGCCATAGCCCCAGCGAACAGCGATGAATCCGATCCCGTTGCTGTGGGCGGCATCACCGTCAACCGGCATGTCACCGATCATGATGGCACTGGAACGCAGTTCGGCTGGCAGCATCGACAATCCCCGTCCAACCAAGGCTCGTTTGTCCGGACCGTCTCCGGGCTCACTGCCACTCGCGCCAATGAACAGTTCATTCCAGCCATGCACGTCCAAGGCCTTCTGCGCCGAAGTCGTGTCTTTGGCCGAGGCCAGCAACAACGTGTGACCGTTGCGATGCAGGTCTGCCAGTAAGTCATCGATGCCGGGGAAGGTCGGAGCAGGCACCTGATCGGCCGTTGCCGCCCAGGCACGGTAGCCGTCGATCGCCCGTCCGTGCTGGTCAACCCGTACACCCAGTCGATCCCAGACATGCGGCAGCGGTAGACCAATGCAGCCCCGCATCTCGGCATCGGTCGGTACCGGCAGGCTGAGGGCGACCAGAGCGGCGCGCAGTCCAGAGCAGATGCGCGGAGCGGAATCGACCAGGGTTCCATCGAGATCGAACAGGATCGCCCTGGGGCCGGGAGCGGTCAGCGGCGGCCATGCCATCATGGCGCCGGCGCCGCTTCGTCGAAGAGGTCCTCGCCGCCAGCCGGCACCTGTTTGAGTCGAGCGCCACGACTGGCCTTGGCACCAGCGACCCGACCGGTTCCGCCAACGTCATCGTCTTCGTCAGCTTCGGGAGCAGCCTGCTCGAACGACAATTTGGCCGGGTAGAAGTGCATCAAGGTGTCGCCGGTCGGGCCGAAGCGGTTCTTAGCCAGCTTGATCTTGATCGTGCGGTAGGCGTCCTCGCCTTCGCGGTCCTCGGTGTCGACCCGGTGGATGAACATTACCGCGTCGGCATCCTGTTCGATTGAACCGGAACCGCGCAAGTCGGACAACCTTGGCTCGCGCGGAGCCGCGCCCTTTTCCGAATCGCGAGACATCTGCGACAGGGCCAGGACCGGCACACTGCATTCGCGAGAGAGGTTCTTCAGCACGCGGCTGATCTCGCTGATCTTGGCGTATTCCTCTTGCTCGCGCGAGCTGCCTTGCAGCAGCTGCAGGTAGTCGATGACAATCAGCTTCAGCTGGCCGCCGCTTTCGATCTGCCGACGTTTGACCACCGCTCGCAGCTGCAGCACCGTCAGGTCGGCAACATCCATCATCTCCATCGGCCACTGTTTGACGATTTTGATAGTCTCTTCCAACCGACCGAACATGTCCTCGGGCAGGGTGCCCATGTCGAGGTCTTTGAACGGCAGTTTGCCGTAGGCGGCAATCAGCTTCTTCACCAGATCTCGTCGATCGACTTCCAGCGAGAAGAACAGGACGCGCTGGGCGGTCTCGGGCGAGGACACGACACCTTGGACAATGCGCAAAGCCAACGAAGTCTTGCCCACACCGGGGCGCGCCGCCAAGATGTACAGACCGCCCGGACGTAGCGACATTAGCTTGTCGTCGATGTCGGCCATGCCGGTCCGTACGCCGGAATCTGGCTCGTTCATGCGCTGATGGATGGCCACCATGGTTTCGTCGGCGACCGTCGACATGTCGTGGACGGCGGAGGTGTTGTCGAGTCGACCGAGGTCGAGGATGATCTTGCCTGCGTCAGTGACCAATTCCGAAAAACCTGCCGGAGTGACATGGGTCTGGTCTACAATCGCGCTAAGCCGTCCGATCAAGCGGCGCTTGAGATAGTAGTCGCGCAGCAGCTGGCTGTTGCGCTCCAAGGCATTGAAGGATCCGGGAGCGTCGGCCAGTGCATAGACGGCCTGGGATCCGCCCAGGGCCGCCAAGGCGCTTTCACCCTCCACCGTGGTGTGATCCTTATCCTCCCAGGCCCACAGACGGCGCAGCTTGTCCTTCCCCGCCCGATCCAATTCATCTGCCTCGGCCATCAGCTGGGCTTGGCGCAGGCGGTCTAATGCAGCATCGAAGCGCAGTCGCGAGAGTAATTCGGCGACCGCTGGCGCGTCCGGGAGGTGTCCAGCGTCATCGAGTTCAAGGCAGGCGAGCCACACCAAGCGGTGGTCGCGGCTCCAGAACATCAATGGATGTGGCACATGCGGCCGGATCTTCTGGATCGCCACAGCCTGCGAACCCGCCAGCACCACTGCCAGCACAGAGCGCTCGAGATCAGCGTTGTGCGGTGGCTCACGGGTCGGCTGGCGCGGTTCGGGCATGGTGGGATGATACGTTCAGCGTCTGGTGGCCAGCAGATATCGGCCAACCGCCATCCACCGGTTTTCCACATTTCCCTGCCGAGCTTAGACCGTCACTCGGGCAGCTTGGCCGTACTCACCGCTACCGAGGCCGTGACCGTGGCGCCGGCATGATGTCCGTCGATCCAGAACGACACAGCCAGTTCATCGCCTTTGGCTAGGCGAACGACACGGCTCTCGCCTCGACGGGCATCCGGACTACCCGCTATGTCGCTACCGACGGCCTCGACGGTCTTGGCCACTCGATCGATGCGGAAATACCGGACCATGACGACACCGTTCCCTTCCCAACCTTTATAGGCGGTTTCCTGCACCAGCTTGTAGCCACCATCGCGCGGCGCGATAAAGACCACAGCGGGCACCTTGGCCCACTCCATATTCGTCGCCAAACTGTAGACGCCCATGATCAGGCGGCTTTTCTCGACGCGAATATGTGGGTTTCCGCCCTGCGATCCTGGCTCGTTGAACCACACCAGATTCCGCTGGCTCTCGGCGCAACCCATAGGCTTCCAGTTGGCCAGATCCTCGGGCTTGTCCGGATAAATCTGATCGGCACGCCACCGCGGCCCGGCGTTGTCGACCAACGGGTTGTTCTCCTGGCTGCCCGCTTTCTTCCCAGCCCACGTACGTGGAATGGACCACGATTCGCCAGATATCAGTAAGGCGGCCAAGGCAACGAGGACGATAATACGCATGTCCGTAAGCATATTCGCCCTGGCATCCTAGGCCAGCGTGATCAGCCGGGCGTGGCCGCTGAGCGACGGAAGCTGTCCGGACCATCTCCGAAGCGAATGGCCAGCAATGCCTTGCGCATCAACGCGACTCGGCGGGCCTGGTCATCCAACCAGCGCTCACCGGCGATCCTGGCGATTTCACCGACGGCATGGCCGTCGGCCCCGGCGACAATCGCCCGAAGTCCATCTGCAAGTACGGGATGATCGACAGCTTCGGCCAGTTCAGCGAGCTGACGGGCATCTCGACCAGCAGCCAAGGCAACCAGGGCGGCCAGCGTTTCGGTAACATCATCTGGCGCTGCGCCAGTTGGCACCGCGCCGACTGGCTCCACCGGCCTGACCGGACCTACCGCGGGCGCAGCCTGCGTCATTGGCGTGGAGAAGGACGTGGCGACTTCGATGGGGCGACGAGGTGGCGGTGGAGTGATTGGTCCAGCTATTGGACCGGCCCCCTGGGCGCGACCGATTAGGCCGAGGGCCTGTCCAGCCGCAGCCGCATGCGCCTGGGGCGTGCACGATTCGATCGCATCGGACTGGGCGGCCAGCCAGGCCTGGCTCTCGGCGTCAAGCAATCCAACCAGGCGCTGGGCGACGGGAACACTGGCCCTCGCCAGAAGCGGCACCATGGCCTCGGCCGGCAATAGCCGGATCAATCGACGGAGGATGCCATCGTCCAGCGACAACAGCACATCAAGCGATGGAGCCTCGGCCTCGCTGCGTTGGACGCTGCGAGCACCAACCGCCCGGGCCACCACATCGCCGAACGAGCCAGCAGCCTTCTGCTGACCCCCTGCATCGGCCAGCATGTCGTCGAGCACGCCCACGGTCAGGTTCCAAAGGCGAAGGTGAAGCCGGCCTCGGCGTCGTATCCGACGACCAGCTTGGGCGGCAGATCGCCAGCTCCGAGACGGGTCAGCACTTCGGTGCTGATGCGCGGCAACAGGCTGCCTGAGATAACATGATCGACGTTACGTGCGCCAGTCTCAGCCTCGGTACAGCGGGCTGCAACCGCGGCAATGACCGCCTCGTCAAAGACCAGATCCATCTTGTGCGTCGCTTTCATCCGCGCGCTCACCTTGCCCAGTTTCAGGCGGGCGATGCCCTGCAGGGCATCCTGCTTGAGCGGGAAGAACGGCACGATGGTCATGCGTGCCAGCAGAGCTGGCTTGAAATGTTTGGACAGAATCGGACGGATTGCCGCGACCAATGCATCGACTGGTGGCATCTCGGGATCATCGCAGGCCTGCATGATCATGTCGGTGGCGAGGTTCGAAGTCAGGAACATCACGGTGTCCTTGAAGTCGATCTCGCGGCCCTCGCCGTCGTTGAGGATGCCCTTGTCGAAGACCTGGTAGAACAGGTTCATCACGTCGAGATCGGCCTTTTCGACCTCGTCGAGCAGCACGACCGAGTACGGACGCTGGCGTACCGCTTCGGTGAGAACGCCGCCTTCGCCATAGCCGACATAGCCGGGCGGACTGCCAACCAGGCGCGAAACCGTGTGTTTCTCCTGGTATTCGCTCATGTTGACCACGGTCATGAAACGTTCACCACCGAACATCAGATCGGCGATCGCGGTCGCGGTTTCGGTTTTGCCGACGCCCGAGGGTCCGACGAAGAGGAAGATGCCGATCGGCGTCCGCGGATCTTTCAAACCAGCCTTGGCGGCGCGAATGCCGGTGCCAACGATGCCGTGCACGTGATCCTGGCCGCGAATGCGCTTCTTCAGTTCGTCTTCGAAGGCGAGCAGGGTTTGGGCCTCGTTTTTGACCATTGAGCCAACTGGCACGCCGGTCCAGTCGCCGATCACCTTGGCGACCACTTCGGGTGTTACTTCGACGTGCATCAACGGGTGCTCGCCCTGCTTGGCCTTCAGCTCGGCCATCGCCGTTTCAAAGGCGGTTCGCTTGGCGGCATCGGTTGGATTGGCGATCAGCTCAGTACGGGCGGCGATGACCTTGTCGGCCAGGACCTTCTCGGCCTGCCAAGTCGTGGTCAGCTCGCCGGCCTTGACACGGTCGGCGGCAAGTGCGGCTTCCAATTCGGCCATCGCCTCGGCGTCAAAATTGCCACCAGTGTCGCGATCGCGCTTGAGCGAGGACACCGCGCGTTCGCGGTCCTGGATGCGGCGTTCGACGGTCTCCAGCTCGCCTGGCTTGGTCGCCAGGGCGACCTTCACGCGAGCGGCGGCGGTATCGACCAAGTCGATACCCTTGTCGGGATGCTGGCGGCCGTTGATGTAACGGGCGCCCATCCACGCCGCGGCGTAGAGTGCGTCGTCGCGGATGACCACGCCATGCGCCTTCTCATAGGTGGCACGCAGGCCGCGCAACATGGTGTGGGTCGTAGCGACCGACGGCTCATCGAGTTTGACCAGCTGGAAGCGACGGGCGAGAGCGGCGTCTTTCTCGAAGTACTTCTTGTACTCGGCCCAGGTGGTGGCGGCGATCGTCTTCATCTCGCCACGGGCCAGCGCAGGTTTCAGCAGGTTGGCCGCATCGGCAGTTCCAGCGGCGCCACCGGCGCCGATCAGGGTGTGCGCCTCGTCGATGAACAGGACGATCGGCGTCGGCGAGGACTTGACCTCTTCCAACACGCCCTTGAGGCGGTTCTCGAACTCGCCCTTCACACTGGCGCCGGCCTGCAGCAGGCCGAGGTCGAGACCGATGATCTTGACACCCTTCAGCACATCGGGCACGTCGCCTTCGATGACGCGTAAGGCGAGTCCTTCAACGACGGCCGTCTTGCCGACACCGGGTTCACCGACGCAGATTGGGTTGTTCTTCCGGCGACGGGCGAGGATGTCGATGATCTGACGGATTTCTTGATCGCGGCCGAAGACTGGATCAACCTTACCTTCCTTGGCCTTGGCTGTGAAATCGGTGCAGAATTTGGCGATCGCGCTTTCGCCAGGCTTAGTCGATCCGGGAGCAGCCTTACCCTCGGTCATCTGGGTGGGTTCCTGCGAACTGACGACCAGCGTATCCAACTTGCGCACCACTTCGTCCGCTGGGATGATCGCCCACAGCTGGGCATAATCGCCGGCGCACAAGCGGGCATCCTTCTTGATCAAAGCGGCAAGCAGAACGCCAGAGCGCAGGTCGGCGTGGCCGAGTTCCAGCGAAGCGATGATCCAGCCTTCGTTCAACCATTCGATCAGAATGGGCGAGAATACCGGGCGGCCAGGGTTCCCACCGCGGGCCATGTCGAGAGTTCCCTGCAATGCGCGCGTCAGTCGACCGTGATCGACGCCATAGGCCTTCAGGATCAACCGCATGTCACCCTGGGGATCCTCAAGCAGGACGCTCAGCAGATGCTCGACCGTCACTTCGTAGTGGCCGCGGTTGACGCACAGCGCTGCCGCCGCCTCCATGGCCTTCTTCATGGTGGGGGAAAGGCGCGAGATCAGGGTCTTGAGGTTGTCTGACATGGTCCAGGTACTCGTGGAGGTTTAGGGGGAGAGGGTGATGGATGCGTCGTCTGGAGCAGCGCCGTCAAGCCTGGCGTCCCAGCCCATGCGTGCGCCGTTGCCCAGGGCTGCTGGAGGTAGTGCATCGGGCGCGAGGCGGACCTGGACATCCCAGTCGAGCAGGTCGCCGTTGAATTCGGTGACGAGTGCAGTGACCGCGGCCATGCCATCGCCGCCGGGCAGGAAGCGCCTGAATGCTGCGGCGCCAACCGGGCCGATTTGCACGCGGAATGACGTCGTGTACGAGAGAATCCGATCGCCTGCCAGGCAATCAGCGCCGATGCCGCAATTCGCACTGCCAAGCAAGCCTTGGCGTTCTGGCGGCAATGCTGTCCAGGTCGGGGCACAGCATTCGATCTCGACCGGCACTCCACCGAGCCAACAGTTCAGCGCCGTGGCCAGTGCTGCGGTGGATCTCGGCTGTTGTGCAAGCAGGCCGGCGATCGTCAGCATCTCCAGTTCACCGGGCAGATCCGGCGCCGGGAGGTCAGGCGGCATCCCGGCCACCGCCCTGAGGTAAGCTGCCTGTCCACGCGAGCGCTCGATCCGATATTTGGTCATCACCCGGTAGGCCAGTGACAGCATCCGGTGATTAAATATATCAAGGAAGTCACGAAGGACCGGCGGATCCTCTGCCAACAACATCTCGGTCAGGAAGGTCGGCAGCGGGCTGGCCTGACCATAGAGGCCGAGAAACGTCGTCTCGACGTACAAGCGTTCCGGCGACACATCTACGACGGCAGGAAACCGCTCGATGCTGGCGACGTCACTGGTCGGGAAGGCGAAGGACAGCGATGGGCGCAGGCGGACCGTCTCGCGCGCAGGCAGCGAGGCAGTACCGATTGGCTCGCCAGCCGCTTCGGCCATGGCTACCGCTTGCACGAAACTCCATTCGGGACCGTCAGGCAGCATGGCGCTTGTCATGTTACATCAGCCGACGCTTGCCCAGGCGAGGCAGGAAACGCATATCAAGGCCACCATCGATGCCCGTTACGTGTAGCCGGCTGAAGCTGTTCAGGCCTGCATATTGGGCAACGAATTCATCGAAGAGCATGGCAAACAGATGAACCTCGCCCTCGCCATCGAAGTGAGACTCCTTAACCTGAAGGGTGATGCGGATACCGCGCATCAGCGCACCGTCCGATACGGTCGTGTCCGGCGCTGCGCTGATCGCAACCAGTCCGTCCAGCAGTCGGCGATGCGCGACTCGTGCCTGCTGGTCGACCAGCGAGCGTACGTTGTAGAGATCGAGCACCGAACGCAGCGTCTCGATGTCGGCCAAGGTCCGCCAATTGAGTCCGAGGTGGGCAAGCAGACGCCACTCCAGCTGACCACCCAACGGCGGCGGCACGCTGGAGGTCGGCTTGGTGAGGTTGCGCAGTCGCACCCCGGGAGGGCACTGGTCAGTCACCAGGTGGACATCGCCGGGCGCAAGGGCCTGAGCCAGACGACCATTCGTACAGGTGACGGTAAAGGAGAGGCTTTCGACGCCAGGAAGCTGACCAGCAATGGCCACTTCCAACCTAGTGCCGCTGCCGACCAAGGCTGGTCGACGGCGTATGACATGACCAATAACCCCTGGCTCGGGCGCTCGGCCGCCTCGGAACATCCGAGGCACTACCCGTGGGCGGTCCTCACCGCTGACCAGTCCGACAACACCCTCGACCGCAGCGATCTCATAGTGCGTCGGGTCATCTCCCGCCGGAATCACCGGGAATTCGGTGCGCCGAGCATCGTAGGTGATTGGGGTCGCCTCGTGGGCGAACAGGTTGACCGCAGGAGTGCAACCCAGCAGCAGATTGGTCTCTGAAACCTGCGGCAAATGGTCCGGAACCCGATCAAGCGCGAATTCCAGAGTGAACTCGTTGGCATCACCAAGCTGTCCGAGCACCTCTAGGCCACACAGGTCGGCGAAGAGGAATTTATTGGGAAAGCTGAACCATTCCCGAAGCAGGGAAAATCCAGCGAATGATGCCGGAGCCGCTCCGAGAAGTGCGTCCAACGGATCGAAGCCGACCGGCCGCACGCAGCGAGGAGGCAGGTGGACGCGACGGCCCTGGGCGAGCGCGGTGACCGCAGTGCAGTGCCGCACCAGACAGACGTGCAGACCAGCAGCTATCGCCATCGGTCCGGCGCAGTGGAGGCGCAGGCTGCGTAAGCCGAGAGCTGGCAGCTGAGACGCCTTCATCCCGTCCGGTAGCCGGCACTTTAGCGTCAGCAAGGCGGGTTGCGTGCTGCGCAACGCCAATCCGGTGATGCGCAGCGGAGTGAGTTCTACCGGGTAGATGGTCTGGAAACGGCAACGGGTTCCATCCACCGGCGCTGAGTCAACCGGCGTTCCACGGGCGATACGACGGACTTCGCCATCGTTGGCACGCGAGGCTTCGAACTGGATCATGGTGATCGCAGGAACTGGACGCAGGTAGTGCGGCCAGAGACTCTCGATCAGGGCGTGGGTCAGCTCTGGCAGCTCGTCGTCCAGCTTTTGCCGAAGCCGTCCGGCGACAAAGGCGAAACCCTCTAGGAGCCGCTCGACGTCAGGATCGCTGCCCGCTTCGGACAGCATATCCGCTGTGCCGGGATGGGCGCGGGCGTACTCCCGGCCCATGTCGCGCAGCCAAGTCAGCTCGTCATGATAGTAGGTATTAAAGGCCATCAAGCATCACGCATGCGCATGCGCCCATCGGGGGTGATGACGGTGAAAAACTTCACTGGGTCGCGGCGATCGCCACCAGCCAGCTGGGCAGAGATCGAAAAACCGATCGCCAGCCGATGCTCATCACTTCTATCCACGCTGACCAGGACATTGGTCAAACGCGGCTCGAATCGCTGAATGCAGGTCTTGACCGCACGCAATGCAACATCCGTCGTCGCGGGATAACCACGCATCAGCTCATGCGGGGATGGGATCCCCAAATCCGGCTGGGCAGCAGAGTCACCTTGGTGCGAATTGAGGACGCGCTGCAGATTCACCATCACCGACCGCATGATTGCCGCGCGGTCTTCCTTGATCGTACGTGGCCCCCCTTCACGGGCGGCGTGGGTCAACCGTTCAAACAAGGTGACGTTGTTGAGCATGAGCAGACCCGGACATCCGGACCACGCCGTTGTCGGAATGCGATCCGACAACGGCGCGGCCGGAACGACCGGTCATTTCTTGTCGAGTTTGCCGACCAGCGACAGGGTGAACGAGGCACCCATGTACTTGAAGTGCGGCTGCACCTTCATGCCGACTTTGTACCAGCCGGCTTCGCCGGGCACATCCTCGACGGTAATCTCAGCGGAACGCAGCGGGTGGGTATTGCGCACATCGTCGGACGGATTGTCGAGCGCGGCCACATACTGGTTGATCCAGGTCGACAGCTCGCGCTGCAACTGGTTCTTATCCTTCCACGAGCCGATCTGCTCGCGCTGCAGGACCTTGATGTAATGGGCAAGACGATTGACCACGAACAGGTAGGGCAGCTGGGTGCCAAGACGGAAGTTCGTCTCAGCTTGCTTGCCTTCAGCGCTCTGGCCAAAATTCTTCGGCTTCTGGCACGAATTGGCAGAGAAGAAGCAGGCGTTGTCGCTGCCCTTGCGCATCGACAAGCTGATGAATCCCTCTTCGGACAGCTCGTACTCGCGCCGTTCAGAAATCATGCATTCGGTCGGTACTTTGGTCTCGATCGCACCCATCGATTCGTACTGGTGCAACGGCAGGTTCTCGACCGCGCCGCCGCTCTGGGGTCCGATGATGTTCGGGCACCAGCGGTACTTGGCGAAGCTGTCGGCAAGGCGACTGGCGAGCGCGAATGCGGTGTTGCCCCAGGCATAAGCGTCGTGGTCGCCCTTGACGCTCTCCTGGTAGTTGAAGGCCTTGACCGGAACGGTCTCCGGTCCGTACGGCAGCCGCAGCAGGAAGCGCGGAGCAGTAAGGCCGACGCTACGCGCATCGTCAGATTCGCGGAACGACCGCCAACGGGCGTACTGGGGGCCTTCGAACAACGACTTGAGGTCGTTGAGCTTGGGCAGCTCGGTGAAGCTCTTCACGCCGAAGAACTTCGGCGAGGCCGAGGATAGGAACGGTGCGTGCGTCATGGTGGCGACGCTGGCCAACTTCTGCAGTAGGGCGATGTCCTGAGGCCCCGAGCCGAATTCGTAATTGCCGACGATGGCGCCATAGGGCTCGCCACCGAACTGCCCGAACTCGGCGGTGTAGGCGGTTTTGTAGAGGCCAGACTTGACCAGTTCCGGTGCATCTTCGAAGTCGGCCTGCAGATCGTCCTTCGAGACATTCACCAGCTCGATCTTCACGTTCTCGCGGAAGTTGGTCCGGTCGACCAGCATCTTCAGCGAACGCCAGGAGCTTTCCAGTTTCTGGAACTCGGCGTGGTGCATGATCGCATCGAGCTGGGTCGACAACTTCTCGTCCAGCTGGGCGATCATCGCGTCGATCATGCTCTTGTCGACCTTGGCGTCGGCCTTGCCCTTAACGAGCTCGGCGACCAGGGCCTCTACTCCGCGACGGGCGAGGCCATAGCCCTCGTCGGCCGGAGCCATGTTGGTCTCGGTCATGATGGCGTCGAGGAGGTTCCCGCCGCCAGCTGCTGCTGCTTCAGTGCTCATGGTGTATCCGTGTGTATCGTAGTAGGTTAATTGCCGGTTCAGGTCGGCTTGGCGCCGAGTTCAGCCAGCACGGCCGCACGAGCGGTCTCATCCTGGATGATTGCCTGGATCTTCTTGCGGAAGGCCGGGATGTTGCCGAGCGGTCCTTTGAGAGCATTAAGCGCCTCGCGCAGCTCGAGCATTTTCGCCATCTCAGGTACCTGACGCGCGACCGCCTCGGGTCCGAAATCATTGATTGTCTTGAACTCCAGCTGGACGGGCAGTTCGCCGTCGCCCGACAGGGTGTTCTTGGCACCCATCTGCAGCTTCAGCTTTTGAGC